>Ga0187886_1001180_pt1 | contig 25239 bp, 25 predicted proteins | sample June2016WEW_20_1_FD_133001 | JGI IMG/M metagenome (GOLD analysis project Ga0187886, IMG submission 133001) | Peatland microbial communities from SPRUCE experiment site at the Marcell Experimental Forest, Minnesota, USA - June2016WEW_20_150 | ecosystem: Environmental > Terrestrial > Soil >... | reverse complement strand
CATCTGTCTGCGCTGTTCCATAGGCCAGGTCTCCTTCCAAGGCATAAGCACCTCCTGCTTATACCTTAACCTGTTACCTATGTCCCCGGTTTATTTTGTTACCAGTGTACCCGGTTTATACCAAACCCTTAGATAATAATATTTGGAGAGGGGGAGACATTGTTAAGAGGGGCTGGCGCCCCTCTTAGTGCATGAGCACAATACATCCGTATTCCCCTTCTTTCTCAAAGTAGAAGCGACAAAGCGGTGAGTAAGAAATGAAGGCGTATCTCGAACCGCAAGAAGTCGCTCAGATGGAGAAGGTAGTGCATAATTTGCGAGACAAGATATTGATTCGCCTGCTGTTCCATCTTGGCTGTCGAATTACTGAAGCCCTATCTATCAAGGTCGATGATATTGACTTTATACAGGGTACAGTTATGATCATTCACCTTAAACGAAGTTTGAAGCTGTCTTGCTCATGCGGTGCAAGACTTGGGGCGGCCCAAATTGGGGTTTTAGCAACCCCGTCCTCCTTGCCTAAAACATAGTCTTTGAATTTATCAAACCCTATCGTGTGGGTGACGATATAGTCCTTATCGTAGGTGCCCTGGGTAATCCATTCATAAGCGATAGCGAGATACAGGGCCGCATCGGTATTGGGGAGGATAGGAATCCACTTATCGGCATGTACCGCCACGGCATAATTCAGGTCGGGGCTGATGAATACCTGCTTGATGCCCAGTTCGGTATACTAGTAGCAGAATAAGCCGGGCATGAAGCCGCCGCCGAAGCCCCAGGGGGTAGTCTCGGCATCGCTGCCCTGATGAATCAGCAGGTCAGTATTTTTAGCCACATCCCAGTAGATATTGGCCTGATAGGTATTATAAGTACCTACCGGCTCGCAGCCCCAGAGATGCTTCGAGCCCCAGAACCAGCCTTCCCAGCTATCCGGATTTCTCACCTGGAGGGTGAAACCCCCCATCATTTTGAGGAGCCGGCCGATACAGGTATGAGTAGCATGCACTACTTTGGTCTCGCCGTGTCCTTCATCCTGCAAAAGAATACCTTCGGGGCCATATTTTTTATGGACTCTTTTGATCTCATTAGCAACAATGGCAGTAGCTTCATCCCAGGAGATCCTGACGTAGCCGCTTTTACCCCGATTCTGAGGATTCCTTTCTCCGTTGGGGTTCCAGTCTACCCTCTTCAGCAGATAAAGAATCCGGTTAGGGGACTGGACACGCTTCTTATAGGCGGTGGCATGTGGCGGAATGGTAACTTTCAGGGGCGCCGAAAAAGACTTACCCCGCGCTTCCAGCTTCCAGGGATTAAATACCTCCGGCTAGTCGGTCTTCCCTCCAAAAAAGCCCTGCGGCGGGCACTCGAACGCGCTATAATGAAGGGAGGAAAAGGCGATGACCGAACTGGACAGGACAATCGATCTTCTTAAGAGGCTGCCGCCCGACAAGCAGAGGCTTGTGGGCGAAATCATTAAGACTTGGGGCAAGGACGCCGGCATGGACATGGCCGCCGGCTACGCCTCGCCAAAGGACAACATCGAAAGCTGGGTAACGAGGATGAGGGTGGAGGGCAAATCGGAACGGACCATCGACATGTACAGGTACTACGCCGAGAAGTTCCTGGAGGCGCACCCGAAACCCACGAGGCTGGACGCGCAGCAGTACCTCGCCGGACAGCTGTCTGCAGGCACATCCCCGACGGCGGCGAAGGGCATGCAGAAGTCCGTCACCTCGCTGTTCAAGTTCCTGGTGGAGGAAAGGCTCTGGCCCGAGGACATCACGGCGGGGCTGAAGGGCATCAAGGTGCCCAGGACGGAGAGGTACGTGCCCCCGTTGGCCGACGTGGAAAAGGTGCTGAAGGAAGGCGGTTGGGCGCGCAAGAGGGACGCCGATAAGATGAGGATGGTCATCGTGCTGCTGATGGAGACAGGGCTGAGGATTTCGGAGGCGGCCACCATCGAGAAGGAGAAGATAGACCTAGAGGCGAGGACCGTCGAGGTCCTGGGAAAGGGCAATAAAGTACGCAAGGTTCCCCTGTCCGAATCCGTCGCCGCCAGCCTCGCGAAGTACATGGAAGGGCACGCTTCAGAGTCGCCCTACCTTTTCCCAGGGGAAGGCGCCGAACTGAAGCACTGGCAGATCCACAATGCTGAGAAGACCCTTAAGAGGGCTTGTGAAAGGGCCGGTGTTAAACCCTTTACTCCCCATGCACTCAGGCACCTTTTTGCGACAATAGCCCTAAAGAATGGCGCTAAGCTTGAGGTCGTATCGCGGATACTCGGCCACGCCAGCGTGGGCATAACGGGGGACGTCTACCGCCACACGGACATGGAGGAGATGCGGGAGGAGGTGGACAGGCACGGGCCTATGTCGGGCGGCGAACTTAGGAAATAGACAGAATCTTATGTTCACGCCGATGAACTGCCTGTGTACTCGATAGTAGCCGGGGAGATTTATTTAAGGCGCAAAACACGCTAAAATAACGAGGTGACTGATTAAAGAATTCTCCATACGACAGGAGTGTGGAATATGACAATTGACAACATACCGAACGCTTGGAAGGCCGTACATAAAGGTACTGCATTGGTAGTACAAACACAGGACGGCAAGGCAATAGCCACGATTAAGAATACAGGCAATGACGAAACATACGCCAAGCTGATAGCCGCCAGCCCCTACATGCTGGAGGCGCTGAAGGCTACGGTGGCGCTGATCGGCGACGAGGATTTACCTGATAATGGCGAGCTGAGCGGTGCGGCGGTTTGTGACATGATTCGAAGTGCAGTGGAAATAGCTCAATAGAACACGACTACACGCGACGGAGATGCTGAAGATGGCGCCAGACTGAGGTCGTCTCCCGCATACTAGGCCACGCCAGCGTCGGCATAACGGGGGACGTGTACCGCCACGTCAACCTGGAGGAGATGAAGGAGGAGGTCGACAGGCACGGGCCGATGTCAGACAGCTGGGCAGCAAAATAAATCGCTTTTTCAATAACGCACAAAGCAACTCTTGTTAAATCCAAATCACAGCGCTCCAAATAAGGAATGAAGATTAATGTAATCTCCTCCTCCTGTCATTTCTTATTGAAGAACCCAATTCAGGCAGGATATAAATCGTTTTCATCATGGTTTCAGCGATTTCGAGTCCTGCAATAAGTTCCTTTGGTTTAGAAGGCCGTACTTCGTGAGCGGCAACATTCCCTAAGATCCTGAGACTATGGAGAACATCAGCTTGCGGTTGTGATATGATTCCTCGTGTAACTAGAGCATTAATCCGACTGATTAAATTCGCACCTGGAATTTCCTTGTCATTACAAATGGTCTCTATGATAGCTCGAAGACCTACACCTGCTAGTACCAATAGAGAGTCTGCCAGTGCTGATAGTGTTTCATCGTATATTCGATTTAGTGTAGCGGGTAATAAGTGCTGGTTTTCAATAGGTTTACGGCCAGATATTCGTGAAGGGTACAACTTCTCTACTGGGGTGCCTTCCCCATATTCATCAATATCATCCTCAGTGACGGTTTCTTGTCGTAATGAAATATCATTACATCCAAGACATTCGACTATTTGCCAAGAAGTATGCCAGAAGTAACCATCGGGTTCAGGTTGTTGTCTTGTTAATTCATAAACAACTTTGTGGTTAGTTTCCTGTCCGCATTGTCGACACATAACATGCAGTTTTTTATCCTTTTCTCTTGGTTTGGCTCTTTTAGCTTCTCCAGCGTTTGACATAGCTACCTCCTTATGAATCACTTTTGACTATTGTTTCCTGTTCCTTCACTATCTTGGCAATCACATCTCTCCAAATGGGTTTCATCCTATATCCGTCTTTCGTGTAGTCCATCGGGTACCTCAATCCCTGAACACCTGGTTGGTTAAGCTGCCTTCCCAAAGAAGACAGAATGCCGCCTACTCCGTGCTCGTCAACCCCGAGCATTTTACCAAGTGAAAAAGTGCTGATGCCAGCCTCATTGTTCGCGACTATTTTCAAAAGCCTTCTGCAATCGTAAGAAACATTCCAATACACCGAACTAATCTTTTGCTCGGTCCAGTCCGTGGCTTCTTCTGGTTGATCAGACTTTGCGGGTTCTATTTCACTCAATATAGGCTGGTCTTTCTTCGGCATTATTTGCTCTTTCTGGCGGGCGCTAATCCATTCCAGCACAGAGGTCAACTCCTCAAGACTGCCGCCCAGTGTTATCCCAACTGTTATCATCTATTCCTCCCTGTTAAAGTCTATTCCAGTCCCCTACAGACTAGCACAGTCCCTTTCTTTTGTCAAGTGTTTGCCACTATTTTCCTAAAGATTGTGGCATCTGTATTTCTGTTTACGTCTGCAACGAGGAAGGTACAGCGCGCCACGGCGCGAAACGGAGCTTGTCGGGAATCCTTTGAGTACTATAGGCCTCGCAAGTGAGAGGCGCAGGCTGCGAATAGGGCGTGGTCACCTCGGCGAGAACTCGTTTGAATCCTGTCCCGTTATCCCAGTCGGTGGTATAATGTTTATCCAATGGATGAAGTTCTTCCAGCGGATGCAGACATAACACCGGAGCGCCTAGCTCAATTCATCAACATAGCTGAATCGGGATGGATTGAAGAACAACTTAAAGCTTATGAAGCCTTCCGGAAAGCGTATTCCCCTGAAGGTATCTGGTCACATCGGCCTCCTGAAATGTCTCCCCTTATTCCGCTAATTTACTGGTCGTCGCGGGAACCTTACATACCCACCAATGAGGCGCCTGTTGGTTATTGGATTGGCGAACCGAAGTCTATCCTTGGCAGGCTGTTTGCTGAGTTGATGGATTTCCATGACTACTGGACAGGCCTTCCTTATGAGAGGGGACTGAAGAACCTGCGTTACTGTCTTAGGTCCCCAATGAGGTTTGCCAGTTTTGAGCATGAACTGAGAACCGCCGCAACATACAAGATGCGTACACCGTATGAAGTAGAGCCGTGCTTCTTAGACGCGAGGAGTAATCGTGGGCAGCCTGACATAGTTCTGAGAAAAGAAGGACAACATTTTAATGTGCAGTGTAAGGTGATGGATCCGAGCGCGTCTTCCACGATGCCATATGAGCTTTTCCAGTACCTATCCGGACGCCTTGGGCGGGTGTGCCAGGATTACAATGTCCACAGCATACTCAGCGTATCCTTGAAGGGCGGCTGTGCCAAGACAGTATCTAAACGTGACGTGGAGGTAATTATTGGCCGTGTGCGAAAGGCGTTGGACAGGGGAATTACGACTATTGATTCGTTGGAATTCAGCAAGGGGGAGTTCACGTGCACGCACAGGTTAGGCGCAATACCGCTGTCCGAACGGTCGACCCATTTATTGACCATGTTCACGGGTGACTATCTGTTTAGAGAGGTACGTAATCTCCCATCTCTTTTACAATCTGAAGGGCTGACATCAATATGTCAGGTTTCAGGGGTGAGGATACCGCCATTTGAGAATTATGTGTACCCGAACGCCGTTGAGGCGGCCGAATCCGCGCCTAAGTCCAATCCATTAATTATATGCATCCACCTGTATCCGCCCATGGATGTTCATGGTTTAGCCACAAACAAAATAACCCATGATAAGCTTAATGCTGATTTCCATAAGTTCTTCGATAAAAACCGCCATGTTTGTCTTGTCCTTGTATCTTCATACGCACAACAGGCTTTCTGGGCAGGTGGCAACAAGCAGACAATTGCCACACCGGCCTGGGAGATTGAGAGCCAGCACTGGCAGGGGGAGCGCCCTGACTACTATCCGTATGGTGTCAACTATTAGAAACGGAGCTCCACGGCGCGAAACGGGACTCGCTGGAACCGAGGCTAAGCATAAACTACTCCCCAGCCAACAGGCAAGCCCAGATTCTTGAGGGGCGAACAATGAAGAAACCCAAATTTTCACTTACACGTTATCACGAAGTGCTTTAACAACTGAAAACGATGCAAAAAGCCTTGACCTGAGCCTAAGCGGGTATTAGTATACTATCGAATACATAATGCTACAGTAATAACACTAGCAAGAAGATTCTTCGAATGAAGCTCCAGAACGTAACATTCGTTAATTGGATGGTGGGTCATCCCCAAAAGGAATCAGAGGAGCGATGGTTGCGCGAACTCTACCCATGGCCCGTACTGGCGCAAGTGGAGTGCGACACACAGTATATAGGTCGAGTGCAACACATCATCTATGCCGGGGTCGAATATGAGGTGACATTAAAATCGATACGATGGCAGCCACGGCATGGCACCTTCAAGTATCGTTTGCTGGTAGAGTCGGAAGGTCTCGGTTGGCACGCACGCTCTTTTTGCGATGAGTACGATATGTGCGGCGCTCCCGATGGAACCTTTGTTACCGTATTCCACGCGAAGAAAGAAGAGCCACTCGAGAAAATAGCCAAAGCTTTCTTCGGGCGAAAATGGGGAAACATCAAAGCAGAGTCTTTCAGGAGCCTTACAGTGTCACGATTTCTTGCCGCGAGTATTGCGGTAGAAGTTGCGGAACTTGCCTTTAGAAACGTTCGATTGGAACATTATCCTCATGCTAGACTCATCGGGGGAGAGTCTCCTATGCTTGCGAGTGGCCGCGATTTGTGGGTGGGTCATCGTTTCTTCTCTGAAGATGCGTATGCATGGGCACGTCGAAATGCCGGAAAAGCTTCGCATGTCATTGCCCTTTACTTCGCAGATACGAAATACCAATTCAGAACCGATCTACCATCTGGTGCCGAGGTGCAGTCGATTGCCCAACTCGATTCTACCGAACTTGGAGGACGGTACGCCGACCTTATCCTCTCTTTGCTTCGCGGGCTTGAGATTCCGACTGAAACCCCATCTATTGAGGAATTAGCACTGATAGTGCTGGGGCGCGTTCCTGTACCCGATACTCCAGTGAGTGAAGCGGATGTGCATGAAGCACTAGCGTCACTCAAGCACCCGTGTGGCTCAAAGGCCGAGTTGCGGTACCAACTCGCCTCAGGGGTCGTCCTCAACGCGTGGATTGAGGAGGAGCGACGCCATGGTTTCAGCGAGCGCAAGAGTTTCTATGCTTTTAAACAAAAGATTGGCACCCTCGTTAAATGGGCAGCTGAGGCAAATTTTCCCGGCGTCCACTTATGGGCGGAACTACTACCTGGACGCGTGACGCCTATTCTCTATGCGCGAATTGATGATGTGGATTTTAGTTTTCACGCGATACCATTTGCTCGGGATCTTCTGGGTTATGAACAGCTAACTTGGGGAGGCGTTCGGCTTAAGCCAATTGCCCCGATAGTTCTTGCATGGGCTAGATCTTTGCTGTAATACTAAATCCGCGCTGTAGCTTCGCATAACATATACCTTTCTTTGAATGAGTAGTATACTCAAAACAAGCGGAATTACCAGATAAAGGTGGTTTAAAATGGAAGAGGTAAAAACAGGTAACCGTCTGTCTGAACTGCATGAGAATGGTGTGGGATTTTTATTTAATGACGTCAGGCATGACAATAGTTATGGTGTTTGGGGTACATTGCATAAAGCTAATTGTCAATGGCTAACTAAGATGAATATCAATGATAGGTGGTCTACAAAGTACTGGTTTCCTACGCGTGAAGAAGCGAGACGGTGGATTCACAAGCAATATGATTTTAAAGGTCGTAAATCGCGGGATTGTATAGCATGTAATCCCTAGTGAAATAGCCTGAATCCAATCCGTATGCCTTCTCACTTTACCTACGGTCTAGATCTCATCTTTTCCTTACGCGAAACGGGGCTTGCGAAACTGGAGGCGAGGCATAACCTAAGCCCCCAGCCCACCGGCGAGCCCAGATTCTTGACTGGCGGATAGAGAAGCGGTGGATGGAGCCGTAACAGATTCGTGGAGCGGCATGTGCTTCGTGGCGACCGCTCCCATGTGCTATGATTACCACGAGCGTCAGGTGGAAAAGGGGCTGCCCTGGAGTTGCGTCCCTATTGGACATTGTAACGGTAGAGGGCAGGAGCACATGACGTATGGTGTACTAATGATACCGATGTCAACTAGCAGGTTGATGGCAGGAGAAGGCGTTGCCTGACAAGTCAACACATTACAGCTTCCCCTTCTTCAACCAGCACGTGAAGGTTCCTGAGCGGGTGAAGGTGAAAGTATATGCCTCACACGCCAGTGAGTATGATGATGTGCGCCACTGCATCGGACTCATAGTCACCAACCTGCTGGCGCTGGGGGAGGTGGCATATTCGCGCAACTCCAACTTCTACACCGAGCGCGGCACAAGGCTTTTCACCTGGACGAGCATGCTGAGGGCCGTGGACGCCTCCGTAAAGGCCGGCTACGCGGTCAGGTCTCATGAGGGATACCGTGCTAAGGGATATGCGACGGGGCTTTCCTCTACCATCGTCGCTGGTCCCAGGCTTACGGAGTTCGGTACTTTAGCCAAGCTGGAGCTTGACGCCGAGTCGCTGCCACTGATTTCAGTGGACAACAGGCAGGTATTTGACGCGGACGGTCTACCCGCCGTAGAGAACCGCACCGTAAGGGTGAACTCCGAATCGACCGCCCTGCTGCCGCGCCTGAGAGGGATATACGGCGAGGCGGTAAGGCTGAACAGGGAATACTGGAACCAGATGGAGGTGGGCACGGTCAGCCTCCCCGCCGGCACCGTGTGCATGGGGCAGGTGGGCCTCACGCGGGTGTTCAAGGGCGGCGGCGTGGGCAGGTGGTTCCAGAGGGGCGGGCTGTCGTACCAGGATCTCCCGAAGGAGGAGAGACGCAGGCTTCTGCTTGACGGCGAAGAGGTGGCCGAACTGGACTACCGCGCCATGCACCCGCACATACTCTATGCCTGGGTGAATCAGCAGTGCCCCGATGACTTCTACGAGCGGGTGGTCAAGCTTTGCGATTGCTCCAGGGACGCCGTGAAGGAACTGGTGCTGGCCGCCGTCAACGCCCCCAGCTACAAGTCGCTGTCCTCAGCCGTGAACTCCACACAGCGCAGGGGCGCGGAGTCCTCTCTTTACGCCCAGTTGAAGGAAATCGGCCTGTCCGCCCGCGACGCTGTGGGGGCCATCGTGCAGGCGCATCCAGTACTGGAGAGGTACGTCTTCACCGCCCAAGCCAACAGGCTGATGCTGGCGGAGTCGGACATCATGACGGCGGTATTGCTGAGGCTGATGAGCCAGAGCATCCCCGCCTTACCAATCCATGATTCAGTCATCTTCCCTAAGCGCCACTATGAAATAGTAAAGAAGGTTATGGAAGAAGAGTACCGCCGTAAGATGGGCTTCGATATAGAGGTATCGTAGCTGTGGATGTTATTTGATACGTCGGAGGCCATTCGCTAAGGCCTTTAACCCGACTGAGCCGCCCTTTAAAACGCCATACCAAACACCAATTGCGATAAGCGTAACTGCCCCGAAGAATCCCAGAAGGGTAACCGCTAATATGGCCATCGTTCCCCAGGTGGAAAGTACAGGCGTTACACTTCCAGCTAAAACCGCAGATGCAATTAGGGATGCCGTGATAATCACGACCCAGCATAGGACAACGTATGCCCAGCGCCCCTTAAATACTCTCGTGCGGACGGACTTATTAGCAGTCAGTAATATCAAGCCAAGAGCTGTTATCCCTAGCAGTAAGCCGCGGAATGTTGGCAGCTGAATCATTTCATACAGCTTGGTCGGGCCGAGATACCAGGCCATAAACCCCAACATGCTTAGCATCGCCGCGCCCATTATTGCGTAAAGTGTACGGCGAACCCATACTATATGCTGATGGGATAGGAGCATTAACATGGCAGTTGTCATGGCATTTGCCACTAGCCACAATCCGAATGTCCTTTCCTGGTTTTGAGTGAAGAATACTACGTTCATAAAGCCATAAACAACGATAGCGGGTACAGCCATTTTTGATTTCCGTAACGCCCAGAGCGAATGGCTCAGTTTAACGGCCTTCTTAGCAAGAATCTTGGGAGCGTAGGGTGCGCACCATGATATATCATCCTTAAGCCCTTTCACCCAGCGATACATGAGTTTTGGTGCAATCTCTACTGGCCTGTAGTTCTGGCGAGTATTGTCGGTTATCTGGTCATGAATATCTGACAAAAGCTGGTCATAGCGTTGTTCGCCTTTATCTGGCGGCACTAACGAGGTATAGAATCGTACCCAAGTCATTACTATCCATTTGGCTACGGGTAGAGAGACAGTGCCAATTACGATAGGAACCAAGGCCGTTAGAACCGCCATTCCCAATGCAATCATCATGAGATGGCCCTCCCAAAAGCCCAATCCACTTTCGCTCCCTCTGATATTGCTCTGAGATATGCTGGCGCCGCTTTCCCTGTGAGTTGATAGAGCCTGCGGCGAGGGCGCCTCTCTTTAACTGCAGCATCAGGGTCTTCCCACCAGCTTTCCAATAACCCCTGGTTCTCAAGGCGTTCCAACGCGCGATACAGCGTTCCGTAACCAGTCAAGGACTTCTGCCCCCGCTCCTCAATAGCCTGAGCTATCTGAAATCCGTGAAACTCTTTTGTCCCGTGGCCATTTAGGTCCATCGCCACCTCAAGTATAGCTAGTTCGCTTGGCACTAAGGCACCATATTTACGTCTCATGTTTATATTATAGTATCATAGGTGCATATTCTGTCAAGGGGTTTGAGGAAAATATTTTTCACGCTGTAATCCTGAGCTTTTAATAGGTATCGCACGGAGCGCCACAGTTAGAAAATCGGCTTGCCTGCGCCCTGCCATGGCGTAACCTGCTCGCCGCGGGTGTGGCAGAGTAGGAAAGTCCACCACGGGCGCCAGGATGAGAATCCGCCGGAAGGCTTTTCAGAACTGATATTAGCTAGGATTTAAGGGTACCAGAGCTGGGTCACCTTGCCGGTTTGGTCAATGCTGTAAGAGCCGGAGACACTCTTGGCACCACCGTTAATATGTTGGCCCACTGTAACTGTAGTGACGCCGCTGACGGTTAAATCGGTACCGGTGTATGGTTTAGATATGGCGCGACCTGTATTGCCGAAGTTCGCCGTGGTAACATCGGGAGGTACAGCCCCAGCGGTAATGTTGGCAGCTACCGCGTCAGCCATGGCTGCTAAGACCGCCGTGAACACGTTGACCAGTTCGGTTTCGGCAGCCTTGCGGCGTTCGTCTATGATGCCCTTCACAGGTGCCGGTGACGGAATAGGCCCGGGCGTCGCAGCCGACACCGGCGTCGTACCTGGTGTAGCCGTCGTTGCTGTGGACGGAGAGCCTCCAGGAACGGTTATGTTGACGGTGTCAATGCAGGCGCCAAGCGCCGATACTGAAAGAATGGCAACGAATATAGATAAAAGCGACAGCCACTTCTTCATCGCTACTCCTCACTGCCACCAACAATCGATAATTGCAAGTGATGAAGATAAATTATAGAGTAGCACACTCACTATTAAATCGTCTATATTACTTTGGTAATATCTTAGGCCAGGACATTGGTATCTATTACCATCGTAAAGTAACGCTGGCAAAAAGCACGTTAATTACTCGGGGTGGAGATTGGTAGCTAATCGTCTTATGCTGGGCATCCTTGCCCTGCCGGTGCACAACATGGTGGCGGCTCCATTACAGCACAGGGAGGCAGTTAGGCATGCCATGTTGAGCGGGTAGGGCTTAACAACGGCTTCGACATGGCCGTGGGCTGAGAGCCGTGCCCTCTTTTCTATAGACTTTTCTGAATCTGTGTGGAGATGGAGTTCCACAATGAGAAAATAGGCTCTTCTGACCATTAGCAAGGCATAACTTACACTCCTTGGGCAGGTCTGAACGGGGGACTCCACCAGGGGAGACACGACGCAAAACGGGACTTCAGGAATCTCCCTGAGGTGTAACCTCCTCCCCGTATGCCGGGGCAGCCCAGATTCTTGAGTAGTAAATAGTGAACGCGGGAAAGCTTTCCGCCGCCTGTACATTCACCAAAGAAGGCGGCCCCTGGCTGAGACATGGGGCATAAGACATATGTATATACACTTTATACAATGAATATAAGTTGCTCGGCTGTTACGCAAAAGTTGCTCGACTTATTTAACAAACAATCCCAGTAGGCGTCATAGAAAACCGCTATATCGGCGCGGATAAAAGCGTATATTGTCCCTCTCCGAAGGCAATATCTTGACCAAACGTAAATGCCTGCGCGTTCAGGTTCTTAGCGGTTTCAGTTGCATTATTATCCGTATGTATCCGCACTTGGCTGAAATCATAGCCTAACCGCTGTTCCGTAAAAGCAAGGGTGCCCTCGGGCCGATTGGAGGCGGCTATTGGATAAGACATAATACATACGTATATACACTTTAATGGCCGTATAGGGGCCCCAATAGGAGTTGCTCGGCTGTCACGCAAAAGTTGCTCGGCCAGTTCCACGCCCCGCCGTCATTTCTCTTCAGAAACCCCCCTAACCTTTTTCCCCTGCTTTCCGACCCCCACACGCTTAGCGGAGGCGGGCTGGACGGCTTAACTGCCATGGTCTAAGGTACAATAGTATATACACTTTAATGCACCGCCGCCGCCTTAAATATGGAGCGAATTCATCCGTTATGTCAGTTGCTTGGTCGGACCGCAAAAGTTGCTAGGCTGGTCAGACCAAATAATACCTATAGGCTTTCCGAAAAACCCCGTAATCAGTCCGCAAAAAAGATGGGCAGCGCGCCGTCCGGGGCCATAGGGCCCCCGTAATCCTGCGAATACGCGCTTTGAATAGGGATGGCGCCGCTAACTGTGGGGTTATGGGCGCGGACGGCCCTCTTTGCTGGCGGACTGGCGCGGCGGGAGGGAAAGGGAGGCTGCGTAAGGCCCCGCGCGAAGCGCCACGGCGAGAAACGGGGCAAGTCTAAAGTCTGGCTAGGCGTAACCTACTCTCAAGCGCAGGATTCGCGATATGGCGCTTGCTGGTGATGCACAACCTATGGCCATAGGCGCGATGGGCGGTAAGGTTCAGGGGGAGGAGTGTAGGGCCATCCCACTTGCGGGCCGCAGCAATTGGCGGCGAAGTTCGTCTTCAACTGTACGCGCCTATCCAAAGGTATCACCCAGGCGTTGGAAATGCTTGGGTTCAATCAGCCAAATATGGAACTGAGCGCATTGCTTCCGTTTCAGCGCACGCCTGAGGCCGGGCGCAATAATCAGTTATATGCGATGGTAACCTGACATATCAAACCTCTAGGGTGCTCTGAAAAGAGGTCTCTTGTTGACAAGCAGTAAGAGGTGTATAATCTCCGTAGCCAAAAAGGCTTGGTTCCGGCCAAGTTGATTTTGCATAAGCATGAAAGTTATCTGGCCTTTTACGAAGGAGGCTTCAGGCTATGATCCCCGCGGAATTTGTGGCAAAATGGAATCAAGTTAGGTTAAGAGAGCGGCAATCATCACACGAACACTTCATTGACCTTTGCCATGTCCTTGGAGTGCCGACTCCAGCCGAAGCTGACCCGCTCGGAGAATTTTTCACTTTCGACCAAGGTCTGAAGAGAGAATCAGGAGAGGATGGCTTCGCCGACGTATGGCGCAAGGATTGCTTCGCATGGGAGTATAAAGGACGTCACAAAGATCTGGCCGCCGCCTATAGACAACTCCAGTTATACCGGGACGCGTTGGGCAATCCTCCCTTGTTGGTTGTTTGCGACTTCGATAGATTTGAAATCCACACGGTTTTCAACAACACAGTAACACGAGTCTATAGGTTTACCAATAGCGATATAGCTACTGACACCATTGTGCCCGAATCTCACTTTACGGCCCTTGAGATTCTAAGGGCATTGTTTGAGGACCCTTCACGCCTTAATCCTGGCAAGTCTCCCGAAAAGTTGACCGAAGAGGCAGCTAACCTATTGGGAGAATTGGCCGAAGATATGCGGAAACACAGGAATCTCACAGGAGTGAGTGATCATGACATCGCTCGCTTCATCATGCGCATGATCTTCTGTTTCTTCGCTAGCGACATTGGGTTGCTACCAAAGCAATCCTTCACCGATGTGATCCGTTTGAACAAGAGCAAGCCCGAATCTTTTCGCCGTTACCTTGGAGAGCTATTTACCGCGATGAAGGATGGTGGCGAATTCTTGATGCGCCGGGTTCCACACTTCAATGGCGGTCTTTTTGATGACTCGTTTGTCCCTGAACTGATTACCGACCACATAGTTTCATTGGAGCGGCTCGGAGCTCTCGATTGGTCAGATATAGAGCCTTCGATCTTTGGCACACTCTTCGAGCGTATCTTGGATCCAAACACGCGGACGCAGCTCGGTGCTCATTACACTTCTAAGGAGGATATCCAAACTGTTGTCGAACCTGTACTGTTGACTCCACTTCTCCATGACTGGGAGCACACTGAGTCGCAGGCGCAGGCATATTTGGCATGGCGCGAACAAACCAGCCCTGAGAGGGAAATACAGCAGAAAGAATTGGAGGATCTAGTCAGTGGTTTCCTGCAGCGACTATGTCGAGTCCGTGTTCTTGATCCAGCTTGCGGGTCTGGAAACTTCTTATACGTGAGTTTATCACTGCTGAAGGCGCTCGAAAAAAAGGTGCTAGCTTTTGCCGCCATACATGGCATACAGGGAATGACTCCACAGGTCCACCCTAAGCAACTATTTGGCATAGAGCTCAACGAATATGCACACCAGTTGGCTTCGGCGGTCGTCTGGATCGGTTACCTACAATGCAAGTATAGAAACGCTTTTGATCTAGAAAATGAAGACCCCATACTACAAGTCCTTGAGAACATGCATCTCATGGACGCCATACTAGACACCTCTGATCCTAATCATCCCCGCGAACCTAAATGGCCGGACGCAGACATCATTGTAGGCAACCCGCCGTTCTTGGGTGGTAAGCTGCTCCGCACCAAATTAGGCGACGCCTACGTTGATGCCCTTTTCCACGTTTATGCAGGCCGAGTGTCGGCAGAAGCTGACCTAGTGTGCTACTGGCATGAGAAGGCAAGGGCGATGGTTGAGACGGGCAATGTCAAGCGGGTCGGCTTGCTGGCAACGCAAGGCATCAGGGGCGGTGCCAATCGACGTGTTTTGGAGAGAATCAAAGAAACAGGCGACATTTTCCTCGCCTATTCTGACCGCAAGTGGGTTCTAGAGGGCGCTGCGGTACATGTCTCTATTGTCGGTTTTGACGATGGATCTGAGACTCATAGGACGCTTGACGAGAAGCCAGTCAGCAGCATCAATGCGAATCTAACTGCTGGCACAGACTTGACCAAAGCGCAACGCCTGAAAGAGAATCTGGGAATCGCTTTCATGGGTGATACTAAAGTAGGCCCCTTTGATATACCAGAGAGCCTAGCACATACAATGCTAAATAAGCCCAACCCTCATGGCAAGAGCAATTCTGACGTAATTCGGCCTTGGGTGAATGGTTTGGATTTGACTCGAAGGCCTCGCGCAATGTGGATTATCGACTTCCCTCCAGGAATGTCTTTGGAAGATGCCGCCCTTTATGAAGCCCCATTCGAATACATCAACAAGCATGTACGACCCATGAGGGCGTCAGCAAAGTCCGGGGATCGCACAGGGGTGGCTTGGTGGATACATCAGCGCCCACGCCCCGAGATGCGCGAAGCTATCGCAGGGTTGAAGCTACATAGGTTTATTTGTACTCCTTGCGTCTCAAAACACCGCCTTTTCGTATGGGTGCCCAGTGCAACGTTGCCCGATCATGCTGTCATCGCCATCGCCCGCGACGATGATTATACCTTCGGTATATTGCATTCACGTATCCATGAGCTGTGGGCTCTCAGCATGGGAACCCAGCTAGAAAGCCGTCCGCGCTACACGCCGACTACTACCTTTGAGACATTCCCGTTTCCCAGCCCCACTGTCAAACAAAGGGAAGCAATTGCTCAAACGGCCAAACGCCTCAATGAATTGCGGGAGCGTTGGTTGAATCCTCCCGAAGGCACTATTGGCCCAACAGAACTCAAACGCAGGACGCTAACTAACCTATACAACGAACGACCTGCCTGGGTAGACATGGCTCACCAGAGATTGGACGAAGCCGTGTCACTTGCCTACTGTTGGGACCCTGACTTACCAGCAGACGAGATATTGTCGCGACTAATGAGTTTTAATCTGCAACGCGAGCCGACCCATATGATCCCTGAAAGCAAGGAGGATGATTGAAGAGCGTACTTTTGCCAAACTGCATCGTCGTTCATAAGAAAGTTGAGAGTTGCGTTTCACATGTGGTTTGAATCTGCTTTATCTCCCCATCCACACATGAGCATTGTGTTTTGCTCAACTTAGCAAACTACAGTTTGGTTGGTCTTGTGACTCTTTCACGGCAGCCAGCCCCCTGTCCCGTCAAATACATTGTAGGCTTTCGGTCTCTTTGATTCACCCCGCAGGAGCGCCCAGATTCTCAGCGTGGCGCTCCGCCCAATAGGGAAACGCGCGGAAGCCCGCCCGCGAGGGTATGGTATTCACCGCAGCTACGGCAGGCCCCGTTTCGCGGCATGGCACTCGTGGGATATGCCTAGACCAGCGCTGAAGTGGAGAAAACCCCGCCTATTGTTCGATACTCCTAAGGCTAAAAGCGATTCCATTGAGACGGTGGCGCTCCATTGGTAGTGAAGGGCGCTGCTGCATCAGACGAGCCTGTGCCATACCACTACTGCAACTCATCCTCAAGTTCCAATTGCGGTTGCTTAAAACCTTCAAACTCTAAGCGGGAAACTATCCTTAGCCCTCTTGTAACGTTATAATGTTAGGTAATAACCTAATACGTGATATAGAGGTTGCGCATGAGAAAAGCGACTTTCATTCTAGGAATAGTCATTCTAAGCATGGTTCCCATGGCACTCGGCGCCTGCACCGGACCAGCAGCCACCAGTGAGGGCGCAACGCATCCGATCGAAGTCGTGTCCGTGTCAGGCCCTCTTTCCCCGATCAACCCCGGCGGGCCGATAGTCGAGGTCACTCTCAAGAATGTCTCCAGCGAACCCATCGTCTCTTTGGCTGCCAGCCTTGGAATAAGCCGGGCGGGCCCGTCCAATGCACCCTTCGTCTTCAACTTTGAAGTCACCTCTTCAAGTCCGCTGTTGCCTGCCGCAAGCGCTAGTAGCAGACTCACTCTCATCGGCGGAAGCTTCGCAGACAATATTTCGTATCCCCTAAAGATAGAGGGAAAACTGCAAAGCGGAGGGACGTTTGCATACACAGAGCAAGTGCAAATTGAATCGCCCTTGGTGCAAAACCCTGATCCCTGGCCGGGTGTGTCGGTTTATAGAGACTCAAACAGCCCAATAATGACCCGAGTAAATGAAACCTTCTCGATTGTGCTTCCACCTGCCCCTCTCTTTGGCTGGGGGTGGCAGAACAAAGATTTGAGTGCATTCTCATTATTGGAGACCAAAACTATTCCGGGATCAGGCAATGAACCTAATCCCTATGGACCTAATGCGTTTCTTTTTAAGGCACTTGAGATAGGCACATTCCAGATTATATTATATGTACCCAGCAAGCCTCCCCAACATTTGGAGTCGTTCGATATAGTTGTGAATCCTTAAGCTGACTCATTATTCTGAGCGTTTGCCGTGCATCAGAGGATTTAAAATCCAAAATCAATAACCAGCTGCCCTCTAAAGTGTGTGGGGCGCGAAGAATCAGCCTCCAATACAGACTAGCCAGAACTGAGACGTGGCACGCATGGAATATGCCTGGACGGCTGGTGATTTGGGGGAAAGACCGCCCGTAGTTTATTACTCATGAGGCTAAAGGGAGCCTCCGTTGGAGACCAGGGAGCTTCAGTGGTATGAGTGCGGGAGTCCAAGGATGAGAACTCTAGTAGGCGGATTATTGTGCGCCTTTAGTTCCCTTCTGCAGCACGTTTGCGACTCAGTATTCCCTTCACAACTACATAGTCCCGTAATAAGTTTGTTTCGTTGTCTATGAAGGAGCGCATCCATTCAAGCGACTTGAGAGCGTCTTCTCTGGGATGTAGCCCATCTCCATGAGCATATTCGTTCCGCAGGTCTGCCATTCTCTTGCACAGCAGGAGTGTTTTTCGCAAGAGGACCCTGTTTTTTCGCAATATGCTTCTGACTTTATCCATTCTGTCTTCCCGCGTAGCCCCGTGCGGCGTGGCCTTGTCCCGCTGAAACCTCTCAAACGAGATTCCGCACATTGCGACGCAGGAGTAGTAGTGTCCATCGACAAACACATCCCTGGCCTCCCTGATGAGTCGGCAATAAGGGCCGTCCTCTATGAGCAGAGGCGGCAGTTGAGAAAGCCTCTCCCACATATCGTGAGCGAGGGTCTTCCCGCCCAGCGCGCCAGAGGGCAGTTCTATTAGTTGCTCCTGTGAGGCTTTCGACACCTCCTCAAGGTGATGCTTCGCAGCATTGGGCCTGAAGTCAGCATAAGCACTCTGTGTGTGACCGCTAACCTTGCATACGCCGCTTTCCTGTATCCACCCATAATAACCAGCAGGCATGTTGGCTTGGGTGATACCAAGAACCTCGGACAAATCTTCGCCGCTGTACGCGCAGAAGGTGTAGGGTTCAGCACCTGGAACCTGACAAACAATGCTGTATTGTGTAATCATGTCATGCAACCTCCTGTTACCAGTTAGAAAATGCAGTGAATGAATTCACTTTCTTCCTATTATGGGCTATAGCTCCATGGGCTGAAAGGTGAACTACATGCCAGTTATCCCCCGCTGAACGAAGGCCAGTGCCGCCATGATGAGGAAGACAGCACAGGTCAGTCTGGTCCATTGTTTGCCAGCCTGAGCCGCTACGCCAATCATGCCTCCAGTCGCGGCGAAGAAGAACATCACGTAAGGCACCACCGCCCACTGTACGCTGCGGAAGTCAACCTGGAGAATGTCGTCAACTATCAATTCAAAAAGAGCGAACAATCTCATTAGCGTGAGCCACACGAAGTAGATGGCACGCCGGTCTGTCTTAAGCCCAACGACAAAAAGGTATATCAGCGGGATAAAAACAAGCGAAGAGACAATGCCTATCCAGCGGCCAGCTCCAAGCCACCCCACAATGCGTGCGGTGAAAACGGCGATGATTAGAAGCATGTACACATTGGCCGTTATAGCCCCGACTAGGTTGGCCTTCTTCGCTGCTGCTGCGTTCATTCTCCGCACTCCTGCTAAAATTGCTGGCGGTTTCCATGTACGGTAACCAACTCTGCATCATTATATACCGTCAAGCCATCAAGCTGAAGAACCTTAAGCCTCTGCCCTCTACCGTTACAATGTCCTATTCAGCCGCCAGCCCAGCACAGGACTAAACTCCCGCTCAGCCCCCGCTTACAAATCCCCTCAAACGCGCCATTATTAACGATGAACGCCAGAAAGAGGAGGTAAAGGAAATGGCGAGAGAGAAGCAGTACGTGTTCTCGGCGAGGACCACGGAGGAGGGGCTAAGGCGGCTGAACGGCATCAGGGAAGAAAAGAAAATCGGCTGGGACGAGCTGGTGCTGGACGCCGTCTGCGACCGCTACGGGCTGGACAGGGCGGTCATGGCGCTCCCGAAGAAAGAGAAGCCCACCGAAGAAACGAAGGGCACTGAGGAACAACAGGAGCGGACGATTGGGGTGGGGATGGTGCAGGAGGAACCAGCCGGAGAGACACCAGCGAAGAAACGCGGCAAAGGCAAGGGGAAGAAATGACGGGTGGAGGGCGGGGCGGCAAGGCCGGCTGGAAAAGAGAAAGCCCGCCTTTTCGGACGGGCTTTTATTCGTTGGTAGCGGGGGTTGGATTTGAACCAACGACCTCCGGGTTATACTTCCAATCGTAATGGAATGGCCGGATGCGAATTATTTTTCCATCCTTGACATCCACGGCGGCCACATTTGAGTTATCACCGTTGGAGCTCAGACACATACCCTTTATACAGGTTCTTTCTTCTACCGTTTTTTTCTTTGCTTGTGCCAATTTGACGTCCTCCCATAATATTAGCGGTTCACATGATTAAGAGCAGCCTTAGAGTAAGGCCGTAATGCCATATGGTAGCTGTCGCAATCGGGTCCGCTTGTTCTAGTTTCCTCATCCAAAAATTCCTTTATAATTCTCTTCATAAATCAAAGTAATATGTCTTGCATCACTCTATCCTTATATCTTAAAGAGTCTAATCGCGTTTTCTCCAAGAATAAGGGACTTTTCTTTCTCAGTAATATCCAGATTTTTTACATAATCTACGCCATTATATAGCCAATCGCGTCTAAGAGGGTATGAGCTCCCAAACAGGACGTGGTCCGCCCCTAGTACTTTTACAGCACACTCGAGTTGTGCCTTACCCCAAGGAGGCGCATGAGAAATATCGAAGTAAATGTTCCTATCAAGGTAACCTCTTATTTTTTCAGACGCATTAGGGTCAAATCGTTCTGCCATGACTTCCTTTATCTCTGACTTTTTAGGCACGAGCAGGTCTGCGTAAGCAAAAAATGCCCCACCAAGAAAAGTATGTATAAGTTTCAAGTTGGGCAATTCATTAAGCATACCGCTGAATAGTATCCTGCCAACAGAAATCATTTGGTCCATACACCTTCCATATAGACGGCGAAAATTTGGAAATTCATATATATGCTCATAATCTACCGGAAGAGCTGTATGGTGAACACAAATTGGTACATCAAGCTCGTTGACTTTTTTGAAGAAAGGCCTTACCTCCATTGCATCCAGGTAGAGGACACCGTAGTGTGCGGGGCACACAAAACCGGCAAGTCCGAGCTCCTTGATACACCGGTCCATTTCATAGAGACATGCTTTATCGCCCCATGGTGGTACCATACCTAGACCTAGCAATCTGTCAGGGTGCTCTTTTACAACTCTAGCCATCGCATCATTGGCCAATTTGGCCAGTTCTAGAGTAATCCATTCTTCAAAAATGGCCACTCTCTTTACTGACTTATCTATCCCATTATCATCCATAGCTTTCAGTTGGTCCACCAAATCAGCGTCCACATCCGAAGAGGCTACGTTTTCATATCCCTTGGGTCTGGATAAGGTCACCTGAGGCCTATTGGTCCCGGGAATTGTTTCTATTACCACATTTTCACCATATGCACGAGGAACGGTACGTACAAACGCATCTAGCAAGTCCTTGTCAGTAAAGAAATTAGCAGGAACCCAATGTGAATTTACATCTACAATCATCTCAACTCCTTTTAAATCTATTTTTCCCTTGCTAATTAAACAGCTTTTGACTTGTATTTAAGGTGTGAATAAAGAATCTTGAAACTCCTCCTCCGATTCAGAAATTGATATAGGCGAAAATATTCAGAGCCTTAATTTTGGTTTGGGCGAATAAACAAATCTGTGTGGTGTTTTATTTTTCTGACATTTGTCTTTTTCCTATCATGACCCTAAGTTTGGCAGGAAAGTCGCTATAGTGGGAAAATTGTCAGTATTAACACGCATGCGAACGTGGCTATTACAAACGGTATTTTCCCGCTAAATGCTGAATATATAGGTGTTTTAGTCATGCCGGCTATAACAAAAACGTTCATTCCTACTGACGGCGTGATTTCTCTCTTTCTATCATTATTACGTTCAATATCCCAAATTATATCATATCTATCCCGGGAGATTTGACTGTTGAACGAGCACCGGGACAATAAGAAGCATATATGCAAAAGGATCTATTACACCACCAGAAACCACCTCAATAATCTCTTCCACGTTTTATAAAGTAGTTTGAGTCGTTGGGTTTAAGTATGTCTCTAGCCTTCAGTATTTCCATTTTAACTCTACAACCAACTGGTAAAAATACTTGGTTTCAAGTATTTTTGCGAGTTGTATTTTGTGCTATAAATATACCAGTGTGCCCTGTAATCGGGCGACTAAGAGCGTCAGAGATAATCAGCAAAAGGATAGAAAGTCTCATTAGCCCGTTAAGCGATGTGTGCATCAGATTGGTGACCAGACGTTTCAACTATATAATTTTTTAGGGGGGAGAACAGGAAAGTATGAAATTATTAACACCTTTTTATGGAAAAGAAATGGAATATGGCGCCAAGATATTAGATTTGCATGGATGGCAGATACCACTAATGTATACTTCGCCAGTAGAAGAATATCGTATGGTCAGGGAAAGGGCTGGCTTTACAGAATATTCATTTAACACTTTGCTAGCTGTGGTAGGAAAAGATTCCTTCAGTCTCATGCAGAAAATGATGGTGAATGATCTAAGGAACATATCAGTTGGCCATATGATATACTCAAGTATTTTGGATGAAGAGGCATCCTTAGTTGAGGATGTAACCATATTGTGGGTGGAAGATAACTATTTTTTCATTAATGCTGGAATGAATAAGCAGGGACTTATAGAACTTTTGAAGAAAAATGCATCCGGCTTAGATGCATATATAGTGGATACTGGTGCTTGTTTCCTAGCTTTCCAAGGACCGAAATCAAGGGAGATTCTTCAGAAGGCGATGAACGTCAAAGACCTGCCCTATTTTGGCGTTAAGGAGGACGAGCTCGGTGAAATTCCTGTATTGGTTGACCGCGCTGGTTTCACCGGGGAACTCGGTTATGAGTTTTATATACACTCGTCACATGCCCATGCCTTATGGGATACACTAATAGACCTCGGTAAAGAATACAAGGTTGGCCCCTTTGGCTTGGCAGTCACGGGTAAAACAGGCGTAGAAAAGGGATATCTTTATGGTCCCGATTTTTACCCGGGGAGTACTCCGCTGGAGTGGGGTCTTGAGCGGACAGTAGCTTTTGATAAAGGTGACTTCAGTGGTAAAAAGGCTTTGCTGAGGAAGAAGAAAGAGGGCTTGAAGACCAAACTGATTGGTTTTGAGATATCAGACCCGAAGGTTGTTGCGGAAACGGGGGACAAATTGCTAAAGGGAGGCAAGGTGATAGGAGCAGTGACCAATGCAACATACGGTATCGCTGTTGGAAAGAGCATCGGTCGAGGATGGGTCAAAATCGAATATGCCAATGCAGGAGAGGAACTCGAAGTTGAGCACGAGGGTAAGCCGACAAAGATAAGTGTTGCTAAGAATTATAGATGGTTCGACCCTGAAAATAAGATATTAAAAGGATGACGTAATTGTCACAAACCTCAGAGTCAAGTCTTTATTGGAGGATATAATGTCACTTGATAAAAAGGAAGTGGCCATAATTGGGGCTGGTGTTATAGGTTGTTCTATAGCTTACCATTTAGGCAGACATGGGATATCAACGCAAGTGTTTGAAATGGACAGTATAGCCGCCAGGGCATCGGGAAAATCGTGGGCAATAATTGCTCATCCTAGGTCGGTATTGGCCCAGGAGGGAAATGCCCCCGGTGAGCTTATGTCAATGCCAAAAGGAAGTATCAGTCCCTGGTTGGATCTTGTGTCGATAGGTTGGTATAGATTGCCCTGTATGGCTTTGGAATTGAAGGAAGAGGCCGGGATAGACATGGGACTTAGTGAATTCCCATCGCTTGATCTCGCTCGCTCTGAAATAGAAGCAGAAGAACTTAAGGGAGCACTCAATCAACAAAAGAGTGAGGGTTATTACCATAATAGTTGGCTTGAGGCAAGAGAGCTGAAAGCTATATATCCAAATATTGATCCTCGAGTTAGAGGTGCGTTATGCTCCCCTATTTTTCATTATGAACCCTATAAATATGTAATTGGTCTAGTTCAGAGGGCAGAGAAAATGGGAGCGAACTTCAGGCAAGGTAAGGCGGTGGGATTCAAACATAAGGGAACAAAAATCACTTCGGTAATTCTGGAGACAGGAACTAAGGTCGAGGCTGATGTATTTGTCCTGGCGATGGGGCCATGGACTAGTCAGGCCACTACTTGGCTGGGAAATGAAATACCAATCAGAATAAACCGGGAGCAATGTCTTCGATTAGAAGTGCCAAATCGGCTTCCCCCATATGTACTTTTTTCTAGATTGGCTCCAAGAGATACGGCTTTAGCAATTATTCCCCAAGCCAACGGTGAAGTAATATTGGGGCATGCTGGAGAAGCTGACATTCAAACGGACTTAGAAGGTAGTATTATCACTGAAGAAGCGAAGAGCGCAATCTTGAGCGACGCTGTTGATTTGCTGCCAAGTTTGAATGAGGCAAAGCTGGTTGAACACAGGGGTGATTTTGAGGGTTGGGCTCCGATGCCTCATAGTAGCCAACCGGTTCTTGGTCGCCTTCCTGAATGGGACAATGGTTATATAGCGGCTAGGTTCGGGACGCAGGGACAAATTTTGAGCTTGGGATCTGGGCAATGTATGGCAGATGTCATTGTTGGTGACGGAAATGTACCTTTACGGATAAAAAACATGATGGAGATCCTAAGTCCTGATAGACTCCCTGACCGACAAGCATCAAAGTAGATTCTAAATCGTTAATGACGCTACCCATTGATTCTAAACTAATAGGACTATTACAGCTAATTTATGTGTGTGATTCATAGACATCATTTCCACTAAAATGATATCCTGGATAAGGAAATCTGTACCCGGTTAAAATTTATTAAACATTACCAGTCTTCAGGTAGCTTGGGGTTAACTGCTATAGATGTGGATTAGCCCGACCTCCCTTCAGAAAATGGCTAAAGCGATACCTATGATCTTCTTCCGTAGCAACGCCTGGGTACGTTCAAATTCCGGCGCCAAATGCAGATAAGTAAACAGAATTTGTCTCTCTCTGAGAAGGTGGCTGAAAATATTTATCTTTTTGCCTGGCGAGAGAAGGTCGTACCATGCGCAGGTATATTCTTAATCAACTTCAAGGATATGCGGTCAAACGGAAAAATTTTCGGACTGGACATCACCACAGGTAAACCGGTGAATTTCACTATGCGCGCTTACGCTAAAATCATCAGTGAAACGAAACGTTGATATGCTGAGTTCAATATAGAAAGTTGTAGTAAAAGAAAAACCACTCAGTTAAAGGGCCTTTATAGATCTTACCAACAACCCGGGCAAGATTGTTAAGTCTATCTGATAAATTATCCGGCTAAGCTAATGGAGCCTGATGCTCTGAAAAGCATTTTATTGTGATCCGGAAAGAAGAATTCACGGATTACAGGGTTAAAAAGACTATTGACATTATTGAAGATGAAATATATAATGTATGCTGTCTTATAGTACGATAACATACTATTTTTATGTAATCAACATTGGAGAGAAGATTTGTCAGGGAAAAATAATTGGAAATTTTGTCTAGTAATCTGAGGAGGGGACTTATGTAGAAGCAAAGTGGAATAGGATCCTAAGCAGCATAAATATTCAAGTTATTAGAATGTGAAAGGAGAAGT
>Ga0187886_1001177_pt1 | contig 25249 bp, 18 predicted proteins | sample June2016WEW_20_1_FD_133001 | JGI IMG/M metagenome (GOLD analysis project Ga0187886, IMG submission 133001) | Peatland microbial communities from SPRUCE experiment site at the Marcell Experimental Forest, Minnesota, USA - June2016WEW_20_150 | ecosystem: Environmental > Terrestrial > Soil >... | reverse complement strand
AGCAAGAAGACCGATTACGTAGTGGTGGGCAGCGACCCGGGTTCCAAGTACGATAAGGCGGTCTCCTTGTCCATCCCGGTTCTCGACGAGGAAGCCTTCAGACGCCTCATTAACCCCTGATCGTTTTAGCAGTGCATATTGTATACAGCATTCAACCTACTGGCACGTTGCGGGGTTTTGGCGCTTCTGCTATAATTAGGCATGGTTTTTGTCAAGTTAAGCAGTATTTTAAGGTGGCGATTTCTAGTGAAGCTCAGCATGGAGGAAGTAGAGCACGTGGCCCTGCTGGCCCGCCTCGCCCTGAGCGAGGAGGAGAAAGAGCGCTTCCGGGCGCAGTTAAGCTCGATCCTGGAATATGCCGACCGGATCAACCAGTTGGATACTACCCAGGTCGAGCCGACCTACCACGTTTTACCGCTGCAGAATGTCTCCCGCCTGGACGAGAGAGGGGCGACCCTGGCGCCGGACGAGGTCTTCCAGAATGCCCCGGACCGGGACGGAAGCTACTTCAGGGTGCCGCGTATCCTCTAATAATCTGCAATCGATGGCCCGTCTGATGACCATGGAAAATACGTCCGGCAAGGCAATACACACTATGGCTTTAGCGAATGAAAAGAGGCTTGATGATGGAGATTTATGATCTCACAGCCCATGAACTGGCAGACCTGCTCCAGCGGGGCGAGACGACCTCCGAAGAGGTGACCAGGGCGATCTTCCAGCGGATCCACGACGTGGAGCCGGATGTTCAAGCCTACGTCACAATTACCGAAGACCAGGCCTATGAGACTGCTCGCCGGGTGGATGAGGAACGCAGGCAGGGCAAGAACCTGCCTTACCTGGCCGGGGTTCCAGCCGGCTTGAAGGACGTGCTCTGCACCCGGGGTATTCGTACTACCTGCTCCTCCCGCATGCTGGAGCACTTTATACCGCCCTACAGCGCCACGGTGGTAGAGAAATTGGCGGCGGCAGGGGCGGTCTTCACCGGCAAGCTGAACATGGACGAGTTTGCCATGGGCTCCTCCACGGAGAATTCGGCCTTTTTTCCCACTCACAACCCCTGGGATTTGAGCCGCGTGCCGGGAGGTTCCAGCGGCGGGCCTGCGGCAGCGGTAGCTGCGGGAGAGGCGCCCTACGCTCTAGGCACTGACACCGGCGGTTCCATCAGGCAACCCGCCTCCTTGTGCGGCATTGTCGGTCTCAAGCCGACCTACGGATTGGTCTCCCGCTACGGGATGGTGGCCTTCGCCTCTTCCCTCGACCAGATCGGCCCCATGACCAAGGACGTTAGGGACTGCGCCCTGGTGCTCAACCTGATCGCCGGCCACGACCCCCTGGATTCCACCTCGGCGCCCGGTGCCGGGCTCGGGGCGGTGCCCGACTATACCACTTTTCTCACCGGAGAGATCGGGGGGCTGCGGATCGGCGTACCCCGGGAATTTTTTGGAGACGGCCTGGATTCTGCCGTGGCTGAAGCAGTGAAAGCGGCCCTGAATAAGCTGGTTGGTCTTGGCGCAGTAGTGGATGAGTGCTCCTTCCCCCACGCTGAATACGCCCTGCCCTGCTATTACCTGATCGCCCCCGCCGAGGCCAGCTCCAACCTGGCCCGTTATGACGGTGTTCATTACGGCTACCGGGCAACTTCAGAGAACGGCGGCGCCTACGACCTGCTGGAGATGTACATGAACACCCGCAGCCAGGGCTTTGGAGCCGAGGTCAAGCGACGGATCATGCTGGGTACCTATGCCCTCAGTTCCGGCTATTACGATGCCTACTACCTACAGGCCCTGAAGCTCAGAACCCTGATCAGGGATGACTTCAATCGCCTGTTCGACCAGTTTGACGCCATTGTCTCCCCGACATCTCCCACACCCCCCTTCCGGTTGGGGGAAAAGTCGGGTGATCCCCTGTCCATGTACCTCTCGGATGTCTATACGATTCCGGTGAACCTGGCCGGCATTCCTGCCATCTCCATTCCCTGCGGCTACACAGATGGCCTGCCGGTAGGGCTCCAGTTGATGGGGACGGTTTTCTCAGAGGGAACGCTGCTGCGTATCGCCCATGCTTTTGAACAGAACACGCCCTATCATAACGATCGGGCCCCCCTCAAAGGCGGCCCTGCCGCTGTAAGCCCAGCCGGGCAGAAAGGAGGGGACAGCCGTGGCCGGCTATAATAACCGGTGTGAGGTGGTCATCGGGCTGGAGGTGCACGTAGAACTGCATACCAGAACCAAGGCCTTCTGCTCCTGCCCCAACGAGTTCGGCAGCGAACCGAACACCAACGTCTGTCCGGTCTGTATGGGCTTGCCCGGCGTGTTGCCGGTCATCAACCGGACCATGTTGGAGTACGCCCTGCGGGCTGGCCTGGCCCTGAACTGCGAGATCGCCTCGTTCAGCAAGTTTGACCGGAAGAACTACTACTATCCGGACCTGCCCAAGAACTACCAGATCTCCCAGTACGACCTGCCCCTCTGCCGGAACGGCTACCTGGACATAACGGTGAATGGTGGCGGGCACCCGGAGGCGCGGCGCATCGGCATTACCAGGGTACATATAGAAGAGGATGCCGGCAAGCTGATGCATGGAGAGGCCGGGACCGACTATTCCCTGGTCGATGTCAACCGCTGCGGGGTGCCGCTGCTGGAGATCGTCTCCGAGCCGGATCTGCGGACGCCGGAAGAGGCCCGGGCTTACCTGGAGAAGTTGAAGGCCATTCTGGAATATATTGATATTTCCGACTGCAAGATGGAGGAGGGTTCACTGCGCTGCGACGCCAACATCTCGGTCCGGCCGGTGGGATCCACCGTGCTCAACCCGAAATCGGAGGTCAAGAACATGAACTCCTTCCGGGCGGTGCAGCGTGCTCTGGCTGGAGAGGCGGAGCGCTTGTGCGCCATTCTGGAAGAGGACGGACAGTTTCTCCAGGAGACCAGGGCCTGGGATGAGGCGGCAGGCCTCACGGTGCCGATGCGCACCAAGGAGGAGGCCTCTGATTATCGCTACTTCCCCGATCCAGACCTGGTTCCCCTGGTGATCAGCCCTGACCTGATCGACCGGGTGCGGTCCGAACTGCCGGAACTGCCGGCTGCCAAGCATCAGCGCTTCATGGCGGATTACAGCCTGCCTTCCTATGATGCTGGTGTGCTCACCAGTGACCGGGCGCTGGCCGACTTTTACGAGGCCTGCATTGTTGCCTATTACGACCAGAAAGTGGTCAGCAACTGGGTGACGGGCGAGTTTCTGAAACTGCTGAAGGCACACAACCTGGAAGTGGCAGAAAGCAGGCTGACCCCGGCACACCTGGTGGCGATGCTGAATCTCATCGATCAGGGGACTATCAGTGGCAAGATCGCCAAGACCATCTTTGAGGAGATGTTTCTTTCCGGCGGCAGGCCTGGAGAGATCGTCGAGGCCAGAGGCCTGGTGCAGATCAGCGACGAGGGAGAATTGGGCGCCGTGGTGCAGCAGGTATTGGAGGATAACCCTGCTGTGGCTGAGGATTATCGCAGTGGGAAAGAGAAGGCCCTGACCTTCCTGGTTGGCCAGGTCATGAAGGCGACCCGGGGCAAGGCCAACCCGCAACTGGTCAACAGGCTGATCAAAGAGAGAGTATGTGATTAGACTAGAACAGACGAGAGAGGCGAGAGGGCATGAGCCAGATCAAAATCGTCGATACCACACTGCGAGACGGTGAACAGACGGCAGGTGTGGTTTTTGCCAACCATGAGAAGATCCGCATCGCCAAAATGCTGGACGATGTGGGTGTGGATCAGATCGAAGCCGGGGTTCCGGTGATGGGCGGCCATGAGAAAGAGGCGATCACGGAGATCTGCAGGCTGGGCCTGCGGGCTAGTATTATGGGCTGGAACCGCGCCGTTATCAAAGACATCGAGTCCTCACTGGAGTGCGGGGTGGACGCGGTGGCCATCTCCATCTCCACCTCGGACATTCACATCGAGCACAAGCTGCGCAGCACCAGAAGCCAGGTGCTGTCGGACATGGTCAGGGCTACCGAATTTGCCAAGCAGCAGGGCGTCTACATCTCGGTAAACGCCGAAGACGCCTCCAGATCCGATTCCGCCTTTCTGTCGGAATTTGCCCAGGCGGCCAAGGATGCCGGGGCCGACCGGCTGCGCTTCTGTGATACCGTGGGTATTCTCGATCCCTTTTCCACCCTGGAACAGGTGAAAAACCTGATCAACACCGTGGGCATCGACGTGGAGATGCACACCCACAACGATTTTGGCATGGCAACGGCCAATGCCCTGGCTGGTGTCAGAGCTGGCGCCAGGTGGGTCGGGGTGACCGTAATCGGGTTGGGCGAGCGGGCCGGCAATGCTGCCCTCGAAGAGGTGATCATGGCCCTAAAGTACCTGGGCGGGATCGACCTGAACTTCAAGACCGCCAAGTTCCGGGAATTGGCCGAGTACGTGTCGATGGCAGCCAGCCGGGAACTGCCGGTCTGGAAGGCGATCGTGGGCTCCAACATGTTTGCCCACGAATCCGGTATCCACGCCGACGGAGCCCTGAAGAACCCGGGCAACTATGAGGCCTTCTGCCCCGAAGAGGTCGGGCTGACCCGCCAGATCGTGATCGGGAAGCACTCCGGCAGCCACTCTATCAAGGCCAAGTTCGAGGAATACGGACATCACTTGACGGACGAGGAGGCCAAAGACATCCTGGTCTATGTCAAGAAGGCCTCCGTGGAACTCAAACGCCACCTGTTCGACAAGGAACTAGTCTTCATCTACGAGGATTATCTCAAGGCTAAAAACCGATAATTGCCATACTTGCAGGAGGATAATCGTTTGGGAAAGACCATAGCCGAGAAGATCCTGAGCCGGAAGAGCGGCCAGGACGCCTACGCCAACGACCTGGTGGTCGCTACGCTGGATTTTCGCATGGGGCAGGACGGAACCTCCCCCCTGGCGATCCGGGCATTTGAGGAGATGGGCGGTCAGCAGGTGTTTGACCCGAAGCGGGCGGCCCTGGTGATCGATCACAGCGCCCCCAGCCCGCTCGAGGGGGTCTCCGCCCTCCACCATCTGATGCGGTCGTTCGCCAAAGAACAGCAGATGATCTGCTACGACATCGGCGAAGGGGTCTGCCATCAACTGGTGCCCGAGAAAGGCCACGTGGGCCCCGGTGATCTGGTGATCGGCGCTGATTCCCACACCTGCACCTACGGTGCCCTGAACGCCTTTGCCACGGGAGTGGGTTCCACCGACCTGGCGGCGGGCTTGATCTCCGGCCAGATGTGGTTCAAGGTGCCGGAGTCGATCAGATTTGTCTGCCACGGTACGCTGCCGGCCGGAGTCTACTCCAAGGACCTGATCCTATTTCTGATCGGCCAGGTAACCGCCGATGGCGCCACCTACATGGCAACCGAGTATACCGGTGAGGCGATCGGCGCCCTGTCCGTCGATGCCCGCTTCACCATAGCCAACATGGCGATCGAGATGGGAGCCAAGGCTGGCCTGATGGAGGCCGATGACAAGGTCTGGGCGTGGGTGCGGGAGCATCGGGCGCCCGGCGGCGGGAGTTTTGAAGCGGCCAGCGCGGACCGGGATGCGGTCTATGCCCGCCTTCTGGAATACGATGTCAGCAAGCTGGAACCGCAGGTAGCCCAACCCCACCGGGTGGATAACGTGTCGCCGATCGGCGAGGTTGCCGGCACCGCTATCCAACAGGCGGTTCTGGGCACCTGCACCAATGGGCGCCTGGAAGACTTGCGGATTGCCGCCGGCATCCTCAAGGGGCGCCGGGTGCACCCGGAGGTACGGTTGATAGTAGCCCCGGCATCCCGGCGCATCCTGCTGGAGGCCATGGACGAGGGAATCATCCAGGATCTGGTAAGGGCCGGGGCGGCGCTGGTGACACCGGGTTGCGGCCCCTGTGTGGGGACGCACAACGGTATTCCCGCCGACGGCGAGAACGTGATCTCCACCGCCAACCGTAATTTCAAGGGGCGGATGGCCAACGCCAAGGCCTTCATCTACCTGGCTTCTCCGGCGACAGTGGCGGCCTCCGCCCTGACCGGCGCCATCACCGATCCCAGGGAAATCTTAATATGACAAGGAGGCGGGCGGGGTGAAACTACAGGGAAGAGCACACTGCTTCGGCGCTGACGTCAACACCGATTACATCATCTCGGGCAAATACAAGTTTAAGACCCTGGACATGAAAGAGTTGGCCTCCCACGTCATGGAAGACCTGGACCCGGATTTCGCCAAGAAGGTGCAGCCCGGCGATTTGGTGGTAGCCGCCCGCAACTTCGGCTGCGGTTCCTCCAGGGAGCAGGCGCCATTGGCCCTATTGAATGCCGGGGTGGGGGCGGTGCTGGCTCCGTCCTTTGCCCGCATCTTCTACCGGAACGCCATCAATACGGGACTGCCGGTGGTAGAATGCGACACTTCGGGGATCTCCGCCGGCGATGAACTGCTGGTGGACCTGGAAAATGGGGTTCTCAAAAACCTGACTAGGAACGCCGAGACTCCCATCAAGCCCCTGCCTGCCTTCATGCTCAAGGTGCTGGGGGATGGCGGCCTGGCCGCTCATTTCCGTAAGTATGGGACTTTCAATTTCGATTAAAGAGCATTACCTCTCAGGAGAGCGCTGCTGGGCTGCAGTATCAGCCAGGCTGCTTCTATAGAGCAGACAATCACTTACATGGAGGATGTATATGGCTAAGTATAAGGTGACTCTGATCCCCGGCGACGGTACGGGCCCCGATGTGACCAGGGCGGCCCGGATCGTGATCGATGCCGCCAACGTCGGGATCGAGTGGGAGGTCGTAGAGGCCGGGGAAGCAGTGATCGATAAGTACGGCACCCCGTTGCCGGAGTACGTGTTGGAATCGATCCGGCGCAACCGGGTGGCCCTGAAGGGACCCCTGACCACACCGGTGGGCAAGGGCTTCCGCAGTGTCAACGTGGCCCTGCGCAGGGAACTCGACCTGTACGCCAATCTACGGCCGGCCAAGAGCCTGCCAAACGTCAAGACCAGGTATGAGGACGTGGATCTCCTGCTGGTCCGGGAAAACACCGAGGACCTTTATGCCGGCATCGAGCACATGGTGGGCAAGGATGCCGCTGAGAGCATCAAGATTATCACCCGCTTCGGCTCTGAACGGATCGTGCGCTTTGCCTTCGAACTGGCCCGGAAAGAGGGCCGCCACAAGGTGACTGCCGTCCACAAGGCCAATATCATGAAGTGCACCGACGGCTTGTTCCTCGACGTAGCCCGGGAGATCGCCCAGGCGTATCCGGAGATCACCTTCGAAGACCGGATTGTGGATGCCTGCTGCATGAAGCTGGTCCAGAACCCTGGAGATTTTGACGTGCTGGTCCTGCCTAACCTGTACGGGGATATCCTTTCAGACCTGTGCGCCGGCCTGATCGGTGGTCTCGGTGTGGCTCCCGGAGCCAACATCGGGGATCAGATAGCACTCTTCGAACCCGTGCACGGGAGCGCCCCTAAATACACCGGGATGGACAAAGTCAACCCTCTGGCTACCATTCTGTCCGGCGTCCTGATGCTCAAGCACCTGGGGGAGAATGAGGCTGCCGCCCGCGTCAACCGAGCCGTGGAGGCGGTATTGATCGAGGGCAAAACACTGACTTACGACCTCGGTGGCAGCGCCAAGTCTTCGGAGATGGCCAGGGCCATAGCCGAAAAGCTTTAGCGTTTGGAGGGGCGCTTCGTCCCATGCTTCCTTTTAACCACGGTGGTGACGATAACTGGCGGTTAGCTATCGGATAAAAGTGCAAAAGAGATGTCGATGATGAGCAATTTCTTGAATATGAAAGAACCGGTGAATACCTGGACCCACTTTGCCACTTTTCTGGCTGCTATTGCCGGACTGGTATTTATCGTGGCCATGACCCACAGGGACGCCGCCAGGCTGATCCCCATGACGATCTATGGGGTGAGCGTGATCACCCTGTTCGGGGCCAGTTCCCTTTATCATTGGGCCAAAACGACGCCGCCCAGGGAATTGCTTCTGAAAAAACTTGATCACGTTTCCATCTATTTTCTGATTGCCGGTTCGTATACCCCGTTGTTTTACTTTGCGCTGTCAGGATCCTGGAGATGGGCCATGCTGGGCGCGGTCTGGGGTGTCGCTGTCATCGGGATGCTGATAAAGTTGTGGTTTATCGGACTGCCCCGCTGGATCTCCACGGTCTTCTATCTGCTGATGGGTTGGATCGCCATCGTGCCCTTTGTCCAACTGGCGCATACACTATCACATCTGGTCCTCTCCTTGATGATCGGCGGTGGGGTGGCTTATTCCGCCGGGGCTGTGATTTACGCCACCAAGTGCTGCAACTTCTGGCCGCGCCGCTTTGGCTTCCACGAGATCTTTCACCTGTTCGTCAGTGCCGGATGTGTCACCCACTTCATCATGATGCTGGTTCTGGTGGGATTGATCAGGCTGTAACAACAATGCAATGACACTCCAGAAGAAGCCAAAACCGGTTAGAACGGGTATATTCTCTGATAAAACACTGCATACTAAGCTCGGTGTAAGCGGCAACGGTAACTTGGAGTGGAAATACCGCTGCAAAAGTATTGGCAGGAAGATAAGCTCTAGATGTTCCTGCGTCGCAGCGCAGGCAGCGACCTTCTATAACTCCCAAAGGGGAGATTATTTTTTTAGGAGATGCAGTCGATGCGCATATTGATGCTTTCCTGGGAATTTCCTCCCCGTAGTGTGGGCGGACTTTCCCAGCATGTCTATGACCTTGCTACGGCCCTGGTGCAGGCCGGCGAAGAGGTTCACCTGATCACCTGTGCTGCTGAGAAAGCTCAGGCCCGGGAGACCATTAACGGCATTCACGTCTACCGGGTCAATCCCTATAACCTCTCAGCCCCTGACTTCGTGACCTGGGTCCTGCAACTCAACCTGAGCATGGTGGAGTTTGCGGTCTCCCTGATCAACTCGATGGCTGATCTCGACCTGATCCATGCCCATGACTGGCTGGTGGCCTATGCCGGCAGGGCTCTGAAACACGCCTACAGGATCCCTCTGATTGCTACCATTCATGCCACTGAATATGGCCGCAACCAGGGGCTTCACAATGACCTGCAGCGCTATATCGGCGATGTGGAATGGTGGCTGGTGTACGAGGCGTGGCGGGTAATTGTTTGCAGCAGTTACATGGCCAAGGAGTTGCAACGGGTTTTTCAGGCCCCTGTGGATAAGCTGCGGATCGTTCCCAACGGGGTTGACCTGAAGCGCTACCAGCGGACCGGTCGATCACTATCCCGCCCCCTCTTCGCCGCTCCGGACGAGAAGATCGTCCTGTTTGTGGGGCGACTGGTACAGGAGAAGGGCGTCCACTTGCTGATCGAGGCGATCCCGAAGATCCTCCATTATTACTCCGGTGTCAAGTTCATCATCGCCGGGCGAGGGCCGGCAGAGGATTATTTGAAAAATAAGGCCATGGACCTGGGGATCGCCAATCGCATCTATTTTACCGGCTATATCGACGACGAGATCAGGGATTTTCTCTACCAGGAAGCGGAAGTAGCTGTTTTCCCCAGCCTCTATGAACCCTTCGGAATGGTAGTCCTGGAGGCTATGGCGGCCAAGACCCCGGTGGTGGTAGCGGATGTGGGCGGCCTGTCGGAGATCGTCACTCACGGGACCAACGGGCTGAAATTCTATCCCGGAAATCCCCTCTCATTGGCGGATAATGTTCTGCGCCTGCTCCATGAGCCGGACCTGGCGTCCCGGATAGCGGCGACCGCCAAACAGGAGATCCACAAGCTGTATACCTGGCAGGAGATCGCCAGGCGGACCCAGTTGGTCTATGCCGAGGTCAAGGATGATTATGAGGCCAGTGCCTGGAAGACGGACTCGTGGCTCTGCGGCATCGACAGACTGAAGTGTGTCCGAAATTCGGTCAGCAACATGGGAAGATATAATATGCCCGGCTACCAGTTCCAGGCGCTAGAGGGCGCCAGACAGGAGAGCAACTTGGACGAGCATTGACCCGGGTTAGGAGATGACTGTAAATAATGAGATCCAAAAGACCTCATTCTTTAAAATAAGGTCTATAGTCCTGCAGGAATATGGTAAATATTATGGAACTTACTATTAATAACTAATCTTGATAACGTAACAGTGCTGCTACCAGGTATGATTGCACTTTGCTATCTGGACAACAGCAGGTCATCACCCAAGTCTGAAAATAGCCCAGTGTTTTTTAATTTCAGATTTATAAAAAGGCGGCATTAGGATGAGAGACCGCGACAAGACCAAAGAGCAGCTCATCAAGGAGCTGGCTGAAACGCGCCGGCGCTACGAAAAGTTAAAGGCGCTGTCTAAAGGCACGGCCGGCTCTGACCAGTTGACAAACACTCGAGGCAAGGTGATCGCCATCAACGGCAGCTCGCACCAGGAGAGCGCATTGAGCCGGGACGCCTCCGAACTGCAGGCGATCTTTAAAGCACTTCCAGATCTCTACTTCCAACTTGACTCTCAGGGGACGATCCTGGACCTGAGAGTAGGCCGGGAGTCAGATTTATACCTGTCCTATGAGATGCTGATGGGGAGGAGGATACAGGATGCCCATCCCAGGGTGGGGAAGCAATTCGATCAGGCGATCCGCCAGGTGCTTGAGAACAAGTCTCTGGCTGTAATCGAGTACTCCATCGCCCGCCTCCCGAATGAGCAGTTCTACGAGGCCAGGCTGGCGCCCCTCGGTGAGGACCAGGTCATCGTGGTGATTCGCAACATCACGGAGCGCAAACAGGCTGAGGAGCAGTTAAAATTCCTGAGTTTTCATGATCCCCTCACCAAGCTGTACAATCGGGCCTACTTTGAACAGGAGATGCAGCGGCTGGAAAGAGGCCGGTCTTTTCCGGTAGGCATCATTGTCTGTGATATGGATGCTCTCAAGCTGGCAAACGATACATTGGGGCATAACACCGGGGATATCATGCTGATTAAGGCGGCCAACATTATCAAAAATACCTTGCGCCAGGGAGAAATTGTGGCTCGTATCGGGGGCGACGAATTTGCTGCGATCCTGCCCGTCAACGATAGGCAGGTGCTGGAAAGCGTTTGCGACCGGATTCGCGCTACCGTTGACGCCTATAATGCAACCGATCCGAAACTGCCTATAAGCATATCTGTCGGGTGTGCCATCTGCAGTGACGCTTTGGAGAGCATGTATGCCCTCTTCAAGGAAGCGGACAGCAATATGTACCGGGAGAAGCTGAGCCGCAGCAGAACGGCCAGCAGCGCCATTGTCAAGACCCTGATGAAAATATTGAAAGCGAGAGGCATCACCGCGGAGGAACAGATAGCCAGGATTCAGGAGTGGGTCACTCATTTGGCCGGCACTATTGGCCTGGGCAGGCAGAGCTTGACCGATCTGGACCTGCTGGCAAGGTTTCATGACATTGGGCGAATCGGAGTGCCCAGTCACATTCACAACAAACCAGGGCCGCTTAGCCCCGAGGAAATTACTGAGATGCGCCGCCACTGTGAGATTGGCTACCGGATTGCCCGGTCATCGTCGGAACTCGCCCCTATTGCCGATTGGATTCACAAACATCACGAATGGGTTGATGGCAACGGCTACCCGTTAGGTCTGAGGGGGGACGAGATCCCTATAGAGTGCCGGGTCATAGCTATTGCCTACGCCTATGAAGCCATGACCAACGGCCGCCCCTACAGGAAGGCCATGCCCCCGAAGGCGGCCTTTGCGGAGCTTGAAAGATGCGCCGGCACCCAGTTCGACCCGGTCCTGGTGGCGGAGTTTCTGAAATTATACCGGCGTAACCCGATGCAGAAGGCTACCTAGAACAAGACTGGCATCTCTCTGGTGATACTACCTGGCCCTTTGCTGCTGCCTTCGCTGCAAATTCCCCCGAGCTTTGATACCTGCTGGCGCCTTCGATAAAAACAAAGGACTGGACAATCTGTTTGATCTCCTCAAGCATCTGAGCCTCTTTTTCTAAATGCTCGGCACTCAGTTCGCCAACCGATATAATATAGGCTTTACCCTGGAACAGAAAATATTTCATAATTTGAAACGTACGGGATTTTCCAGGGCAGCTATGCGCCAATTCAAAAGTGGCGGCATGAAATTGTTCATCGATATAGTATCTGATCAGTTCCTGCTTGTTTAGATAGTAATCGAGCAACCGTTCAAAGTAGCCTATGGAGTCTATGTCGTCCGTCTGTTTTATCAGCAACTCGATCTTGGGACGAAACATACCCGCCGCCTTGGTGGGGCTGAAGCTGGAAATGGACCCGGAGGCGTTAGGTTCGGAGATCTCGGAATGGTCAAGGGCATCGACCTTCCAGCCCTCCGGTAGATAGACCTTGAAACCCCTCTCTTTGTTGTAGAATAGGTGAGGGTTCTTTTCATAGCGCAGGAGAATGCTCTGGCGCCTGGGGATGATTACGGTGGTGGCGGTAGAGCGCACCATGTATTCGTAAATAATATTGATTATTTTGGGCGCATGCATGATCATCCACCTCCGCGAATCTATTCGTATGCCCACCTGTTACATGATCCTTGATAGCCTCCATGCGTTGGCCTCAAGAACCGGCCGCACAGAAAAACTGTCAGTTTGATTGTAAGGCAGGGGCCGGTTAAAAAGCTGTGAAGATATGAGCGTCCCAGGTTAAAAAAAAATAAAAATCGCCTGCTGGCAAAACTCCCTTCAGAAGTCCGCATATTAATGCTTTTTTTATTTCCCCCCGCCTTTTTTTAACCCCTTTTTTACCTGCATGCTGTTAGAATGAAGATGCTCCAATATCTGCTGGCACAACGGCAAATACTATAGCAGCAGGTTCTTGCCAGTGCCTGCCGGGTAGTCTATAGTTTATCGATACAAGGGAGGAACAGTATATGTTTGATCTAATTTTAGGAGGCGTCACCACGGTCGGCCTATTGGCCTTCCTGGTTTACTGCATGATCAAAGCGGAGGTCTTGTAGATGAAAAGTACGGACTTGCTGCAATTAGGGTTTTTCATCGTCCTTTTTCTATTGCTGGCGTGGCTTCTGGGGTGGTATATGGCCAGGGTCTATACTGGTGCGCGCACTTTTTTAGATCCGATACTGCGCCCGGTGGAGAGGCTCTTCTACCGGGTATCCGGAGTCAGTCCAGAACATGAGATGGGCTGGCTGGAATATGCCGCAGCCGTCTTGATCTTCAATATTCTCGGGATAGCGCTGCTTTTTCTGCAACTGCTGGTTCAGGGATATCTGCCGTTCAATCCCCAGCACTTCCTGGGGATGAAGTGGGACCTGGCGCTGAACACGGCAGTGAGCTTTGTCACCAACACCAACTGGCAGGCCTATAGCGGAGAGTCTGCCATGAGCTACCTGACCCAGATGTACGGCCTGACGGTACATAACTTTGTCTCGGCGGCCACCGGCATGGCGGTGGCGATCGCCCTGATCCGCGGCCTGATCCGGCGTCAGGGCAACTCCATCGGCAACTTCTGGGTCGACCTGACCCGCTCCGTGCTCTATATCCTGCTTCCGCTGGCGATTATCTTCGCCCTGATCCTGGTCCCGCAGGGTGTGATCCAGACTTTACATCCCTACGCGACAGTCCAGACCCTGGAGGGGGCGCAGCAGACCATCGCCGTGGGGCCGGTGGCCTCCCAGGAGGCGATCAAACTGTTGGGCACCAATGGCGGTGGTTTCTTCAACGCCAACTCCGCTCACCCCTTTGAAAACCCCACGCCATTGACCAATCTCCTGGAGATGCTGGCCATCTTCCTTATCTCTGCGGGGCTGGTTTTCACCTTCGGGCACATGGTGGGGGACCGGCGCCAGGGGCATGTCATCCTGGGGGCGATGCTGCTGATGTTCGTGGTCTTCCTGGGTGTCTGCTATTACAACGAGGCTGCAGGCAACCCGCTGGTCAGCGCCCTTCACGTCAGCAGCCCGACAGCCATGGAGGGCAAGGAGGTGCGCTTCGGCATCGCCAATTCCGCCCTGTTCGCCACAGTGACCACCGCCACCTCCTGCGGTGCTGTCAACACCATGCACGACAGCCTCACCCCGCTCGGCGGCTTTGTTCCCATGCTGCAGATGAAACTGGGCGAGGTGGTTATCGGTGGTGTCGGAGCCGGCCTGTACGCCATGATGATCTTTGTTCTGCTGACCGTGTTCATTATCGGCTTGATGGTCGGCCGCACACCGGAGTACCTGGGCAAAAAGATCGAATCCATGGAGATCAAGATGGGAATACTGGCGATCCTGCTGCCGTCGGCCTGTATCCTGATCGGCGCCGCTATCGCCTGCGTGACGAAAGCCGGCACATCCTCGATCCTCAATCCAGGGCCGCACGGCCTGAGTGAGATCCTCTACGCCTGGGCCTCGGGCGCAGCCAACAACGGCAGCGCCTTCGCCGGTCTGAACGCCAACACCATCTTCTACAACTTGGGCTTGTCCCTCGATATGTTCATCGGCCGTTTCGGGGTAATCATACCAGTGTTGGCGATTGCCGGGTCGCTGGTGAAAAAGAAGATCGTCCCGTCGGGCCCGGGCACCTTCCAGACTACCGGCCCCTTCTTTGCTGTGGTGCTGGCGGCTGTGGTAATCATTGTAGGGGCGCTGACCTTCTTCCCGGCCCTGGCATTGGGGCCTCTGGTGGAACATTTGTTGATGTGGTCCGGAAAAGTCTTTTAGTAGGGGGACAGAACAATGGCAGAGATGCATGACTTGGCAAAACAACAGCATAAGGGGTTCGACGGCCAGATGCTGTGGCAGGCGATCCTCAATTCCTTTCCCAAGCTGAACCCCGCGCTTTTATGGCATAACCCGGTGATGTTCGTGGTCGAGGTGGGGGCTGCCCTGATCACCTTCTTTATCATCCGCGACCTGGTTATCGGTCACCTGGCAAGCATCTGGCTCAACATACAGATCGCCATCTGGCTCTGGATCACGGTGCTCTTCGCCAACTTTGCGGAGGCAGTGGCCGAAGGGCGCGGCAAGGCCCAGGCGGACGCCCTGCGCCGGACGCGCAGCGAGACCATAGCAACCAAGCTAATCGGTGACAAGACAGAAAAGGTGCCTGCTTCCTCCCTGCGCAAGGGGGATGTGGTATACGTGGAGGCCGGAGAGTTCATCCCTGGCGACGGCGAGATCATCGAGGGGATCGCCTCGGTCGACGAGAGCGCTATCACCGGTGAATCCGCCCCGGTGATCCGGGAGTCGGGCGGTGACCGCAGCGCCGTCACCGGTGGCACCAAAGTACTCTCTGACTGGATCAAGGTGAAGATCACCGCCAATCCGGGCGAGACCTTCCTCGACCGCATGATCCGGCTGGTGGAGGGGGCCAGGCGGCAGAAGACGCCGAACGAGATCGCCCTGATCATCCTGCTGATCGGCCTCACCATCATCTTCCTGCTGGCCTGTGCCACCCTGGAGCCCTTCGCCATCTACTCGGGCAGCCCGGTCTCGATTCCGGTATTACTTGCCCTATTGGTCTGCCTGATCCCCACCACCATCGGCGGTTTGCTGAGCGCCATCGGCATCGCCGGAATGGACCGCATGCTGAAACGGAACATGCTCGCCATGTCCGGCCGGGCGGTGGAGGCGGCAGGCGATGTGGATGTCCTGCTGCTCGACAAGACCGGCACGATCACCCTGGGCAACCGCATGGCCACCGAATTCGTGCCTGCTCCGGGCGTACCGGTGGAGAGGCTGGCGGATGCCGCCCAACTCTCCTCCCTGGCTGACGAGACTCCGGAGGGGCGGAGCATCGTGGTGCTGGCCAAGAACGAGTACCAGCTGCGACAGCGCGATCTGACCAGCCTGAACGCCACCTTCGTCCCCTTCAGCGCCATGACCCGGATGAGCGGGGTGGATATAGAGGGAAGAGAGATCCGCAAGGGAGCCATCGATGCTATCGGAGCGTATCTGATTAGCAAGGGAGGCGCCCTGTCGCCCGAGGTCAAAGCGATTGCGGTGGGGATCTCCAAGCAGGGCAGTACGCCCCTGGTGGTGGCGGAAAACGGCCAGGCTCTGGGCGTGATTCACCTCAAGGACATCGTCAAGGGCGGCATCAAGGAGCGCTTCGCCGAACTGCGCCGTATGGGTATCAAGACGATCATGATCACCGGAGACAACCCGATCACCGCCGCGGCCATCGCTGCCGAGTCCGGCGTGGATGATTTTCTGGCCGAGGCCAACCCGGAGGCCAAGCTGAAACTGATCCGGGAGTACCAGGCTCAAGGGCACCTGGTGGCCATGACCGGTGACGGCACCAACGACGCCCCGGCCCTGGCCCAGGCGGACGTCGGCGTGGCCATGCATACTGGCACGCAGGCAGCCAAGGAGGCCGGCAACATGGTCGATCTGGACAGCAACCCCACCAAGCTGATGGATGTAGTAGAGATCGGCAAGCAACTTTTAATCACCCGGGGCTCACTGACCACCTTCAGCATCGCCAATGATGTGGCCAAGTACTTCGCCATCATCCCGGCCATGTTTACGGTAACCTACCCGGAGCTGGGGCAATTGAACATTATGAGGCTGGCGACGCCCCAGAGCGCCATCCTCTCAGCAGTGATCTTCAATGCCCTGATCATCGTGGCCCTAGTGCCTCTGGCCTTGAAGGGAGTGGCCTACCGTCCGCTGGGCGCCAACGCTATCCTGAAGCGCAACATGCTGATCTACGGCGTGGGCGGGTTGATCATTCCCTTCATCGGAATCAAGCTGATCGACATGCTTCTGGTACTGACGCACCTGTCGTAATCAGAGTATTTAAAGAAAGGAAGCGTAACCATGATTAGAAAACAGTTGCTTGTCAGCCTGATCATGTTGATAGCCTTCACCATCCTGGAGGGGATCATCTATCCTCTGGCTATCACCGGTCTGGCGCAGCTCTTTTTCCCTCACCAGGCCAACGGATCGCTGATTTCTGAAAATGGCAAGATCGTTGGCTCCGAACTGATCGGACAGAGCTTCACCGGCCCCCGCTACTTCCACGGACGTCCTTCAGCGGCCGGAAACAACGGCTACGATGCCACCAGTTCGGCAGGCTCCAACCTGGGCCCTACCAGCAAGACGCTGATGAATAACATCGCCAAGCTGGCCAAACAGGTCCGCGAGGAGAACGGCCTGCCTTCCGACGCCCCGGTGCCTGCCGACCTGGTCACTGCCTCGGCAAGCGGCCTCGATCCGGATATCTCACCGGACTCCGCCTTCCTGCAGGCGCCGCGGGTGGCCAAGGCCAGGAATCTGCCGGAAGATCAGGTGCGGGCGCTGGTCACAAGCAATATAGTAGGACGGCAGTGGGGCTTTCTGGGTGAGCCACGGGTCAACGTTCTGAAGCTCAATCTGGCCCTGGATCGGCTGGGGCCTTGAACCAGCACTTGGATAAATTATGTCGCAGCAGGAAGAAAACTTGGCGGCGTTGAACAAGGTTAAAAAAGATGGGACGGTTTTGAGATGAACGAGAAACGAGCCGATCCGGATGCGATTCTGGCCAGTATCAAAGAGGACGGCCGCGGCACCCTGACAGTGTTTCTGGGCGCGGCGGCGGGCGTCGGTAAAACCTTTGCCATGCTTGAGACCGCGCGGGAGCGCCTGGATGAGGGCCTGGATGTACTGGTGGGCTGGGTGGAGACCCATGGCCGGGCTGATACAGAGGCGTTACTTAAAGGATTGACGGTGATCCCTCCCCGCCATCTGGAATACCAGAACAGAGCCTTTGACGAGATGGACTTGGATACCCTGCTGGCCCGCAGGCCTAAGATCGTCCTGGTGGATGAGTTGGCCCACACCAATATTCCCGGGTCGCGCCATACCAAGCGCTACCAGGACGTGGAGGAATTACTGGCGGCCGGGATCGATGTCTATACCACCTTGAACATCCAACACCTGGAGAGCCTGAACGATGTAGTCGCCCAGATTACCGGCATCAGCGTGAGAGAGACAGTGCCGGACAAGATGCTGGAAAAGGCCGAGATCCAACTGGTTGATGTGCCTCCGGAGGAATTGATCCAGCGTTTTAAGGACGGCAAGGTCTATGTCGCTGACAAGGCTGCCGAAGCCCTGCGCAAGTTCTTCCGCCCGGGCAACATCAATGCCCTGAGGGAACTGGCATTGCGCCATACGGCACGCCGGATCGATCACCAGTTGGAAACATACATGAGGGCACATGCCATCGAGGGCCCCTGGTCTGCCGGAGAGAAGGTGATGGTATGTATCAGCCCCAGCCCCTTTGCTGCCAGGTTGATTCGCCTGGCCCGGCGCATGACTGCCAATATGCAGGCGGAGTGGTTTGCTGTCTATGTGGATACACCCCGTCAAGTGCCTGCCAATGAAACCGAACATGCCCGCTTGACAAAAAACATTCAGTTGGCAGAAGAGCTGGGGGCCGAGACCGTCACCATCACAGGGGATGATGTAGCCCAGGAGATATTGGAGTTTGCCAAAAAACATAACATTACCCAGATTATCATCGGGAAACCCCTAAAGTCACTTTTCTGGGAGTGGCTGCACGGCTCAGTGGTAGATAAAGTGATCAAGCGCAGCGATGGGATCAGCGTTCATGTGATTTCCGGGAAGGCGCAGCATAACGCCACCGCTCAACCGCCGCTGAACAGTGAACCAGTCCGAACCTTCCCTTATACTGCCATTTTGCTCATGATAGCACTGATCACGGCTTTTGCCTTTTACCTCGGCGCCTATCTAGGCCTGGTCAATATCGCCATGCTCTACCTGTTGCCGGTCTTGCTCAGCGCCGTGGTCTGGGGATCATACTATGCGGTTGCAGCGGCGATTCTCGGCATCATCTGCTTTGATTTCTTCTTTGTGCCTCCTACATATAGCTTTACGGTGGCTGATATCCGTTACCTGCTCAGTTTTGCCATATTCCTCGTGGTAGCACTATTGACAGGCCAGCTATCAGGCCGCCTGCGCCAGTACATCAAACAGGCCCGGCAACGAGAAACCAGGACCTCCGCCTTATATGCCCTGAGCCGGGATATAGCCGCCACCAACGAATTGGAACGGGTATTGGACTACGTCATTAAGAAGGTTTCCGAGAGCGCCGAAGGGCAGGCGGTGATCCTGCTGCCCAACAAGGAGAACAAGCTGATCGTGCAGGCAAAATCCGATGGGCAGCAAGAGATCCTGGTTGACGAAAATGAGAGAGCGGTAGCTATCTGGGCTTTTGAACATGGACTGGTTGCTGGCAGGGGAACGGATACGCTGGCGGGCGCCGACTGCACTTATATACCCATACATACGGAGCAGGGGGTTCTTGGCATTTTAGGGATCAGGACTAAGGATTCAAAACCCCTCTCGCCAGAGCAGCGCAGGTTGGTGGAGGCATTCGCCAATCTTACCGCCATCGGCATCAGCCGCATCCAACTGGTGGAACAGGCCAAAAAGGCCCACTTACTGGCGGAGTCGGAACGGCTGCATGCAGCCCTGTTCAATTCCATCTCCCATGAATTGCGTACACCTCTGACCTCGATCATCGGAGCGGTGACCGGACTGGTAGATGAGGACGAGATATACAGCCCCGCGGCGCGTCAGGACCTGCTACAAACTATCAAGCAGGGCGCTTTACGCATGAACCGGCTGGTCAACAATCTGTTGGACATGGCCCGGGTGGAGAGCGGCTATCTTCAGTTAAACAAGGAGTGGTGCGACCTGCAGGACCTGATCGGCGTCGCTGCTGGCCGGGTTGATGCCTTACGCAGCCGTTCAATGAAGATCGTTGCCGCGCCAGACCTGCCCCTGGTGCTGATCGATTTTGTGCTGATCGAGCAGGTGCTGGTCAACCTGCTGGACAATGCTGCCAAATACTCCAAGCCGGGCACCACCATCACCATCACGGCAGATCGCGGCGACAAGGAACTGGCGGTTGCTGTAGCTGATCAGGGCCCCGGTATCCCCGAAGATGATCGGGAGTTGGTTTTTGATAAATTTTACCGGCTGCGGACCTCTCGCCAGATCGGCGGTACCGGCCTCGGCCTGACTATCTGCAAGGCGATTGTCGATGCCCATGGCGGGCGCATCTGGGTGGACGGAAACCCTGGCGGGGGCGCTCTGATCACTTTTACTCTGCCCTTGGACAAAGTGGCTCCCGGGGATGTCCCTGAGCCAGAAATGATGGAAAAGACGGATAACGGTCATGGAGACTAAAGGCGCCCGGATCCTGATCATCGACGATGAACCCCAGATGCGTCGCCTGCTCAAGGTGGCCCTGACTGCTCACGGATATGAAACCAGAGAAGCCGCAACCGGGCGTGAGGGAATCGAGCAATCCGCCATCTTTCGCCCCGACCTGATCATCCTGGATTTGAGCCTGCCAGATCTGGATGGCATTGAGGTGGTTCGGCAACTGCGGGAGTGGACGCAGACGCCGGTGATTATTCTATCCGTGCGAGAGCAAGAAAACGATAAGATCGCCGCTCTGGATGCCGGGGCTGATGATTACGTGACCAAACCTTTCAGCATGGGGGAACTGCTGGCCCGGATCCGGACTGCCCTGAGGCACGCTTCGGGCGCTCAAAATGAGCCGGTTTTGACCTTCGAAAGCCTGGCTATCGATCTGACCCGCAGGCAGGTGCTGGTTGACAACAAGGAGATTAAACTGACCCCTACCGAATATGAATTGTTGCGCACTCTGGCGTCCAATGCCGGACGGGTGCTCACTCACCGGCAACTGATGCGGACGGTCTGGGGCCCTGCATATGAACAGGAGACTAACTATCTGAGGGTCTATATCAGGCAGTTGCGCCACAAGATCGAGCCGGACCCCGCGCGGCCACGGCATATTATTACCGAGCCCGGGGTGGGCTACCGTTTTCTGTAATGGATATCTAAATTGCTGAAGAGTAGTAGGATAAGAAAAATACTAGAAGGTGGCTCATTATTGAGCCCCTCTTTTTTATTGCCTGTATATAACCAAAACACTAATGAGAAAATACTTGTGGAAGGATTCCCCCAGTTTTGATATGCAGCCGGATCTGTTTTGAACCGATACCGGGTAGGAGAGATGCCGCAATGAAAGCAATCATCATGGCCGGTGGCGAGGGCTCCCGTCTCCGGCCGCTTACCTGCGCCAGGCCCAAGCCGATGGTGCCGATCATAAACCGGCCCTGCATGGAACATATCATCAAGCTGCTGCATGACCACCAGGTGCGGGAGATCGGCGTCACCCTACAGTACCTGCCGGAGGAGATCCAAAACTACTTCGGGGATGGCAGGGGTTTTGGGGTCAGCCTGCGCTACTTCATCGAAGATCAGCCTTTAGGGACTGCGGGCAGTATCAAAAACTGCGCCTCCTTCCTGGACGAGACTTTCATCGTGATCAGCGGGGATGCGGTGACCACCTGCGATCTTGAGGCTGCGTTGGAGTGGCACCGGAGTAAGGTCGCCCTGGCCACCCTGGTGCTGACGGAGGTCTCCTGTCCCCTGGAATATGGGGTGGTGATCACCGATCAGCAGGGCCGGATCAGGCGTTTTCTCGAAAAACCCGGCTGGGGCGAGGTCTTCAGCGACCAGGTGAACACCGGCATCTACATCCTGGAACCGGAGATCCTTGATCAGATCGAACCCGGCCGGATGGTGGACTTCTCCAAGGACCTCTTTCCTTGTCTGCTGGCCGCCAACAAGCCGGTTTATGCCTACGTGGCCAAGGGCTACTGGTGTGATATCGGCACCATCGAGCAGTATGTTCAGGCCCATTTTGATATTCTGGAGGGCAAGGTTGAGGTGGCCGTAGCGGGCACGGAAAGCCAGCCTGGGGTTTGGCTGGGAGATGGGGTGACAGTGGACCAGACCGCCCGGCTGGTGCCTCCCGTAGTGGTCGGCACAGGATCTGTCATCGGGCCCCGGGCGAAGATCGGCCCCGGGGTGGTGCTGGGTCAGAATGTTACGGTAGGACGGGGCGCTTCTATCAAACGGAGCGTGGTCTGGGACGGCGCCCTGATCGGTGAGAATGCGGTCCTGCGGGGCGCCGTTGTCGGATGGCGCGCCCGGGTCAAGGCTGCCGCATCCTGTTTTGAGGGCTCGGTGATCGGTGACCGGTCAGTGGTGGGGGAACGGTGCGTGATCAGGCCGGGGGTCAAGATCTGGCCTGAAAAATGGGTGGAGAAGGGCGCCAGGCTCAGCACCTCCCTGATCTGGGGTCAATCGGCACGGCCACATTTTTTTGGCTCCAAAGGAATTATCGGCGACCTGATCACTGAAATTAACCCGGAGATCGCCGCCAGGCTGGGAGCAGCGATAGGCACGGTTAAGCGAGGAAGGTTGTCCATCTGCACCGATGGATACCCGGCTTCACAGATGATCAGGCATGCTGTATTATCGGGTCTTCTGGCAACCGGTGTGCAGGTGGTAGATTTCGGGAAGCTGACACTGCCGGCCCACCGCCAGGGAATTAGAGCACTACGGTTGAACGGGGGAATTCATATCTATCATCGGGGTCTCGAAAAAATCGCGGTCCGCTTTTTCAACAACAAGGGGATCGATTTTTCACGCAACGAACAGCGCCAGGTGGAGGGCATGCTCGACCGGGAGGAGTACCGGTATACTTCCTCCGGACAGATTGTTGCCGCTGAGTATTACCCTGAAGTCAACCGCATGTATCTGAATTACCTGCTCGGTTTTTTAGACCGCAACGTTATCCGCAAGGCTCGTCTCCGGATCGCCATCGATTATGACCAGGAGTACCTGGGCTGCCTGCTGTCCCCACTATTCGAGGCCTTGGGCTGCGAGGCGGTCGCCTTTCCGGCAGCCCGTGATCAGGTGCGAACATCCAGCGAGGTAGCTGCTGCTATAGAGCAGTTCGGGAATATTGTGCGGGAGCGGGGCGCCGATCTGGGAGCGGCAATCGATCCCGGGGGGGAGGAACTGGTGCTGATTGATGACCAGGGCAATGTGGTTCAGGAGTCGCGCCTGATGGCGCTGCTCGCCCTGATCACCCTGAACGGCAACGAATCGGCCACCCTGGCCTTGCCAGTGACCATGCCGGAGGCAGTGGTGGAGCATGCCCGGCGGCGGGGATGCATGGTGAAGCGCACCAAGACTGCCCCCTGGGCTCAGATGCAGACGGCTCTGGATGATGAGGTGGCCGGCTCACAGCAGCGCTTTCCGCAGTTCTTCTTTTATGGGGATGCCCTGGCGGCCCTGGGGATGATCGTCGAACACCTGGCCCGGGAAGGCCGGCCGCTATCCCGATTGATCGAGTCACTGCCAAGCTTTGCCACCGCCCATCGCGAGGTGGAAGTGACCTGGGATGATAAGGGCAAAGTGTTGAGAAAGCTGGCCGAGGATGCCGGAGAGGCTCAGGCGGAAATTCCTGAGGGGATCAAGCTGCGCCATCCAGAGGGCTGGGCCCTCGTGTTGCCTGATGCCGATGAACCGGTCTGCCGGGTGTTTGCGGAATCCTTCAATTATGAGACTGCCAAGTCGCTGACCGACATGTATGCGCAGAAGATCAGGGAGATCTGTGGCAATGGGGGTGAGGGCCAAACAGCCCCGGATATTGCTGGTCAGGCTTCCGATGATCACTCCTGATTCTGAAGGCTCGGCTCTCTTGGTAATCGTCGCCACAAACCTCACCATATAAGCCGGTGAGGTTTTTTTCTGTCACAGTGTAAGAAAGCATCATGAATGCAAGTATAATCTTATATAGGGTATATATGGTAGGCCGGGAAGGGGAGGGAAAAGTTTTGCTTAAGTTGATGAAACGTTTGACAGCGGTCTGTTCCGTTTTAATCTGGCTGGGTGGCAGTGTCCTGATAGGCAGTGGCACGGCTCTGGCCGGCGGTATGCAGGGTGGGCCTGTCATTCCCGGGGGCGGGGCCGTCGGGGAGCAGGCATCCGGGATTACCCTCGAGCAAGCGATCGGGGTGGCCAAGCAGTTCATCCAGGTCCCTGACGACTACAAGAATTTTCAGCCCAATTACAACAACACAGCCGGGCTGGCTACCTGGGACCTCTCGTGGAGCAGCGACGACCCCAATAACGGAAACATTTCAGCACGGGTCAATGCCGCCACCGGCGAACTGTGGGGCCTGCAGCAGTGGCAGCCGCAGCCTGCAAGCGGCAGCGGGCGCGGGCTGCCCAAACTGAACCGTTCCGAGGCCCAGATCAAGGCCACAGCCTTCCTGAACCAGGTTCTGCCCAAGTATAGCGGCAGCCTGGCCATCGATCCCGATGCCACGTCCGATCCCTACCTGGGTTTGCGTAATACCGGAGCCACCGCCTACTCATTCACTTTTGACCGGATGGTGAACGGCATCCCCTTCACGGAAAACGCGGCGAACATCCAGGTGGATGCCCACTCCGGGGCCGTCAACAGCTTCAATTTCAATTGGGATGGCACTATCGTTTTTCCCGGGGCCGAGGGTCTGCTGCAGCCTGGTCAGGCCGAGTCCCTGTGGAGAATTAACGCCCAGGCGCAGCTGGGCTATTTCACCCCCATATCCGACGGCAAGCTGCCGGATGCGGCCAGGTTGTTATATGCGCCCAAGGACAGTGGCCTGATGATCGACGCCAGGTCGGGGGAGATTCTCAAGCCTGGGGATAACAATGACCAACGCGGCTACAAGATGATCAACGGCGGCGGCGGGATGTCTTCGGTAGCCCAGGCAGCTCCGCTAACCCCGGCCGAACAGGCGGCGCTCACCGAATTGGGCAAGCTGATCAGCCAGGACCAGGCCCTGAAGACTGCCCGGTCGCTGGTGGAGATCCCGGCAGGGTTTGTGCTGCAGAGTTCCAACCTGCAGCTGGACTATCTGACCGGTGGCAGGGTCTGGAATTTCTGTTGGTACGATCCGAATGAACAGGGGTCGCTGTTTGTGCAGGTCGACGCCAGCCAGAACCGGTTGGCCTCCTATAACCTGATGACTGCCCAGCAGGATCAGTCGCAGCCACCCCGCCTAAATGAGGACCAGGCCCGTGACCTGGCTGCCGGTTTTCTATCTACGGCAGCCGGCGACCTCCAGGCCCAGATGGACAAACTGAGGTTGGTACCCACGGCGCCGATCCGGCCACTGGCCGGCAAACAGGCGCCGCCGCCGACCAGTTTCTCCTTTACGGCCGACCGCCTGGTCAAGGGCATTCCTTTCAGCGGGAACGGCGTGTCGCTGACCGTGGATGCGGTGCAGGGCAAGGTCGCCAGTTACATGCTGAACTGGTGGCAGCTAAAGTTTCCGGAAGCCCACGGCGTGATCGGCCAGGAACGGGCGGAGAATGCCTTCCTGGCTGGTGGAGCGCTGGCCCTGAGCTACCGCCGGGAGTTT
>Ga0187886_1001175_pt1 | contig 25325 bp, 25 predicted proteins | sample June2016WEW_20_1_FD_133001 | JGI IMG/M metagenome (GOLD analysis project Ga0187886, IMG submission 133001) | Peatland microbial communities from SPRUCE experiment site at the Marcell Experimental Forest, Minnesota, USA - June2016WEW_20_150 | ecosystem: Environmental > Terrestrial > Soil >... | reverse complement strand
TGTGCGGAACTGGCTGGAGTTATTGATGGACGCGGCGGTTATCGCGGCTTTTGTTGTCTTTGGAACGCTGCTTATTTGGGCGGCGATGATTTGAAAACGAAACAATCAAAAACTAAAACTATGCAGAAAATCACAATCGCGGTATTGGCCGCACTCGCCCTGGCGATGTGCGGGGTAACGTCGGTGAAGGCCGACATCACCATCACAAACGTAACCAGCCTGACCCTTAACACGAACTGGGCTGCAATCCCGTATGGCTCATATCGGACGGATACCAAGCAGTTTGGAGGCGGGGCCGCGATTCTTTACGGGGTGACGCCTTACGTTTGGGCGGGGTTGCGGGCGGAAACATTTGGCGGCGCGTTTTCCGAGGCGGGCGTGCAGGCGCAGTTGCAAACTACAATCCACTGGAACAGCGTGAGCATCACGCCGTTTGTGGAGGCGTCAACCGGCATGGGCAAGAGCACGCTCTATGCAAGCGCCGGGCCGGGCGCGCTTGTGAGCCTGCACACTTGGAAATTCAGCAACGGCAACGCGCTGAATCTTGGTTTGATTGGGGACTACGAACACGTTGTCAACGGCTCGCAAAATTGGAATCAGGTCAACGCGGGATTATTTTTGAGATTCACATTTTAACCAACCTCGCGCCGCTATATTGCCATCGGAAAACTTTGGCTGGCCTCGTTATTTGGGCCTCTTAAACACGGCGCAATTTAATTTTATGGAATACGCATTCAAGGAGGACAGGAATTGATATGGCGTTGCTTTGGTTTTAATAGTTCTGTCCATAAACTGGACCATACTTATGGCCTTCATAACCTTCTCGAACTTTAAGAACGGACTTGATACACGCCGGAGCGAGCTAACCACTCAACCCGGCGCGCTGTTACAGTTACAGGATGCCCATGTTAACGAGGGAGCGGAAATTGAAAAGCGAAGGGCGTTTCAAGTTGGTTCTTACATTCCAGAGAACGCTCTTGGCATTGAGGTGACTGGGCAGGGATTCACGCCAGGTTACTTTGGTGGTCTTGTTTGCTTTGGGAGTGGGTCGTTAATTACGACAACCATAAATCGACAGAATGTTGCGGGAGTAGTAACCTTAAACATCTCTGCGGCAAAACCACTTTATTCGTGGGTGGCAGGGGATATTATTAACGTAATTGGCCTCGGCGTTAATGCGAATAGTGGATTAGACAGCTATAATGGGAACTTTGTTCTTACTTCTGCAACGTATCACACAGGCACACCAAATTATTATAGTTTGGTTTATAGTGTGACAGACCACGTGAGTGAAACTGTCGTTGGTGATACAAGTGGTATCGTTGGTTGGGGCACGACACAATTTAATTATGGACCAGGTAATAATCCGCAAAATTCGTTTGGTTCTTGCACGACAGTTTCAAGAGCAAAAGCTGGCGGAATTGCAACGGTTGTTGTAGTTTCGTATCCACCTATTTATGGTGTGGTAAATGGTAACAGTATTGTCATGACAGGAATGGGTGGCACGGGATATAATGGACAAGTGGTTGTTTTATCTATTACTAAGGTTAGTAATGGCTACGCTATTACCTATGCAACGACGGCTGGCACGGAGGTAACGACCGCAGATACAAACGGCACTGCCTACTGGCCGGGTGGGTTCACGAACTTTGTTTATTATCAACCTCTCGTGCATCCAGCGGTGCAGGATGGCGCGACGTTCGACGCAACGTATCACGCGTTGACGGCGATTACAGCTTCAACCTCCTTTGGCGGCTTTACATGGGTGTCAGCAACATTTTCTGACGGAAACACCTTTGCCTATTGGGGTCAGGAATATGTGCCAGCTTTTCGTAATGGACAAGTTTTGAATGGTTGGGCAACGAATCAGGACATCGCAAAGCAACTTGCAGGACAGATAACAGATGGGGCGTTAAGCGGTTTTACTGTTGGGAGCGTTGTTTCAGCGGGTGCAACGGGTTATGAGTTTCAGATTTACTCTACGCCGAGACAGAGCTTCTCATTAGTCTCTACTCCTGCTGCAAATGTTGGGAGTGGAACAATGGTTAGCTCATATTTAAGTAATAGTGTTGAGACCATCAGTGCTGTGGCGGCTGCGGGAAGTATTGTTTTGACTGGCGGTTCAATGGCGGGAAACGCTTCAATGTCTTCGATTAAAGTTTCTACTGATAGTGGAGCAACGTGGGGAACAAACCTTTTACAAGCAGCAGTTCCGTTTGATACAAATTTAACTCAAACAGCGACCAATATAGCATTAAGTATTAACACGAACACCGCTTTGAATGGTGCATATAACGCAGTGGCCACTGGAAATACAATAACTGTCTATGCTAATTCAAATATCGGCACGACGGCAAATGGTTATGATTTGCAGACAGTAGCTACCGGTGACCTTTGTGTTGATAATATAGTCTTTAATTTCACTGCGGCATGGGCATCGGGGGATACGGTTACGGGTTTGCTCTATAACACGACGGACGTAATAACCGTTTCTATTCTTGAAGCAACAATTATTTACGATATTAGTGATACCCTGCTTTCCTTCGTGCAGAAAATCGCAACTCAAATTAAAACAAATGTGGGTTACACCGCTTATGCTTATGTGAATACCGTTGTGGCTGGAACTGTGAATCTTGTGATAAGTCGCTTAACTGCTAGTTCTGCTACTGTTGCTGGAACTGCTGGCTGCACAATTGCATACACGTGTTATTCAGGTGGTTTAGTCTATAACGGCCTCTCCGGTGGCGCGACAAACACGGTTAATCCAATAACATTTAACATTTTACCTGCTTACATATCAAACGCTACTCCCGGTGTTTACATGTTTGCAGTAAATAACCTTTTAGGTGGTGTTGTTGGCACTTATACATATAACTGGGTTTTTACATACAAATTGGGAATGCTTTGTCTTGGTGGACCACCCGGAAATATAACTAGTGGTGCAACAACGAGTGTTGCAACATTAGCATTAACTTTTACACCAAGTGATTCTTACTCCTTTAATGGAAAATTAAGTTGCACAATTACTGATGCAGTTGGTAATACTGCTACTCAAGCCGCTTCTGTAGTTTTATATTGATTTTGTGGCTACAACTAACATTCCTAATGTTTGGACCGTAACACCTCTCTCTGGTGGAGTTAATGGAGTAACTGGCCGTGGTCCAACGTGGAACGTGCTTGTTGATGGGGCTTGGACAGTTGGTGATAAGTTTGCCTTTGAGATTGTTTTGCCAGCGCAGACATATGACTTCGGCACAGGCCGAATGACAGGAGTCGTCCCCGTATCTGCGATTACGCTTTACGACCGTGTGCATCTTGTTGCAGGGACATATTGGGCCGGCTCCAACAATGGCGATGCTACCGCGTGGGAGCAACAAGCTCCCGGCGCGTTTAAGATTCAAATAGCGAACCAGAGTCAGCAGCCAGAGACCTTGTTGGCCTTGTCTCCGTTTCAGGGTCAAATGGCATTGTTCTCTCGGCACACGACTCAAATATGGTCTATAAATGCTGACCCGACACTAATAGCACAAAAACAAGTTTTGTCGAACATTGGAGTGGTTGCCCCCAATTCCGTGCAGTCTCTTGGAGACCTTGATGTTATGTTTCCATCGGATTCGGGAATACGGAGCCTACGGGTGCAGTCCATTAACCTTAATGGCTATATCAGTGACATTGGAAGCCCGATTGACTCTTTGGTAAAAGCTGCGATACAGGGACAAACGAATTCGCAGTTGCAGGGTATCGTTGCCACGGTCGACCCTATTGGCAATCGCTACATGATTTATTTTCCGAGTGTTGGAACGTATGGAACATTCTACGTTTTGTCTTACTATCCCGCGTCAAAGATTATTGCGTGGGCGTCTTACTTGCCGACGATACCCACGTTTAACTTCACCATTAGTGGATTGCGTGTTTGGAATTCTTTCGTGTATTTTCGTGGCACAACCACCACAAAGCTTCCTTTTGGTAACAAGGCTTTTATTGGCGTATATGGAGACCCGTTGAATACTGCACAATACGACGCAACTCAAGCGGTTGTAGTTACTCCCTGGTTTGACTTGAAGAAATCCGCACAGGTCAAAACTGCAACAGAACTTGACTGGGTGATTATTGGCCAATGGCAGTTTTCTGGTTCAATGGATTTTAATGGTGTGACGAATGGGGGTGGGTTACAGCAAATTACGGGTAACGTTAATCCTACAAACAATACCGCGGCGTCGTTTCAGACAGGCAGTATTGACTGGACTGATGAGGGATACGGAGCCCAACTTAAAGCCGTAAGCACTGCCGCTGGCACGGGTCAAGTCGCACCAACGCTTAGTTCTTTAGTTCTTCACTATGAACCCGGAGACGAGAAATGAATGAGATTGTTAAAATAAGGCCATTTGTTCAGCAAGACTGGGAGCAGCTTAAAGCTAGTGCGGAGAAAGACCAACATTCAGGAGTGTATTGTCCCACTCATGTCTCGTTAAAAGGTAACGAGATTGTTGGGTATCTTTCAGTTGGGGTTATTCCAATTGTTTTAACGTGGCAGCATCGAGAGAAGGTTGGGCCACTTGATTCTGCTCGTCTTATGGGTTTTCTTGAAGGTGCGTTGTCAAATTACAAACAAATTTGTATTCCATGTGACCCTGACAGCCCCTATAATCGGCTGTTGCCGAAGGCGGGGTATATCGAATACACTAAACCAGTCAAACTCTACATAAAGGCATAATATGGGATGCGGAAGTTCAAATGCAGGTCGTCAAATGGCCGACCAACAAGCGCAACAAGAGGCGTTAACGAACCAGTCTGTTGCGAACATCAACAAGGCGTTTGCGGGCTTCACGCCAGACTTTTACAAGGGAATATCAACAGCGTATCAAAACTACCAAATGCCGTTGTTGCAACAGCAGTATCAGCAGAACGCGAACAACCTTGGTTTCAAGCTTGCAGGACAAGGGTTGCAAAATTCTAGTCAAGCACAGGACTTGCAGAATAGGTTGAGCCAACAGAATACACAAGCGACACAACAAATCGCGCAGCAGGGCTTGTCACAAGCACAGCAGTTACAACAGCAGGTTGGACAAGAGCAATCAAACCTTATTGGGCAAGCACAGACAGCGAGTAATCCTAACGCTATCGGGCAGTCAGCGATAGCTGCGGCGTCGGGTTTTCAAGCTCCTTCGTCTTTTCAGCCGATAGGGAATCTGTTCGCAAACTTCTCCCAACAATATCTTGGGAACCAGCTTGCGAATACATATAATCCTGCTACCGCGTTGCTTGGCGGATATGGGTTTAATTCGGGTGGCTCAAGTAACTTTTTACCGGCAACTTCATACTAAAAGGAACGATTATGGCATGTGGAACTATTGCAGGATTGGTGCTTGGTGGTGCTGGTGCAGGCGTAAACGCTTATGCGGGAGAAAGAACCCATGGTGCGATGAACTCCGCTGTCAACCAAGAAATGGCGAGGAACCGGGGGTATCAGCAACAAGGACAACAAGTGTTCCAGCAGTCTCTTGACCAGTCAACGCCACAAGCCGCAAAGCAACAGATTGGGCAGGGTCAACAGCAGCTTGCGGGGCTGATACAGAACGCACAAGCTGTGCCGTTGTCTGCTTCGATGCCGAGTAACACGTTGGGGGATAGTGGTGTAAACGCTCAAGCGCAACAGGCCAAGACGAATATGTCGAATACGGCAGCCTCAAACTATGGCGGTTATTCAAACTATGGCTTGCAGCAATACTTGAAAGATATGCAAGCACAGAACCAGCTTGGCGTAATTAACCAAAACGCGCGTGGTTGGGCGAATGTGTTGCCAGCGCAGTTACAGGACGCACAGAACTCGCAACAGGGGTTGCAGGCATTGGGGTCGCTGCTTGGCACGGCGGGGTTGGTGACGGGACTTGGAAGTGCAATGTCAGCACCAGCAACAGGGGTATCAGCAAGTCAGTCTGCTAATGTGCTTGGTGAAATGAATGGGACAAGTTATCTTGGTGTCCCAACGTTTAGTTTTAACCAAATACCATATCCATACGGTCTATTTTAATAAGGAACATTATGGCTATTATTGGCAATCCGTGGACGCAGGACGCTGCGGCGTTTGGGCAGCAAACAGGCAACGCGTTGGCACAGGGCTTAATGCGTTTGCCGCAGGAGCGGTATCAGCTCGCGTTGAACGCGGCAAATCAAGCGCGTCAAATGCAAGCAATGCAGAACTTGCAGCAGTATCATCAAGGCATGTTGGGGATTAGGCAACAGGGTCTTAATAACCAACAGCAAGGTCTTGACATGAGGAACCAGAACGAGCAGATGGCGAACCAGATTCGTATGTTGATGGCGCAGGTGGCCGCTGGTAACTTGCAGAATCGGCAGAACGCGCCGCTGGTTGTGCCAGCCGGGTCGAGTGTGTTCGATAGAAATAGCTTGGTTGGGGGACAGCAGCCTTCTAGTCCCGACTACGGCCCAATGGGGAACACCCCACCACAGCAACAGGGTTTGCAACAGCCGCAAGCACAGCCCGTCGTTAGTCCTCTCGCAACTGCACCCGTGCGCCAGCCCGCCGTTAACCCTAATGCTGAAATGCGTAATCAACTTGACGCCGGTCGTCTTTATGGACAAGCGTTAAGCTCGACGAATCTGCCGAATCAAGACCCGAAGGTGGTCGGGACGTTGAGCAATTTGTTCTACAATGCGAAGCCACCGATGCCGCAGTCGGGTGGAGCAGGAACTGGTCAGCCAACGACTAATGCGTTGCAGCAGGCACCAGCGAATCCGCAGACTGGTGGTCGTCCTATCAGTCTCGAAGTCGCGCAGCTTTTTCTACAAAAAGCGAACGGTGACAAAGATTTGGCTCGTCAAATGGCTCGTCAGGCTGGCTTTGCTTTTTGACATATGCCAGATATATTCGACCAAATTGCACCGTCGAATAGTGTTACTCCGAAGGGAGACATATTTGACGAAATAGCATCAACACCAGCCAGTTTTCCGGGCCTTGGTCATGCAACGGGAATCTCTGCTTACAAGCCTTCTCTTGGAGAACGTATTCTTGGCTCTAATTATCAGCCAATGATGGATGCTTTGTTTAGCTCTAAGAATCCAGTCTTTTCAAATGTTAATCAAAACCCACAGACGCCTGTTCAAGGTCTCGTTGCTGGCGGCCAAAACCTTGTTAACTCTTTAGCAACTCCCGGTAGCTTGGCGTTAATGGCGGTTGGTGTGCCGCCTGAGTTTGGGCCGACGTTGCCGACACTTGGTAGTGCAGGGAGACTGGCTTATGGCACGGGGCTTGCTGGTGGCGTAGTTGCGCCATTAGCACAGTCAGCCGGGGTTTTATCTCCGGGTTCGGGAGCATCATTACCAGAAAGAACGGAAGCCTCGGTTCTTCCGTTGTCGATTATTGCGGGTATCGCGGCCAAGAAAGGTTATGACCTTGGTTATGGCAATGCGAACAATCCCGCTATTCCCGAGTGGATGAAGTTACAGCCGCAAAGAGAGTTAACTCTTGACGAACTAAACGCACGTGCGAATTTTGTTAAAGAGCAACAGCCAAAACAGTCTTCAGTAGCCCCAGTCCCACCCCCAAAAGCCGCGACAGCTCCCGTCGTTTCTTCAGCTAATGCGACATCTGTTCCCAAATCCAAGTTGGCTTCAAAACCGGCTGTGGCTACTGTATTTCCTTCAAACCAAGGTGGGACGTTGGGTCCTGTGCAGCAAGCAGCGAAAGAGCCGGTTGTTCAGCCACAGACGCTAAATCCCGTCATCGAGAACCTTGCAAAGAAGGTTGCCGACCCAACAGCCGGCAGGCTGTCCCCCGCCGAGAACCAATTTTTATCGCAGATTAGTCGACAAAACCCGCAACTGCACCAGGCTTTTCTTGGTCGCGTTGCACAACTACAAAAGGAAGCAAGTGAAAATAAGCCAGCAGCAGTTGGGACAGGAAGCCCACAAGTCGTTGAAGGGCAAGCACAGCAACAAAAAGGACTCGCCCCGCAAGTCCCGATTCAAAGCGCACCTCAAGAAAAAATACCCGGAGGACAGTCTGGAGTTGCACGAGCAGATGTCAGCCGCAATGTGCAAGGCGGTGGGGGAGTAACGTCTAATCCTCTTGCTCCGTCAACCGTGGTTAAGGGCGTCAACAAGCTTGGTTCTTACGGCCCAAGCATTAAAAAAGTCAAGACCGAAGCGTTGTTTCAACAGCTTGGTATTAACCCCAAGGTTGGAAGTGTGCCCTTTGCGAAGCTGACACAAGGGCAGCTAATGGAGAAGCGTCGTGTCTTGCAAATGGTGTTCAAAAATCTTCTTAATCAGTCGCACCCAGATAAGGTGTCGCAGGACCCCGTGAGTCAAAAAGCAGCGCATGATAAGTTCGTGAATCTCATCGCCGCGAAGAACGAGCTTGAAGGGAGACTGACGAAAAGGATTCAATTTGCGCCTACGAGTGAGGGGAATGTGGTTAAAGGTGCTGTCCAGAAACTGGACAGGACTGGGCCGGAGAGCGGAGCGTTGTTTCCAGAGTCTCCTGTGTCGAAGGCAGTGAAGGAGACTGGGGCAACAGAAGGCACTCCCAAACTCGTTGAGGACGCCCATGCCAAACTCGACAGCCTGAAAGCCTTCGGTAGTCAAATCTTCGATGCCGTGACCGACCAGCACATGTTCAAATCATGGATGTTGAAAAGACAGGGATATGACTTGCCGAAGATTGAGGCGTTGAATCCGGGGTTTGCCAACATGGTGGCGAAGTATGCAAATAGCCAGGTCGCAAGCGTGCTACGCGCACACGCAAATATCACAAAGGTTCTTGGTGACAAAGCTAATAACGAACAGTTCCGTAAGCAGCTTGGCGGCCTTATCTACGAGGATATGCGGCGTGCATCGGGCGGTATTGGTAACCCAGTATTCAAGCTTAAGAACAGTCCCTTTGCGAACGAGCAACAATACCAAGCGGCGTTGAAGAACCCGGAGTTTCAGAAAGCGTTAGCGGCGTGGAAGCAACATATACAACCGCTGGCAACCGAAATGCACGAAAAGCTCGGTGGCTCGTTGGCCGAGTCCGGCCAGCAGACGGGGGCGTTTGCGAACTTGATAGCGATACTGAGGGACGACAAAATCGAGCAAGTCGAGAACGCGCCTTCAACGGTCGGCCCACTCGCAACAATGAAGCGTGGCTCGGCGTTTAGCAAGGAGCGCAAGTTCACTGGTGAGGAATATAACCTAGACGCTGGCAACATGGCGTTTAGAATGCTGACAAAGAACGCGCAGCAGGCGGCATTGCGAGACGTTTATAGCGAAGGCGAGAAAGCGGGACTTCTCAAGTTGCTTAAACCCGGTGACGAGACTCCCGCTGGTATGATTCGACAGCAGAATCCCGTGACGCTTCGTTCATTGATTCAGGACGGGGAGAATGTTAATGTGTCTCGTTGGCTTGCGTTCGATAAGCGGATTTCGCCGACATTGAAACAAGCCTTGCAGCTTAATACAAGTTGGAAAGAAGCGTTGAAAGAGGGTGCGCCTGCGTTGCACGTGGCGAGTCAGGCGATTATCAAGACGCAAGTTGGCCTTGGCATTGACCTTGGGTTTCACACCTTCAACGATATGTTCGCTGTTGCGAATAGCCCAAAGGGGTTGTTGGCGTTGCCGTTAAAAGCGTTACAAGTCGCCAAAGCTCAACACGACATCGTCTCTAATAGTCCAGAAATTCAAGAAGAACTCGCGAAGGCAGCCGAAGCAGGTGTGACTTTTCGTGGCGAGTCTCTTGGCGGGTGGAGTAGTCATGCGTTGAAGATTGCGGACACGGTGACTCGCGTAGTTCTCAACCGCGAGTTTGATAGTCTGGTTAAAGATGGCACGGTGAAGGACATTCCTGCCGAGCGGCGTCGCTATATCAACGGGCGAGCCGGTCAGTATAACAAGCGATTCATGACTTGGTTCCAACAAGGTATGCAGGAAACAGGACTTGGCTCGTTCAATGTTGCGGGGAGGAACTTCAATCGGTTGGCAGTGGGAAACTTGACAATGTCGCCAGGCGTTAAGGCAGCGAGCAATCTGGACGCTTTGCGCCTACGCCTGTCCATCGCGGTGGGTATCGCTACTGCCGCGTTGATTATTCCCGCAACGGTGAACAAGATGACCACGGGTTCGACACGGCCAGAAGGCACCGAGTTCGGGGATATCGTTCTGCACAAGAACAAAGATGGCCGCTACGAGGTTATCAATATGCGGAAGTGGACAATGCTCGACCGCGGCGCACGAGCGTCGGGAGTGGGTGCTGTTATGCGGGAACAGGTGATGCCGAGGATACGGGGAGAGCAGCCAGCTTCTATTGGGCAAACTGCCTACGATGCGATGAAAGATATTGGCCGCACAGCAGTTGCACCTTTCAGTGGGCCACCGCTTAACCTTTTGTCCGTTGGCTTGACTGGCAGAACCGAAGGGGGTCTTGGCTACGAGCAAAGAACACCCGGAGAAAAGCCTCCGTATTTTCAAGCGATGCTTGGACAGCTTAATCCATTGGTCGGCCCGCTTGTGCAGAACCAACAAGCTAACTCGCCTATGGCTAGGGTTGGACAAAGACTCGGCTCGGTGGTTGGCGTGCAAGCGAGTCAGGCTCCGTTTTCTATCATACGAAATAGGGCAACCCAGTGGAAGCAGTCTAATAACATTCGCACCGACGAGGCAAGTTTCGCGCCTAGCGAGTATTTGCCGTTGAAGCAAGCGTTACTTGTGGGCGATATGGACAAAGCGAAGGAACAATACCAACAGTTACTTAGTGAGAAAGCCAACCAGCATCCGTCGTTGTCGGATGACGAAGCTAAACACGAAGCACAGATGGACTTGCAGAAGGAGTTCAGTAAGCTAGAGAACTTCCGCTTTGTGAACAAAGAGAACGAGGATAAGTTCAAAGCGTCGCTTAGTCCAGAACAGCGCAAGATGTATGACAACGCCGTTGCCCAACAAAAGCAAATAGCCGACAGCTTTTTCAGTCAGCTACAAGCGAAGATTGATAGTAAAGCTCCGCGTGGCTTCAAGCCACCGACAATGCGGAAAGCAAGAGGATTTAGTCAGCAATTTTAATTATGCCAACACAAGCACCCCAAAAACAAAACGCGCTTTCGAGTCCCAAGTGGATGCCGAAAACGCCGAGCGAATACCCATATCCCGTATTCGTCATGTGTCCACCGGCCTTTGTGGACACTAAGATAAAGAACAACAAAACAATGGAAGAACTATCCACGCATGAACTTGACCGTCCGAAGTTTCTTGCCCAGTGGTATAATCTTTACAACTGTCTCGCGGCAAACTCTTTGACTTATCTTCTTACCCCCATGAAAGGGCTTCAAGACCAGACGTATGTCAACTGCTTCGCCTACCTGCCGCACCTTAAGAATCGTAACGTGATAGTCCTTTCTAACTTTACTGCCGAAGGACGCGATGGCGAAGAATGGGTCGCCGCCGGTCTCCTTCGAGACCTTGGTTATGAAGTCGTCAAGTGCCCGTTTCGTTTTGAAGGTGAGCCGGAGTTGAAATACTTGCGGGACAATATCTACATAGGAGGGTATGGGTTTAGGTCGGACATTCGTGCGCATAAGTGGTTGGAGTCAACTTTTGGTTGTAAAATTCTTCCTATCAAAGAGACTGACGAGGTTCTTTACCATCTTGATTGTTCGGTTCTACCGATGGATGAGTATAATGTTATGATGTGTTCTGAAATCATGGAGAGGGAACAAGTTCGCGCGGTCGAGCGCGTTGCAACAGTATGGCCAGTAAGTAAGAATGACGCATACGCGGGAATATGTAACTCCTTGAAAGTGGAAAACGCGATATACAATTCGTCCAATCTTCAGTATTTGCGCCGAGGCGATGAGGGCTACGATGACCAGAAGAATAAAAACGAACGTCTTGAGCTTATTTGTCATGAATTGGGAAAGGAGATTTCGTATTTTGATTTGAGCGAGTGCGAGGCTTCGGGAGCAAAGCTTTCGTGTTTTGTGAGTCACTTGAATTACATATTCTAGCAATTCCCGTTATGTTTATGCAAACACACGGTAACAAAATTCCACCGAGTTTCGGGTCACATACCCACTTACCCTGTTTCCAATCTATATGGGTTGCCTGTCTTTGATGTGAATTACACCACCAGATTTCCTTAGTGTTTATTTTCATATTATGCTACCTTTAGCTCAATGGATTAAGAGTCCAGAAGTAGTCAGGATTAAAGAAACCAACGCCGGGAATCGTTACGGGCGTGAGTTCTTTCGTGACCCGCTTCGACCTGTTTATATTCGCCCTGAACTGTTTCTTGCGCCGGCGGACGGGGTTATCTTGTATGCTCACCCCCGCGTCAAAGCGGACGAGAGTATAGTTGTGGTCAAAGGTCGAAAATTCACGCCCCGTGATTTGCTCGATGACAAAGAGTTGGCCGGAGAGTTTCTTTGCATCGGCATTTACATGACGGAATATGACGTCCACGTCAATCGGTGTCCGACCAGTGGTTATTTGACTGAGGTCCACAAGACGCCTTATTTGTTTACGCATAATTTTTCAATGATGTTGGAGCAGGAGGACTTGATGCACGGGAAAGGTTCACACCCAGAGGATATGGGTTACCTCTTTCCCAATGAGCGTTGCATAACCAGAATGTATGCACCTCGAATAAAGACCTCATACTATATGATTCAGGTTGCAGAACGGGATGTGGATGAAATAGCCAACTGGGGCTATGAGCATCAGTGTCAGGGAGAACGCTTTGGGATTGTTCGTTTTGGTAGTCAAGTTGATTTAGTTATACCGCTTAAACCCAATGAAGATAGATACGAAATTCTTGCCAAAGTCAACTACCACGTTGTCGCCGGAGTCGACCCCATTGTGCGAGTCAAAGACTTTGGAAGCCTCGCCGTCCCCCAAGCCGGAACAGCCACGCCGAATAAAGGTGCGCTGCTTCAAAAGCGGGTGTAGAAATGACTTTTTCATATCGTTGAGGGAGTTGTTTAAGGGACAGGAGCTTTATTGTAAAGAGCACCAACCAAAGCGATTTAAGTTTGCGGGGTATGTTTAGTCCTCATCCACGTAGCTTTCAGTGACCGTTCTTCCCATAAACCGATTCCACATATTCGCTGCTCGTATTCCTTCTTGTTTCTTTCGTTCGTCATCTGCCATTTCGGGAGTCATGGCAACAACCTTCTCCACAATTTTTGTATCAATCGGCCAGTATTCTCGTGGCACCAAAACCACTCCGTCAATCCACGGAAGAACACATGTGATTAAACCGCAAACATTTAACGCGGTGTTTTTGTCTGGCCAAGTAAAAACCATTGGCACAAATACTTCTTGCTTTACGATTTCTTGAAATTGTCGGGGACCCATAATTAAAATTAAGTCTCGATTACCATAATCACGCCCGATTTTATTTCGTTCCTTGTTTACAAAACGAATGTAATCATCTACACAAATTGAAATAGTAGTAATTGTTTCTGTTTCGTAAATGTTCCATTTAACAATTTTTAGATAAAGTAAAAAACTAATTAGCTTGTTGGCAAGCCAACCGTTTTTCTTGACCGTGAGTTTTCCGTAGTTAACTAAGTAGTTGACACTGCGTTTTGTTGGTAGTATAATTTGATGGTTCATATTAATTATTAAATTCTTCTTTGTTTTTCTTTTTCCAGTAGTCTCGATTGCGACATAGATATTTGTCGTAACGTTGCTTTGCTCTTACCTTGATAAAGTCTTGTCCGCAAACTGGACAAGTCGCATGGCCGAATTTTAGAACCGTTTCTTTTGTGCCATCCTCGTGCTTTACTTTCTTCATTGGAATGATGTTTGGCATAGATTGTCGCTTTCTGCTATCGCTATATGCACCAGATAGCAAGATTGCACCTGTCGCTTTTTAGGCGGCACCTGTCGCTTTTCTAGCCTATTATGGCCTGCTATCCGGCGCACCAATAGGAGCAGAGTTTTTCATTTTTAAGTATGCTTCACGGCCAGCAGGAGTGAAGTAAGCTAAGTGACCTTCTTTATTTGCGGTGACGATGAGTTCACCAGTTTTAATATAGGAATTGCATATTTCCATGAACTCTGGCATTGAAGCATACCGACGGAAATACTTAAGCACGTTGTTCTCCGTCTGCATCCCACCTGTGCGCTCGATGAAGTCGAGGAGTTGCGCACCAACTCCGGCGAGTTCGTTGCGTCCGATGCCACTTGTTAGCCGAATAATGTCAGGCTTGAGCTTTTGCAATAACGCCTCGGCAGCTTGCAAGTGAGCGATTTCCATCTTGTCCTTGAAAGGGAACTCGCACATGTTTAAGTCAAGAGCGACCTTGAGAACTTGCATTGGTTCGGTAACCCAGAATTGACTTAAAATCGGGTCGCCGGGACGATTATCACGATGTTGTTTATACCATGCGTCCCACCATTCGGAGGCTTCGGGGTTGAGTCGAATCTCGCCACTGTATTTCTCGGCTTTTTTAAGGTGTTCGATTGCGCGGGCTAGTGCAGTTTCGGCACCTAACGGAAACCTTGGGTTCGGTATACACTTTGTCCGGCTCGCGTTGACAATAATCATTCGTCGTCCAAGCCCGCGAGAGAACAAGTCCATTTTGAGCGTGTCCATAAAAAAGCTTGGCACAGCTCCAGCGAGTAACGAGACATGAGGGTCAGAGAACCACTGGCGACGTGTAGGGTCAAGCTGTCTATCCTTTTTGAACCCCGTGCTAAAGTCCTCGCCATCGAACACTTCGGTAAGGAACTCTACCATGCGAATCTTGTCGACGGACAAGAACGAAGCAAGCTCGTTGTTAAGAATATAAAAAGGACGAAAGGATTGCAGGCTTCCGTTGGGGGTTTTCCAGACTTTGGGATTCGTGGCAGTTTCTTCCCCCATTTGCCAAGCAATGTCCTCGCGGCTTTGTATTGACGCGGACATAAGGTAGTCAGGAAAGTGTTTAACCATGATTTTCTTGTTCACGCTTAAGCCAGTGTTCTTGCCAGAACCAGCTTCGCCGACAAGAGTGACGAACAAAGCACCAGTGAACTTGAAGTAGTCTCCGTGTGCTATCCAACACTTGCGACCAAGCATGTGGCCGAGTATGGACAAGCCCGACCAGTAGACGTATTCCTCGGGAACCTCGGTGCCAGAGTAATAGTGTAGATAGTCTGCTAAATATCCCATAGTATTGTCCAGTTTGTGGACAGAACTCCCTTAATCTTTATCTGGTCTAAAACGAACGAGCGAGCCAATACGAGGCTTGTCCTTAGTCCCGTGGGGCATGTAGCGATACTCAATATGCTTCCCATGCCACTTTTCAGGATGCTGCTTGTAATCTTGCCACCATGATGTTTTGAGGTAAGCGTTTTGTCCCTTACCGGGTTTAACCTTAAATTGATGTGCTTGTCCATCTTGTGGGTCTTGTTGCACGACAAACGCGCCAACCATTCCTGCTGGTTCATATAAGTCTTGCTCGAACCGACGTTCAAGATGGCCTATCTCGTTACGAGTTCGCTCGACACCCGGCTTTAGCTTCATCTGTTCTTCAACGCCAACAATCATCGCGTCATGCGTGATGAACTCCTTAAACTTCCACATGCCGTCTTGGTTAGTCGTGCAACGCCCGTGCTTATATTTGGCGTTGGGTTGACGCAAAATCATGCCTTCTTGTTCGAGGTCGAGTTGGTTGTTGAAAAACGCTTCGGCTTCTTGTGGACTGTGGACGGGATATTGCAAAACAGGGATAACATGGGGTATGTTATGTAGAATTTGAGAATACGTGGTATAACGGGTAAAAAACAACTCCTCGGTTCCACCGTCCCAGTCCTCCTCGCACATCATATCGAAGACGTAATAGCCGATGTCATTGGGGATGTTGAGGTCAAACGTGGTAAGAATACTGCTAATGCCATTCGCCTTAATTTCTTCGTGAAAGGAACGCTTGGGTGACCAGAGTTCGCCATCAACGACAAGGTGATTCTTGTTACAAAGGTTGCCAAGTTCAGCTAGGAAGCCAGCAAGGTTCTTGTTTCGTATGTCCTTAAGGTTTGGAGATAAAAAGCGTTCGCCGCACAAGCACAAGCAACGAAAGCCGTCAAACTTGGTCGAAGCGAGTTGGGGATAACGAATTGTGGGGTGGTCGAAAGGCAGGATTTCGTTCGGACCCTTCATGACTTGTTTGATTAGTGCCATATTAGTCCTTGATATGAATCGTCACTTTGTTTAAGGGTTTGTCAACAGTTTGTTCATAGTCAAAATAGTCATGGTCGGCTTCGCAGTATTCTGGGTGATGGAAACGCACCTCTTTTTCATAGTTTCCCGCTGCGGCTTCTTCAAGGTCACGGATTAAGTCTCGTATTGTAGTTCTCATATCTTTCCTTCGTTTAGATTACCCCAACTAACTCCAAAATTCCCCTCAAACGGAATGGTAATAGTCTGCCCCGCGATGACCAGTGGGTTATCGAAGTAGCTCCGCACGCGAGGAACAGCCCAATGTGTGTCGGACTTGCGGAATTGGCCAATGAGGGCGTCATGGACTTGGTGTAGAGGCTCGATTCGGAGAGAAACCCCCGCCAACGTGCGTGTTGTATTGGGGATAGCGACGCAATCCATTCTTTCTCCTTTTGTGTTAGTTTGTGAATACCTGTTTTCATCATCACTCCATAATCTCCACGCCGCAAGATTCGTGGCGTAGGTCGTGTTGGCCTGCGGCTCGAACGCGACCGCTTTGGTTAATATCTCGTCAGGCCGTCCGAAGAATTGCCTGACTTGGCCGGAGGCGGCGACAAGAATAGGACGCTCTTTCAAGCGTCGTGCTATCCAATCGTGCCATTTACGCACGCCCCAGTAACGGGTGAAGAAATAGTTCTTGAGTCCGTCACACTCCGTCGAAGTCATGTAGAGCTTTCCCTCGGAGTCTTTGAGAATGTTACGACTAATAGTTAGTCCGCCTTCAAGGTAAGAACCACCGTGTTGGACTCGTTTACAGGCAAAACGGTCCCAGTCGTCTTTACCTATTTTCTTAACAAGCTGCGCGATTTCTTGCCTGTCGTCGGGGACTTTCCATCCACGAAGCATACAGGTAAGGATTTTGAACGGCGAGATACCGGCTTTGTAGTCAAGCAGCATATTCGGGTCGCCAAGCATTGCACTATACGCTGCCACTGTCCATCCGTCGGCACCAGACAAGTCGCATTGGAATAACCAGCAATCGTTGTCTGCAACAAATAAATCTCTATCTCCAAGAACATTTCCCGGAGCTTCCTTCGTAGAGGTGTAGTTTGGAATGGTTTGTAAATTGTAACCACTCCCGGTAGGGGACTCATAGCATGTAATTCGTCCGGTGTTAGAGCCAACAAGATTATAACCGCACCGGATTCGTCCGTCTTTGTCTGCACTGATACCGAGCATTTGCGCTCTAGTGCCGAGAGCACGTATTTCAATAGCTTTTTGGACAATGGCAAAAGCTTCAGTTTTCGTGTTTTGTTGGCACCAACGGGAGAGCTTGAGCAAGGCTTCGTAGTCGCTTGTAACGTGTGGTTCTTGTCCCCTAACGTCGGACATTTGCACTGGTAATTTGAGTATTTCATATAAATATCGTTGGAATTGTTTTGCGCTATCTACGTTTAACGAGACTTCACAGAGGTCTTCGATTTCGCCTATTGTGGCAAGGCTAGGGCTAGACGTTTTAATAAGCGTTTCAAGTCTCTTGACTGATTCGATATGTTCTTTGTAAGGACGGTCTCCCTTTTTCGTCCACATAACTTCTTGTGCCTTGTTCTTGATTTCATCAATTCCTTTCGTCCACGAAAAGCCGTGGCCGGTTATGACGTTTAATTTGGCTTGGGCTTCGTGTAATGCTTTAAGCAAATCTTGACGCCGAGTAGCCGCTCTCTTAACGTCATATTTAATTCCACGAAGTTCCATATAAAGCATTACGTTTAACATTCCCATGTTAAATTTGTAATGCTCTTTAATTAGTTCCCTTTCTTTTGCTGTGCGAACTTGGTCCCATCCATTAAGTCCATCAAAGGCTGCTTGTTGTGCAAGACAACATTCTTTGGTTACGGCTGAGTCTCGACAGCAGTAAATATGATGAGTTTCTTTATCTTCGATTTTGCGTTCGTATTTGTAATAGGGTTCATCCGTATAAAGAGAAGCCTGAATAGCGAGACTTAGGCCGCCCTTACCACGAGTCTTTTTCTTTGTTGTGGCAGACTCCGAATCCGACATCGTCTTATCTTCTTTTGCGAGTTCGCTATAAAGTCCCCAATGTTTAATCATTATATCATTAGACTTGCCCTGCACTCTTATTCCATAAGAGTAATGAAGAACAAAGGTATCGTAAAGTTCATTCTGTAATACTTTTGGGACTTCGGGGTCTTCCAAAACGAAAGCCATTTCTTGCCAAAGTAAAGGAGACATTTTGTCGCAGTCCAAAATAAAAGCTTCTTGGGGACTTGTCGCAAAGCTGATACAGGTCATTGCATCAACGTAGCCTTCTATGTCAAAAGCAACCGAAATTTTGTCTTTGCGTATTTGTCGAAAACGAAAAATAATTTCTTCTTCTGATAGGTTAATCAGAAAGTTTCGTTGTGGTAAATTAAGTAGCGGACTAGCTGCTTCTCGAACAGCTTTTCGTAAGTCAAGTTGAAGAAATGGTGCTGACCCAGAATCCCGCAGGCAAAACGCAGGGTGGTATGTTGCCATACATTTCATTCCCTTGAACGGCCCTTCGTTACCCAAAAATAACGAACCACGCCAATTAGTAACACTGAACGCATGCTTTTTCGTCATCGGAGACGCACAGTCCTTTGCCGCTTTTAAGGGAATGTTGCCAAGGTCGCAAAGGAGAACTACAAGGTTTGGTTTGAACGCCACGAGGTCTTGGGTCAGTTGATATAAGCCGTGTTGGATTTCGTCGCCGTGCCATAAGAACTTGGTTATGTCGTTATTTGGTGGTTGGTATTGTGAGACGTTGCCAAGGTAACAAGCATCTTTTTGAACGCCGGCACGGGACAAGAGGGTAGCAAGAAAACGTCCCGACGCGCCGACAAAAGGTGCGCCGAATTGAACCTCGTCACGTCCGGGAGCTTCGCCGATAAGTGCGAGGCGAAGGCCAGAGGTGTAGGAAGGAAACTTGTTAGGAACCATTACAAAAGCCCTTTCAACGCTTGCGGAAACTCTGCCCACGAAATTTCCTCGTTGTTCTTAATGATGCTGACAATCTTGTTGTCCTTCCAGTGAAGCTCGTATTCGTCACCACGGAAGGAGAACACATTGACCGGATTCTCTATCTCCGGGACAAGAGTCCACCCCTTCTGTTCGATTAAAGACCGAGCAACATCGAACGCGAGACCCTCAAGCAAGTCTATTGTGCAGGAACGGACAATGCCGGAGTCTTCGATAAGGTGGTGTCGCTGTTTGCGGGATTGGATGATGTAGGAGGACATGGTTTAATTGGTTTGCGGAATAGACTAACGACGCGGAAGCGGTTTCCCGTTGAGCGGATGTAACTGATAAAGCCAACAAGCTGAAGGTCGTTGTTGCTAAATATCGGTAAAGCTTGGTCCAACCAAACCAAAAAGCCACCGGGTTCAAGGCATAAGGCACACTCGGCTACAACGCGCTCGCGGTTGACCATGCTATTTTGGTAGTGTTCGGAGTCCTCTATCGAATACGGCGGGTCGGCATAGATAACATCCGCTTTGAACGGCAGCTTCGACGAGAGGTGGTGAGTGTCGCACTCAATATCGGGTTTGTATTCCCCTTGCGGCAAACCTACACGAGTATAGTTCGGCGACGGGGGAAGGCTGCCCACAAATAAATGAACGACTTTGACCGCGTCTGGAAAGAGACTCCCGATGCGTTTAAGATACTCAGTCTGGTAGGAACCATATAAGTCGGAGATATTCCCACCCCCAACAAACCATCCACCCACGACGAATTCACGGTTATTTTTGTATTCATAAAACATTGACGTATTTGGCGGACCTAGATGCTCGAAGGCCTTGTTGTAAAGCTGTGCACGCTCCCTTAACGAGACATGCGTCATGCCGATTTTCTTGGGCGTTGTGTCCAGTTTCTGGACAATACTTGTGCCACTCGTTAAAGGTTTGACTTCAATAAACTTCTCTGGCATCGCTTTCAACAACTGCTGACGACGCTGCATTTCCGCGTAAGTCTCGTTCTCGCTTCGTCCACGAAGAACTTGCATTGCGTTATTATAGTTCCCTGCACCCCACAGCTTCTCATCGCGAGGCATTTTGAGCAACTCGTCGGCCATTGTGAAAATGTATTCGGCCACAAGCGACTTTCCAATACCGGGATATTCATTAGCGAAGTCCCGCACGCCGAACTTTTCACCTTTAAGGCGTGCTTGGCGAGCTTTCAGCGCGTAGAGCTTGGCCACCGCGATGACTTCTTCCTGCCACGTTCTCGACTTGCGGCGAATATCCTCCTCGAGTTCGATTTCTTGCTCGTCCACAATTGATAGTCCCGTTCTAACCGTCGCCTCAATTTCTGTCCATCCAAGTTGTTGTGCAGCAGCGAGGCGGCGACGACCAAAAATAAGTTGGTTGTTTTCATTGACACCAATGTTGTGGATTTGGCCAAGGCGGAACATCGAGTCGGCTAGTTCGGAGATGTCTCCGAGGTCGATGCGTTGTCGTGGGCCAATTTTGATTTGGTCGAGTTTGAGTTTCATTACATACAATAAGTTAACTGCTTTGCTGCACGAGTGATGGCCGTGTATCGCCAACGTTTCATGTCCCACACCTGTGGTGGCATCCATTCGTCAAAGACGATTAGCTTGTCCCACTCAGAACCCTGACTTTTATGGCAAGTTATTACATAGCCATAAGTGCAATAAACGACTTCACGCGGAACAAAAACATCTTTTCCTGTGCCTAGTTTCTCTGGCGTTAAGAATGGAACCTGCCAAATGGGGATTTCATAAGGCGTTCCAATCTCATCCACGCAGTCGCATATCCAAACTTTATGTTTGGTGTATTTGCCAACGACGTCCTCTTTGATTATCTTATCGACGAACAAAATCATGCCGTTGAAAACGCCTTCTTGAATGTTGTTACGAAGAACAATGATTTTCTCGTTTTGGACGAGCGTGTTCGGCTCAAGATATTTTGCTCGACGAACCATACTGTTCATATGCTCACGAGTTTTGTTCTTCGCACAAATTAACTGGTCAACCGCAAAGAAGTCACTTGTCTTGATATTCTTGTCTCGAATGACAAGGTCTGTTCCGTCGCCAACGTAGTTCATTCCTCGACCTTGTCGAATCTCATTAGCCCAGTAAATAATAGGACTCTTTTCGGCTTGTCGGTGAATCTTGGACAAAATATAGTCAGGAAACAACATAAGATTAGGGTTGTCTCCCACAGGTTCAAGCTGACCAGGGTCACCCACAAAAAGAAGTTTTATCCCGAAAGATTTAAGGTCGTTGTAAAGCTCTGTCGAAAGCATGGATGCTTCGTCGACGATGATTAAGTCTCGCTTGACGTCAGGCTTGCGCTTCTTTACAAAGACAAGTTTCTTGTTTTGCATTTCACAGTCATAAATAAGGCTGTGCAAGGTTTGTGCGTGGACACTCTTTCGCTGGAGAACATTGACCGCCTTACCTGTAAGAGCGGACACGGCTATGTCGATTTCGTCGAGTTTCTTAATAACGCTTTTAATAACGGTGGTCTTCCCTGTGCCAGCATAGCCACCAAGTTTATACTCCTGCTTACAAGGGTCTTCGAGCCACTTTGCGATATTGTCAATAGCGATTTGTTGCTCCTCGGTAAGGACAACATCCGGCGGCTTTGTGATAATTGGTTTTTCTTCGACTTGTTCCATAAAGTAATTGGCAGACTCCACAACACCCGGTCTGCCAGCGGGTTCCACCTGCCTTGTTTAGGCCCGCATTGCAGTCAACAAAGTCTCGATACTTTTTGAAAACTCTGGTTGTTTATCCAGAACCTCCAAGCCAGCATTTACTTTTGCCAACTGTTTTTCGAGCCGTTCTTTCGTGCGTGTTAAGTTACCACGAACCGTTTCATCAGAGCCAGCTACTTTTTCACAGCAATCTGGTTGATTTATTTGGCCTAGTGCGAGCATAACTTTAACTCGGTTTCATGAACACAAGAATCTCGTTTTTCTCACGATATGCCTTGCCGTTTTTGTCGACGCCAGCAGGTGCCACGTCGACCGAGCAACGAACAATCGAACCCTGCAAAATCGCGGGATTCGCTTGAAAGTCGCCCCAGTTAGTCTGCACCCTTGCAGCTTGCACGACGGCTGCGACATTACGCTTGATAATGTCCCATGTGGCCTTGCCGGAGACCGAGAGGTTCAGGTTGTAAAACACCTTGATACCGATTCCCAGGTCTTCGTCTTTGACCGATTTCGACGGGGCCGTTGTGGACAGCTCCAACGCAATCATGTCGCCACCTTTGCTTGTTTTCTTCTTCTCGACCTTTGTGATTTGGAGGTCGTAGATGCCTTTGGCCAGTAATGGCATGGACGTGTCCACGCTATTCAAGTCGAGGTCAAGAGGCGGTGCGATGTTTGATGTGTCGTTCATAGTTTTCTATGCTTTCTTTGTTTTCTTACTTTTTGTTTTGCCCGATAGTTTCAGACAATGCTACTAATATCAGGCTGATTAGTAGCAAAATAGCGAGGAGTTTCATATAAGCTCCGCTCTTAATTGTTCCGTGGATATTATCGCGTTCTGAAACGCCGCAAGAATCACGAGTTCTTCCTTTGACCACTTGTTGAACTCGGCTTTGTTCAAGTCGTAAATCATCTTCACGGCTGCGCTAAAAGACGTTGGCGTGACCTTAATATCCCGCATACGGAGAAAGGTCTGACACACATCCGATATAATTTTCTCGGCTTTGTCGGTGACGATTTCTTCCTGCGAACGTTGGGCTTGCTTGGTAGCGACCTTTTGGGCTATCTCGTTCGCGGCTTCGGCGGTTATTTGCTGAATGGCGTTTTTGTTGCGCCACTTGTCCTCGGTGGAGATTTCGGGTTTCATATTAAACCCTTTTCTTTCATTATATCGTCAATAGCAGCACGCACGTTTAATGCTAACTCAAAATAACCACGACCACTGTTTGCTTCGTAGCAATGTATTCTACTTATCACTTTTTCTCGGTCTTCAACTGCACCAGAAATAAAGTCTAGTCTTTGTTTATCGGTTGGTTCCTTTTTCATTGTGTTAATTCCTTTCCGTAGATTGATTGAAAGTCGGGACTAACTTCTTGTGCCAGTCCCGACGGCCAGCGGGGGCCAATACCCTTAACAAACATTTTATCATTTGTCCATATCACTGGTTTTCCTTGTGCGTTCTTGGCTGAATAAAACACTTGTGAGAACAATCCCCCAATGTCGTTACGAAGGCCGGAGTAAACCGAGGGAAGCTCGCGTATCTGCTGGGTCAGCTCGTCCTTTTCGATTGCCGAGTGCATGATGAAAACGATATGAGCAGGGAGACAAGTCGACGAGAGGATAAGCTGACGCACCTTGTTCCCTGCCTGATACGCCCACTGACGAGCATCACACATGGCGTTGGGGTTGAAGGAAGAAAGGTGCGCGAGGATTATGTCGGTGTAGCCAGTGACACTATCGAAAACAATGGTCTTGTAAGGCAGTTCCGCTTTACCAGCAAGCTGGTTGTAGTCGCGGTAGAAAGCCTGCATACCTTCTTGGGACTTTGTCGGTAAGTAGTCGAGAGCAAGAGTGACGGGGCAAACCCTAGCATAGTCGAGCACCGTGACTCTCTTTGTCGGCGCATCGCACACAAAGCTGCCCGGCTTGCGAAAGTCGAGGTCGGCGTAGGTGATGTCGAAGCCGTCGGTTTTGACGTTGGGGATAATGTCGACGCCACCGTGGTCGAAGCCGAAGTAAAGAAGGGGCTTGGGATAACTACCAACGACTGCCCCAGTCTTGAAGGACTTAGATTGGCCCATTCGGAGTTCACGAATAAGTTTCATGGCTTGTTTTCTTTTTCTGTAACTTCAAATGTTATTTCATCTTTGTAATAAGAAGTGGTATGGTTAGTTACTTCAACTGGTTTACCCAACTCTTGACTAACTTTTTCTGCTATTACAGTATAAAATTCCTTTAGTGGAATTGTTATTTCAGTTTTATTTTTTAATGTCATATTTTCAGTCCTTTCGTCCACGTATTTTCTTCAAACAAACTTCCATTCAAAATCATATCACGCTGTTCTCGCGGACACGAACACACATCATAATAATCACACATTCCATATTTATTCGTGCAATTCCAGCGATGCCGAGGGAAGTGTCCAGCAGCATGATACGCAAAGATGTTTTGGATTAGAGCCAGCACATCGGCTTTCCATTCGTCGAGCATGTCTTGGCTGACATAATACGGTGTGCGCTTGAAGTCCGTCCCGTCGATACAGCTTTTCTCGGAGAACTCGTCTTTTTTCGACGGTCGCCGAACGCGGATAGCGTCAATGATGTAGCCTTGAGGTTTCTTACCTGTGACTTGTGATAAGGCCCAACAATAGCCGAGTTGTCCTCCATCCATCGCCATTTGTTTGTCGAAGGTGTCGCCGAATTGGAAGGAGGTTTTGTGGTCGAAGGACCAGATACCGTTGTGGTCTTCGATACCGAGGTCGATTTTGCCACAGTAGATGATGGGAACTAAATCGTCGGTTCCTTGATTAACGTATAAACTTTCAGTTGCTGGAATTTCTCCAAACGGTAACGCAAAAGTTGCCTCAATAATCGGTTTGCCCGCTTGGTTTTTCAGTATCTCAAACTCCTCTTTCTTGTAAATGTTATTATACACCGCCATCATCTTGCAAGCGTGGTTGTAATTGCGGAAGTCATTCTCTGGCTGCGGGTTCTCGGAAAGCCACGCAAGCATGTCAGCTTCGATTTTAACTTTGGTCAAGTCGTCGACCTCGTTCGTGCCGACATTGTTGTAGCGTGTCTCCAAGCCACGATGTATCGTGGAGCCGAAGTTTGCTCCGGCACGTTCGGCAATAGCGGAACGGCGATTAAGCTCGGAGTATTGAAAGGCGCGTGGACAACGAAGTCTTTCAAGGCCGGAGTTATCGATGAAAAAGGCTCCGTCAGTGAGGGGGAGGAGTGTTAGAGTCATAAATTCTTATCGTAAGAAAGTAAAGCATGAGAAGCCGCGTCGGTAATTGTTGCAATAGACTTGAGCATTTCGACACGCGCAAATTCTGCCTGTGCTTGCCTTGATTCAAGTTTTGATTTATACTCTTGTTTTGTTACTAGGCATCCCTGTTCACGACCAGCATTAAAACCACGACGCCAAGCTAATTCTCGTGATTTTACATCCCAAGGGGCTTTGGTTA
>Ga0187886_1001172_pt1 | contig 25367 bp, 20 predicted proteins | sample June2016WEW_20_1_FD_133001 | JGI IMG/M metagenome (GOLD analysis project Ga0187886, IMG submission 133001) | Peatland microbial communities from SPRUCE experiment site at the Marcell Experimental Forest, Minnesota, USA - June2016WEW_20_150 | ecosystem: Environmental > Terrestrial > Soil >... | reverse complement strand
GCGGAAACGGTGCCCTGCTTGAACAATCGCTCTCTTGTTGTATAGTCAGGGCTTTTACCATCGAGGTCGTACATGCCGTAAGACAGCAGGTTCTTGCAGCCGACGCCGATTTCCGCGTAGTCGAGATAGGCACCGGCCACCGCCAGAACATCCGGGATATAGACATTATTGATGAAATCCTGCAGTATTTTTATTTTCCAGATATAGGCCATGATGTTATCCGCCGTGGGAACGCTGGTAACACCGCCGGGGACAACACCGACACTGTGCGGTATCTTGCCGCTGAAGATGCTGACCGCCTCGTGGCCGATACGCCGTATCTCCAGGGCTTTAACATAGTGGGCCACGGCCTGCTGGTTGACCTCCGGCGGCAGGCGATAGTCACCTTCATAGCGGGGCAGGAACGGCTCCAGCGCGCCGCGTTTTATAAAATCCTTGACCGAATTCAGTTGAGAATCGTTACCTTCATATTTAGCGACATCGGCGACGTTCACATAATCGAGTGCTGCCAGGTGATAGAAGTGGAGGCAATGGTCCTGGGCGACATGCGCGCCGTGGATAAGGTTGCGTATGATGCGGCCATTGTCCGGTATTTTATCGGCAATGCCGAAGGCGCTGTCCAGGTTCAAAGTAGCCGCGATGCCGTGGGATTGCGGGCAGACGCCGCAAATACGCTGGGTGATTATCTGGGCATCACGGGGGTCCCGGCCCCTGAGGATTAACTCCAGTCCGCGGAAGAGATTGCCGGTGGCCCGGGCGTCTTTGACGACGCCGTTCTCAACGACACATTCGACTTTAAGATGTCCTTCAATCCTAGTGACGGGGTCAATAACAATTTTGCCCATTACTTCGCCTCCTTCTTAGCCCAGTAAGCGCCGACGACGGGCAACTCAACGTCAACGAGCTTTTCATAGAAGGGCATGGTCGGGTCAAGGAACTCGGGCTGAGTGCAGCCGTTACATGGCGCCCCGGCGCCGATGACCCAGTTCGTGCCGCTATTCCAACGCCGTAAAGGGCAATCAGCATAAGTGATGGGACCTTTACAGCCAAGCTCATAAAGGCAGCCCTCGTCACCGAATTTCTTGGCAAATTTGCCTTCGTCAAAATAAGCGCGGCGGGGGCAATTTTCATGAATCAGCTTGCCGTAGAAAGCCTTCGGCCTCAGGAAGTCATCGAGGTCTTCGGCTTTAGGCAGACCGCTCAGGATAACGCTGGCCACCGTCCCCACGAACCAGTCGGGGTGGGGAGGGCAGCCGGGAATATTTATCAGGGGCTTGCTGATGCCTTTAGCTGCCAGCGCTTTCTGTACCGAGGTGCAACTGGTAGGATTAGGAGGCGCGGCCGGAATGCCGCCGAACGAGGCGCAGGTGCCTATGGCGATAACCGCCAGCGCATCCCGGGCAAGCTCCGTTACCCTTTGCAACATGGTAACCGGTTTGCCGTTCCTCTCGCCGACCGCCCCATAAACAGCACTCGTATCCATGGACACGGCGCCGTCAACCACCAGGACATACTCGCCCTTCTGCCGTTTGGCAGTGTCCTCCATCACCTGGATAGCCATTTCCCCGGCGGCAGCCATGATGACCGGGTGAAACTTGAGGTTGATGTGCACACCGGGCACTATCTGGTCGATGAGCACATTTTTGATGGTGGGACTGGCCGTATTCAGCATAGTGACGGCGCAGCCGCTACAGGCGGCCGTTTGCAGGTAAATAACCGGAAGTTCTTTAACCATCAAGTACAACTCCTTTCTCAGTAATCTCGATATTCAGGCGTCATTGCATTTATTGAGATAATATATTGAAAATACGTAAGCGGAATGGGACGGGCAAGTACTGTTGGCTGCTGGTTGATTTCAGATTCTCTCCCCCTTGGTCTCCCTCTCAAACTGATTTATCTTTAACATTCGATTTATCTCGTGTTTGAGAGGGGGAAGTTTAATGAGAGGGGGCTGCGCCCCCTCTCGCTATGCACTCCCCTTTCAGGAAAACAGGGATTCAAAATCCCTCTCACTCTCTCTTTACGACAGGTAGAGGATACCCCACCCACCGATATCCTTCACTGCCCCTTCCTTTGCGAAGGACTCGCTTCGCTCGCAATGACAGGCCGATTAATCGGGTAATGCTTTGGACACAATTTCCGCCAGGTCCAGCACCTGTACCTTATCGGCGGCCTCTTTATCTTTCAACCCGTCGTCGAACATGGTCATACAGTACGGGCAGCAGACGCAAATAGTTTCCGGCTTCTTTGCCAGGGCTTCTTCCACGCGCGCCACGTTAATGAGCTTCCCCTCTTTTTCTTCCATCCACATGCGGCCGCCGCCGGCACCGCAGCAGAACCCCTTGTCGTGATTGCGGTCCATCTCCGTCGGCGCCTTACCCGTAGCCGCGGCGATAACCTGACGCGGGGCATCATAGAGAGAGTTATACCTTCCCAGATAGCAGGAATCGTGGAAGACCACGTTGCCCAGGTCCCCCGAGGCATTAAGTTTGAGCTTACCCTCTTGAATCAGGTTGTTGATAAACTCCGTATGATGGATGACTTCCAGTTCGACTCCATATTGTTTGTAATCGTTCTTCAGGGTGCTGTAGCAGTGCGGACACTGGGTGATTATCTTTTTAACGCCCTTTTCCTGGAACATTTTAACATTCGCCTTCGCCATGCGGTCGAAAACGTATTCGTTGCCGAGACGGCGCAGGCTATCCCCGCAGCACATTTCGTCCCTGCCCAGGGTGCCCCAGGACACGCCGCATTTATCGAGAATCCTGGCTACCGATAGAGTTGTCTGCCGGTTCCGGGCGTCAAAAGCACCGGCGCAGCCCACATAGAAGAGATAATCGGTCTTCCCGGATTCAAAAGGCTTAACGTTAATATCCGCCGCCCACTTGATGCGCTCCGCCGGCGCCATGCCCCAGGGATTGCTGCGCTGCTCCATATTCTCGAATAGCGTCAGCAACTCATCCGGAAACTTAGCCTTCATCTCCACAAGATAGCGGCGCATATCAACTATCTTGGGCACATGCTCGATAAAGACGGGGCAGACCTCCATGCAGGCGCCGCAGGTGGTGCACTCCCAGAGGACCTCCTCGGATACGCTCCCCTCACCCTCTGCACCGATTAACGGCAATGCCTGGCTGCCGTCCTTCGAACTATTTTTCAACAGGTTAACTTTAATATCATGAATGACCAGCCTGGGCTGCAATGGCTTATCGGTAAAGGTGGCCGGACAGGAGTCCGAGCAGCGTCCGCACTCGGTGCACGAATAGGAGTCGAACAGCCCCTTCCAGGTAAATTGCTCCACCTGTCCCACGCCGAAAGCACTGCCCTTTTTGAACTCCTCCCGGGGCTGGGTCTTGACCTTTTCCAGGCTCTGGAAAAAGCAGTTCGGAATAGAGGTCAGGATGTGCATGTGCTTGCTGTAGGGCAGGTAATTCAGGAAGGAAAGCAGCACCAGGGCATGAATCCACCAGAAGACTCTGGCAGCCGTTTCCAGGCTTCCCGGAGATGCCCCCGATGGGATTATGGATGCACCGAAGTTGGAAATGGGCATATAGGATGCGGCCCTTTCCACGCCCCGGGCGATTTCACTGGCATGAAGGCCGAAGAAGGCAATCATCAGGCCACCCACCAGCGACAGGATAATGAAGGCATCGCGACTCCTGGCTTCGATGTGGGGGGGCGGAAAAGCCAAGCGGCGGATAATCGCCGCAATGACACAAAGCAATGCCAGTACCGACACGATATCGAAAATACAGGCCAGCGTAAAATAAGCGCCATCCGGCAGACGCGAGAAACTGATAACATCATTGGGCACGAGGCCATTGAGCAGGAACTGGGTATTGGAGATTAGTAGAATCATAAAAGCCCAGAAAAGCACGAAGTGGTTGATGCCGAAAGGTTTACTGACTACCCGCCTCTGGCCGAAGGCATAAAATATCATATTCCAGAAACGTTTTCCAATGGCGTCGAACCGGTTATCCGCTCGACCCTTTAGAACCAGACGAAAACGCTTAAAGCAGCTATAAGCGAAAAAAACTACCGCAAGGATGAAAACAATGATAAATGCAATTACAGTTGCCGTCATAATTACTCTTTCCTTTTAAGACGCCGGCGCTGCCTTGCCGGTAGCCGAACCACCGGCTTTTTTAGCCCGCAGCTCCCGCACATAGCCGGTAATGGCCGGTACTACCTGGAAGAGGTCGCCGACAATTCCATAGGTGGCTACTTCAAAGATTGGCGCCTGCTTATCACGATTAATGGCGATAATAGTATCCGAGTCCTGCATACCAACCAGGTGCTGGATGGCGCCGCTGATGCCGCAGGCGATATAAATCTTGGGCCTGACTGTCTTACCCGTCTGCCCGACTTGGCGCTCCAGAGGCATCCAGCCCGCTTCCACGGCAGCGCGCGAACAGGCCACCACCCCGCCGAGCTCATCAGCCAGTTCCTGGAGTATTTTATAGTTTTCGGTGTTGCACATGCCACGTCCGCCGGAGACGATAATATCCGCCGCGGCGACATCGACGCTATCGAGTTTCTGGTCAGCGATTATCTCCAGGACCTTGGCGGCGATATCTTCTTCCTTTACAGGCACGGTATCGCGGACGATGGTACCGGTGCGCGAGGTATTTTTCTCCGGCAGGGGCATTACATGAGGTCGCACCGTCGACATCTGCGGTCGAGTGTATTCCGTCAAAATGGTGGCCATGATATTACCGCCAAAAGCGGGACGCGTCTGCAGCAGGAAACCTTTATCGTCGATAGACAGACCCGTACAATCAGCCGTCAGGCCGGTCTGAAGCTTGGTGGCGATAGCCCCGGCTAAATCCCTTCCCAGACCGGTCGCACCGATGAGCACAATCTCCGGTTTATATTTTTCTATAAGGTAAACAAGGCACTTATAGTAAGACTCGGTACGGTAATAGTGGAAGACAGGGTCGTCAACCAGATAGACCCTGGCAGCGCCGTAGGCAAATGCCTCGCGGGAGAGGTGCTCGACCTTATCGCCGACAACTATAGAGCACAGCTCGGCACCCCGTGCCTTAGCAAGGTCAGCGCCCACGCCCAGCAGTTCCCAGGAAACCTCAGCCGGCTTGCCCTCGGTGTGCTCGACGAAGACCCAGACGCCTTTATATTCTTTAATTTTAGCTAACCTGGGGTCTTTTACCTCACCCTCGGGTTCGGGGGCGGCTTTAGCAGCGCCCTTCTGCGCCGCCAGTTCATCGAGAATCTTCTGCTCTTCCGGAGTGTAGATAATCTCGATGGCCTGGGCCGGGCAGATTTTTACGCACCGCTGACACCGGGTACACAGCTCCAGGTCGATAACAGGCTCGCCCTTTTCATTCATTTTAATAGAATCTTTAGGGCACTCGGTTTCGCAGCGAGCGCCGCAGGCTATGCACTTGCCGGGGATAAGCCTGGCCGTACCACGCGGTCTTTTAATCTTTTTCGGCTCTTCTGGCATATTCAGTAACTTTCTATATTTATAGGGACAATAAGTCTTTTTCCATCATTTTGTTTATCAATAACCTGGCGGAATCCTCGGGCTTGTCAGTGTCTTTGCTCAGTATCTCGCCCTTGACTCTTTCCGGCGAGAAAATTTTGCGTACCTGCGTGGCCGAACCCTTGAGCCCGATGGTCGCTTCATTCAATTTCATGGCTTTGTTGTCCCAAAGTGTAATAGCCGCTTCCTCAGCCATCAGCCGCATCGGCACGTTAGGATAGCGGGGCGAGTTGATTTCCCTCAGCACCGCAATCATCACAGGCAACGGCGCGGTAACCACCTCATGGCGGCCTTCCAGTTTACGCCTGACCTTCACCTTTTTTGCCTTCAGGTCGACTTCTTCGATGCGGTCGACCAGAGTTAATTGCGAACAACCCAACCGGGTAGCGATGCCGGGGCCTACCTGGGCCGTATCCCCATCGATAGTCTGACGGCCACACAAAACGACAGCCAACTCTTCATTCTGTGCCAGCTTCCTTATAGCTTCGGTCAGGACCATGCTGGTGGCCAAGGTATCGGCTCCCCCGAAGGCCCGGTCGCTCAGCAATATGGCTTCATCGGCTCCCAGAGCGATGGTCTTACGCAACGTAACCTCAGCGCTGGGAGGGCCCATGGAAATAACCGCGACACGAAATCCGTACTTGTCTTTAAGCCGCAGGCTCTCTTCCAGGGCATGGGTATCGTAGGGATTCATAATAAAGGGCACGCCCTCCCGTATGAGAGTGCCGGTAACCGGGTCTATTTTGACCTGTGTAGTGTCTGGAACCTGTTTAACGCAGGCAACTACTAACATGTATATATTGTACCTAAGGACTAGTCAAATTTTCCAATAGATATTACCACATATTAAAATATTCAGCAAATAATTATTTTTCAAGGTAGTGGGCCAATTTGAAAGATGACTACATATATTGACAAACGATTAGGAAATACGCTTCAATACTATCTGAGTCCAAGAGAGGATATTAATATGCGTGTTCCTGATGAGATTCGCCAGTGTGTTGTATTTGTAGGGCTACCAGTTACACAACCTAATGGGCAAGTAGCTTTATCATTTAAGGGAACCGCCTTTTTTGTTGCAATTCCTTCGGTTGTGATTCCAGGAGACAGTTATATTTGTATAGTAACAGCTAAACATGTGGCAGTTGCACTTGAGGGTAAACCATTTCTACTCTGAGTCAATACAAAAGATGGGAATTCCGCGATAATAAAAGGCGAAGGAGCAAAATGGTGGTACCATCCTATTGACCCATCTGTGGATGTGGCTGTTATCCCTTGGGCACCACCTGAGCAGGTTGAATATAGGTCAATTCCAGTTAGTATGTTCCTTTCCGACGAAGTAATTCGGAGCAAGAGTATCGGGACAGGAGATGAAGTCTTTATTACTGGACTCTTTGCACATCTCGTTGGTTCTTCAAGGAATCTACCCATAGTTCGCATGGGGAATATAGCAATGATGCCTGGCGAGCCAGTAATGAGCAAAGAATTAGGCAATATTGAAGCCTATTTGATTGAAGCTAGGTCTATTGGTGGATTAAGTGGGTCGCCAGCGTTTGTTAGAGAAACAATCCCAATGGGAATCGGCGCCTTTTATTTTCTCGGATTGATGCACGGGCACTGGGATATTCCACCTGAGGCCAAGAATGACCAAATAATAATAGGTAGCGATAAAACTGGTCAGGTAAATATAGGTATTGCTATAGTGATACCTGCTAAGAAAGTTTTGGAAGTTCTTAATCACCCAGATTTAATTGAAGCTAGAAAAAAGAATGATGAGGTTTGGAAAAGGCAGAATACGCCGACACTAGATGAACATATGAAGGCAGTTGAACAGAAACAAAACACACCCAATCCAGAGTCAACATCACATCAATAATTTGGGGCAGCTAGTCTTACAATTTCCTGAACATTCCAGATATGATTCTCTATGCCTGCTACCATAGCTGCTTTTAACTGGTCGGAAAGGGGGAAAGAATACGAGAGGGGGCTGCTCTCCCCTCTCGCTGCGCACTCCCCTGTAGGAGGAATACAGGAATAAAATCCCTCTTTATCTCCCTTTGTGGAAACTAACGATTGAATATTTATTGGCTGGATGGGGAAGAGTCCTTTAACCTCAATTCTATCATTAAAGACAACCAGTTTCACCTGTAGCTTATCAAGCAGTTCGCGCTTCGAAGCTGGGAACCCCAGGGTCTCACTAAGCTTTTTATCTTCAAAGCCAACCACCTTTAATGCCACATGGTGAGGCTTATCTACCAGCCGGACCATGCTGCCGTCTTCATTTTCAGTATTCCAGGCCATCGACCTGATTTGATCCTCCCAGAAACGCAATACCCCTCTGGTGCTCTCCAGGTCAGCTATTTGAGCCGGATCGATTTCGGCTTTTAAAGCTCTTATCCTGCTTTCTTCCCGATCAAGATTGTCCTTTAGCTCTTTAAACTTCTCATTGTTCATATGACGGATTACCCAATCATCGGCCAACTTGGCTTTCTGCTCGGCGATTTCGGTCAATCTTTCATTGATAGGCATTATCCTGGCACTGAGGTCCGCCTCTTTCGACCTCAGGTTTTCGATAGTATCCCTGATAACTGCGAATAATCTATCTGGGTCATTTATAATTTCTTCTATCCGCTGCCAGACCTGATTTTCCAGCCATTCGGCTTTTAAGTAGTGAGACTTGCACCTGGGTGAACCGTCAAGGTGATGATCTTTCATCTTACCGCGGCAACAATAATACCTGGCGCTAAGGACGCGTTCCGTGCGGTAAGCATAACCGCAGACTCCGCAGGTGATCATCCCCTGAAGGAGAAATTCTCCCCGTTTCTTTGGTTTCACGTGCTTATTATTCTGGAGCCGTTCCTGGGCGATTTGCCATACTTGTTCATCAACGATGGCTGGCACTCGTATTTGGATCGCCTTACTAAGATCGATCTTATTAATATTCGAGATGCGGGTATGGCGGTTGACGATCTGAGTACCCTTGTACATGGGGTTCAGCAGGATATCTCTTACCACGGTCTGCCTCCAGCCCTGGCAATTCTTGGTTCGCCCCGGAACTCTGTCTTTATTCAGTCCTTCGGATATTCCATTGAGCGTTTTACCATCGCGGTACTCGGAATATATCCTTCTGACTATTCTGGCCTCGGCTTCATCGATTACCAGTTTCTTGGTACCCTTATTGTAAGCATATCCATAAAGCACGCTACCTCCCGCCCAACATCCGTCTTTGTATCTTTGAAGTCTGCCGCTTTTGGTACGCTCGATGATAGCCTCTCGTTCCCACTCGGCTATCATGCCGAACATCTGAAATACCATCTTGCCGGTGCCGGTGGAAGTATCTACAGATTCCTTTACCGAAGTCACCGTTGCGCCAGACGCCCTGAGTTTTTGCTCTACCTCTAAAAGCAGGCGAAGGTTACGGGCCAGGCGGTCCAGTTTGTAGACCAATACCTTATCGAACAGCCCAATCTTAGCATCGGCCAACAGCCTCTCCAGCCCCGGACGGTTGCCGTCCTTGCCGGAATAACCGGGGTCCGAATAGCTGTTGATGACAGACCATCCCTGAAGCTGGCAATAAGCTAGCAACTGGCTGTCTTGAAAATCGAGTGATGTCCCTTCCAGCGCTTGTTCTTGAGTAGATACCCTGGCATATGTTGCTACCCTGATACGGTCATTCACGTTGTTATTCATACTCTCCTCTCCTTGGTTACCGTGGCTGAAATGGCTTCCCGTTCCGAGAAATATTCCTCAACCAGGCGCTTAAACTTTTCCCGGCCGAGCCAGGTATCTATCCATTGGAAAAACCATTTCCAGGAAGCGGTCTCCATATCCTCTCCGGCCTTTCTGGCATTTAAGAGCACGGAGAGAAGACCCTGGGCGACTTCCATCTGCACCTCTTCCTCTATCTTAGGCAGTTGTTGTTTAACATCCTTCATCAGCTCGGCAGCAATAGTCTCCCGGTTCAGGCTCTTCATCCATTTTTCCATGGCTCTTACCGTCGGGGGCTCTACGTTAAATTTTTCCTTGATGCGCTGCCGGATTATTTTCCAGCCCTTGCCCTCCGAACGTTCATTTTGGGCGAACAGTTTTACCTCAGTTTTGTATCTAGCTCTGGTCATAAACAACTCCTTAAAAAGTAATTGACAATATAAATAATTCTGTACTATACTACTATATGTACGTAATACACGAATATAATAATATATACGAACTTATTATAGCATATGATTCGGTGTTTGTCAATAGCAGAGGTTAGTAGGATAGCATGAAAAAGCCGAATAAGGCCCCCTCTCGAATCAAATACGAACAGAGTCATCCCACGATAAGTGGTAGAGTGCCCATTGAAGCTCGCGACAAGCTTCTCGTAAACCTAGCGAAATTAGGCATGACTATATCTGATGCCCTGATGGTCCTCGCCGGTGAGCTGGAAATCAGAGTAATACCAATTGATGAAGCAAGGAAACAGGGTTTTGAAGAAGCTAAGAAGCGTTATATGGTTCCTTACAATTGCTATATATGTGGAAATCCTATCACGATAACGAATCCTGAAACAAAAAAAGTTGTCAGCAAATTTTTGACCGAGCACGGTTGGGGTCATCAGAAATGTATTGAACGTGCGCGGCGTACCTAGTTTTCAACCCGGATAGTTGAGGATGCCAACTATGGCCAAGGCTTATCTTGAACCATCAGAAATAGAGAAACTGGAAGAAGTCGCTCAATACTTGAGAGACAGGCTGCTTATCCGGCTGCTATTTCACCTTGGCTGTCGTGTCTCCGAGGCACTGGGAATCAGGGCGGATGATATCGACTTCAAGCACGGTACCGTGACCATTGAGCACCTGAAAGCCAGGATAAAGCACTCCTGCCTCGAGTGTGGCGCTAGGCTAGGCAAGATGCATAAGTTTTGCCCAGTATGCGGGATAAAAGTCGAGAAAACCGTAGCGCAGGAGCAAGAACATCGAAAGGTGAGAACACTGCCTTTGGACGAAGCCTCTTTACAAATGCTGAACGACTATATCAAGCGCGGTGGGCCGGTAAAACATGGTGACAAGTCTTTAATATTCGGCATCAGCCGGCACCGCGCCTGGCAGATAGTCAAGGAATGTGCTGAGAAAGCAGGCTTACCCCGGTTGGTTAATACCGAGACCGGTCGGGTACATAACGTTAGTCCCCATCGCCTTCGCGACGCATTTGCTACCTTCGCGCTGAAACAAAATGATTCCGGCGATGGACTCCGGCTTCTTCAAGAGCATCTGGGTCATGCCTCTTTTAATACGACGGCTAAATACCGAAAAGTAGCCGGCAAAGAATTGAAAGTATGGTATGACCAACTATGGCAGAAGGATAGGTCATGACATTGCCACTTAAACCCCAACACGGCGGGTTTCTACGCCCGTTCGGTTGCGGTTGGTTTATCCGTGAATTTCTCCTTGGTAACGGGCCTGAAGGCTCGCGTGTCGTCGATCCGCAGCAGGGCGCTCCCCAGGCTGATATCAACTTTGAGTACAAGGAAGCCCTTGCCCGGGCCACCGCCAGGGAGCGTGCTGAACGGATTATCAGCCGTATGGTCGTTGGAGGTGCCGATGTTACCGAAGAGCAGGCGGATATGATCTATGAACGTGAACTGAAAAGGATGTCCCGGAAGTTTACCCACATGCGGTATCACTCTTTCCTGATGTACTTCGGTGTGCTCAAGCGCCTGGGATGGGTGGAAACCACTAACAAAACTGAGCCATCGTCTATTCAGGATAACTATCCTCCAGCTCCACAGCGAGTGTATTACCGTCTTACTAAAAAAGGGGTAGATGCTGGTGAGGAACTCTGGTCAAATCCTCTTTTTACCCTCTACCCTCAGATTGGCCTAAGCCATATGAAGAAAGCTGTTTAGCTGGGTATGATCCAGTCCAGTGGATCTTTTCTATCTTCTTCAAAAGTCACTATATACCAATTTGTTACCTAACAAGATATTCAAATACCATTTGTTGAGTGCCTTGACTTGTGTTATCTATGGAGTTACACTGAAGCAGCATCTGGTGGGAGGTGCTGTCTGTGAAGTGCCGGAAATGCCAGACCGAGATTCCTGACAATTCGAAATTCTGTGGGGTCTGTGGGCAGTCCTTGATAACAGAGCGTAAGTGTCCACACTGTGGTCAAGTAAATCCCCAAGACTTCAAATTTTGTCTACAATGTGGTGGTGCACTGGCTGAGCCTGTTATGCCACCCCCATCACCCACCAAGCCACTCTCCCCCCAACCCACCTCCTTTGCCGGCGGCCGCTATAAGGTCAAGAAGTTTCTCGGGGAAGGCGGCAAGAAGAAGGTCTACCTGGCCCATGATACCGTGCTGGACCGTGATGTTGCCTTCGCCCTGATTAAGACCGAAAAACTGGATGAAGTAGCCCGGACGCGCATCACCCGTGAAGTACAGGCTATGGGGAAGCTCGGCGACCATCCACACATCGGCACAGTCTATGATATCGGAGACCATGAAGGCCAGCCGTTTATCGTGCAGCCGTATATCAGCGGGGGTGATGTCGAAGACCTCATCAAGAAGGCGCCAGACCATCGGCTCCCCCTGGACAGGATGCTGGATATCGCCAAGGCCGTCTGCAAAGGCCTCGCGTTTTCCCATGCGAAGGGTATCATCCACAGGGACCTGAAGCCCGGCAATGTCATGTTAACTGAAGATGGCACCGCCAAGATAGTTGACTTCGGCCTGGCCGTGGCGGTTGACCTCTCACGCCTGACCCAGTCCGGGATGATGGTGGGCACGGTAGCCTACATGCCCCCGGAACAGGCCATGGGCGGTAAAGTAACCACTAAAGCCGACCTCTATTCACTGGGTGCCATGCTCTACGAGATGGTGACGGGAAGACCTCCTTTCGTGGGGGACGACTCGGTATCCATCATCGGGCAGCACATCAACACACCACCGGTATCCCCCGCCTGGCACCGGGCAGATTTACCCCCGGCACTGGAAACACTCATCATGCAGCTGCTGGAGAAAGATCCCGAGAAAAGACCTGAATCGGCGAAGGTGGTCCTACAGGCGCTGGAATCGATAGAGGCGGGTAAGCTGAAGAAAGAGCCATCCAAGGAGACTGCACCTTCTGAAAACCCCCTGTACCGAATAGTATTCGTGGGCAGGGAGCCGGAGCTAAGACAGCTCCAGAGTGCTTTTGACGGTGCTATGTCGGGGCAGGGCGCCCTGATGATGGTGATGGGCGAACCGGGCATTGGCAAGACCGCCCTTTGCGAGCAGCTCTCAACCTATGTCACCCTGCGTGGCGGCCGAACGCTCATGGGTCACTGCTATGAGGAGGGGTCATTATCATTGCCATATTTGGCTTTTGTTGAAGCCCTGCGCTCTTATGTCCTTAGCCGCGATATTAAAGACCTGCGGGAAGAGCTGGGCACCGGCGCCGCTGACGTTGCCCGCATCGTCTCGGAGATAAGAGAAAGACTCAAGGTAAAACTTCGACCCCAGAAAGACCCTGAAGAAGAGAGATATCGACTATTGCAGGCGGTCACGAGCTTCCTGACCAACGCTGCCTGCGTCCAGCCTTTGCTCGTAGTGCTGGAAGACCTGCACGATGCCGATAAAGGTACTTTAGACATGCTGACCCATGTTTCACGCCACCTAGCCGGGGCAAGACTCCTGATTGTTGGGACCTATCGGGACGTAGAGGTCGACCGCAGCCATCCATTATCGGCGGCGCTGGCCGAGCTGAGGCGCGTGTCTACCTACGGTCGTGTCATATTGCGCGGGCTCAATGCCGACGAGGTCAGGCGCATGCTGGAGAGCATTACACGAGAAAGTGTCCCCTGGGGACTGGCCGAGGCAGTGCACCGCCAGACGGAAGGGAATCCCCTCTTCGTGCAGGAGGTAGTGCGTTATCTCGCCGAGGAAGGACTGATTACGCAGAAAGAAGGGCGCTGGCGGCCCACCAAAGACACACCGCTGGAGATGAATATCCCTGAGGGACTGCGGGATGTCATCGGTAAGCGTCTATCGTTAATCAGCAAACAGTGTAATCAACTACTTTCTATCGCCTCGGTTATCGGGCGGGATTTCCGTTTAGAGGTTTTAAAGAAGGTATCGGGACTCTCTGAAGAAAAACTCTTCAGTGCTCTTGAGGAAGCCAAAAAGGCAGCTATCATAGAAGAACAGGCCAGAGTAGGGGCTGTAAGCTATCGTTTTGCTCATGCTTTCTTCCGCCAAACTTTATATGAGGAGACCATTGCCCCACGACGTATCCGCTTGCACCAGCAGGTAGCCCGGGCTCTGGAAGAGACCTACGCCAGTCATCTTGAGGAGCATGCTGCTGAGCTGGCCGAGCATTTCTCCCACTCAACTGACCCTATCGATTTGACCAAGGCGGTGAGCTACGGAGAGATGGCGGCTAAACGAGCTACCGATGTTTATGCCTATGGAGAGGCAGTCAGGTTGCTGGACCAGGCTGTTAAAGTCCAAGAGGTACTCGACCCTGAAGATAAAAGTAAGCGGTGCGACTTGTTACTAGCCTTATGTGAAGCTTTGTACGCTGTGCCGGATGCCAAACGTATTCATGATACCGAGGCACCAGCGGCTTTTTCTCTGGCTGAAAGCCTGGGAGACAAAGCCCGGGCCGCGAGATCTTGTATATGGGTACTGATGGGAATCGGATCAGAACAAGGTTACCTGTCAGTAGGCACTCCTCAATTCGTGGAATGGGTGGAAAGGGCAGACTATTATGCCAGTGCCGGCACTGCCGAAAGAGCGTTGGTTGATATGTGGTTAGGAGCGGTGAAATTTGTGTTGAATAATTTCCGGTCAGGGAAAGCGCTAGTTACCCATGCTGGCGACCTGGCTCGCAGGGTTGGGGATCGAGATCTTCTTTTCCAGACAAATAGTAGTCTTATCCACTTTTGCTCAGCCCCTCAACATGCAGAGGAGAGGATGCGGCTGGCTGAAGAATTATGGAAGAGCCCACGACTCGGAGTAAAAGCTATGAATCTGGGAGGCGCACTGATGAACATCGGTGGAGTCTCTCTCAATTCGGGCCAACGGAAGCGTGCTGAGGAGGCTTGGACTGAGTTGCGGAATCTGGCTGAGCGTACCGGATATATTACCCAGGTATTTCTCTCAATGGGAATGGATGCGATCCTGGCGGTCATGGATGGTCGTCTTGATGATGCCATGGACATCGTTAAACGCTTGCTGTCTCTGGGTAAAGAAACCGGGTTGGCAGGAGTCGCCTTTGTATATGCCAGCCATCCTAATGTTAGAAGTAGGTTGCATCTCAGTGCCTCGTTGGAGGAACTCGAAAGGGACACTCCCCGGGGAATACCACTCTATGTTCCAGAACTCTGTCTGGTGCAGTCCCACCTGGGACGAAAGAAAGAGGTATTCGACATACTGGAGAAAAATGTAGTGATGCGTCCGGGAGTCGGCACTGCTGACGACGAAACATCCTACTGGGAGGACACGCTGTACCTGGAAGCTAGTGTACTGGCAGGACACCATAAAGCAGCCGAACTATTGCTGAATCGTTTAAGCGGTACAGGTCTTTATACTACAGGGTATAGTTTCCCCACTTGCATTATCCGCCACTTAGGCGGGGCAGCGGCTTTATTGGGTAGGTATGATGAAGCCCGCCAATACTACCAGGAGGCCATCAAGGTCTGCACTGAAATGAGGTTCCGCCCGGAGCTCGCTCTAACCCGGCTACAGCTTGCCGAGTTATTACTGGAGCATTACCCGGCTGAGAAAAAAGAAGCTTTAGAGCACCTGGACTTTGCTATCAAAGAGTTCCGCGAGATGAAGATGCAGCCCTCGTTAGAGAGGGCGTTGAGACATAAGGACATTTTGAAGGCGTAGCCTGGCCGCGCCGGCAGTGAAATTGAGGAGACGTTCAAATGTCAATCAAAGAAATCATGGCAAGGGAACGTTGGGCGACGGAGGAAGCGTTCCTAAAAGGCAACGTTGGTGCGTTAGACGAAGTCTTCGATGCTGACTGTGTCTTTCATACTCCTCCGTTACTACCTTCTTACAAACTGGAGCAACTCAAGCAATTCGCACTTGGGATGCTGCAGAGTATGAGCGATGTCCAATGGTCTTGGGATGATGTCGTCATCGAGGGAAATACCGCTGCGCAAAGGTTTACCATTCGTGGGAAGCACACCGGTACCGTTCCCTTTATTCCTGTGCCCCCCACAGGAAAAGAAGTGGTTATAGGAGGATGTGCCGTTTATCACCTAAAGAATGGAAAGGTAATCGAATTTTTTGAATATAGCGATTTCCTTGGTTTTTTCCAGCAACTTGGTATTGTACCACCAATGAAAATGAAGTAGCACATCGATTGAAGGAGAATATCAGACGTCAATCAAAGAATCCTCCTGAAGACTAAGCCAATTGTGACGAGGGTAAGTTGGGAGGGTAGTCAAGAATCAAGTAAGCTTTAGGGCACCTGGAATTCGCTATCAAAGAGTTCCGTGAAATGAAAATGCAGCTATCACTGGACCGGCGCTAAGGCATAAAGTTATTTTGAAGGCGTAGGTGCCGTAGAACCCGCGTTTCAGCTTCTTCAAATGTCTCTTAATACTTAAAAGTTACCTAACTAGAAATTCAAAAACTGCCTTGACTTATGTAATCCTTGGCGTTACACTAAAGCAGCATTTGGTGGGAGGTACTTTCTATGAAGTGTCCCCATTGCCAGGCTGAAAATCCGGAGACGAAAAAATTCTGTGGTGAGTGTGGAAAGAAGCTTATACAGGTCTGTAGTAAATGTGGTGCTCAGAATCCTCCTTCAAATAAATTCTGTGGCGAATGTGGTCATTCTTTTCTAGAATCAACCCCAATATCTGAATCATCTAAGCCCTCAGCTCCTGCAGTACCCACCTCCTTCGCCAACGGCCGCTACCAGGTCAAGAAGTTCCTCGGGGAGGGCGGCAAGAAAAAAGTCTATCTGGCACATGACACAGTCCTGGACAGGGACGTCGCTTTCGCCCTGATAAAGACCGAAAAGCTGGACGAAACGGGTAAGACCCGTATCAAACGTGAAGTCCAAGCCATGGGCAAGCTCGGCGATCACCACAACATCGTGACCGTCTACGACTTCGGCGACCACGAAGGCCAGCCTTTTATCGTCCTTCCTTTAATCTCCGGCGGCGATGTCGAAGGCCTCATCAAAAAAGCCCCGGACCACAAGCTCCCGCTGGACAAAGCTATTGAAATCGCTGAATCCGTCTGTAAGGGACTGGAGTTCGCCCACGCCAGGGGCATCATCCACCGCGATATCAAGCCCGGTAATATCTGGATGAGTGCTGACGGTACGGCCAAAATCGGCGATTTTGGTTTAGCTATAGCCGTTGAGCATTCACGTCTTACCAAGTCCGGCATGATGGTGGGCACGGTAGCCTACATGCCGCCGGAGCAGGCCATGGGTGGCAAGGTCACCGCCAAAGCCGACCTCTATTCGTTGGGCGCCATGCTTTACGAGATGGTGACGGGCAGGCCGCCTTTTGTGGGAGATGATTCCGTATCTATCATAGGACAACACATTAACACCTCACCGGTATCCCCCGCCTGGCACCGGGCTGATTTACCTCCGGCTTTAGAGACGCTCATCATGCAACTGCTGGAGAAAGACCCGGAGAAACGACCTGGATCAGCGACAGTCGTTCTCCAGGCGCTGGAAGCTATCAAGGCAGGCAAGGCAAAGAAAGAGCCCGCGAAAGAGACAGCAACAGGAGAAAACCCACTATATCGACGGGTATTCGTGGGGCGGGAACCGGAACTAAAACAGCTCCAATCTTCCTTCGATGGCGCTATGTCCGGGCAGGGCGCCCTGATGATGGTCATGGGCGAACCGGGCATCGGTAAGACAGCACTTTGCGAGCAACTTTCAACCTATGTCACCTTACGCGGCGGACGGACGCTATTAGGGCACTGCTATGAGGAAGGTTCTTTATCGCTTCCTTATTTAGCGTTCGTCGAGGCCATGCGCTCCTATGTATTAATTCGGGAGGTCAAAGATCTGCGGGAAGAGCTGGGTACCGGCGCCGCCGATGTCGCCCGTATCGTCTCTGAAATAAGAGAGCGGCTCAAGGTAAAACCCGGCACACGGAAAGATCCGGAAGAAGAAAAGTACCGGCTGATGCAAGCGGTAACGAACTTCCTGACCAATGCCGCCTGCGTCCAACCTTTGTTGATTGTCCTGGAAGACCTGCACGATGCCGATAAAGGCACTTTAGATATGCTTACCCACCTCTCCCGCCATCTGGCCGGGGCGAGGTTGCTGATCGTCGGGACATATAGAGATGTGGAAGTAGACCGCAGCCATCCTCTTTCGGCGGCATTGGCGGAGTTGAGACGCGTATCCACTTACGGTCGCGTCGTTCTGCGCGGCCTCAATCCTGACGAGGTCCGGCGGATGTTGGAAAGCATTACCCGGGAAAGCGTCCCCTGGGGCCTGGCCGAGGCAGTGCACCGCCAGACGGAGGGCAATCCGTTATTCGTACAGGAGGTGGTGCGTTTCCTGGTGGAGGATGGACTGATAACTCAGAAAGACGGGCGCTGGCGTCCTGTTAAGGATACCCCGCTGGAGATGAATATCCCCGAGGGCTTACGGGATGTTATCGGTAAACGGCTTTCGTTAATCAGTAAACAGTGTAACCAACTCCTTTCCGTAGCTTCCGTTATCGGCAGAGATTTCAGCCTGGAAGTTTTAAAAAAGGTATCCGGTCTTTCTGAAGAAGAGTTGTTCAGTGCCCTTGGAGAGGCCAAGAAGGCAGCCATCATCGAAGAGCGTGCCGGAATGGGAGCAAAAGTGAGCTACCGGTTTGCCCACGCTTTCTTCAGGCAAACTCTTTATGAGGAGTTGATTGCCCCCCGCCGTATACGTTTGCATCAGCAGGTGGCACGGGCGTTAGAAGAGATATATGCCAGTAGGCTCGAGGAACATGCCGTTGAACTGGCCGAGCACTTTTCCCACTCATCAGATTCAGCCGACCTGAAGAAAGCTGTGAGTTATGGGGAAATGGCTGCTAAAAGAGCCACAGATGTCTATGCATATGGTGAAGCTGTGAGATTACTAGACCAGACGATAAAAGTTCAGGAAATACTTGACCCGAATGATAAAGTTAAACGGTGTAATCTTGCTCTGGATCTTTGCAGCGCACTTTTGTATATTCCAAATGCTAGCCGTGTTTTTGATACAGAGGCATTGGTCGCTTTTAGACTGGCCGAAGAAATCGGCGATAGTTCAAAAGCGTCCAAAGCTTGCGAAATAGCCTATACCACAGCGGTCATATTATACGGCATACAGGCAATGAATGACAAAAGGTTAGTGGAATGGGTAAAAAGGGCTGAACAGCATGCCAAGCCCGGGACATTAGAAGGTGCATTATCCGACATGTTAAGTGGCTTTCTCATCGTCTCAACCAATGAAGATTATGGACCTGGTTTAAAATTAATAATACAGGCTATGAATGTAGCCCGCCAATTAAGAGCTTACGATTATTTCTGGGAAGGCGCTTGCGTTACGTTGTTACATCGCTCCGGTCCCCAGGACGTTGATGAGAATAGACGTCTTGTTGAAGAACTCTGGGCAACGTATACTTCCACATCAAAATTGGGGATCGGAAGTTATTACCTTAATACTGGATTATTTAATATAGGTGCTAGCTTTCTTTCTTTAGGGCAGCGGGAGGGTGCAGAGGTCGCATGGAGCGAATTACGGAGAATCTCCCATTTATATGAGGATCAAATTTCTATTGTCATGTCCCTTGGAATGGATGCCATTATTGCCCTCATGGATGGCCGCTTTGAAGATGTAAGGAAAATAATCGGTGAGATGCACTCTCTAAAGGGAGAGAGGAACCTTTCGGGAGTTATTGCTATATTCTCCGGTTTCCCGAAAGTCAGAATGCAGCTTTACCTTGGAGATTCCTTAGATACGCTTGAACGTGAGACTCCACGTGGTGTTGCCACATTCGTCGCTGAATTATGCCTCGTGCAAAGCCATGTGGGTCGGAAGCAAGAAGTTTCACGAATTCTGGAAGAACAGGTAATTAAACGTCCCAACTTTAATACAACTGAAGACCACACACCGAGCTGGAAAGATGTGTTATTCCTTGAAGCGGCTGTACTGGTCGGTCATCATCAGGCTACTGAATTACTTCTAAAACGTTGGGAAAATTCCGGACTTTATACACCCGCTCCAAATTTCCCCACGTGTATCGACCGTCATTTAGGAGGCGCCGCCAGTCTCCTGGGTAGACAAGATGAATCTCGAAAACATTATATGTCAGCCATAAAAAAATGTGCCGAAATACGTTTCCGCCCGGAGCTTGCCCTCACTCATCTTCAGCTTGCCGAGCTACTTTTAGAGCACTATCCGGCTGAGAAAAAAGAAGCTCTGGAGCACCTGGACTTCGCCATCAAAGAGTTCCGCGAGATGAAGATGCAGCCCTCACTGGAGCGGGCGCTGAGGCACAAGGATATTTTGAAAGCATAACCAACCAAAGTATTGAAACTAAAATCTATCTAGTGGAGGTGTCAGGTGCCCAAAGTAAAAGTCGGCGATATCAACATGTATTATGAAATCCACGGCAAAGGAGAACCGCTGGTGTTTATTAATGGCGCCGGTGCCAGCGTTGAATGGGGAGCTCCTGTTCAAATACCAGTCTATTCACATGAATACCAGCTTGTCTTCTTTGACAATAGAGGCGCCGGTCAGAGTGATAAACCGGATATACGTTATACAACAGAAATGATGGCAGATGACCTGGCTGGATTACTGGATGTCATTGGAATTAAATCAGCGCACATCAGTGGCACGTCCATGGGCGGTATGATAGCCCAGCAATTTGTTTTGCGTTATCCAAAAAGAGTAAGAAGTCTCATTTTACAGTGTACCTATTGCGGAGGCCCACACAGCATTTTACCGGATGAAACAATCAGAATCACGGCGGGGCCAAAGATGGCACCGGAAGAACTCGCTAAAAAAATGATTGATTTGACGATGACACGGGAGTTTATCGAAAAAAATCCAGGACTTATTGAGCAGATAATGTCAATGATGACAAATAAACTCGCTCCTCCCGTTGGAATGATGCGACAGGGACAGGCGGTGAAGGACCACAACACCTATAAGCACCTCCCAGAGATAAAAGCACCTACCCTGGTTATTTCGGGAGATGCTGATAGGGCCCTTCCGGTCGAAAACTCCAGAATTATCGCGGCGAGGATACCCGGTGCCGAACTGGTGATTTTAAAGAATACAGGACATCTCCTTATTGAGGCCGGAGATGAGCCAAACAGGATAACGCTGGACTTCCTCAAACGTCATAGCAAATCAGGAAAGAGAAAATAAACTGCCTAAGGTAAAAGTGGGAGATACCAACATCTATTATGAAGTCCACGGTAAAGGTGAGCCGCTGGTATTCATACCGGGGGCAGGTGGCACTATGGATGGATTTTACCGGCACATCCCGGTGTTTGCGCGAAAATACAGGGTAGTCGCCTACGATCCAAGAGGAGCGGGCAGAAGCGATGCGCCGGATATTCCTTACACCATGGAAACACTGGCGGACGACCTTGCTAACTTGCTCGATGTTATTGGCATTGACTCAGCGCATATTCAAGGGGCCTCAATTGGGGGAATGATAGCACAACACTTTGCCTTACGCTATCCCAAGAGGGTAATAAGTCTCATTTTAGCCTGTGGAGGTCTACATAGTGTTACCATGGTAGACCCGGAAATGATACGCGTTGCAGAACGCCTACTAGGGTTGTCGTTAAAAGAGAGGATGATGGAAAATCTTCGGTTATGCGTGAGTCAGAAGTTCATCGATAATAATCCAGGTTTAGTTCGAGAACAAATTGCTAACATGATGAAGCACCCCGCCCCTCCCCAGACCATGATGAGACATACGCAAGCAGTGATGGGCCATAACACCTACGAGCGTTTGCCAGAGATAAAAGCGCCAACCCTGGTAATTGCCGGAGACGCCGATAGATATATACCAATCGAAAACTCCCGGATACTAGCATCAAGGATACCCGGGGCAGAACTCGTGATACTGAGGAACATGGGGCACATGTTCATGTTTGAAGCAGAAGACGAGTCCAACAGGATAATGCTGGACTTCCTCAAGCGGCACCGTAGTTCCGTGAGATGAAGATGCAGCCATCGCTGGAGCGGGCGCTGAGGCACAAGGACATATTAAAGGCGTAGCCTGGCCGTGTCGATAGTGAAATTGAGGAGGCATTCAAATGTCAATTAAAGAAAACAAAGCTGTTGTACTTCATTTTTACGAATTTTTTAATAGGGGTGAATTTAATGCCTGTAACGAACTTATATCCCCCTTGTTTGTTTCTCATCGGACTACTGGTGATGTATCAGCAAAGGACTTAAAAAGTGGTACCGAGAATTTAATTGCTGCCTTCCCTGACATGAAATTATCCATAGAACAAATGGTTGCTGAAGGAGACAAGGTGGCTTTCCGAGAAATAGCTGAAGGTACTCATAAAGGTGAGTTCATGGGCATTGCTCCAACTGGTAAAAAATTTAAGATGATAAACGCCTGTATTTTAAAAATCGTTGATGGTAAATGGGCAGAGGCTTGGACAACAATGGACGAGTTAAATCTTATGCAGCAGCTTGGAGTGATTCCTAAGCAACAATAAGAAGGACTTCGCCATCAAGGAGTTCCGCGAGATGAAGATGCAGCCCTCCCTGGAGCACGCCCTGAGACATAAGGATATACTCAAGGCATAGTTATCCGGCCTTGCGTTACAACTTCTTCAAATGTCCTATTTTACTTTTTTGTTACGTTCGAGCGAACATTGGGATGTTTACCCTTCCATGCGTACGTAGGAAATAGAAATCAACTCTGAGTGAAAGACTCTAGCTAGTATACTACTCCTTTTTGGTGTTCCTCAAACTCTTTATCGTGCCCCAACTTTTCCAGTATGACTCCTATTATTGCCTCTTTCTTAACTGTAAAACGATTGTAAGATTTACTGCTGCCAGTCTCGTCTATTTCTCCAGTACATTCTAGTCCGACCCAGTTGTCAGCCAAGTATTCATTACCGGGCACCGTCAGTTCCATATTTGCGGCATCTTCGTATCGTGACGTCCCCCACATCGTGGGTTTGGTTCTTGGCCAAATGTTAGGACCGTATACGAAAGAACCTGTGTAGCCATTTGCGGTAAATGAATGCAAGTCGAATTTCACTCGGTCGCCTGGCTTAGCAATAATCTTAGCGAGGTAGACTCCTGACCCCATACCCAAACAATTACTTTTATTTATACTCCAATCATATTGCACGATATCCCCGAGAGCAGGTTCTTTCTGAGTATCAATCAAGACGATATCACCTACTTCATAGCTGTAACCACCGGCAACTAATGTAACCTTTCTTTCAAACTGTGAGAAGGTTGCCTTAGGTGGTTCACTATTATGTGAGCAGCTTATGTTTAAAATTGAAAGGATAAGGCAGAGAAAGAAAGACAGTATTAGACGTTTTTTATTGTTGTTCATCCTCTCTTTCTCCAGCAAACATAGTCACCAAGCTTGAACCATAACATTTAAGGTAATGATATTGCCTAGAGTTGGCTATTTTGGCTAGAATGGCTAAAAAACCTTGAATATTGCCCGCAACAGCCAGATAATTATGAGAATAACTGCGATAACAAGTGCTATATGGACTAGACCGCCTAGGGTCCGGAAAGCGAATAGACCGAGCAGCCACAAAACGAAGAGAATAATCCCAATAATTAATAAGATGGACATGTTGACTCTCTATTATTTATTGGCGGATTCTTCCGCCTGGAACGTCACCTCGTCAACAACTTAGGCTTCTATCACAGGTTCGGCCACATGAATCATTCTTTCCTCGGTATCTGGCATCCTATCAAACATACTGGATTTGTTATCCTTCACGTAATTCCTTGAGGGCGGGTCAGTCTAATATATATGCCTTTTTCACGAAGTGCGGCGGCTGGCAAAGTCTACTTACCTAGCTTTCTAAGTCCTTTATCGGTATCTTTGCCAAGTTTCTTGAGTCCCTTGCCGGCATCTGCCCCTACTTTTCTAAGTCCTTTAGCCATATGCGTACCCCCTATTTAACTTTAATAAGGAAAGTATAACACATTTATTAAAGTCGTGGGCAAACATCGGGATGTTTGCCCTTCCATGCGTACATTTCAGTATCATAATATGTGTTAACGGGTAAAGGTTCGAGTCCAATAGCACTTACAGGGCACTTTCGAGATATTCGTTAACACACTAAAGCCTTTGAAACCCATCAAATCGCTAGCTTTAGTTAGCTGATCATTTGCCTAATAATTTTTGAATTACCGGTAGAGCGTCAACCATGCTGATCGCATATCCCATACCTTGAACGCCTGTAGCTCCGAGGGTCGTAACACCGATTACTTCTCCCGCCATATTGATGAGTGGTCCTCCACTGTTGCCCGGATTAATCGGAGCGGTGGTTTCGATTAGATCGTTATAGGTCTGAGTCGCACTAATGGGCACGCTGACCCCCAAACGACTGACTATACCTTGCGTTACGATAATACCTTCTCCCAATGGATTACCTATGGCGAGTACCCAGTCTCCGCTCCGGAGTTTGGAGGCGTCTCCTATTTTCATGCTTTGGAGTTGCGTAGCGTTCATCTTGAGTAGTGCCAAATCGGTCACCGGATCTGCATTGATCACCTGAGCGGGAAACGTCTTGCCGTCAGAGGTAGTAACGGTAATGGTGGTAGCGCCGGTGATTACATGGTTATTCGTTAAGATTGTACCATTCGCATCCATTATCCAACCCGAGCCCGCACCCTGCTGCTGGACAGTGCGACGGCGGCTTGTAACGGTGGCTGAAACATCAATTTCCACCACGGAGGGCTTGGATGCATCTACCAAGTCGGCAAAACTAGGCATGTTTAGTGCCACGTTTTGCGTGCTTGGAACAATAGTTTGAGTGGTAGTTGAAGGTGCAGGTTGTGGTGAGGCATTAACTGGGGAGGCAGGTGTTGATGAACAGGCTGTCATGACCAGGTTTAGGGCTAACAACCCTATAGAAAGATAATAGCCAATAAATCTTAGATGTATTTTCATAGCAATTTTCCCTCCTCTTACTGTTAATACTCCTTGGCGACCATATTATAACTACCGTATGATACTATAGCAATAGCGCGGAATCACTAGCCTCTAGTCCACTTGTTTCCAACTATAAGGAAACTAGAGCCAGTTGGTATTCATATGATGAAAAATGACTCAAATGTCTTGGTTCTGACAATCGTAAAGTACTGCTCGTCGTTGCTCACCACTGCACAAACATAGGGATGTTTGCCCTTTCATGCTTACGTGTACAGCATGGCAAATTGAATAGATTGCTAAGATGATAGTTCAGCACAAGAGAGTCTAGCCAGGCTACCGCGAAAAACTATCCTTAATTAATTTTGGATTTCAAATCCTCTGATGCACGACAAACGCTCAAAATAATGAGTCAGCTTAAGGATTCACAACTATATCGAACGACTCCAAATGTTGAGGAGGCTTGCTGGGTACATATAATGTAATCTGGAATGTGCCTATCTTAAGTGCCTTAAAAAGAAACGCATTAGGTCCAAAGGGATTAGGTTCATTGCCTGATCCTGGAACTGTTTTAGTTTCCAATAATGAGAATGCACTCAAATCTTTGTTCTGCCACCCCCAGCCAAAGAGAGGGGTAGGTGGAAGCATAATCGAGAAGGTTTCATTTACTCGGGTTATTATTGGGCTGTTTGAGTCTCTATAAACCGGCACGCCCGGCCAGGGATCAGTGTTTTGCACCAGGGGTGATTCAATTTGCACCTGCTTAGTATATGAAT
>Ga0187886_1001170_pt1 | contig 25381 bp, 20 predicted proteins | sample June2016WEW_20_1_FD_133001 | JGI IMG/M metagenome (GOLD analysis project Ga0187886, IMG submission 133001) | Peatland microbial communities from SPRUCE experiment site at the Marcell Experimental Forest, Minnesota, USA - June2016WEW_20_150 | ecosystem: Environmental > Terrestrial > Soil >... | reverse complement strand
TTGCCTGCTTGATTTTACACTCTGGCTAAATGTTCAGTTCAGCCCCTTTGTGTGACAACATTCGCATTAGTGGAAGAATCCCAACAAATTCGCAACTGGACTAGACAATGTCTCCGACGTCATAACTACCCTCACACACCCTGCCAACTGAGTAATAAAAAAGGAGGGTATTTTCGAAAATACCCTCCTTGGGTTTCCTCCTCAACCTCGACTCACTGGCGGTGAACAACACCGCATGGAGTCTTGGTAACCGACTCTCAACTCATAGTAACGAGCCGAGCTTGAGTTCCGCTTGCCCTGCCTCTAAGCAGGGCGTTAACTGGGAAACAGCCAGACTCCCAAAAACTTCTGAAGCCTCATCCTGCACCTCCCTTTTCAAGTCAGGTGCCTCTCGACCCTTATTTAAGTTACAGCACATTTGGTCTCATTTGTCAAGTTTATGACGGGTCTTGGTTTCTGTTGGGCTAGATATTGTTTGCTTATTGAGCAGTTATGGTCGTCGGTGATTGTATTCCAGTCGCAATGGAAGACGCATTTCTCCCTGTTTCGATTTTGGCACACCACTGCTTAATGGGGTAACCTTACGTCCGGATCTATTTCTCTTCGCCGTGGTATTTGAAGGAAACCCTCACTTTGGCACGGTAAGCAAGGATCTTGCCGTTCTCAAGGTGCATATCCAGCTCCTCGACCTCAGCAATGCGCAGGTCCCGCAGCGTCTTGGAGGCCTGTGCCACCGCTGCTGCTGCTGCCCTCTCCCAAGACTCCGTGCTGGTTCCAACTAACGTAATGATCTTGTAAACACTCTCTCCCTTTGTTGCTTTCCTTCTCACAGCCATTTTCGTCCTCCTTCTCAGACTCTTACATATTGTATGACTGTTACGGCCAGTCAGTCAACCAACATTCTGACGGATTGTTGAGTTTCACTTTATTGCACATTTAGTCATGAATATTCGCTTGTATAAAGCCGGAATCTGGTTTTAGAAATAAAAAAATAATGTCGGATGGGTAAACCGTTTAGAATGCTGCTAATTCGGTACCATTTCTCGTATCTAAAGGGGCACGCCATATCTATGGCAGAATTCTGTTCATAGAGAGTTTATTAATTATTGGACGATGGATGGACCGGTGCGCAGGACACGATTTCGGTCTAGATCTTTCTAATCGGCCTGCCTTCTAAAGACGCGGGAATCAGGGTGCGTTGAGTTGCCTTTGGCATAAACGTGATAAGGACGAAGGGTCTCTTCAGGTTTTTAACCTTCATGGGGAAATGGGCGAGTCCCTCCGGAATATGCACGCATGTCGAGGTGTTAAACTCGACCTTTTCCAGCTCCTTGTCCTCACCCAGCCAGAACTCGATTTCTGCGCCCAGGTCGAGAGGGTCGTCCGGGTCCGTCCCCTGGAAAAGAAACATCTCTTCATAATCGTGTTTATGCGCCAGCCAGTCAACACCCCTGCCCACCACTGGAGTTTTACCTCCCGGTTCGGCAACAACGGTGCGAGGCGGCCATTCGGTACCTCTACCTACAAAAATGTCTCCTGATATGATGGTAAGTTCGATGATAGATTTGGCGTCCTTGACCAGGGTCCGGGAAAACCAGGTTATCGAACCCGTATCTACCCGGCCCTTAGTCTTTATTTCGTTAACAATCATCTCCGAACCATCGGACTTGATAACGGCTGGCTTTCTGATAACGTTTTTCTCGTATCTCGATTTTGCCACTTCCTTCTCCTTTTCTCACTTTTATTACGAATAATGATTAATAATACGAGGCATCAGTTTAACCTAAATAATAAATCACCCGCTATTATTGATTGGCCCGAGCGCTCCGTATAGGCCAAAAATAAAATCACTATATCATATATATTACTTTTTCTTATTGTCAAATCGTCTGCGCAGGCCATGAGCGATTATAATAGAAAATATGTTAATATTATCGAGGTGATAATCCAAAAAGCAAGGAGGAACATAATAATGTCAAAATATGACCGGTATTTTTTGACGGAGGTAAATGGAATTATCCAACCTGGCATGAACGTGGCTATAGAACATCCTATTATCAAGGCTGATAAAGGCCTTTTAGGACCAGATTTTGGTATAGGTTGGCATCCTGTTACTCGCGCCTTTAAGATGATAGATGAATCTCACAAACATGACTACGCTCAGATTTTAGCCTTCATTCCGGGTGACATTACAAACTTGGGCGAACTCGATGCCGAGGTAGAGTTCTACATGGGCGGTGAAAAGCATATTATCACTAAAACTACGGTAGTCTTTATCCCCGGGGGAGTTGTACACTGCCCGTTGTATATCAACCGGGTAGGCAAACCGTTCCTGTTCAACAACATGTATTTTACCGCCGAGTACATCGCGGAAAAGGTAAAATAAATAGTAAAAGGCAGGCGGACTTACCCGGAGTAATAGTACCCATCGCTCCCCTAACTTGACACAGATGGGGTCAAGCTATATACTCTTTTTGCCTGCCGAAATTACACAGCCTTTAATCTCAATTGTTACATATTACGAGACGTGAGAATAACTGGAAATGTCCATAAAAGCCCACTTAGTAATCATCATTGTATCTTAAATTTTATAAGAGGAGTTGAAACATATGGCTGGCAAAAAGTATGAAAAATATGTCGTATCTAAGGCAATGCGGCCAAATGATTTCATGGATGAAATGGCTGCTGGATTCATGACCATGCCACCCTTGATATTTCTAAATGGGGACGTGCCCGTTAAAGGGTCCAATCAATTTCTTGAGGTTGTGTGGATTTGGGCGGAAGGTGCCGCCGCCACCAACCCAAAGAGACCTCCACATTCACATGAATTTAATGAACTGTTTGTTTTCTTGGGAAACAATCCTGAAGACCCCGACGATTTGGGAGGGGAAGTTGAGTTCTGGTTAGGCGAGAAAGAGGATACGGAAAAGTATCACTTTACAACCTCAACATCTATCTTCGTCCCGAAGGGACTTGTACATTTACCTATGATTTTCAAAAACGTCAAAAGGCCGTTCCTCCTGGTAACGGTGGGAATAAACATGGGTAAAGAATGGGTCAGAGCCAAGGCCCCCAGATAAACTTACAGGTGTTACTGGCAACAATGGTGAGGATGACTGCCGCGCTGGATATGTAAACAGCGTTGCGTTACCAAGCTTGTAGGCGTGTCAGAGTTCCTGATATCGCTGGGCAAACTCTAATAGTCTCATGGCGTGTGAGCCCATAATCTTCAGCAGCAACCCGAGTCACTTGGTGGAAGGCATCAATTTACCCTATAATAATACCGACGCCTTGTCAGGAGTGTTCTCGTGGCAGCTTATATCATACGTAGATTATTTCTGGCCATTATTGTCTTGTTGATTACAACGGTTGTTGTGTTCCTGGCGATGCACCTCCTGCCGGGTGACCCTATTTTATTGAAAATGACTTCGAGTGAAATGCGCCAGACCTCGCCGGAACAGATTGCATTCCTGAGGCACCAGTTCGGGCTGGATAAGTCTTTGTTTGTCCAATATTACGATTGGATCTCAGGAGTGGTCCATGGCGACCTCGGTGTCTCCATTCTTTACCAGGACAAAGTGACGAATGAATTGAAAATGAGTGTCCCGATAACCGCCCATTTAGGCACATTGGCTGAAGTAGGTGGTTTCATTATCGGTTTACCGTTAGGGGTAATATGCGCAGTAAGGCGGGGCAAGTGGCTGGATACGATAATAACCATTCTCGCCAACCTGGGAATAACCGTACCCATTTTCTGGCTGGGAATTTTGCTGATGTATCTTTTTGCTCTGGAACTAAGGTGGCTTCCCGTCTTCGGTTATACCTCGCCGTTTGATAACTTCTGGCTGAGCACCAGACAGCTTATCATGCCCGTCTTTTGTCTGGCTGTTTTCCCGGTGGCCGCGATAATGCGGCAGACACGCTCGAGTATGCTCGAGGTGATGCGACAGGACTATATCAGGACCGCCTGGTCTAAGGGATTAAGAGAACGTACGGTAGTAACGAAGCACGCGCTGAAAAATGGCCTTATTCCGGTCCTTACCTTCATCGGCCTGGGAATCACCAATATCATCGGCGGCGCGGTGCTAATTGAGACTGTCTTTAATATCCCGGGGGTAGGGAGATTAATGGTGTTCTCTATCCTGAACCAGGATTACCCCATCACACAGGGGATCACTCTTATTATCGCTACAGTCGTCGTCCTAGTAAACCTCCTCGTTGATATTTCCTATGGTTGGCTGGATCCCAGAATAAGATATACTTAGGACAGATAAGAACGGTGTCAAAAGAGATTACGTTGCCGACAGGTATATCAGAAGCTCCTCCCCAGATTAGTGAGTCCCGGCGTTTTATCCGGGTTTTCTTAAACCGGGGTGTGGTTGTGTTCGGTATCGTCATTATTATTTTATTTTTAGTAACAGCGGCATTCGCTCCCCTGATAGCCCCTTACGACCCTTATGAGCAGCACTTCGATCAAAGCTTACACATGCCCAGTAAGGCCCATCTCCTGGGGACCGATACCCTCGGACGGGACACTCTAAGTCGTATGATTTATGGGACCCGATACTCGCTCATGGTTGGAGTTATCGCCCTCGGCATTGCGGCCGTCGTCGGTATGATACTGGGGCTGTTTGCTGGATACTTCGGCGGATGGGTCCAGGCTACTATCATGAGATTGATGGATTCCCTGATGGCTTTCCCCATGATACTGCTGGCCCTGGTTGTTGCCGGTATGCTCGGCGCAGGACTGAAAAATGTCATGGTGGCCCTGGGCATTGCTCTGGTACCCGGCTACGCCAGGATGATGTGCGGCCAGGCTCTATCCGTCAAGGAAAACGATTATATCCTAGCGGAACGTTCTTTAGGCGCCGGCAATGTGCGTATCATGTTTCGTCATATCTTTCCCAATTGCCTTCCGCCCCTCATTGTCATGATAACCATGATGATGGGGACCACCATGCTGGCTGAAGCCGGCCTCAGCTTTCTCGGTATCGGCATTGAGATTCCCAATGCCGCCTGGGGCGGTATGATTTCTGAAGGCTATAAATATGTATTGACCAATCCGATACTGTCTCTTGCCCCCGGCTTGGCACTGATGGTGGTCGTATTCTCCTTCAACATGGTTGGGGACGGTTTAAGAGATGCCCTCGACCCCAGACTCCGTGGAACAATTTGATTATCGTGCCCGGGCCAATACCTGCAAAATATTACCTGGCGGTCCCTGCCGGATAAACCCAGTAAATTGAACTTTGTCCGCAACCGGCTTTTCTGCTTGATGCCGCTACTGGACAAAGCATGTCCCCGGAATATTTACCTTCTTAGGAAGTTACTTTCAGTAAGCGTGTTGTCAACATGGGTCAGTTGACAAGAATACTGGCGGGATAAAAACTTGGTCGGTTTTTACGTTTAAGGGAGTAATTTAATGGTGGGGAGCTAGTCGTTTCTTATTGCAGGTACAAGTGTTTCTCCACGGTATAGCTGCCACCCAGATAAACTGAATGGCAGCCATAAAACCGTGTTACTATCTACTATTTGCTTATCCAGGTAGTCTCAGGAGTCCAGAGTTGGTCGCCGAGTTGGAGCCAATTATCATCATGGACATTAGAAGCATCTGCATTACCCACGCAGAATCCATAGACGCCGATGGCCAACGCGTTATCCCACGTTATCTTGACCGCAGCCTGGACTTTTGAGGGGTCTGAAACGGGTGTTAAGGCGGCCGCTGCGATGGCATCGTCCAATCCCGCTGGGTGCGCTACCGAGCCAAGTTTCATTACGGGTATCGTAAAGTACTGGGTCAGGCTATCGTAGAAATTCACCCAACCCTTTAACGGCGCCCAGAGGAGGCCCTGCCAGCCCGTATTCCTCATCGGCTGATACACGGCCATTTCAAGTATTTTGACATCAGCGCGGATACCAATGGCTTTAAGGTTATTCTGTACGGCTGCCATAACCTCCGGTGAGGCATCCGACCCGCCGACAATCTGAGTATCGAACCCATTAGGATAGCCGGCGTCCGCCATCAACTGCTTTGCCGTGGCTACGTTGTATGCGCGGGTTAGACCGGGCACGTGCGCCGGGCTGTGGTTAGTGGCAATCTGGTCACAGGTTTCCCAAACGCCGAAGCCAAGGCTATTCACAATCCCCTGGCGGTCAATGGCATAGTCCACTGCCTGGCGTACTTTAAGATTGGCAAAGGGTGAGTCTGGGTTGGCGCTATCAGGCCACAGTAGTCCGGCTCCGTCACAGATATAGATTGATTTGAACCCGGCATCGGTCATCTGCTTGACTGAGTGGGCATCCATGACCTGCCAGGTATCCGCACCTCCGGACGTCATGGTCACGTACATTGTATTGAGATCAGGGATGAACGTGTATTCGATAGCATCAAGATAGGGTAGCTTATTGCCCTGAGCGTCTTTCTGCCAGTAATCGTCATTCCTGACTAATTTCAGGCTGACATCACGCTGATAGCTCTTGAATTTGAAGGGGCCTGTCCCGACAGGATTAACACGGGCCCAGTCCAGGCCGTTCTTCTGAACGGCTGTCGACGATATCATGTAACCTGTACCGCCAGCGAGAGTTGAATAGATGTCATTCGCCCAGCTGGAGAGATTGATCCGGACCGTGTAGTCGTCGACGACATCCACCGAGGTCCAGCTCTGGGTGCCACCCGCCTTGGCGGCAATTTCTGCATCCAGGTTCCACTTGACTGCCTGGGCGTTAAAGGTGGAACCATCATGGAACTTGACGCCCTGCTTCAGGCCAAGAGTGAGAGACTTCATATCTGGAGCCACGGTCCAGGTTTGTGCCAGGAAAGGCACCGGTGAACCCTTGCTATCCGTACGGACTAAACGCTCGAGACAGGGCAGAAGGTCCGCCGCTCCGATATACGTCATTTCCGGCGGATAGCCAATGACGGCCAGAGGGTTCCACCCGAGGTTAGGAATTATTCTAAAGGTACCACCATATTTTGATGTTGGCGCTGGCGTTGGCGCTGGCGCTGGCGCCGGTGTTGTTGTCGTAGTTTTAGAACAGGCGACTAGTGATGCCAGTGTCACCACTATAATTATTAGAGAAAATAATAAAATCAGTTTCGACCTTTTCATTGTATACCCCCTCTTTATTAGTTATTTTAGCTAAATCGTAGCATAAATCTCTAGTATTGAATTGCGCACCTCCTTTCGCTTGGTAACAGTTAATCCGTGGGAACCGGTTACACTCGTTACCCACTAACACCTAGTAATCATATTGATAAATAGTTAACTTAGGTATAGCGTTTCACCGGAAGTCAGAAATATTGATGATGCCAAAATGATACTACCCACCCTCAATGGTTGTCAAGTCACCCTACCTGTCTTCTCTCAGTTTCCAATTTTGCTCATCCGGTAATGCCGCGAGGATTAACATTTGACATTGTGCATGTCCGAATTGTACACTCAACCCTGATAAAGAACGGGGGCGCACTTCGCCTGCGGAACCTGGATAAAATAAGATAACTTGGGTTTTTGATAAAATCTGGGTGGCTAAAGATGGTGAAACAAGGCTTGCGTATTACCACAGTTCGTCTCTTAAATATAAAATGACCATAAAGGAGGATTGAATAATGAAACAGGTCTGGCCAATTCCATCCGAAATAAAGTTGGTGTCCGCTGTCCCTTTCCCCGAGCACCTTTTCGTCTGTTTCGCTAAAATCAAGCCTGAAACCGGGGAGTCCTTAAAGAGCGCCTTCGAAGGCGGGAAAAAACCACTCAAAAAACTGGAAACTACGCTTCATGAACACCTGATTTATACGTATAACCTCGGTGAGAAAGGCCTGTTCTGGGAGGCCGGGCCTGCTACCGATTTCTCGGAAATTCTCTATATTTTTTCTACGTCGAGCTTAGCCGAGGCTCGGCGACTGATGCGTAAAGAACCGTTTTACCGCGAAGGGATTTTTTTCGATGACTGGTGGTTTGAATGGCATGTTCACGTTCCGACATGGAAAATAAAGCAAACTGACCGGGAAATGATGGAAGGCCTTATGCGGGAAGTTAACATCCTGCCCAACTACCCTCCGGGAGTTAAGCCGCCGGTAACCGAAATAAAAGTTGAAACTGTTACGCCGCTAAGGCTTTTTGTATCTATTTCCAAAGCTAGAGCCGAATCCATCAAACAGCTAGAACGAGACCAGCAAGCCGGTAAACCGGTGCCCGCTTTTTTTATCAATCATGCCTTCAACCGTCTCGGGCCGGGGGGTACGGTACAGATGGGTTACGATTGGGAAGCTGGGCCTTCTTTAGACCAATTTTACGACCTTACGATTATGTCAGTCGGCTCCCTACAGATGGCCCAACTTCTAAGGGAAAATGATCCTGTCTCTCAGAACGGGTTATTTTATGACCACCGCTATTTTGAATGGTGCATCCTGGTGCCTTTTAAGAAAGCTTCGCCAACCTATAAGGAAACCCTGAAAAAGTTATTGAAACAAGCCGGTGTTAAACTGGCTAAAGATTAACACCATATTGTAAGTCTGAAAGGAAGTACCGGTTCTAGAGAAAGGTAAAGCCGTATTACATATCTTAAAATTCTAATAATCAAGAGGTAAATCTGTAAGGCAAGGTATATCAATGCAGAAGAGGCTGGAGCGCTACGACAATGAGGTGAAGCGTGGCGACAACTTAAGGGCTATCTGCATCCCTAGCGTAGCTGATATAGCTTTTGGGACGACCTATCAGTAAAGTGTTCCTTCAAGGGCATATTCACAATAACAACGCTTGTCTTCCCTTTAGAATAGAAGTGAACATACCCATTTAATCATCGGGATGTCTGAATTCCTGGATGTACGAGTGGCCTTCTGATAAAGAGTCTATAAATATTTTACAAAATAGTCACGCTAAGCGGTTTACGAATTCATCTAGGCTTCACCGGGTACCTAACGCTATATGTGAGCCGAGTCCTTACTTCTTCCCCTCGCCCAATTCCTCGGTAATATCCCTGGCCATCGCTAAAAATAACTTTCTCAGCCTTTTCATAACTTCCTCAGCAGCCTTTTCCCCGGCGGACCTTGCTTCATCAGCAGCTTTTTTTGCATCTATGGTAGCCATCTCAATCTCATCCAGAATAGTCGGGAGAGGCTTATTTAATATAGGGTGACTTGATATGGGGTGACTTGATATGGGGTGACTTGACTCCGTTTCCTTTGCCATATGCTTCCTCCGTTTTTCTATTTTCCTTCTTTATCATGAAGGCCGGCATGATTAGTTGGCGTTTTCTTTAGTCCTATACGATTAAAGATGAGCTGCCAGTTGTCCCCAATACCCGGCTTGCCGTTGCTATTAACCGCTATCTTGCCCATCCGAGATGAGGAGAGCCGGTCATATGAGGCAACAATATCTATCGGACTGCACGCCCGAAGGCATCTTCTTCCAGATAGATGTTTTCCATCACAGCTCATACATTGCTTCAAAATTTCTTTCATATCAACACTATCATTTCTACCATTGGATATATAATCCTTACTCATTATTCAGTTTAAGACAGCTTGTGTTAAAATATCATTAGAAAATACTTAGAGTCTAATAAGAAAATCCTTAGATTTACCTTAGAATTATGGGAATGTGGTTTTGTGGTTGAAGTAAACGATAAGTCACAGCCGGGGAAAATACAGAGCCCAGATGGGTTCGAACCGCAATTTTTTTCTCTTAACGAAACAATCCTGCGGGATAAGCTATTAGTAATTCTCTATTATGCACTGGATTTGCTGGACAGTATTGCGGGGTTGGTCGCCTTGTGGAGTGATAAAGATAGGATCTTCATTGAAAAGGCGAGTTATGGATTAGGGCCTGATGAGATCAACTACTTACACTCCTTTCTCCAGGAGGCTATACCCAATCTTGCTGAAAACAGGACAATCTCAGGATTGCTCTCGCAGCTTAACCTGCAAGGCCAGGCTAAAACCATGACACAGAAATTCGGCGCCATTATGACAACACCGCTTGAGATTGACAATAAAATGATTGGTCTGGTTACGGTATTACGTTCAAATTCTGCTAAACCCTTTGAGGCAAGTGACCAGCGTCTCCTACACTCTTACGCCCTTCTCTTATCAAACTTAATACATAATACTCTTCTGTTATATCAACTTGCCGAAAGACAGCATAAAATCGACGCCATGCAGGAGATGAGCAGTGACGGTTTCATTAGCATTGACTCGAAGCGCCGCATAGTGAGCTTCAATACCGCTATGGAAAAACTTATCGGTTGGAAGAAAAAAGAGGTCATCGGAAGATATTGCTTCGATGTCTTAAAAATATGTGATAGCAAAGGGGTTAACCTGTGCCAAACGAAATGCCCAGTGGCCGAAGGTGCCGAGGGTCTTTGCCATATTAATGGAATCATCAATAGTAAAGACGGCCAAAAAGTTGATGTGACGCTGAGTTATTCTCTGGCGCGCTTGCCTGCCGGGGAGATATGGGCTGTCTTAGGCATCCTGGACGTGAGCCGTCTTCGACGGACCAAGGACTTGCGGTCAATGCTTCTGGCGGCGGTTTCGCATGAACTCCAGACTCCAATTTCGATTATCAAGGCTTATGCCAGTATCCTCACCCGCCCGGATGCTCACTGGGATGAAAAAATATTCCGGGATAAACTGATGGCTATCGAAGAGGAGAGCGACCGCCTCAGCGATATGGTGAATAAACTCCTCTTTTCTTCCCGGTTGGAAGTCGGCGAGTTCTCACTAAATAGACTTTTGTTCGACCTGCCTAAGCAAGCACAAAAGGTAGTCAAGAGATTTTCGGCGAAAACGAGTATTCATAGAATAAAGATTGATTTTCCCGCTGATTTCCCGCCAATCTTCGCTGACCCGGAAAAAATAGAGGATGTACTAATAAACCTGGTCGAGAATTCGATAAAGTTCTCACCAAGGGGCGGAGCTATCACGATTAAAGGTGAGGTTGCCCGCAATCGGGTACTCGTGACGGTTTCCGATGAGGGCATCGGCATACCACTACGTGACCATGAATACATATTCGACCTTTTCTATAGAGTAGAGGATGGCCCGGCCAGGTTAGTCAAGGGCACCGGTCTAGGGCTCTACATATGTAAAACCATTATCGAAGCCCATGGCGGACGAATCTGGGTGGAGAGTGAACTAGGAAGGGGGACTCGTATAACCTTCAGTATGCCGATTTAGGGTAATAATTAAAAATAGCAGAGGTAACTCTTAAGTGGTAAACACAGGAAAAATAAGCAAGACAATTCTGGTCGTCGATGATGAACCTCGCATCGCCGAGGCGGTGAGCATGAATCTAGAGCTGGAGGGTTATCAAGTCTCGTGTGCCGTTAACGGGCAAGATGCGCTTCAAAAGGTCACCGATGAATTACCTGACCTTATTATCCTCGATGTCATGATGCCAGAAATGGACGGTTTCGAGACACTCAAAAGGATTCGGGAAGTCTCAAACGTGCCGGTCATTATGCTCACTGTTAAGGGTAGCGAAACAGATAAGGTGAAGGGTCTGGATCTGGGAGCCGATGACTATATCACCAAACCGTTTGGCTCAAGGGAACTTGTCTCACGGGTCAAGGCAGCTCTGCGGCGTATTGAGATGCCCGGTCCGGTGCCAAAGACAGAGATACGCGTGGATGATAATCTTTCCATTGATTTCAGCCGCCACCGTGTAGTAGTAAGAGGAAAGGAAGTCCACCTTAGACCCACCGAATATCGTCTGCTTTACCACCTGGTGAATAATGCCGGTCATGTCCTCACTCATGAGACGCTGCTTAGAAAGGTATGGGGCTATGACTACCGGGATGAAGACCAATACCTCTGGCTTTATGTGACCTATTTGCGCCAGAAACTTGAGAGCAATCCCAGAGAGCCTAGTTATATCCTGGGTGAACGAGGCATAGGTTACCGCTTTAAAGAATTCGATAAAAGGTAGTCCTTTTATTATGTCTATTCTAGACTGGATTGTGGCTTATCAACAGGAGATGCCGTTTTGGAGCGCCTTCTCAAGAGCATATTCGCAATAACATCCTACATTTTAGCCTGAAAATAAGCGTTAAAACGTAAAGAAGAATTCGAGAAGTATCCACTTTCATTGGCGAGAATTGTTTTTTATCTCTCGCCGCGCCCAGTTATCACCACCTCCTACCCTGTACCAGTGGGCGGCGGCGGTTATGGCTACGGCGGAGCAAACCTTGGAGGTATAAACTGGGGTTTTGAAAATTTCGTTAACAGGGGGATAAGTGTCTCCCCCAGGGCTGTATGTAAATAGAGGCTTGAGCTAACTACGATAGCTATTACCAGGAGTGCCGCCCAGAGCTTGACGGGGAATCTGGCAATGATAAGGGAAACTATGACCACAATTGGTAGCAATCCAGGCAGATAGAAACGGGCAAATTCAATGAAAGGAACCTGTTTCATCTGAATGTAAGGAAGTCCGATCATGGTAGTAGTAGACGTCCATTCATACATCATATACAGCCCGAAAACGCAGATAAACCAGCCTATTAGAATTAGCAGGATGTCCCAGGGCAGCTCGGCATCGAGGCCTGCCCATGTTCCGGGAAGGCTGTAGCGTTTAAAAAGAGCCGCGATTTTTTGATAAAAGACGATAAATATTCCTGGTATACCGATGAGTAATAGCGGATACCCTATGAATAAAGGCCACGGCACATTCCTGAGATTGCCTTCAATAATCTTGAGGGGGATAGACTGGCCGGCCGGGTCTACCGCTCCAATGTATTGATAAGCAAATTTGACGGGAAAAGAGCTGTAATCATAGCCGGAACTAAACGGAGAGCCAAAAACAGTAATATTATAGAAGAGCAGTAATGCCAGAGGCAATCCTATGCCCAGAATAACAGAGGGAATTTCAAATTGCAGCCTTGTGTTTTTCCTTCTTAATAAAGCCCTTAACCGGGTGATTACGAAATGCAGCGCAAAAATAACGGCTATGGGCAGGTTGGTGTAGCGTACCACCACTGACCAACCTATAAACAAGAATGCTAGAAAGAGAAGCACCGCACCGCGCATCGGGCGGAGCTTATCCCGCTCCAAACAGTAGTAAATGTATAGACCGCCCCCTATCACCAGAAAAGCGTTTGCCGCAAAGGCATCCACATAACTGCGGTTGAGCATTATCAGGCTTACCGGTGTAAATAGCATCAGTAACGAGCCGATGCATGCCGTCTTTTCGTCTCGCAGTCGCTTGAGCAAAATGTAAGTAACAATCGTCATTCCCAGTGCCAGTAAGACGTTACCCCACCGGGGGATACCCATCAATTCAAAAGGGACCAGAAAGAAGATATAGCCCGGCGCCTTTTCCACAGCCCATTTATTATAGGTTAGCCTGTTATATTGAATTAGTATTCCCCCCTGTTGCCCGGCCTGGTTTACTTGCTGAAGATGGAGAAAGTCATTGATAACGAACTTGCCATGAGAAAAGTTTTTTACCGCATAATAATATGCCCAATCGTCGGGGGCAAACATATTTGCCGGAATTGTAAGAGACAGAGCAATGGCTAGCAGGAATCCTATAACAACTACGACACGATAAATATTAAACCTCTTGATTACTTTTAGCATGTTGCTCCTGGAGCCGCTTAGGTGTTGTTATCATTAGATATGCAGTCTAAATTAAAGCATTGTCTTTGTCAATAGAAGCCATTAATGGGTAGTGGGTCACTTCTCAATTTCCTTGAGGAGGTCTATAATCAGAAAAGGTTTCATGTGTACTTGGTATCGGAGTGAATTTAAAGAGTTACTGCTTAATCATGGGAAAAATGGATTACCTCGCCATTCTTCCTGGGAAGGACTAACCCCGACTTTCCGGTCATAAGGGTACAGTCCAGACTATGTGGTATTGCGTTCGTAATCATTGAGATGGAGGATATCATCGGCAGTAAGATAAGCATAGTCATACCTACCAAAAATGAGGAAGATAATATAAGAAATCTATTGCTTCGTATAATGGGGTATGGTTATGAGGTAATTATTGTGGATGATAGCGATGACGCTACCGCTACCATTGCCAAGCATTTAGGAGTCGGAGTTATACGGGGGCAAGGAAAGGGATTGGGGCAGGCGATAATTGACGGCATGAAGATAAGCTTGGGGGACATCGTTGTGGTAATGGACGCTGACCTTAGCCATTCCCCTGATGCGATTCCTGACTTGATTAAGCCCATCCTCGAGCAAAAATATGACATGACTATCGGCAGCCGGTATGTAAAAGGGGGTAAAACGATTGGATGGAGCATCCCAAGGAAAATTATCAGCAGGGTAGCTGGTTTCTTCGCCTATCCTGTTGCACATGTACGTGATGGCACGAGCGGCTTCTTCGCTATCCGAAAATCTGTCTTGGAGGGAGTTGTTCTTAGACCGGACAGTTGGAAAATCATGCTGGAAATCAAAGTCAAGGCTAATCTAACCAGGGTGATAGAATTACCCATCAGGTTTGAGGACAGGAAGGAAGGTAAGAGCAAACTCACACTCAGGCAGTGGGCTGCCTACCTTAAGCACCTATTTTTACTGGCGATGTATCACTACCGCATCCTGAATTTCATGCTTGTTGGTGGGCTGGGCTATATTATCAACATGGGGAGTTATTACCCATTGACGCTGGTATTCAAGAATGAAGTATCATTCTTAGGACAACACTTTTATCTTCCACCGTTTGTTATATCATCACTGGTGGCGATATCCTGTAATTATTATTTCAATAAGGTGTGGACTTTTAGAAACCGCCAGGCCAGGAGTCTGAGCTTTTTCAGGTATTTAGGTATGGCGGTGACTACGCTTTTATTTGATATGCTGGTACTGTTCGCCCTTGTGGACTATGGAGGAATTGAGCCCATTCCGGCGGCGGCGATAGCGATTCTCGTTGTGTTTGTTTTGAGATACTTTATATCCGACAAATGGATTTGGCATGGCAAAAACAGGAAAAAAGACGATACACCTGTGTGACTTTTCAAAGCCAAGGCCAGAACTGGAGCCCTTCTTCAAGCTATCCTGCGAATGTCAGCTAAAAATAATGGATGCGACCCCGGGCGGATATCTCAAATTCTTCAAAGAAAATATAATACTATATTGTTGAGTTTATAGTCTAGTTGGTGCAATTACGCTCCAGTTACTATATTGACTATCATATTTGAACTTCTCCTGGCTATAATCACTCTATTAATATTCCTGCCCTGAGTATAGATTGTCACAGCCTGCAAAGCTTGTGCTTTGACTTCCTCATCGGTTGCATCTTGAGGTAACCTTATTCTCTGTCTCAGCTTGCCATCAACTTGTACCGGAATATCTAGAGTCTCTTTGATGATCTGCGAGGGATCATAGATAGGCCACGACTTTGTGCACAATAAAACTGACTTTCCAAGTCCTACCCACAACTCCTCACTGATGTGTGGAGCAAAGGGTGATAATAGCCTCAGGAATATTTCCCAGTGCTTGATATTGATCGTCGGGAGACTGCTGAAGTGATTTGCTATCTCCATCAGTGCCGCCAACGCGGTATTAAATTTCATGCCTTCAACACGATCTCCGACATCCTTAATTGTCTGATGCAGAAGATGGGTTGTTCCGTTCTCCGGCTCTTGTAAACTTACTTTATCTTGCATCTTCCAAACATGCTGAAGAAATCGAGACATGCCCACCAACCCGTTTGTTGACCAGAGTATCGGTTGATCAAAATCGCCCATAAACACTTCGAAAAGCCTCAAAGCATCCGCACCATATTCCCGTATGATATCGTCCGGATTAACAGTGTTCCCCCTAGATTTGGACATCTTTTCACTGTTTTCACCGAGCACCATACCATGAGAGGTTCGTTTCTTATAGGGCTCAGGCGTAGGAACTATATCGATGTCATAAAGGAACTTATGCCAGAAACGTGAATATAACAGGTGGAGAGTCGTATGTTCCATGCCACCGTTGTACCAATCCACCGGCATCCAGTATTTCAGTTTCTCGCGGCTGGCCGGTGTTTTGTCATTATGAGGGTCACAATAACGCAGGAAATACCACGAAGACCCTGCCCATTGAGGCATGGTATCTGTCTCTCGTTTGCCCGGACCGTGACATCTAGGGCAATCAATATTTACCCAGTCCTCTATCTGGACAAGTGGAGATTCTCCTGTAGCAGTCGGTTGATAGTATTCTACCTCAGGTAATTTCACCGGTAATTCAGATTCAGGTACAGGCACCCAGCCACAGGTCTCACAATACACCATAGGAATAGGCTCACCCCAGAAGCGCTGACGGGAAAATACCCAGTCCCGCAGTTTGTACTGGACCTTGGGTCGGCCGTACCCTTCTTGCTGGACAATAGCTATCATTTTGCCTATAGCTTCATTGGGCTTAAGTCCATCCAGAGGTCCTGAATTGACCATCACTCCCCTATCAATATCAGTGAAGGCGGCTTCTTCAACGTTACCTCCGCTGACTACTTCAATAATAGGTAGTCCATATCTTTTAGCGAAACGCAAGTCTCGTTCATCGTGGCCGGGCACAGCCATAATAGCACCCGTGCCATAAGAAGAAAGGACGTAATCCGATAACCAGACGGGGATAATCCGTCTATTTACCGGGTTACGTGCCATCACTCCTCTAAGTTGGACTCCACTCAATTCCTTGGTAAGCTCAGTGCGTTCAAAAGATGATTTCTGTGTTGCTTCTCCAATATAAGCATGGACTTCATCTTGGTTCTCACATAAGAGTAAAAGGCTGCTAATCAGTTCATGTTCAGGTGAGAGTACCAGGTAAGTAACGCCGTAGAGGGTATCCGGTCTGGTGGTAAACACTTTCATAGTTAAATTACCAGGGGCCAGAATGGGGAAGTCAATTTCTGCTCCTTCCGAGCGACCAATCCAGTTAACCTGCTGTGATTTTATCTTATAAAGGTAATCAACTGTATCCAGGTCTTTCAGCAAGCGGTCAGCATAAGCGGTGATACGGAGCAACCACTGCTTTTTCTTTTTCAGCGTGACCATTCCCCCACACCGTTCACACCGCCCTCCAACAACTTCCTCATTAGCCAGCCCTACCTTACACGATTCGCACCAGTTCACTGGTATCTCGGCCTTGTAAGCTAGGTCGTGCTCCCACATCTTGAGGAATATCCATTGTGTCCATTTATAATATTGCGGGTCAGTGGTGTTAATCTCACGAGACCAATCGAAAGATAATCCCAGCCGGTTCATCAATCGCTTGAAATTAGCTATGTTCCGTTGAGTGATATCCTGTGGATGCTGTCTGGTCTTGATTGCATAGTTCTCAGTTGGGAGTCCAAAGGCATCCCACCCCATGGGATAAAGTACGTTATATCCTTCCATCCGGCGTTTCCGGGCAATAATGTCAAGCGCGACATAGCTGCGGGGATGACCTATATGGAGCCCTTCACCGGACGGATACGGAAACTCAACAAGCACATAGTACTTGGGGGTTGAAGGGAGGTCGGAAGCTACAAAAACGCCTTTTTCTTTCCATATCCCCCGCCACTTTTGTTCGATTGCTTCAAAATCATATGCAGGCATTTTCAGACTCCTCAGTTCACCCTAATGAAATAAAAAAGCCCATGAACCTTGCTTGCTCATGGGCTTGGGGTCACCTAATTTCAATCTAGATTACATTCAAATTATCTGAGAACTGGCGAGGCACCAAGCCCACGGCTTAGTAAGCATGAGCTTATCAAGTCCATCCTGATTAAGTGAGAGTTGGGCCGGTATTTGCCAGTTAAACTTCATATTTTACTCTACCCCATATTGGATACGCTGGAGTATGATATATAATATCATTTTATGTCTGGCTTGTCAAAAGTTCAAACCTTAACAAGGATATTTTCATTATCAAGCGGAATCAATTTAAAACAGATAGATGTCACAATTTGAGTGATCGTTACCTTCGCCGGGGCAACAAACTGGACGATCGTTACATCTCCAAGCCATCGTGATGAGGCACAGGCACACAAACCGCCCCAATGTATATGGCCCAACAAAATACTTTTTTGTGGCTAATTTACTCTTTACCTCCTTTTCTTGTGATATTTACCAACTAAATAGCATACTCTTCCCGCCTTATTACTTAGCTGTTTTCGTGCTCTCTTGCATTAGACCTTTCTAGAAGAAGGGAACTATTTCTCATCCTATTATCCTGCCTCTACCTCTCGTATCGCAGGCTCATTCTGGCTTTTCTTTGTTACCTTGCCAATTCCTTAATTATGAGGGTTATGGGTCACGGCACTGATTCTGAGTGAATGGGTAGCGGACATTTTGGGGGTCTACCAGACAGAAATATTTATGAGCAATGAATATATTTTCATTTTTGGCTATAAATAATATGAATTCACTATTTCAATACGAACAAAACCTAAAACGGAAGTTAGTTTGACAAGGTATATGCAATGTGTTATATATGCTATACAAATATTATTATTTTTGTAATGAGAGAGGAGGCAAAGCAGAGTAAACTATACCAACCGAGAAGAACTGTAAATAAGAGAGTGAAGAAAAAGTGAAATTAAGTTAAGAGAGGATAACAAAAATGGCCGAAACAAAATACGGGCATTTAGCCAAGACTATTCCCCCATTTAAAGATTATGGGCCCGGATCTTACCGGCAGGGGACCGAAATGAATGGTAAATTTTTTGGATATGATCTCAATGTGAGATATGGCACCTTCTACAATTCTGGCAGACAGTTGCCTTACCAGACCCAGGTATGTGACTATGATCAAATAATGATCTTTATGGGAACTAATACTATTGACCTCGGTTACCTGGGAGCTCAAATCGATTTTTGCATCGGTGAGGATAAAGAAAAGCACCGGATAACCACGTCCCAAGCTGTCTCTATTCCAAAGGGGGTACCATACGGTCCGATAATGATCGGCCCGATGGAGGACCGCTTTATTCTTTTGCAGGTTGCCATAGCGCCCACGGTGAAAGTTAAGCCGGTGCTCCCGGATAAACCGGAAGGCCCTTATGCTGCCTGGAGGTTCGCTAAATACTCGGAGAATTTCGAGGAGCTGGCCTTTATACGTAACGGGCCCTGGCACTACGGCCCTCTTAATCCGGATACTCACAATGGCGCTATCACCAATATTAATGCTAAGGGTTTCGAATATAACATGTCATATGAAAGCATGAATAAAGCGCCTTACAGATTCACACCGGAACCCGATAAGCCGCATGTACATCCTTATACTGAATTCCTGATTTTTTTGGGTTGTGATTGTAATAATCTGAATGAGTTCCCGGCCGAGGTGGAAGCGTGCTGGGGTGACGAGATGGAAGCGCACCTGATTACCAAACCAGCCGTTGCCGTACAACCCAAAGGCACCCCCCATTGTCCCGTAAGGGTTTTAAAGCAGACTAAACCCTGGATATTCATCGTCCTGCGTCCCTGGGGCCATGGTGGTGATGTATTTTCAGGAGGGGATGATACCGCCCGGGAAGGCCGGCGTTAGAGTCTTAAAAAAACATAACGGGGTAAAAAGCTCCCTGCGGTATTGAAATTCCAAGGCCGTAGGGTTAAATCAAGAAAACGCAAATAAAAAGGTTAGTTGTGGTTTATAGGATTAATGAAAAATGCATCAAGTGCCATGCCTGTATCTGGAATCGCATCTGTCCCGAAGAGGCAATTATAGAAAGGAAGGAAACCTTTAGTATAGATTTAAATAAGTGCACAAATTGCGGAACATGTTATGAAGGAGAAGAATACTTCTGTCCAGTACGGGCCATTATCAAAGTATGACAGGTTCTACCAGGAGAAAGGGTGGGGTAATAAAAAAATTTAAAAACATAGGCGGAAAGTGAAATAAAGTTCAGCCAGTTGGCGATGTCACATTTCAAGCAAAATTGACCTCTATTGAACAGAATGGACAAATGTTTTTCTATTAGTGTGTCTTACCTCGAGCGATTGAAGCAAAAATGCCTGCAAAACAAAGAATCGCCGAGATTGAAAAGGCGATTTTCATAGTTTTAATGAAAAGTGCGTAGTAAAGGGGAGTTATTTGAACCTTGCCTATATATAAAGAAAATAGTAATAAAACTAAACCCATGCTAAAGGCTTGACCAGTTAACCTCATCGTACCGAGTGTCCCCGAGGCTACTCCATAAAATTTTCGGTCAATCGAACTCATTACCGCATTGGTATTCGGTGATGTAAAGAAACCAAATCCTAGACCGAGCATGAACAAGCTGGCAAAAATTAATACCAGGCTAGTATTCCTGTTCAGAAAAGTCAGCATTACCAGACCGGCGGTAGTAAACGCCATTCCTATCGATGATACAATGCGCGGCTCTATCCTATCGGAAAGGTTACCGGCAATCGGGGAACAAATAACCATCATGATTGGCTGAGCGATTAATATGAGGCCGGCATGTTCCGGCGTAAAACCATTTATGTATTGTAAATACAGACTTAACAAAAAACCAACAGCCGCAGTAGCACTATAGTTTATCAGAGCTGCCAGGTTTGAAAAGGCAAAGACGGTATTGGTCCGGAAAAATTCAACCTTAAGCACCGGAAATTCTTGCCTCGTTTCCCATTTCAGGAATACAGCAAATCCAATCAGCCCTAAAAAAATCAGCCCGAATCCCCATAATGCCGGCAAGACAGAAAATGCATAGACCAGAATCACTATCGCAAGGCTATAAAATATAGAGCCAATATAGTCAAACTTCTCTCCTCTCGCTCCAGCCCATTCTCCTCTTAGTTTAGAAAAAACCACCACGGAAATGACTATACCTAACAATGCGTTGAGTAAAAATATACCTTGCCAGCCGAAATGCTGGGTCATAAAACCGCCGACTAATGGTCCCACTGATAGTCCGGTATAAACGGCGGCCGTACTGAAGCCCAGAGCCCTCCCTCTCTCCTGCGGTGGAAACACCGATGTCAGAATCGCCACTGATGTTCCAAAAATCATAGAGCCGCCAAACCCCTGTAAAACTCGGAAGAAAATAAGCCATACTCCCGAGGGTGAAATGGCGCAAAGTATTGAAGAAATAGCGTCTACGACGATTCCAATTTGGAAAATCCTTTTCCTGCCTCGTATATCAGCTATCCGACCGAAAGGGACAAGGAAGGCAGCCGCTGCCAGCAAATATGAGGTAGCCACCCAGTTTAATGTAACAGCATCCAGTGATAGCTTTGTCCCTATTGATGGAAGCGCAATATTAATTGAAGACGACGTAAAAGGGGTTAGGAATGAACTCATAATGGCAATTGCCAACACTACATTCTTGCTTACAGAAGCCGTTCCCTGATGAACCGTTCCACTACTCATATTTATATAATATTTTACCTTTATTATTGTTCGAATTCCAAAAATTGTGCCGAATCGGGTGTCCGCTTGCTGGGTGGCGTATGCAAAATAAGAATGGGACATCAATAGTATAGCTGAGAGGCGACCAATTCAACAATGCATCATTTGCGGTTTTGGCTAAACAAATTACTAGAAACTGCAGTGGATATCAGCGTAACAATCTACTTTTTTGTTAAATAACTTTTTAATGCTTAGTTATATATTCAAAGGTAATGTAAAGAATTGAGAGAAAAACAAGACGTTACTAACAAGAAAGGATTACAATAGAGTTATCGGTAGAGAGGGATCATATGTCATTCAAAGATTTTTCCAGAAACCAAATCAGGAAATTGCTGACTAAAGAGAACAATATGATACTGGGAAATAGGATTCCCTCTTACGAGAGCCTTGAAAACAAGTTTCAAGATATCGGTGAATTTGGACTCTATCTTCATATCCCCTTCTGCAAACAAATATGTCCTTACTGCCCATACAACAAGGAGATCTACCACCCTGAAGTAGCGAGGATGTATACGAGAGCGGTTATAAAGGAAATAGACTTCTATTCTAGTCTTTTTGGTGATAAACCTGTCACTTCTTTTTACATTGGTGGTGGAACGCCAACCACGATGCTTCGTGATGGTCTGGGCAACATTTTAGAACATATCTTTAAGAATTTTAATATGCAATGTGACATACACATGGAGAGTCATCCTAATGATTTGACCTCAGACAATCTCAAAATCATAAAATCTCTTAACGTAAAGAATCTGAGCACCGGGGTAGAAGCTCTACAAGACAAATATCTCAGAATCCTTAATAGACCATACAATACGAAGGAAGTGAAAGCGGCAATTGAAAGGGCTGGCAATAAAGGATTCACATGTTTCAATGTGGACTTCATTTTTTCTTTACCTAATCAGACTTATAGTGAACTGGAGCAGGCAGGTCGTGAGTTGGTTGATATGGGTATTGACCAGGTTGCAGCTTATCCTCTTTTCTACTTTCCTTACACCAAAATGGGAGAGACGGCTAAGCGCAGTAACTACAACATATTAAATATCTTCAAGAGAAGAAATATGCTCCATATCCTGGAGGATATATTTTATGATAAAAAATATGAAAGAACGTCAGTTTGGGCCTTCACTAAAGAAGGGATTCCAAAGTATTGCTCGGTGACAGTGCCCCTTTATGTCGGTCTCGGTGCTAGTGGGAGTTCTTACTTGAGAGATATTTTTTACCTCAACACTTTTAATGTTGCTGAATACATCAAGAAACTAGAAGATGGCAGAATGCCCATTGCGTTATCACTGGATTTGTCAGAAAACATGCAGATGGCATGGTGGCTTTACTGGAGAGTGTATGAGACAAGGTTTAAGAGAAATGATTTCAGAAAAAGATTTGAAAAGGATTTCAATGAAGTATGGGGAAAGTACATAAAGTTCTTCTCTCTTTTCGGCTTAATAAAGAAGGATGATGGGAACGAGGTAATTCTTTCTGACAAAGGTATTTTTTGGCTGCATGCGCTGGAAGATCTATTTTCGCTAGATTACATTAGCAAACTATGGGGGACTTCAAAGCAGGAACCGTGGCCTAAAAGAATAGTCTTGTGAGAGTCATGAAACAGATAATTTATGGAATTACATACACCATTAATCGTCGAATCTTTAAAAAATCCACTCCCCTTATAGCTGGCTTAACTGTAACGAACAAATGTAATCTACGATGCCGTCACTGCAGGGTCACCGACCGTGAGGCTGAGGATCTAAGCTTTGAAGAAGCAATTACTATTCTTGATTCATTTTATAAAGAAGGAGGTCGTACGGTTTACCTTCAGGGTGGCGAACCATTTATTTGGCATGACAGACAGCATAATCTTGAAGATATTGTTGAATATGCTCATGAAAAAGGATTTCTCGCAGCTATTATTTATACAAACGGTACAATGCCAATAAAAACATCAGCCGACACCGTATTTATTAGTGTGGATGGGCTTCAAAAAACTCATGATTACTTACGTGGAGAAACATTTGACAAGATAATGGAAAATATTTGTGAATCACAACATCCCTCTCTTTTCATAAATTTTACAATAAATAATTATAACAAAGATGAAATTGAAAATTTTTGTAAGCATATAGATAAAATAAGTCGGATACGTGGAACATTCTTTTATTTTCATACGCCATATTATGGGTATGATGATTTGTATATAGAACCTACTGAAAGAAATGAAATTCTGGGCAGATTATTAACTCTAAAAAGGAAATACAAAATATTAAACTCGCAAGCTGGTTTAAAGTCAGCATTAAATAATGATTGGGAGCGTCCATTAGATATCTGTCGTGTTTACGAAAAGGGAGAGGTGTATGTATGTTGCAGGTATCCTGGAGACCCAAAATTGTGCCGGAACTGTGGATATTTAAGCTATGCTGAAATAGATCAGACATTGAAATTGAAGCCGTCAGCTATTTTAAATGCACTGAAATATTTTTAGATCCAGTTTAAAGGAGCAATTCTCCAAGAAATAGAAAACTGCTCCTCCTAATTTTATAGGACTCCAGATTTATGACACAAACTAAGTTTTTATTGAATATGTCTTCACCTCAGCGTTAAAAACCCCGACTGGCTATCAAAGAGACTCAATTGGAATCAGAGTATCAATGGTAACGAGGTAAACAGTCGTATCACTATTGGGGGCGGGTCAGTCTGGTATGATATTGCCATAGTAACCCGGAAGTACGAGCGTCAACGAAACTATTGCTAATTCTTTGACTCCCTTCGAGCGTCTTTTGAGATGTAATTCCTATCTGCACAACATCAGCTGTTAATTATTCCACTGAAATTCGAGAACCTAGCCAGCGATTTCCGATTTTTCGAGTTGTTTCTGGGTCTTCTCGGCAGGAATCTCATGAGGCGCCCAGTGAGCTTTCCGCAGCGGTATTTCTTTCAAAAAGAAGGTTGCTATTAGCCCAATCATCAGAACTCCGAATCCAACAAGGAAAGCCTCAGCGATGGCTGAAGATAGAGCGTGACGTAAGGTCAGCATCACCTGGTCGAATAACGCGGCCCCCTGACCCGGCTGGCTGAGCATCGTCTTCAACTGTGCCTGGGCAGCCGGATTGACTAGAGCTTGAGGGTTATGCGCTAGAACCGTTAACTGGTCCATGGGCACTAAATTTTTAGCCGAGTCGGGAAGCTGTCCGATGAACCCGGCAAAAAAGCGATTATTCATGACGGACCCCAGTATGGCCAGCCCCACCGCACCGCCGACGGAACGGATGAACGCGCTGGACGCAGTAGCTACCCCGAGCATACTATAAGGCACGGCATTTTGGACGGCAATGGTGAAGACCGGCATCGTCAGTCCCATACCGAGTCCAGCGGGAATTACATCACCTATTACATTCCAGTAGGAAGTTTGCATGGTCAGCCGGGATAGTAGAAAGATGCCAGTGCATATCAAGGCTGTCCCGATGATCCCTTGGATACGGTAGTGACCTCCGGCACGAGCCAGTAATTGGCCTCCGACGAAGCTTCCGAACATCACTGCCATCGACATCGGAATCATCATATTGCCACTACGCGTAGCGGATGCTCCGAGTATTCCTTGATAGAAAAGAGGAATAAACACAATGCTGCCGAACATTCCCATACCGGTTAAAAATGAAACCAAGTTAGAAATGGCTACGATCCGGTTTTTAAATAGTGATAGAGGTATGATGGGCTCTTTAGCCCGGATTTCGAGAACTAAAAATAGTCCAAACATGATGGCCGCGAAAACAAACATACCGATGATTTCGGGAGAGCCCCAAGCGTATTCCACTCCCCCCAAGGTTAACACTAACATAGCGGGGACCACTGTCAGAATAAGAACACTTAAACCCGGGTAATCGATACTATGTTTGAGATTATCGGCTCGTAGATTCGGAAAGAACTTGAAAAAGATTCCGATGACCAATAATCCCAGCGGAATATTCACAAAAAAGACCCAGTGCCACGAGATTTGGTCGGTCAAGAAACCACCGATGGTAGGTCCAATGACGGATGAAAATCCGAATACCGCGGCCGTATAGCCCTGGT
>Ga0187886_1001168_pt1 | contig 25417 bp, 18 predicted proteins | sample June2016WEW_20_1_FD_133001 | JGI IMG/M metagenome (GOLD analysis project Ga0187886, IMG submission 133001) | Peatland microbial communities from SPRUCE experiment site at the Marcell Experimental Forest, Minnesota, USA - June2016WEW_20_150 | ecosystem: Environmental > Terrestrial > Soil >... | reverse complement strand
TCGCGCCAGCCCATCAGAAAAAACGCGGTGGTGCCGTTGAAGAAGTAGTGCTCCCCGGTGCCTTCCCAAATGAAATGCCAAGGGTACTTGGGATCGACACGGATAGGGCCTCGCCGATGGCCGTTGGAGGCCCGGAATGTACCCGTATACGTTTGCTCGAAACCACCCCGCCGATAGCTTACCGAGTAAGCGTAATCACCTGACGCAGATGGCATGAATCGGATACGGAAGACAGTTCCATCAGCGGAGTCACAGAAGCCAGCCACAGCTAACCGCTGGCTGTCGCCGGCCTTCCCGAACTGTCCTTCAACAGCAACATCTGTAAACGGATTTTTCGCGTCCGGCGACGCAACATTCAGCGTGACTTCGACGAAGTCGTACGCCTCAACGGTTGCCGCCGACTGAGAAAAAGTGATTTTCGTCGGAGCCGCCTGGATCGGACGGACCGCACCGGCGACCGTCAGGAGCCCCGCAACGAGAATCCACAGCCGATACAAGTAGGAGAACCTATTCCTCGCGGACATGATTTTGACCTCCAGTGGAATTCAACTCATTTTGGCAGACGCAAGCCGAGTAGGCGCGCTTAACTCCTCCGCAGATAGAGCGCGGCCGCGCCGCCGACGATGGCACGAACAGTCCTTGCCACACAGTCCCTGCGCAGAAACGCGCCTCCTCTTAGGAGCGTGTGCGGTAACGATTTTACTGTCGTGGCAATGTCCTCATTGCCGTCCGTAATTGCCTGATTCGGCGGCGGGGACGCCGCCGCAATAGTCTGCTCTGCCGAGGGGCGTCACACCTGCCTACCCTTTACCAACCCTCACGGCTGCTGCTCAGGTAGTACCCTTCACTCGCAACAGGAGTACCCAGTCCTGCTCTTCAGGGGCGCGAAAAGTGTTTGGCTCCACTTGTACGGCCGGCGCTCGCCGACCCGTCCGCGGATCAAACCACTCGCCTGCCAGGTCCGGTGCCAGAACTCCAGGGCTCAATTTCAATTCACCGCCCACAGGTAAATAGACGATCGCAAGATTTCCTTGCTCCGAACGTGACGCGGAAATGTGCCGCGCCGGGTTCTCTCTCCCCGGCTGGTCAACCAGCAGCTTATCATCCGGACGTAGGGTCCACCAGGGGATGGAAGTGAAGAAATCTGCGAGGTACTTCATCTGGGTACTGCCCGGGAAGGACAACGCTTCTCGCCATGTCTTGGCGACACCGGTATCGGGGTGGTCCGTGGGTGGCTGCCCAACCGCCGTGTGCCAACTCCACACACCGTGGGCACCGTAGGTGACACCCGCCGTTGGTGCGTTCAGAAGACTCCAGTAGATCGCCCGGCGCGTGACATACGCGGAGTGCGGGATACGGGACTGATAACCCAAATGACCTTCATAGGGCGGCTCGAGATTGATGAACGGACGCGACGGGGGCTCACGCCAGTCCTCTGTGACGGGACCCGAATGCAGCCAGCGAAGCGTATTCGCGTCGTCCCCGTGCCCACTCTGATAGATCAGGAAGTCCAACCACTTCTCTTCCCGAAAGCTGTCCCACGGCCACAGCATGCCGCCTGGGTGTGAAGTGACAGGGGCATGCGACCGGCCTCCAAACGCTGCCCGCCCGATACGCTTCCAACGCGCGCCCTGGGCGCCCACATAGTCAGCGTCTCCCGTCAGGATCCACACCACATGGTTCGCACCGTATCGAGCCTCTAAGTAGCGGATAAGGCGGACCACCTCCTTCTCGGGAAGGTAGTTTCCTGAATCCACCGGCCTCAGCCCCCAGGTGAGGACGATTGCCGCCAGCAGCCCGTGTGCCGTCACCGCGTCCACCCGCTCGTCCAGCCGCTGGTAAAACCGAGGGTTCAGGCGGATGGGGTCCGTACCCGTGAAGGAAATCTCGCCGTTTTCATCCGCGGCGACGCCATTGCGGGGCGCGACAACATTGAAATGGACCACCGTGAACTTCTTTGCCAGGCGGTCATCCAGATAGGAGTTCCAATCGTCCTTGTGACTTAAGATCGCGCCATACCAGACGGTGTCTCCCAACCAGAAGAAAGGCGTTCCATCGGCGTGCTCAAGATAGCGACCGTTGCCGGCGACGCGCACAGCGCCGTGTTGGACAAAGGGACCCTTGCCCTCCCCACGCCGGCACGCGAATTCTCCTGTCTGGCCATTCAAACCAGCCAGCGCTGGTCGGGAGCGGCTTTGATAGGTCCACGTCCCAGGCTCGTCCGGCATGAAGCGCACGCGCCACGTTTTGCCACCGTCCCAAAAGCCCAAAACACCATGGGGCTTCCCAGAAGGGGAGCGGAATTCGACGTTAACCTCGGTCTCCGGCGCTGCCTCTCCCTGCGCGACGAACGTCCTCTCCCAGCGACCCCAGACCGACGTAGTCTGGGCACTCGCAGCGAAGGGCAGCGCAAGGAGCAGCATGACAAGAAGGGATTTGATCATCAAAAAGCTGATCCTCCTAATGCTCAGCGGTCAGCGCTATTGCACAAGTTCAGCCGCTGGATTTTAGATAGAGAGCTGCTGGACCGCCAAAGGGCGTCGTGAACGCCTTGACCGCCCCTCCCGTCACAGGCTTTCCCAGCATCGTGGTGCCTTTGCACAAACTGAACCACTCCACGGCGTAAGTCCCCGGCCCGTCCGTGAGGTTCACTGTGAACTCGCCCTGGTTGCCCGGCTGCAAAACCAAGTACTCCTTGCCTGGATTCGCCAGGCAGTATCTTGTATTCGCCAGGTCGTCACGCGGCACCATCGCCGCCAGATTCATCCTCTCGGCATAGCGGCGCGTATGCCCCATGCCCTCGCGGGCCGAGTCCTGCCAAGTCGGCGAGGGAGGAAGTTCTTCCATGAAAAGCACGTTGAGACCCCGGCAGAAGCTCTTCCAGACCCAGACCGCGTCGCCTCCCGTGTGACCCCAAAGATGGTCGGTGTCATTCACCACGCTCTCATCCGGTCAAAATACTCCGGGTTGAACTTGGTCAGGTCAAACCTGGGTTTTCCATCCGTGGCTGCACCAGGACCGCTGCGCACCCAGGGGTGAGGCTGGCAATACTTGACCACCCCCACCGGCTCCTCATCGGCCCACTTTGGGCTTTCCCACCTCCACAAACGGAAGAAATTGTGGTTCAGAGACTGCAGGAAATCCAGGTAAGCCTTGTAATCGAATACGGGAGGCCGGTCTTGACCTTCCAGAAATCGGTGTCCGTTGTCCTGAAAATTGTGCCAGTTGTGCGAACCGGCCAGATAGACGGCTTTCCCCGAGCCATCAGTAAAATAGCGCGGGTTAGAAGACAAAACCCGCAGTGGTCCCTTTGCCGGAGTCGGTGGGACTTCACCTGTGGGGACTGTCCAACCACTGCGACCCGACCTGGGAAGCAGGCCCGAAAGGACTGTGGCACCACTCACCAAAGCCGTTCTTTCTAGGAACCGACGTCGATGCATAGGGGAATCCTCCCTAATCACCGATCGGACAGCCATGATCCAGTCAGGGCAATCACGCACCACAGCAAGGTTCCACCAACAAGATACCGTCTTGTGGCAAGGCGAATCACCCGGCCCCCCCCCGATAACGTTCTTTCCCGTCAAATCTTGGCGAGTGGTTGAGGCGCCTGTTCTGCAGCCAAAATCCAGCACTACTGCCCTGGTAACTCAGTGGGGTAGTTCCTTGACTTGTCTTCCAGGACGAGAACCCAATCGTTCTGATCTCCATTGGAGGGCGGGACGAATTCGCGGATCCCGCTGTTCGTGTATTGGCCGATATAAGTCCAAGTCCCTTCGCGAGGGTCGTACCACTGGGCTTTGATTCCTGGTGCGGAGAGCTTGTCCATATGGATGCCAACTCGATGGCCAAAGGGCAAATAGGCAACAATGAAGCTCGAGTCGTCAGCCCGCGTGGCCTGAATATGGTCTTCCCCTTCGTCCTTGCCCAGGGCGATGAGGGATTGGTCAGGAACCATCCTGTACCAGGGCCGGACTTCGAAGAGCTTGCGGAGGAGGCCCATGTCGTAGGCTCCCTCGAAATCCATCGCTTTCCGCCAGTGAGTCGTCCCACGCAGGGCGGCGAATGGAAACGAGTGGTCACCGAGGGCGGGCATCCGGTCAGGGTCCCAAAACTGCCAGATGTTGTTGTTCCCGTATCCGTGCCCCGCTGCCCCAGCTAGCATGTTCCAGTAGGCTGCCTCCCTCTCCTGGTGCGCATCCATGCGTTCTGCCGTATGTCGTCCGACATCGGGATGATTCTCATACCTGGCTTCCATATCGATCGTCGGCTTCACGGGCTTCAGGTCGTAGTCGTGGGTTATGAACTCGTAGTTAAGCGTCCCCCATCGATGACCAGACTGGATCATGTTGAAGTCAAGCCATTCCGCATTGTGAAACCAGAACGAGGAGGAATATGCAGTGACACCCTGTCTGGGCCCACCACTATGATATGAAACGAGCTGAGTCCCCTTGCTTCCTGCCTTCAACCCTTTTGCCATTGCAGCCCAGATTTCTTCGGCCCCGGCGGCCTGGCGATCACCACCCAAGAGCCAGATTACGGCGTTGTCCCTATAGCGGCTGCCAAGGAATTCGCCGTAGGCAAAGGCATTAGATGGATTGAAGGCTGGCTCCGTGGTTCCCCCAACGTGTTCGCCGTACGTCACGACCATCCCCATGACTAGTCCCAGCTCGTTGGCTCTATTCACAATGTAGTCAACATTCTTAAAGAACGCTTCGTTGGGCTTTGTGGGGTCCCGATCTAGTACGGTTAAGTCGCCATAGATATTCTTTACTTCCAAACCTCGCAACACATATGCCTGGATTACGGTGAATCCTTTCGCGGCACGGTTCTTGAGATATTCTTCCGCCTCTTCACGGGTCAACCTTTTGAACAATGTCCAGGCAGTATCGCCCAGATACAGAAATGGCCTGCCGTCCTGACTGACGAGATATCTTCCGTTCGCGCTGACCTTTAGTTTCAAGCCCTTGACCGAACGGGTGGTGCTGGCTGCGATGTCGATGTCCTCACCCCGAAGGGTTGGGGCATCCAGCACCCAAACGCTGGGAGTGATAACTACGCCTAGCATCACCAGCAAAAAGCGACGATACATGTGTACCTCCTCCCGGAGTCTGCAGCTTCGAAGGCAAACTCATCCTCGACTGGATCCCCAGTAGAGATGTACCCCGTGAGGCGTAGGCAGTCTCTTCGGCCTTTTCTCCTATCGGGGCGAAACCAGAATCTTCACGTGCTTGTCCTTCTCCGTCAGAAGAGGACGAAAGCCCTTTTCGACAAGGTCGTCGAGCCGAATGTGCCCCGTGATCAGGGTGTTCCCCCGAAACCGCTCGTCGGTCATCATGGCAATGGATTCGTCAAAGTACCCGTAACCGCTCATGCTTCCCCTCACCGTTTTCTCGCGAAAAACCAGATCGGTGAAGTCCAAGGGCGCGGGCTTTTCAAAAACCCCCATCACGATCAGCCGTCCCCTCGTGCGAGTCAGCCGCGCTGCCAGCAGGCCGGTGTCTTGTTGACCTGCGCATTCAACCACGACATCGAAACCGTCTCCATTCGTAAGCTCTCTGGCGCGCTGGAGCGGGTCCTCGCACTTTGGATTGATCACGGCGGTGGCGCCACATTGCTTCGCCAGCTCAATGCGGCGGGCCGCCATTTCCACGGCAACAACTCGTTTGGCCTCGCGAATTACCGCTGCCATCAACGACATCAGTCCGATGGGGCCAGCGCCGACGATTGCCACACTATCTTCAGCGCCGACTTCGCCCCGCAACACCGCTCTCGCCGTAGAGGCAAACGGCTCTACCATGGCGGCCACTTCATCAGAGAGCGCGTCCGGGAGGTGGTAGCACTGGTAAGCGTGAAGATTGACACGCTCGGCAAAGGCACCGCCAGTCCATGACGTTCCCAGAAAAGCCACCTTGTCGCACTGCGCCATGGACCTGGACTTGCACCACCGACACTCCAGGCAGCCAACAATGGGACAGGCAGTCACGCGGTCTCCCAAGGAAAAACCTTTAACCTCTTTGCCAACCGCCACTACTCGCCCGGACATTTCGTGTCCCATGATGATGGGCGCACGCACGCCCGTCAGGGGATGCGGGGCATCAGCAGGTATGTAGAGTGGGCCTCCGATGTACTCATGAAGATCGGTCCCGCAGATCCCACAATAGGCAACCTCCACCTGTAATTGCCCAGGAGGAGGCAAGGGAGGGTCACTCACTTCTTGCACGCGCACGTCCTGACGTCCATGCCAAACTGCTGCTTTCACAGAAGGCTCCCTGTGCTATGTCGCGTTGCCTCTCGTGCCGCCATTATGCGGGTGGCAGAAACTGGGGGAAGGTCCCGTGCAAGCGTTGGCGTACTTGGCTTGGCCAGACGCAAACCGTTCGCTCGTCCCAGCCTTTTCTTGTTCTGAGATATTGATCGGCCGGCTCTTCTCCAGCCGGGCAAGAAAAAGCCGGGCCGCACAGGCGGCCCGGCTCGATGCTCTCTCGAGACAGATCAAAAGTCGAACCGGAGAGAGAGTTGGATGACCCGCGGCTGGCGCGTCGAAGTGACTTGGCCGAAGGTGCTGTTTACTTGTGGAAATCCAGCCGTCGTGTCATCGAATAGTGCGAACGTATCCATCCCCGAAAACTGCGTGTGGTTCCAAGCGTTGTAGAATTCAAATCGGAACTGCAGGGACCGGGTCTCACTCTTCAACGGGAACTTCTTCATGAGGGTGATATCCCAGTTGTTCGGCCCCGGTCCACGGACAGGGAAAACGGAAGCGTTGCCGGGATCGATGACCCACTCATCCGATCCGGGAGAGGTTTCGTAGGGGAGAGCGGGCATGGCAAACGCTGCGGTGTTGAACCAACGGTCGAAGGTTCGATCCCCATGGGAGAGTTGCGGCCGCGCGATCACATTCGTCCGCGTTCCGTCACCCCCGCCACTCAGATCAACGCCGCTAACCGTCCCGAGCCCTATGCCCTGAGGTAGACCGCTGGCCATGGTAGTGATTCCCGAAAGCTGCCAGTTGTCGAAGATGCTACCGACGAACAATTTCGCCGCGGAACCTTCTACAAACTTGCTGGCCTTCGGGAGGTCCCAGACGTAGTTGACGATGAACATGTGGGTCTGGTCGAAGTTGAGCGGCCCGTACGCCCGTACTCGCCAGGGAAGAAACTTCGGCAGTCCATCGCCTTCGCCGGCGCCCGTGCCCAATGTGTGCGACCAAGTGTAGGCAATCCCGAACGAAACTCCCTTGGCAAAGCGGCGATTGACGCCCACCTGCAAAGAGTTATAGTTGGAAATGCCATTATTCATTGTCATCCCGATTCCTTCATACCCAGGAATGGGGCGGAAGAAGGTGTCGGATAAAGCACTTCCAGTAGTGGGATCGATATTCTTCTTTAGGAAGCGGGCTCCGTAAGGGATGGCATTTTGATCTTGGCTCTGGATCAGGTGCCTGCTGACGTTGCCCACATAGGACACATCCACAACTGTTTTGAAGCCGATATCCCGCTGAACGCCCAGGCTATACCGGTAAATAGACGGCACCTTATCGTTCAATTCAATCGCACTCGTGCCCCCCGGGAACAAGAGACCCGAGCGACTCAGCAGCGTATCCATATTGCCGTAATAAATGTGGGGCTGGATCTGGACGGGAGGATTGGTGACCATGCTCCACGCGTAGGTGCTGTAAGAGGGAGTGGTCTCCTTCATCACCGCAAATCCTCCGCGGATGGCCGTCTTCCCGTTCCCAAACGGGTCGTAGGAGAAGCCGAACCGAGGAGTCACCTGTACTGGTTGCTGCTTTCTGAAACCATCCGGGTAGCTCTTGTCCGAACTCAGCACCATACCAGGGAAATCATACTCACCGGTGAAGGCGCCGATGTACACTTCGGGACTGGTGCACGCGAGGGTCGGGTTGGCAACACATGCAGCATCCGTGGGATTAACAGCACGCCGGCTGCCGCCTACGTCCACGGGGTAGTAGAGCGGCGGCACCTGGGCTGGGTCATAACGGTCCCTCACGAACTCTGCGCCCAACCCCTTGTTGACTTTCCAGGGGGTGAACCAAGCGAACCTGGCGCCAAAAGTGAGAGTCAACTTTCGATTCACCTTCCAGGTATCCTGCGCAAACCATTCCCATACCTGGTTGGCCATCAGATAGAATCTGCGGCTGTCGGACTCTCTATACTCCCGGAAATTCCCCACGATGGCGTTGGCATAGTCCCAGCCTGTATCCAATGGGTTGTACACGTCGTGTGTGAAATCGAAGCACCCGTTGAAACAGTCCGCGTGCGGGCCGTCCGTGGCCCAACTCCGTTCGAAGGCGAATCCAAACTTGAACGTGTGCGGCCCCCGGATCCAACTCAAGTTGTCGGCCATGGTGAACCTCGGATAGCCTTGGTTGTCGGGCAGCCGAGGATCGTCAGCCCCAACATAGGCCCCGCTGGGAACGAAATTGAAGTTCGCCGCGGGGAAGAGGTCGTTCGTATTGGCTCCCGGATAGAGCTGGCCAAGGGTAAAGCCAAGCGTCGAGCGCTTGATGGGGTCGAAGTAATTCGCCGCCGTCCGCCCGAAGAGGTTGGTGGCAGGGCTCAGCTCCTTCTCCCCTAGCATACCTATATTGAACTCGTTTACAACTGTCGGGCTGACGACACGCGTCCAGGTAAGCTGCAGCGTGTCCGTGGTTTCCTTGTAATGGTGCTTGAAAAGGGGAATGTCCCCAGCATACCCCAAAACGCGGCAGCCGTAGGCGCGCGTGTCCACCCACCAACGCCGCCCGCTCAGTGTGAAGGTATCCTTGCTGGCAGGGTGAAAGTCAAGCTTGAGCGCCTGGAGTCGTTTGGGGATTTCGCAAACGTCCACCCACGTATAGTTGTACCCCAAGGTCGGATCGAAGCCGGGCTGACCCACCTCGGGAACGTTGGGTAGCGGAAATATATTCAGGATAATCTGGCCATACGGGTTGATCCTAGATGACGGCACAACATTGCTAACGATTGGATTCGGGTTTGCAGGGTCGGGGTCGGTGATCGTGACGTGTTCGACCGGGTCAGTACCCAGGAACACACTGTTCGTGAAATTGCCCTGTCTCTCTTCCGCAGTGGGAACCGTCACCTGGTTCCTTCCCCAAGGCGATTTGATCCGCCAGTCTTCTTCCGAATAGAAGAAGAACAGTTTGTCCTTGTTGACGTTGAACTTACCAGGGATATAGATCGGGCCGCCCACGGCAAACCCGAAAGTGCCAAATCGGTAGATGGGTTTCGGAACGCTGCCAGTCGTGCCATCCTCTCTCACAACCTGCGTTCGGTTGTTGAAGAAGTCGTTGGCGTTCAACTTCTCGTGGCGCTTGAAGCCGTACACCGTCCCATGAAAGTCCTTCGTGCCGGACTTGCTCACGACAGAAATGGTGGAGCCAGGGTTGCGGCCGTAGTCTGCCGTGTAGTTGTTGGAAACCACCTTCACTTCCGCGACCGCGTCCATGCTTACGGGCGCCATGAACATTCCCACGAAATCCGGGTTGGAACCCAGCTGCCCATCGAGCATGACCGTGTTCCAGGATTCGCGAGCCCCGCCGATGGCTGGGGTGAAGCTCCCGTACTGCCCGCCGTTCGACGTCACCGTCGGGTCCGTATCCGAGTTTTCGCCCCAAGGGACCACGTTCAGGGTGCTTACGCCGGGTAGCACGCGCAACAGTTGCATGGCGTCGCGACCCTTAACAGCCAGGTGGTCGACTTGAATGCTAGAGATTGATGCGACGGTATCGGCGCTTTCCGTGTTGATCGCTTCGGCTACTGCCGTCACTTCAATTGTCTGTGTCACCTGGCCGACAGTTAGTTGGATGCCGCCCAGAGCCACACGCTGATTGGCGGCCAATACGATCCCCTTGCGTTCGGAAACCTGAAAGCCGGCCTTCTCCACTCTGACGGTGTACGTACCAGGCCGTAACGCGGTGAATACGAACTCTCCACTCGCGCTGCTCGTGACCGTCCGCGAAGCTCCCGTATCCTCGCTGGTCAAGGTGACGCTGGCATCCGGAATCACGGCGCCGGAAGAATCCAGAACCGTACCGCTGAGTTCTCCAGTGATCATTTGCGCGGGCGCACGCCCACACAACAGCAGGAGCATGATCAGCCCCCACAAATGCCATAGCCGAAAACTATTACGGGTTGACATATGCAAGCTCCCTTCCGCGCTGCGGCTGTCTAGTGCCGGACTTGACCCTGACACCCGGAAAACTGCCCTGAGTTTGAGAACATGCCGGTCGTGTCGGCACTCTCTTGCGGCTATTTAGAAGGGACCATGGCAGCGTTTCTATAAGGATCGGAATTTTTTTTCTTGCAAAAGTATCACAAGCAACGGCCCCCGATGGCGGAAACCCACGGGCGCGCGCACACACCCAGTTTGCCGCTGGTCCGGAGCCTCGAATGCGCGGGCTGGTACCGTGGCCTATCTGATACCAAATGTTCGAGATCCGCCCGGTGGGAATTGACGCGCCCAGAGGTTTTTGGTAGCTTCTATCGTGAACCCGGGGACATACTCCGCAATTCACTGGCGGGGGTCATATGCGCCTGGCTGGGAACTTGAAGTGGCAGGATACTGTATCAGTCATCGCCCCCCAAATACGGGCTGATGGCGTCCATATTTGGCCTTTTGACCCATCCTTCCCTGTGGCTGTCACGTTTCAAGTCTTCGGTGAACGGCAACCCGTCCGGATGAATCGCCACGACTATTTCGAGCTTGCCTGTGTCCTATGGGGCGAGATCACTTGCCAGGTTGCAAATCGCAGCTTCGTGGCCCAGAAGGGCGACCTCATCGTCATGGGCAGCGCCATGTATCATCGCATGGCTCGAAACACCAGGTTGCACGCGAAAATCGCGACGGCGTTCTTTATGCCGGAAGTGATCTGTGAGGCAGGCGCCCACGGGGATGAGGCAGAGTTCCTGATGCCGTTTTATCTTGAGGATGCCTCATTCCCTCACCTGATTCCCGCGAAGACTGGCATGCCTGCTGAAGCCCTGAGCCTGATTCGGCGCATAGACGCCGAGTTGCCAGCCACCACGAGCCGTGCTCGGCTCTCAGTCCGGACCTACTTGAAGATGATCCTCATCCTGCTCGTCAACTACTATTCAAAGTACATCGGTAGCCGACAGGTCGATGGCCTTCAGCAGCAAGCGAGCCAGCGAATTGCCCCTCTGTTCGAGTTCCTGGAGACGCACTACAACCGAGCGGTCGCCGTGGAAGACGCGGCTGAACTGCTGCGCATCAGCAAGCCGCATTTCATGAGGGTCTTCAAACAGGTAACAGGTCAGTCCTTCATCTCCTATCTCAATCACTTCCGCATCGCCAAGGCGCAGGCGTTGCTGACGTCGTCGGACACACCCATCTCCCAGTTGAGCCAGGACGTGGGATTCTGTGATCAGAGTTACTTCGGGTCAGTATTCCACAAGATCGCCCGTATGACGCCCATGGCTTACCGACGACGCTTCGCAAGCTCCGCCGGAGACACGCACGTCCACAGTGTCAGCCAAACCCCCTAGGAAATGTGGCAGCCGGAGCGCAACCAGCTGACTCCCAAACCCTGAGCTTTCTCCCCTACTCGGCGACCCTACGTAAACTTCCCCTGGGGCACGGCGGTGAACACAGCCGGGCGAATCCACACAGTCTCGGCAACCATATGGAGACAGATCCACGCTGCTGGGTGCACCTGTTTCCACCGCTGGACCGCAACCAGCGCTATGAACCGCTTCTAGACTCTAGGCTGCCAAGCTGTCACAAAGTGGGATGATAGAATCGCGATAATTCTTGCAGGGATGCTTGTAGGTGACCTTTCCGAGCGTTCGTAGATTTGCCCGTCGGCGGAACTCCAGCCGACCGACCGGCTGGTAGTCCTCCCCGATGTACTACCCGTCTAACCTCCCGCATGACGTTCAGCGTTGACCCAGCGCCAGTCCTTCGGGAAACCATTGCATAGCCCGCGCATTTCCCTTGGTCCGAGATGGACTGTATATGCTCTCACGAAAAGCATTCCGGGTGATCGCGAGTCCACTCCCGGCCTTTGGGAGTCTTCCACCACTCGTACTGGCCTGCCCTGCCTGGTTCTGCGGTCCTGGCCAACAGTTGGGCGATTTGTGCTTCGCTCATCTGCCGAAACTCGCGCGTGATCTTGAGGTTCTCCCGGAGGATTTCCATCGTGTTCATCCCGGAGATCACCACCGAAACCGGCAAGCTCATCACGTAGTGTAAGCACTCAACGGGCGCCACGTCGATTGGCTTCAGATCGTAATCCTTCGCCTCGCTATAATCCTTCTTGCCTACGAACCCTCCAGCCCCCATCGATTTGAATGCCAAAACACCGACGCCCAGCTTTTGCAGCACCGGGACCACCTCACCGGCGACGTTCCGAAAGTGGGGATCCATGACGTTCAGTGTGACCATTGCAGTATCGAAGGTAAAGCCGTTCTTCAGCCCCAGATTAATCGTCTTCAGGATGACGTCGGGACCCCAGTGACTCGTGAACCCGATATAGCGGATCTTCCCGGCCTTTTTCGCGGCTAGTAGGGTTTCGATGGCGCCGTTGGGACCGAAGATCCTGTCGGGATCACTCATGTTTACCACTTCATGAAACTGTACCAAGTCGATGGTGTCCGTCCTCAAACGGTGTAGTGAGTCGTCGAGCTGCCATTCGGCGGAGGGTTTCGTCCGCCCATCGATCTTGGTTGCCAGAAAGGTCTTCTGGCGATATCCATCCCGGAGTGCCTTGCCGATGCGGTATTCACTCAGGCCCCAATCATAGTCCCACGATGTCTCAACAAAGTTGACGCCGTCATCGATGGCCGTGCGAATGAAACGGATAGCGTATTCCTCATCCGGCATCATCATCCCGAAGTGCGCGCCTCCCAGCCCGAGCAGGGACACTTTCTCTCCTGTGCGCCCGAGTGGCCGGTAGGGCATCTCTCCCGCGGCCGCTGCAGTCGCGTTCTTGCTAAGCAGAGGAACAAGGACACCTGTTGCCGCAGCGCTCAAGGTCACACCTTCGATGAACGCCCGCCGGCTTTGCTTCGGATTTCTCATAGTCATCACCCGGAATCTCCGATTTGAACTTCACCTTTGCGTAAGACCATACACCGGCCACTCTGTCGGTTCAAGTTCAGAGCACCAGGCTCTCCTCCGAACCACAGCGCGGCCCCCCACTCTGTCAATATGGGTCCCGCCCTGCTCGATTGAACACGTTACGGTTAGCCTTGAATTCGCACTCTTATGCAGAAAGTGCGCCTGAGAGTCGACGCAGTCGGCGCCGCCGTGTTCTCTCCTCGGTCTTGCGACTAGGATAGCGCCGACTCCGTGCGTAGCCCTCGGCCCAGAGGCGCCGCTCCTGGCTTGCCTGGATCAACCGCGCGCTGATTTGTACCCCGTTGCCAGAGCGCTGGACGGAGCCCTGTAGGATGGCGTCCCACGTTGAGGAGAGGTCTGCAGGAACCGACATCCTAAACTTTTGCCGTCCGATAGCTTCTTCGCTTCAGGGCGGTCTCATAGACCCGGCACAAGCGGTCGGCGGAGACGTCCGGTTGGATGTTGTGCGACGGCACGAACACGTATCCGCCGCCGGGTGCCATGATGTCGATAGTGCGGTTCACCTCATCTTCGATTTCCTGCAGATTGGCGAAGGGGAGCACTTGTTGCACGTCAATACCTCCTCCCCAAAAGGCCAACTCCCGGCCGAATTCCTTTTTCAAGATGGCGATGTCCATCTTGGCGGCGCTTCGCTGGATGGGGTTCAGCGCGTCCACGCCGATCTCGATGAAGTCCGGAATTACGTCGTAAACCGAGCCGCAGGAATGGTAGAAGACCTTGGCGCGGGTGTGGGCATGGATGAAGTCAAAGATCCGCTTCTGCCGGGGCTTGATAAACCTTCGGTAGAAAGCTGGCGAGATGTACAGCGACCGCTGCATACCGACGTCGTCGCCTTGGGCCACCACCTGCAAGTACTCACCCGCGGCACCCAGAAAAACCTCCCAGAGGCCAATGGCGGTATCGGTGAGCTTGTCGAGCAGCGCCTCGGCGAACTTGGTATCCCAATACAGATCCACGCAGAACTGCTCATAGCCGCGCACGATGCAGGCGCCTTCGAACGGGCCCATGCACATGATGTCGGCTACTAACGCGTACTCGGTGGTCTCATACTGACGCTTGGTCTCCTCGGCCAGTCCCGCCACGCGACCGGGGTCATACGGGTCCGGCCAGACGGCCTTATCCAGGGCGTCGATGGTTGCCGCAGCCAGTGGGCGCTCGACCACGTCGTAGTAGTAGAGCGTCTTCTTCCAGCGCACGGCGAATTCGTCGTAGAAGCTGTCGTCGGGCATCTCCCGAGGTTGGAAATTCCTGGGGGGCCTCAGGGTTACAGGGCGGAAGTCCACTTCGCACTTTTGATAGAAGTCCTCCAGGGGATACACGCTGTCCATCGGGCGGTCGGAGATGCGAGGCGCCGGGTCGGGTGGCAGGCCCCAATAGGCCCGCGCATTGATGTACGCGAGGCGGGTCGGTGCGGTCACATTCGTGGCGCCGAGGTCGACAGGGAGCTTGTCCGGCTCGTTATGGTTCAATGCCGTCAGAGCGCGTTCGCGAGGGGTCATGGTGATTCTCCTCTGACTAAAGGCACGCAGTGTGTGGCTCAGAGCCAGCCGGGCATCCCAAGCTCAGCAAAGTCACGCGGCTTTCCTCAGCCTTACAAACGCGGCGAATGTAGAAGTGCATGAGCGCGTTCCGTGTTGACAGCCTCGCCTTGTGGTGCCACCTTACCTGTTTGTGTCACCTGGCCCACGGTGAGATGACAGTTGGCCAGGGCTCCGCGCTGGTTCGCTGTCAGCCGGAATTTCCGATTTGAGCCTCTGCCATGCACCGAATCATATGCCGGCCACGGTAGCAGTTTAAGTTGGCCTGGTTGAAGCACCACGCCCTCGCAGCACAGTGCCCGTCCAACCTGAAAGTTCTCGAATCGAGTATCCGTAGGGCCCTGTACCGTCTCCGCGCGTAGCCCTGGCTAATCTGCGGTCAGCCCGCCGTCCACCATGTAGAATCCGCCCGTGCAGTAGCACGATTCGTCCGAGGCCAGGAAGAGGACCAGGGGGGCGACATCCTCGGCGGTGCCGAGGCGCCCGAGCGGCGCCTTGGCGACCAGGCGTGTGCGGGTTGCCTGATCTTCTAGCAAACTGGCGATGAGGGGTGTTTCAGTTGTGCCGGGAACGACCGCGTTAACCCGAATGTTGTCGCGAGCGTAGTCCACTGCCATGATGCGCGTGAGCGCGAACATACCGCCTTTGCTCGTGCTGTAGGCAGTGTAAGTGGGAGCGCAGCCGGTAAGGCCGGTAGGCGAGGCGATGTGGATAATTGAACCACCACCCCGCCTGATCATCGCGGGAATGGCATATTTCGAACACAGCCACGCCCCCTTGAGGTTAACGGCCATCGTGCGCTCCCAGACTTCATCGGGAAGTTCGTGCGCGCGGGCGTCTTTCCCGTGCATTTGGATGGCGGCGTTGCTAACCAGGACGTCCAGGCCACCGTAATGGTCGACCGCAGCGTTCACCATGGCTTGTACGTCCTCTAGCTTTGAGACGTCGCTGCCAACGAAGATTGCTTCACCACCTACGTGCCGGATCGCGGCGGTTGTCGCGTCGCCTCTGCCGGCGTCAATCTCCGCCACCACAACGCGAGCGCCTTCGCGCGCAAACAACTCCGCTACTGCTCGTCCGATCCCAGCGCCCCCGCCGGTGACAATGGCCACCTTGTCCTTCAGTCGCATAAACGTTCCCCCCTCAGCATTCGTAAGAAGCCCTTGAGTCTTTGGGACGACGCCTCAGATCGCAAACGCCGGAGGGCAAATCACGGCGAATACATACGCGTACGGCCCTACTCAAAAGGCAGCGAGCAGCCTCTTCCCCGCGAATCGCGCTCCAAGACCCCTAGCAGGGTCATCCTGCTGCAGGGCCTCCTGCCTGGGTCGTGCCGAAATGAATCGTCTTCCCAGACCGCGCTGAGTCGTAGGCGGCGGAGGTGAGGATAATTGTCTTGAGGTTATCCTCCCCGGTGGTTTCCCCCGGCCCCTCGCCGCGCAGTGCCTCCAGCAAGTTGCCGATGCAGGGAACGATGCTGGAATGCACGACTAGGTAGTCGGGGTCGGCCCACCAATAATTCGGCGGCGGGTAGCGCTTGGCGTGGGTCCCGTTCTTGGTGGTCACGCGGATCCAGTAGTCGGGGCAAAGTTCCGCAGACCCCTTGTCTCCTTCTACAAAAATGAACGTCTCAGGGAACCGCTCGCGTTCTAGGTAGTTTTCCGCGTAGCCGAGTTCGCTGATGACCGTGGTCTTGCCGCCCATGTGCATCATTACCGTGGCGATGTCTTCGCCCTTGATATCGTCGTGGACCTGCTGGACTTGGCAATATAATCGGTCGGCTTCTCCGAACAGAAATCGTGCCACGTCAAGGATGTGCGTCCCCATGTCCCATAGAATAAACTCTTCCCAATCCTTGAGTGCCGGCTCATTGATGAAAACGGGAAAACCCGAAACCATCGTCAGGCGAGCGCGGAAGGGCGTCCCTATCGCGCCTTCGTCGAGCACCTGCTTGAGCTGCCGGATCGGCGTCTGCCAACGCCAGTTCTCGTGAATGTAGAACGGCACACCTGCCTCCCGGCAAGTCTGGACCATGCCCTCTGCCACGGCTAGCGAGGGTCCCATGGGTTTCTGGCAGATCAGGGGGAGTCTACGTTTCGCGACCATCTCCACGAACCTGCTGTGGCTGAACACGTCAGTACAGATATCGACGAAATCCAATTGTTCTTTCTGGAGCAGTTCTTCCGCATCACCGTAGACGGCGGGTACACCGAACTCACGGGCCAACTTTTCCGCTTTGGAGACGGTCCGATTGTAGAGTGCCACGCACTTCACGCCCTGAAACTCGTACCATGCAGCGAGCTGAAAGCGCGCCCAAAAGTGGGCTCCGAACATCGCAAATCGCAAGTCAGCCATGTGTCACCTCTTCGGTATCTTTTGGTTCAACTCAAGCATTAGTGCCGAAGGCTGTCCCATCCGGCTCTCCCCAGGCTGGCGGGCCGTGGGGGTTGTCAACATTCCCCAAATTCTCATGGGGTTCGCCACCATTACGGTCACTCCAACTGTCATGTTGCACGTCCATGTCAGGACCATAGTACGCGAGCCAGACTGAGTCGTCCTCCAAGCGCTCGCCAGATGAGCAACGGTGGTGGGGATCCAAAACAGTGAATTCCATACTGGACTGCGCCGTTCCTTGAGCTCGCCGAGTCTTCATCTGGCGCACCCCAACAGTCAAGCCCCAAGGGGTTCCGCGTGCTGTGTACGGACTGGAAGCCGAATGACCTTGCATCGCCCAGCCTGGACCCCCCAGGCACACCACCCCTTCAGATTGATGAGGACAACCACAAGCCTAATTCGCCACTCACCTATTAATGTTCATCGCGACGCTTTTCTATAAGAATCTCAGTATTCAGTGTTGGAAAAATATCACCTCCGGCGTCTTGCCTGGAGGCGCGTGACCCATATCTCCAGCGCCGTCACCCGCTCCCAGGCAACCCATCTCCCTGCGACGCCGCGCGGTCAAGAGGACAACGGCAGCACGTCGTAGGCGCTGGAATCTTTGCTGTTTGCTCGAAAACCTCGCAGATTCCCTTGACGTCAACAAAGGCGACATCTATACTCCCGCGCGCATTTGCGATTCCAGAAACCCGCGGGACAGTGGCACGCCATGCGAAGAACTAGTGAAACTTTTGCGGACTTCATTCCCCACCGCTTTCGCAACCAGGTCGCCCTGGTAGCAGGCGGCGCCCAGGGTATCGGCAAGGCGATTGCGATTCGCCTCGCGAAGGAAGGAGCGCGGCTCGTCATTGGCGATATCGATCGCAAGATGATGACCCAGACCGCAGCAGAGATTGCCGCGGACGGGGGAAGTGTCCGAACCATAGTGTGCGATGTGCGGCAGCAGCGCCAAGTCAACCGAATGGTGGAAAGCACCATCCGCTGGTACGGACGCATTGATGTCCTGATGCAGATTGCGGGCGTTGCCAAGCCCCGGCGCTTCCTGAAGATTGATGAGAAGTTCTGGGATTGGACCGTTGACACCAACGTCAAAGGAGCCTTTCTTGTTGCCCACGCCGTCTTGCCCCATATGATCAAGCAGCGGCGCGGTAAGATGGTTTTCATGGCTTCCACGAACAGCTGGGATGCGGAGGCAGAACTGGCGCCCTACAATGTCTCCAAGGCTGGCGTGTATCTGCTCGCGAAGACCCTGGCGCGGGAATTCGGCCGTTACGGGATCCATTCGAACGCGCTCGGACCCGGTTTCATACGCACCCGACTTTCCGAGTGGTGCCTGACCCATCCGGCGTTTGCCGAGAAATACAAGAACCTAATACCGCTCGCGCGGCTGGGCGAGCCGGAAGATGTGGCTGGACCCGCGACCTTCCTGGCGTCGCGCGACGCCGATTACGTGAATGGCGTCCTGCTGTTTGTCGACGGCGGTCAGTTGGCCTCGGGATGCAGGAAGTATGGCGCGATCCCGGGAAGAAGGGCGTGGCTTCGCGGGTGTCGGCGCGGCCTGCAGAGAATCCCATCTCGTCTCGAGGGCGTGAGACATCGCAGGACCTTCTGAGCTGATCCGCAGGCGTTTGCGGACACCAAGCGCCTGCAGGGACCTACTGTGAGTACACCTGGAATGGAAGGGCACACGCAATTGCCGGCCGACATCCCGCGGCTCCGTCGAGTTCTATCGCTCTGGGACCTGATCCTTTACGGGATCGTCGCCGTTACGCCCAGCGCGCCGGTAACCGTTTTCGGGCTGGCCCTCCTGATGTCCAAGGGCCACGCCGTGGACACCATCCTGGTCGCCATGGTAGCCATGGTCTTCACCGGCTTCAGCTACGGACGCATGGCGGCGCTCTACCCTTCGGCCGGCTCGGCATATACGTACGTAGGCCGCGGGATCAATCCTCATCTCGGATTCCTGGCTGGCTGGGCGATGCTGCTCGATTATGTCGTCATTCCCCTTTTCTGCATAATCTATGGCTCGCTATGCATCCAGCGCCTGTTTCCACAGATCCCTTTCGTCATATGCACGGCCTTCTTTGCCGGCATCATGACCTACCTGAACCTGCGCGGAATCCGCTCCACAGCACGCGCCAACCAGGTGCTGCTCAGCTTCATGTTCATCGTGCTGCTCGCCTTCATCTTCCTGGCGATCCGGTACATCATCCAGCAGCAGGGCTGGACGGGACTGTTTACGCTGGAGCCTTTCTACAACCCTAAGACGTTCAGCGTCGGTTCGCTCGCTACGGCCACGTCATTTGCCGCGCTGACATATCTGGGCTTTGACAGCGTCACCACGCTGGCAGAAGACGTCAAGAACCCGCGGCGGAACGTGTTGCTGGCAACCGTGCTCGTCTGCGCATTCACGGGAGTATTCGGGGGCGCGCTGGTTTATCTCGGCCAGGTCGTTTGGCCAAACTACCAGACTTTCCCCAACATCGAGACTGCCTTCATGGATGTCACCCGCCGTGTGGGCGGGGCGACTCTCTTCCAGGCCATGGCCGTGCTGCTGGTTATCGCCAACGTCGGGGCAGGACTCACAGGGCAGGTCGGCGCGGCGCGACTGCTGTTCGGAATGGGCCGCGACAATGTTTTGCCGCGCCGGATCTTCTCCTACCTCGACCCCAAACGGAATACGCCCACCTTCAACATCTGGATGATTGGCATCCTGGGTTTTGTCGGCGCGCAGTTCATGAGCTACGAACTTACGGCGGAAATCCTCAACTTCGGCGCCTTCCTGGGTTTTATCGGGGTGAACCTGGCCACCGTGTGGCAGTTCTACGTCATCGGACAGCCGGGGAGAAAGAAGAACTTCTTCACAGACGCGCTCATCCCAGGGCTCGGTTTCCTCTTCTGCCTAGTCATCTGGTGGGGCTTGGCGACACCCGCCAAAATCGCCGGCGGAATCTGGTTCACGGTGGGTCTCGTCCACAGCGCTATCCGCACACGCGGCTTCCGCATTCGCCCGGGGATGATCGATTTCAGTGAGTCGTAATCTGAGCCCAATTGATCTTCAGGGGGGCCTCAACTTACTTTTGGATCACCGTTCCTCCAGCCACTCCGCCATAGCACGCATGATGATTGAAAACGAGACCGCCCCGGGATCCGGATGACCCAGAACACGGTCGCCTAACCGACTGGCCCGGCCGACCCGAGCGCGCATTCCTGCGGTATTCTGCGCAGCCGTCCCAGCAGCCAGGCTAGCCCGGGAGAGCATGTTTGGAAGGCTCTCGTCGGCTTCCGCCGTAGTGGCGACAGCCTGATTGGCAGCGTGCACGGCATCCAGAATCGTCTTGTCACCTGGCTTCGCTTTGCCAGCACTGGCGACCGCAGCCTCCATCGAGTTGAGAAGCACTCGTAACTCGCTCGTCCCGATTTCCTTGCAGCCCTGCAATGCCGCACCGGCGGACATCAGCATTTTCCCCAGCAGGACACCGATCGCACCCCCTGTAGCACCCATGAAGGCAGCCCCCGACTCGGTCAGGACGCCGTCGATCGTCACGCTGGCGTCAAGAGCGCCGAGTTTTGCCTTCACCGCCTCAAAACCCACCCGCATGGTGATCCCGTGATCCCCATCACCGATTGCGGCGTCCAGTGAGTTGAGGTGCGCCTCCTCCTTTCCAATGGCTTCGGCAACGAAACAAAGAATCCGGCGCAGATCCGGTGGGGTGATGTTGAGCTTCGGCATTCGTTACCCCTGTAGGAAGGCGGGCGATTCCGCGGGAGCCAACAGTAGACGCTTCAGCTCGGAGTCCAGCCGCATAATGCTGATCGAACAACCCGCCATGTCGAGCGATGTGGCGTAGTTCCCCACGTACGAACGGCAGACACTCAACCCGGCCTCGCGCAAGAGCTGGCTCACCGCACGAAAGATAATGAAGAGCTCAGCCAAGGGCGTCGCACCCAACCCGTTCACCAGGACGGCGACCTCTTCCCCGGATCTTGCGGGCAGGTCAGCCAAAATGCGACCAACCATCTCTCCGGCCATCTGATCGGCTGGAAGCAATGCACCCCGCTTAACACCGGGTTCGCCGTGCAGTCCCATTCCGATCTCCATGTCCTGGTCGGAAATCTCAAAGATCGTGCGGCCCGAGGCGGGAATGACACAAGAGGTCAGCGCGACACCCATGCTTCGCAGGTTGTCGTTGGCTTTTTCTGCTGCCGCCGTTACCCCATTCAAGTCAGCCTTCTCCTCCGCGCGAGCGGCCGCCACTTTTATAACGAAGAGATCACCCGCAATGCCGCGGCGGTCGTCCCGTCGGTCCGGGGGTGCGGAAGCCACATCATCGGAGATGCGGACAGTGGAAACCTTGATTCCCTCTCGCCCCAGCATCTCCGCCGCCACGTCGAAGTTCAAGACATCGCCGGAGTAGTTGCCGTACAGGAACAAAATCCCGGCGCCACCGTGGATGGCCTTGGCGGTTTGGTAGATCGGTTGAGGAGGTGGAGAGGTGAATATGTTCCCTGCCACACTCCCATCGGCCAGGCCGCGACCCACAAAGCCGGTGAACATGGGTTCATGCCCACTTCCGCCGCCGGATAGGACGGCCACCTTCCCCGAAACCGGGGCGTCTTGACGAACGACCGCCGTCAGGTCATCAAGCTGGCGGAGATACTGGGGGTAGGCACGTGCCAGTCCCTCGATCGTTTGGACAGCTACAGCGTAGGGATCATTAATGAGCTTCTTCATGGATTGGGTATCTCCAGAGCCCGATTGCCTTGCATCAAGAAGTCTGTCCCGTGAGCATAGATGCTCCACGGCAGTGTGACAGAGGCCCTAGGTAGTCGAATGTGCGTCCTGAACACTCGTGATATAAGCCTGTCTCGATGAATAAGGTCAGGCTAGTCTGCTTCCCTAGCAGACATACTGTTTCAGATACTCATAGGTCTCATCCAGCTCTTCTAGGAGCTTCTCTTCCTCGAACTCAAAGGGGTGGATCAATTCCGGAAATAGGTAGACCTCTTCCGCTCCAGATTCTTCCAGGGCTTTGATGACCTTGTCCATCTTGACCACCCCCTCGGCGTTACGCGCCCTGGTGAAGCACCAATGCCTGTCCCAGGCCCCGTCCGTCTGCTGCAGATGAACGACCGGCGAAAGCGCGCCCGCCTCCCTTAGCCAAAGGTAGGTGTCACGGTCCTTGCCGGTCACCTCATAACTGCACTGGTGGCCCACATCGAGAAGGAAATGAATGGGGATTGGCACATTCCGATTCAGACGCTCGTGGAGCTTTCTGGCCTCGTCGAGATGGATGAGCATCTCTCGACCGATGGGGGCTGGTTCCCAAAGCAAGAATCTTAAATTCTGCGCGGCAGCGTAACGGGCAAAGGCTTGCATGCCTTCCACTAGTGCCTCCATCAAGGACTCCCGCTTGCTCGGATCCTGGTAATCCCGCATGCTCGCGGCAGCAATGGGTCCTCCAACCCCCTGAGCGCCCAGTTGTCTGGCTGTGATCGACGCGAGTTCGCACCACCTTAGTGCATCCTTCCTCAACTCCGGGAAGGGATGGAGCAGCAGATTGTAGGTATAGGCCGCCGCCCCGATGAAGGCGCTGTGAATTTCGAAGCCATACTTCTTTGACGCTTCTTTCACTTTGTCGCACATGCACCGGCGTGCTTCTTCGGTAGAACGGGGATCCAGAAGGTCAAAGCAAAACTGAACATACTTCAACCCCCAGCGTTCGGTCACCTGCTTTCCCCACTCATCCGGCTCCGGCCACCGCTTTGCTGCATAGATGTTGTTGATCCCCAGATGAACCTTCATGGTTTCCGTCTCCTCTCCAACGGTTGAATTCCTAGTGTTGTGCGTCGCAGATGACTATACAATGCGGCTCGACTTTGTCGTGAGGACCCCGTCATCCTCGCCGTTTCCTCTGGACGGCACCGGCTTGCGAGATCATGAAGAACATCAACCATTGTAAAGAAGCGTTAGACGCACAACACTAGAGTCTATGCACGAGCCTATCTAGAAGACTGCGATCGGATTGAACAGTGATCCGGTCCCTTTCGGAAGCCGCAAGGGTGCCGCCACCACCATGAATTCCCAGCGGCCCACTTCCTCACATACCTGGACTAACTCCTCGAACTGGAGGCTGTCAGCGCAAGCCATCCCCATGGCAGCAATTTGTAGAGCATGGATCGGATACGCGACTCCCTCGACGTTGCTGGGAACAGTCTCCCCATCGCCATCGGGAAAGAAAGCTGCCACCTTGCGCTCGTGCAGTAGGAGCATAGTCGTCGCATGCAGTCCAGCCTTACCTTCTCCATCGTAGCCATTGTCCCACGGCCCCAGTTCCAGTCGGCGCCGATGGTGCCCGGTCCGAAAGACGAAAATGTCTCCTCTGCCGAGCCGCACGCCTTGTGCCTTTTCCGCCGCCTCCAGTTCCTCGCACGTCACAGCCTCGCCGGGTTCCAGCCATTTGACCCCGCGCAGGCGCGGGATATCCAGCAACACACCGCGCCCCGCAATCCCGTGAGCATACGCGGTGATGTCCATGAGCGTGGGGCCGTGGGAAGTCACGCTGTTCGCTGGCTTGCCATTGTAGAGTTGACCCTTGTAGGCAATGTGGCAGAGAGCATCGATGTGGGTGTGGCAATCGCCATGAAACTCACTGGCCAGGAAATCCGTGCAGAATTGGGGTTCGCCGAGGTCCGAGTGGAGGTCATAGCTCTGTACCATGTAGTGGGCTGCCGGGCGCGGGTTGTCAGGCCCGGCGACCTTGTTGATCGGCACGGCCATCGAGACTGAGCGGCCCGAACGCACCAGCGAGGCAGCCTGGCGGATATCGTCGGGAGTAATGTAGTTCAGGGTCCCGCGTTCGTCATTGGGGCCCCAGCGTCCCCAGTTGCAGACACTCTTGAAAAGCCGGTCGAACTGCTGAGCAGAAATGTGGCTTGGTGTGGTTTTCATCTCACTCGTCCCTTTCGTTTTCCTCCCGCCTGTCGAGGTCTGAAGAACGAGGTTGCCTTTCTTGCCTAGTATCCGGCCTTTCAGGCCATCGCGCTCACCCCGTCAGTCTCGGAAAATTCCCACATGCCCCGGACCCCGCGGGATAATGGGCCAGATATCCACGACGACCCCATTTTCCACGACATGGTAGGCATCATACAGATTGACCGTCGTGGGCGCATAGCCGGGAATCAACTCTACAGTATCTCCCAGTTTGAGTTGGCAGCGCTCGTCCACGTCGAACAAAGCATGCTCTTCGGCGAAATACCGTGCCTGATAGAAGGGGTAATCCACCATCGTCGGCAGGACGAAATCGATACCGACCGACTTGCGGCCGGAATCCAGCACAATCGTGTTCCCGTGCTGTATGACCACCGTGCCGAGAACGGTCAAAGCCCGGGAAAACCCAGGCACCAGATTGCCGTGGAAGTTGTCCATGAAGACGTAGGAGCCGGCCTGGATTTCCGTCACCCGCGGGTTGTTCCCTGTGATGTCATAGGTGCCAGTCCCCCCCGCTGAGACGACCTCGCAGGCAAAGCCAGCTTCCGCCAATCGGTCAATCACGACCCCCAAATAATCCATGGCCGCATGAGCCTTTGCGGTCCTGACGGCACGGTCTGGTTCCAGCATGCAATGCCCTTCATAGCCTTGCACACCCCGGAAGCGAAGGCCCGAAAACTGGCTCAGACCCTGGGCCAAAGTCACGGCCTCATCGGGAGAGCGTACCCCGCCGCGGCCCATTCCCACATCGACCTCAATCAGGACATCGAGTTGGCTGCCCGCGGCCTGGACGGCGTCGGATAGTTTCCCCGCATTGCGAACGTCGTCAACCGCGACGCATAGATGACCGTGCTTTGCCGCCTCGGCTAGCGCTTTGATCTTCTCCCTGCCCCCCACTTGATTGGCAATCAACACATCCTCGATGCCGGATCGGCTCATCACCATGGCTTCCCAGACGGTCGCCGTGCAGACTCCGATGGCCCCTGCCTCAACTTGCAGCCGTGCCAGTTCGGGGCTCTTCTGCACTTTGACATGAGGGCGAAGCTTGGCTTTCAGGCTGCGAAGGCGTTCCATCATGAATTGGATGTTGCGGCGGGCGACGTCAAGGTCAAGGATTAAAGCAGGAGTGACCAACTCATTCCTGGGGCGACCAAGGGCAGAACGGTAAGCTCTACGAACGTACTCTTGCAGGTGAGCGATCATGGGCCTACCTCTTCGGGAGCGGCTCAAAGAGCCGCGAGAATAACCGTGACCGACATACCGCGGCAAAAGGACCGGCCGGCAGAGACCCTGAAGGAAAGGCGCGAGAATCCCGGTCCTTCGGAGTACGGGTTCGGCTGAATCTGATACCTCTCCCCTTGAGGAGAGAATT
>Ga0187886_1001166_pt1 | contig 25446 bp, 23 predicted proteins | sample June2016WEW_20_1_FD_133001 | JGI IMG/M metagenome (GOLD analysis project Ga0187886, IMG submission 133001) | Peatland microbial communities from SPRUCE experiment site at the Marcell Experimental Forest, Minnesota, USA - June2016WEW_20_150 | ecosystem: Environmental > Terrestrial > Soil >... | reverse complement strand
GGATATCAAAGGCACGGGATAGAAAGGGACGATCTCCTCCAGGAAATCCACATCAGGATCTGGAAAGCTTATAAAGACGATAGCCATAACATCCGGTATTTCAACGCGTACCTCAAGAAAATCGTCCACTCGGTGTTTATCAACGAGATCAACAAGATTAACAAGGAGAACAAGGCCCTCGCGATGGGAGGGGAGAGCTTGAACCCGACCAACTGCACCAACGACCACGGCTCGGCCGCGGACCTTTCCTTAAAGGACACCCTGTTGGAGTCGCTCGGCCACCTCAACGAATTGAAACAGCGGGTGATCAAACTTCGTCTGGAGGGTTTCACTTTCAGCGAAATCGCTCAGCTTAATCAATGGTCCCTGCGAAAAACCCACGGCATTTTCTACAGCGGCCTCAAAGACTTGAAGCATAAATTGGGGGATAAGGGAATCCACTATGAAGACTAATTTGGCCGAAGTCTCCCGGATTTACCGGGATTATCTGCGGGGTGCCAAGCCGGACGTCGGCAGGGCTTGCCCGACCATGGAGCGCTTGGCCCAATGCGTCCTGGCCGACGTGCCCGGAAAAGAGCGGGCCGAAATCGCCGGGCACGCCGCGAATTGCGCCGCCTGCGCGACGGCGTTGAAGGACCTCTTAGATATTTCGGCGGAAGCAGACAGGGTCGCCGCCGAGATCAAACGTTCCGCCGGGCGTGAGCAAGTCAGCGAATCCGGAGGAGCGAAGGCGTTTTGGGGGCGGCTAACCGGGAGGCCGACCGTCGCTGTTATGGCGGGGATATTCGTCCTCGCGGTCATCACCTTTTCTGTTTTCCGGCTCCTGGACCGGTCCGGCACGAGGGGCGGGCCGGAGGTGCGGGTTCTTCTGGTTTCTCCGGTCGCCGGCTCGTTCTCAAGAGATGGCCTCGAATTCCGATGGCAAAGCCTGGCCGGCGCGGACCATTATACGGTGGAGCTGTTCGACAAATCTCTCAAACTTGTCTGGCGAAGCGGCCCGGTCTCGGGAAACGAGCTTCGCCCCGCGGACGCAGTCGGTAAGGGCTTGAGCGTGGACGAGGCGTATTACTGGATGGTGACGGCCGTCAAGGGCGATCATTTGGAGATAAAATCCAGACTCGCGGAGTTTTCGGTTAAAAAGTGACTTTTCAAAATTCCCCGGTCAGCGTATAAGAAGCCCAGTAATAGGGGTGGCTGTATTTCGTTTTCGTCATTTTACGCTTGGCGGCTTGAAGGGCCGCAGCCTTGCCCGCCCCGCGGAAATAAGCGTCATAGAAATAGTCCATGAATGTCGCGCCGGCCTTGTCGTGGACGGGCCATAAGGTCGAGATGACGGACCTAGCTCCCATGTAGAAGAAAATTCTGGGCAATCCCAGGATCCCCTCGTTCCGGACGATCTTACCGCGCCCGGTCTGGCAAGCGGACAGGACGACGAGGTCGGCATTGGTCCGCATGTCGTACATTTCCGACACCTGGAGGAAGCCGTCCTCCGCGTCGCCCGGGCCGGCGGAAAAGACGAGCGAGGAGCGGAGCGGATTGCGATCGTCCGAGAAAGCGTGACAGGCCAAATGGATCAGACGATAGGCCTCGAGATCCAGGCGCTTGAAGGCCCCCTCCGTCGCCCTGTCACCGGAATAGAGGTCGGCTTTTCCCGGCGGGACTCTCTTGGCCAATTCCGTCATTTCCCTCTGGGCATGCGGAATCGGGGCCATGACAAAACCGTTTCTTTTATAGAGCTCATCCAGCACGGAGGCGGCCGAGTAAGCGCCTTGGGCCATTGAGCGTCGGCTCGGTTGGGCGTACTCCGGAACTCCGAAAGCCAGGACCTCCTTCGCGTAGGGGACTTTCGGCTTATGCGCCAAGTGAAAGAGGGCCGAGGCCGAGGGCGCGTAGGAGATGATGTACCGGTCGTTGAGATACCTGTCGGCAGAAGCGGGGCCGGTCCCCTGGATAACCAGAGTTTCGAAAGGCAGGCGGAAGAGGATGCCGTCGGGGACGATGATCAGGTGATTGACCGAGGCGGGGATGAAGTTTTCGGCGGGCAGGAAGAGGTCCGCGTAGAGGCGTCGGGCGGCGGGGAGGCCCTTCGAGGCCGGGATCGAGGGGTCTTCCAAAAAACTGAGATAGGCGGCGAGAGAATCCTGAATGGCTTGGGCCGGGGGGAGCGGGACGAGATGGAAGGAGTTTTTCGTGACGCAGATCAGGTAAGATCGTTCGTCGCCGAGAAGATATTCGACCAAGGCCGTCCGGTCCGTCAACAGAAAATTCTGGAGGGGATTGAGGGAAACAGGGAGCGTGAGGGCGGCCGTCGCGTCGTCCTGGAGTTGCCTATCGAACACGGCGGCGTCCAGCATATCGTCAATGTGCTTGATTCTCGACTGCAGCCCCTCATTGCCGGCCTGGCTTCCGGCGCCACGCGAAAGCTCTTTGAGGAGGGTCAGCCGTTCGCGGTTCAGCTTGTCGGCGATGAGACTCCCGGCGTCATCGGGCGGGCGGGCGCCCTTGCGCCGGGAGCGCTTTCCCAAATATTCCATGAAGGACCTGGCCCGGTAGCTTTCCGAGACGCGGTAGAGCTCGCGCTCGAAGGTCCCGGGAGGGCCTTTCACGGACAGCTTGTAATAGAGTTCGATGAGGGCCTGGAAGGGCTCGCGGCCCCGGCTGATGAATTCGGCACGATTAGTGTCATTAGCTACGTGGGAGCCCGCACCTGCGATGACCCCGAGGGCTTCGTTATAGAAGGCGATCGCCTGCCCAAAATCGGTCCGCTGCTCCGCGCAGCGTCCGAGGCCGTAGGCCGCCCTGATCAGCTGAAGAACATCGTTGCTTTGTTGGGCCGCGGCCTGCGTTTCGCAGTAATATCTCTCTGCCTCCGCGACCTCGCCTTTCTTGGAGGCAATAGCGGCCAAGTTCAACAGGATCATCTCGGACAAGGCCGATGTTTTGTCTGTCTTGACCTTATCCAGAACGGGGAGGAGCAGGGCTTTCGCTTCATCGAGACGGCCCTGGTCCACGTAGACGCCGGCGATGCCGTTCAGGGCGTGGAGGCTAAAATCCGTCCCACGTGCGGTCTTTTCCAGTTTCAGATAGGATGAGAAACATTCTAGCGCCCGCAAGCAGTATTCCTGATCTTGGAAGTTTCTCGCGAGGGCTTGAAAGGATTGGCCCAGATTTATCAATAACGAGGACTGGAAGGGGCCCGGATTCTCGGGATCGATACGCTTTATGGCATCAGACATGTAATCAAAAGCCTTATCAAAGTCCGCGAGAGCGATGTAAATGCTAGCGACGTTATTGAGGCAAACAATTGTGTCTTTGCTTAAAGGTAGCTCTCGAGCATAAAACAAGGATTTAAGATAGTAACTAAGGGCATGAGAATAATCGCTTTTCATCGAGTAATAGACGCCTATGTTGAGGGCGGCCCGGCAGGCCTCAATCCTGTGGTTGAGGGATTGGGCCAGATTCAGGGCTTGGATATTCAAATCGAGATATCTTTTTAGGATATTGAGGGATCCCAGATAATTAAAGCTCCAGGATCTCAGAATTTTTTGTTCGTAAGCCTCGTTCCCAAGCGCCCTAGATTTGAGCATGGCTTCTTCAAAATGCGGGTTTGAACCGGATAAATCCCCCGAAGCCCTCAATTTCATAGCGCTAGCATAGCGTTCTTGGATCGCTAGTTCGGCTTCGATCGATGACTTTTCTTCACGAAGACCCAAGGAGGAGGCGAGTTCAAGAGCCCTTCGACAGCTCTTTATCGCCTCTGTATTACGGTCGGCGTAACAATAAAGAACAGCGAGGTAGCGATGAATTTCTAACTGGTCCCGATCCCCGGTCCCGGCCAGGCCAAGCCGTTTGTTGAAATGGGCGATGGCCAGCTCGTATTCCCCTTTCTCCAGCAGGTCCCTGCCGACGGCAGCCCAGGGTTTTTCGTCTGATGAGTTCGGAGGAGATATCGCGCCGGACTCGAGAGGCGAGAGCATGGCTCCTAGGAGGGTGAAGAGAACAATCAGATAGCGTCGCGGACCTCGAGAAAATAAGGACAAGATATCTCTCCGCCTGGCCATCAGAGGATGGACTTTAGGTTACCAGATTCCTCCTGACATTACAAAAAGCAGGTAATCTGCTCAGCATTTGAGGAATTATATGAGGGAGAAATTGAAAAAAAAGGCGCTGGCCAAGGAAATTCGACTAAAAACTCGTGTCTTTATAGTTGAAGGAGATAAGAATGAAGAACTTAATTGTCAAGAGAGTCGTCCTTGTCGCCCTCACCTGCGTCTTTTCCATAGGCCTGGTGATCGCGGTCTTGAACGCCGGCTCTTCCACTCTGAAGAAGGACTCTTACATCGAGGTGGGCGGCGGCAAGATCGTCTACGTTCCAAGGACGGCCCAATACGTCAAATTCAACGGCCAGATCCGGAAAGTCGTAAGGTTTGACTCAACCCTCAGCGTAGTCGGAAACGATTGTAAATGTCCTAAGTGTTGCGGTGGATACTGTTATGTTATCGTGTATACCGACAGCGTTCCTGGCACTAATCCGATCTCACCTTTGTTTATTTTATGGGCATCTTGCACCTAAGCAAAACTCCTTAGCGTAAGGCAAACAAAAAAAGAACCTTCTTAACAACCTTTTATTTTCTTATTAAGAAAGTCGCTTTGCGAGTCTCTGTTTTCCAGGGCCGCTAGGCCCGCCTGGCCAATGTGCCTTCTCCCATAAAATTAGCAAGGATCGTCGTCAACTGAGATGGCCTGGGACACGGCGTTTCCAGCCTGAGGGCCCAGATCTTTTGATTTAGGCATTATTGTCCCGGGCTGACAACCCGATTCCGGCGGGGCCGTCTTGAGGCCTGAAGCAGTGGCGCGCCCGGCCAAAATTGGTTCAAAAAATAAATACGATTATTTTTAGATCTTCGGTACTTTTCCGAAAAAATCAGGTCCTTGTAGCTAGAGGTAAATTTTTTTATCCCTAATTTAGCTGACCCAACGATTATAACGCGAGGGGCAACTATGCAAATGAACAAGGAGGTGGCCAAGATCTCGAAAAAGAATTTCGAGTCTCTCTGCCCTTTCTGCAAATCACGGGCCATCTATCAAATTGGGGCGCATAGAGCAAACCCTCAGGGCTCTATTTGGTATTCCGATTATCCCGAGGCCGAAATCGGCGAGTGGAAATGTGCTGTATGCTTTGGGTCCTTTATCCTGTTCTGAGCGCGCGCTATAGGATTTCTCTGTCATATGGTAAAAACTGACCGAAGCAAAGAAGATAATTGAGGATGGGAGGATTGTTCCCATGACAAAACGTCCAACGAAAACGCAGAAACTGGACGAAGCTTTCTCTCACAGTATGATGACAATGGAGGAAAAGCAGGAGCTTAACGAGCGCATGGATCAAGGACTGGTAAAGTTTGGGCTTTTCATAATAACAGGTCACCTTCAGAAGTTCGTAGAAAACCGTTCGCTCCAAGTGGTGTTGAAGGAAAATGACCTAGTGGTCTCCTGGGACGACGAGGGGAAGAAGGTGGTCGTGGTGACCAGCCCGCGACGACCAGCAAAATCTAAGAAGGGATGAGAAAGCCGCCCTAGAACGGCCAGCAGAGATGACCTGCCCCCCGTCACCGTACCACCCCTGAAGTGAGATTTTCAACTTTTTGGACTTGCCCCCTGATTTGGTCCATTTTTTAGGGATAAGCTCCATTATTGGAGAGACCTCATCCCTGAAAAATGGCCCAGACATAATGTGAGCTTTCTGGAGGTCTGACGCCAAGATTGTCCGCGCACCGGATCCTTGGTCCAGTGCGCGAATTCCTTCAGGCGCAGCTTAATGGCTTAGTTTTGAGGGAGTTATAGGGATAGGCTCAAGGCAGGCGTCTGAAGGCCTGTCAACTATTTGTCGTGTTGAATCCAAAATCTCCCCCAGCCGATTGACCGCCAGTCGCATATTCTCAGGCGTGGGATGAGCGTATCTCATCGTCATCTGGATCGAAGAATGACCTAGGATCTTCGAAACTGTGACTAGGTCAACCCCTGCCTCAACCATCTTTGTTGCGGCCGTATGCCGAAGGTCATGAAGTCGGACGCCACTGATCTCGGCAGCTTTCAGAGCCGCCGCAAATAAGCGCGTGACCCCCTTGATGTGCGTTTCGGTCTTAGGATTAAAGAAAACGTAGTCAGATCGCCGCTGAAGGCCCTTCAGCGCTTCGAACACAGCTGTGTTCATCGGCAGTTTGCGGGATTTGCCGCTTTTCGAATCCCCGATGAGGATGAAGCCTCGAACAAAATCGACGTCCTGCCACCTAAGGCTCAAAATCTCAGATTTCCTCATCCCTGTGTTCAGGGCAATGATTAGGATCGGCCGGAGCTCAGGACCCGCGCACTCGATGAGACGACTGGCCTCAGCTGGGTTCAAGATCCGCTCCCGGGTGTTATTTTCTTTGAGCTTTTTAACTTTTGCGGCAGGATTGATCCCGAGCCTACCCCAATCGACTGCCTTATTGAAGAGCGTTTTAAGACACGCGAGCTCGCGATTGCACGACGCCGGCGAGACTTCAGCCTTTCTGTTGGCCTTGTAACGCTCGATCTTCTCAGCACCGATGGCGCGCAGCATATCGCCTTTGAAGAAAGCCTTCAGGTTATTCAATGAGAATTCATCTCGTGTCCAGGACCGTTTGTTCGGCTTTGAATAGAGCTCGAGAAAATCGTCCGCGAACTTCTCAAAGGACACGTCTTGCACATCGGGCTTCTTGAATCCCCTGGCCACGTCCAGAAGCTCAGCCTTTATTTTGACCAGGGTATTCCGCGCTTGGTCCTTTGTATACCCGCCGAACTGGCGGACCCTTTTGCCCCTGAACGTGAAATCGAGATTCCACTTCCCGTCGGTGAGCTTAAGATTTCGTTCTTTTTTCATTTGCCCCGCCCTACGAGCGGCTTAACGAATCGCTGAAACTCGGACCGCCGGACCCGCCAGAGACGGCCGCCAGGCTTGAGGGCCCGGAGCTTGCCCGCCCGAATCCAGCGGACGACCGTCTGCCTCGAGACTTTGACAAGGGAGGAGATGTCTTTAACCGTCAGGAAATCGCTCATTTTCTCCTCTACATAAGCAATGTCATATCGTATCATATCTAATCAAATCGTATCATTTTTAAAAAGGCTTGTCAAGCCCCTTTTTTTGGCGCAGGAATCCGTGCTATCCTTCCTCGAGATGAAACGGGAATACCTGAATAAAAAGGACCTTCAAGCCTACTTGCGAATTGGCCCCGCAACGGTGAATCGGCTGATGAAAGATGGGCTGCCGTTTATCAAGCCGAGGGGGAAAGTTCTATTCCGCCGGGACCTTGTAGACACCTGGCTCGAGGCCCGTATTGTCCGGGCGAAGAAGTCTTAGATCCCGCCATTTAAACCTCGCATCCAGGGATGACCTCTGGACTATGTATCCAAAGGTCGAAGGTTCTAATCCTCTCAGGCAGGGCACGTTTGACTTCCCGCCTCCACGGCGTTATCCTTAGGCCGACATAGAAAAGGGGGCCAGTGGTGGCCATCAAATGCCCAACCTGCCATTCCGACAATCCTGATACCCTGAAATTCTGCGGGGAGTGCGGAACCCAGCTCCCTCCTCCCCAGGACCGTCCTCCGGTCATGACAGAAACGCTCCAAACACCCATCCGAGAGCTCACTACGGGCTCCACCTTCGCAGGCCGTTACCAGGTCATCGAGGAGCTGGGCAAAGGGGGGATGGGGAACATATATAAGGTCATTGATAAAGAAATAAACGCCAAAATAGCTTTGAAGCTAATTAGACCGGATATTGCCGCTGATGAAAGCACTATCGCCCGGTTCCGGAGAGAACTCAAAGTTGCCCGAGATATTTCCCACAAGAATATCTGCCGGATGTACGATCTTGGCAAGGAAGCAGGCGCCTATTATATAACGATGGAATATGTGCCCGGCGAGGATCTAAAGAGCATGATCCGTATGTCGGGGCAACTGAGCGCGGGATTCGTCATCAATATAGGAAAGCAGATTTGCGAAGGGCTGGCGGAAGCTCACAGGTTGGGCGTTGTCCACCGCGATTTGAAGCCCGGCAACATCATCATTGACAAGGAAGGCAATGTTCGAATCATGGATTTCGGCATCGCTCGCTCACTCAAGGCCAAAGCGATCACGGGTGAAGGGATGATCATCGGGACACCTGAGTATATGTCACCGGAGCAGGTCGAAGGAAAAGAGGCCGACCAACGCTCCGACATTTATTCTCTGGGAGTGATCCTGTATGAAATGGCCACGGGCCGCATTCCTTTTGAGGGAGATACTCCTCTAAGCATAGCCGTAAAGCAAAAGACAGAAACTCCGCCAAGTCCGAAGCGGATCAACAACCAAATACCTGAAGATCTGAGCCGGATCATATTGAAATGCATGGAAAAGGATAGAGGGAAAAGGTATCAAAGTGTCCAGCAACTTCTAATTGAGCTTAATAGGGCTAAAATAGAAAAGCGCGGGCTGGATAAGGTCGGCGAGGCCGGGACTGCGCCGTCCATCGCCGTCTTGCCCTTCGCTGATCTGAGCCCGGAGAAAGATCAGGACTATTTTTGTGATGGAATAGCCGAAGAGATCATCAATTCTTTAACAAAAATCGAAAAGTTGAAAGTGGCTTCAGGGTCTTCGGCTTTTCAATTCAAAGGAAAAGGACACGACATTCATGAGATCGGAGAAAAATTAAAAGTTCAGACCGTGCTCGAAGGGAGCGTACGGAAAGCGGGAAGCAGGCTTCGGATATCGGCTCAGCTGGTTAATGTCGCGGATGGTTACCATATTTGGTCCGAGAAATACGACTGTGAAATGAAGGACATTTTTGTCATCCAGGATGAAATAGCTCTGACAATTGCCGACAAACTGAAAGTCAGGCTCTTGAGCGAAGAAAGAGAGGGACTCGTTAAGAGGCACACGGAAAATATTGAAGCTTATAATCTCTATTTAAAAGGCCGCTATTTCTGGAGCAAGCGGACCCAAAAGAGCTTTAGAAGAGCGATTGAATTCTTTGAACAGGCCATTGGCGAAGACCCAAGTTTTGGACTCGCCTATTCTGGCTTGGCTGATACGTACAATTTGCTTGGGTTTTATAGTGTCCTTCCCGGCAAAGAGGCTTTTCCCAAGGCCAAGCAAGCTGCGCTGAAGGCACTTGAGATAGACTCTTCAATCGCTGAAGCATATTCGTCCCTGGCTTTCGCCCAGCTATACTATGATTGGGACTGGGAGGGTGCTCATAAGAATTTCAAGAGTGCTATTGAGTATGGCCCAGGATATGCGACAGCTCACCATTGGTATGCCGAATATTTGGTCTTGGTAGGCCAAATGGAGGAAGCCATTGGGGAGGGAAAACAAGCTTTGGAGTTTGATCCCTTCTCGCTGGTCATAAATACACTGTTGGGATGGCCGTTTCATTATTCAGGTCGATATGATCAGGCGATAGAACGATATCAAAGGACGCTGGAGCTGGACCCGAACTTTATGACTCCACATTTCTTCCTGGGGTTGACCTTCGTGGAAAAAGCCATGTATAAGGAAGCCCTAGCGGAATTTAATAAAGCCAAAGTTCTTTTTGGAGATAGCGCTCTCATGGATGCGGCTATCGGCCATGCCTACGCCAGGTGGGGAAAGACAGATGAAGTCAAGAAAATTCTCGCTGAGCTCGAACAGATATCAAAACAAAGGCATGTCCCGTTCTATTATTTAGCCGCCATCTATGCGGATATCGGCGATCGAGATCAGGCCTTTCGTTGGCTGGAAAAATGTCTCGAAGAAAGGGATATGTGGTTGGCGTTTCTCAGGGTGGACCCCATATGGAGCGACCTGCGACCAGATCCTCGGTTCAGTGAGCTATTAAATAAAATGGGATTGATCAATTGATCTCAATGCTTCAGGTTCTGGATAGGTTTTCTGGTTTGAGATCATGAAAAGTCGGGGGGAAAATATTTTGGGCTCCGTCCTTGAGGCTATTGGCAGCACTCCTGTCGTCAGTCTTTCACGCATCACCAAGAACGAGGCGGGAACGATCTTGGCCAAGCTGGAATATCTCAATCCCGGGTTTTCCAAGAAGGACCGGCCTGCTCTCCAAATTATCGAGGACGCTGAGGCAGAAGGCTTGCTCAAGTCTGGTCAACCTATCGTGGAATTGACGAGCGGCAACATGGGCATCGGATTAGCCATCGCCTGCTCCATCAAGGGCTACAAGTTTATTGCGGTCATGTCCAAGGGAAATTCCCCCGAGAGGGCTCGTATGATGGCGGCCCTTGGCGCAGAAGTCGTATTGGTCGACCAACAGCCTGGTTCCCTGCCGGGACAGGTTTCCGGGGGGGACTTGCAACTCGTTGAGCTAGAGACTCAGCGCATTACCAGAGAGAAAAAGGCTTTCCGGGCGGATCAGTTCAAATTATGGGGAAATTTTCGCTCACACTACTTGCATACGGGACCTGAATTTCTCGAACAATCCAATCATAAGATTGATGCTTTTTGTGACTTTGTGGGGTCTGGAGGATCTTTTGCCGGCTGCGCTCGTTCGTTTAAAGAGGATAATCCTTCAATTCGGTGCTACGTGGTTGAGCCGGAAGGGGCGGCCGCTTTGGCGGGCGAACAGGTAACCTACCCTCAGCATCGGATTCAAGGCGGCGGATATTCGATGCTATCGCTGACATTCCTTAAGCCCGAGCATATCGACGGCTATCTCAAAGTTACAGACGAGGAAGCGACGGCCGCGGCGAGGAAATTGGCCAGGGAAGAAGGCATCTTTGCCGGCTTTTCTTCCGGGGCCAACCTTGCTGCAGCCATAAAGCTTCTGCGCGGGCCGTGTAAGGGAAAGACCATCGCGATCCTTATCAATGATTCGGGGTTAAAGTATCTAAGCACTGATTTATGGCCTTTATAATTCATCAGAACCGACTCACCCACCCCTGTTATTCACAGTTTTTGGGTGAGGCTCAGAGGCGGCCCCCATCTCATGAGAATGTTCTAGACATAATGCGAGTCTTTTAGTTTTTTAGCTTCCAACGAAAAGCGCAAGGAATCTCGGGCCAAGACGACAAGAAATCGACACCGCCACAGAATCTATCATCAAGCTCAATCCTCTAACACCTTTAAAACTAAGCCTTTAAAAGTAGCCCTATGAGACCCGCCTTCTGGACTTCATGTCCAGTGGTCAGGACGTCCTTTTGGACTGATGGGGGTAGGGTCGAGGGTGGATATCTCGGGCGGCCGGTGCCTATTGGACTATGCGCTCTGGCACGCCAGATCGATCTGTATCCTATCCCCGGGTCGTGCTGTTTTAATGTAGAGGGGGCGGATTACAGACTGTTCACCGGCCCCCGAGTCGAGGGCCATGAAGGAACGTTTGCGGTCATTCATGCCAGGTTTCCCGAATAGACCGGAGTTCTTCCAGGGCCCGCCCGTAGAGCGGGTAGGCCCGAATTAGAAGCCGGTTCGCCTTTCTCGGGTGTCCGTGTTTCCGTAGCTCTTTGGCCCGGTCCTCTAAAGTCCCCGCCCGCCGTAGGAGCTCATACGGGCTTCTATGCCTTTGGCTTACTTCGTAGGCTAGCCTATGACAATGACGGCAGGCGTAATATCCGCCGCTCAGGTAGAGGGCCATAACTCGCCGGCAACAATGCCGACACCGGAAATAAAGCCTACGCCCGCCGTAATAGCAGGGAAAGGCCTCTATCCTGTGCTCATAATCTACGGGCTTTTTGTCCAGTAGGTAGTCAAACTTTATGACCCCGCCCCATTCGTCCAAGCGGACCTCGAGGTTAAGGCTCCCGGTTTCTCGCCCGCCGCTTGAAAACGTAAGCCGCCCTTGCTTATAGCCCAAGTGTAGATAGCCCCAGGTTTTTAAATCGTGTATGGTAAGCCGGGACGTTTCTTCTACCATATCCCGGCCCCGCCCTGGATAGCGTCCCATTTTTAGCGGCTCACTCTCTTAGGGTTCCCGTAATACATAGGTGTTATGCCAGAATAAATGCCGGCGTTTCTCGGCTATACTTGCGAGCTAAGCCCGGACCTTAGAACGGGTAGCCCGTCCCCGTAGTCGATATCCGGGCCTCGATCGTGTGTTTCACATCATGCATCCTGACAATGGTCATTTAAATCCCCGTTATTGAAGTAATCCGGGGTCCGGGTGGCGTGTCCCCCTGACCAGTACGCGACTCGCGCTTGGCCTCTGCCTCATTTTTTTGTTCATGTCTTCAGCCTTATGATCATGTCCCGAAATCCGGGCGCCCGGCCGGCCGCGAGCTCCTTTACGATCTCGCCCAGGGCCCAAGCCAGAAGCCGGTGCCGGCGCGAGCAAAAGCGCTGAGGCTTGCCGCTTTTTCGTGCTTGGAACCGCTCTAAACAGACGGGGCAAACGTTAACGTTCATCTGCGGGCCGATCGTTTCCCGGACTTCTCGGGTAGAGGGCCTTATCCCCGTGGTCAGGGCCGAATGGCTCCTTTTTGCGCGTCCTGCGCGGCCGTAGCGGCCTTCCCTCAAGTCCTGCGGCGCCCTCACAGGTTCATCCCTTTTCCAGCCGGCAACACGTTCATATTGCCTTCAGCCCCGCCTCCAGGTTCCTGCAGGCCCGGGGACGACCAAAAAGTTGACGGGCGGGCCGACCTTCGGAGAGGATCGACGGACAGGCGATGCAAAGGACCGGCAAATCTGGCTTTTTCATTTCCTGCCGTCTTTCGCCAGTAGCCGCGCCTCGTACTCAGCCGCCTCGCACCTATGCTTCTCAATCTCCTTGTCAAGCGCCGCTTCTTCGTTCGCGCCTAGTTTCCGGCGGATTTCCGGCGATGACGCGGCGGACCTCTCTGTATCATCTAGGGTTTGATTTTCTCTTCCCATTAACTGGGAATCTTGCGGAGATGATAGAGATGGCTCCGGTACGCCTTTCTGCATAAGCTCCCGTTTTCTTCTGGGGTCGATCTGATAGTCCTTCCACGAGTTGACATAAAGAATTCCATTTTCCAAGCGCGTAAGTTTGCCGAAAGCGACACATCTTTCGATCGTGCGCGAAATAACGTCTGCGGGAACCCGCAGCATCCCGGCGAGATATTCAACAGGGTATGGCGTTGTCGGGTTCGCGCGGATGAATCCGTCGTCGGCGGCGGCAAGGCACAGAAAGTCAATGAAGACGCCTCGTTCTGCAGGGTCGAGTTCCCAGCGGGTCGAACCCATGAGCCATTTATTGCGCCACAGCGGCAACCAATCGTAGATTTTTCCGCGTCTCATGGCCTGTTCGCCTGGTTCTGCTGTTCAAGCCGCCGCTCAAGCTCGCGTAAATCGACCCGGACAGCCCGCCCGATATGAACGGCCCCGATCTCGCCGCGAGCGATCATCTTTCTGACGCTCATCGGATGAAGCGAAAGCATTGCTGCTGTGTCGCCGACTGTGATCCAACGCCGGGTGGGGACGTTCACGATTCGTCTCCGGTTCGGTCGCCGAATAGGACTTCCAGGGGGAAGCCGAAGGCGCCGGCGATCTTCGCCCTGGTCCTCTTCCGTAGCACGTCCGTCCCCGACTCGGCTTTGAATACGGACGAAAGGGAAACCTCGGCGGCGAGGGCTAGCGTACGTTGGCTTAACCCTCTACTTTTACGGATGACCCGCAGGATGCATGGGCCTTGACCCCTCCCTGATTTTCTGTCATCCTTAGCCGGGAGTTTGTCGGACCCCATCTGACTTACCTCCTGGCCCCATCATGGGTTCGTTTGCCGTGTCAGCGGCTTCGAACCCGGGGCCTTTTTATTTTCTCGTAGCGAATGGGCTCAGTTTGCCTGTCATCAATTCGATAGAGCTAACGATCCCCATGAGGTCGATAATTAACGTGCTCCCAAAATTAACCGCTGCACGATCCCTCGCTGGCCCGTGGTCCAGCCCTAGCGAATCAACCGCGCTCGATAGGGTTTTGACCCAGGCTTCCGGCTTTTTGTGTTCTCCGGGGGTAAGAGAAATGTGTATCCCAGCGGCTGTTCCGACGGGGGTCATGTCTATATAGGGCCCTCTATTGATGAGAAGAACGCAGCCCTCACGGAGATATTTGTCCCGGTGAGCAGCTATGTTTGCCAAGATTGAGGCTTCCTTAAAGGGCTTATAGAGAAGGTGATCTCCAGCGAGCTCCATTGCGATGGGCTGTCCCAAGATCTCCTTGATCGCTGCCAAGTTAACTCCGAATAATAACAGTTCTTTAATTACCGCCATCTCTAACAGGTTCTCGGGCGAGTATAGGTTTTTGCCATGTGCCTTGCCCCTAATGGCGGGTTCAAACAATCCCCAGGTTCGAGACCAAAGGTAAGCTTCTTCGGGCTTTATTCCAAGGATGCTTTTGACGTCCCCGGATTTGAAGAGCTTTCTATCGTCTATTGCCACTGTTAATAGAAAATAGCATCTTAAACTGGCTTTGTCAACCTTTTTTTCAAATAGCCCCACCATCCGGCCAGGGTCCGCCCGAGATCGTCGTCCTGACGCGATCCTGGGCGGCCGGCTTCACCTCGTCACGATTGTCGACATCAAGGCCTTTAGTCCACGGTACGCTTCTGCATAGCGAGTCCAGGGGGCGAACCCTCAGGCCATTGGCTTTATGTCCGGACAGGGGGTAATTCTCCTATTGCATCCCCAGCAGGTCAGCAGTAGAATCAGGTCAGCAACGGGCAGCTGAATAAGCTTTGAGGTATAATACGGACGATGAGAGCTCAAGAAATATTTACGATCGGATATGAGGGTCGTGAAATAGACGATTTTATTTCGCATCTAAAGTCCCTAAAAATTACGCGCCTTATTGATGTAAGAGAGCTTCCGTTATCCAGGAAAAGAGGTTTTTCGAAGTCCCAACTAAAGAGAAGAATGGAATCAGAAAATATTGAATATGTCCATATCAGGTCACTTGGAAGTCCTTCAAAGATCCGTCATCGACTCAGGGAAGACCATAATTACGATCAATTTTTCTCCGCTTTCCATAATCATTTAGCTGTAAACACAGAGGCGATTGCTAGAGCTCATGGATACATCCGAGATGGAACAAATTGTTTAATGTGTTATGAACGTTCTTCGGATAGGTGCCATCGCTCAGCCGTCGCTCAGAAGATAAAAGAATATGATGGGAATGGATTGAAAATAGTTCACATTTGAAGGCCCAAGACTTCATAGCGAAGAAAGTCCTAATTACAGTAAAAGCCTATCCATACCCAAGTATCAGCTATGGAGAGACGGTTTGCTGTGCGGGCGTGGACCTCGAAGATTTTAAATGGATCCGTCTCTATCCGATACCTTTCAGAGATCTGGAAGATGATAAGAAATTTCGTAAATATAGCATTATCGAAGCCGATTGTGCCAAGTCACCCGGTGATTTAAGACCTGAGAGCTATCGTATAAGATCAGCTTCTATCAGAATCCTAGATCACATTGATACCCGAAAGGGATGGGACAAAAGAAAGTCTATTGTGCTGAATCTTCCCGTTAAATCGATGTGTCAAGTAATCGAAGACGAAAAAAATGCTAAAGCTTCATTGGGTTTGATAAAGCCTGTTAATATCGCTTTTCATTGTGAAAAGAAGCCGAAATCTGACGCCGGGAAGAGAATGAAAGCATATGCCCAAAAAAGCCTTTTTGGAAGATTAAAACAACCAATAGAAGAAATCCCATACCAATTTTATTATCACTTCAGATGCGCTTCAGAATTAGCTTGCCCTTCCCACGATCTATCAATAACCGATTGGGAAATATGTCAATCATTTCGTCGATGGAAATATCGGTATCGTGACGAGCAGGAATTATTGAGAAAGATCGAAGATAAATGGATGGACATGGTCGATGATACTAAGAAGGATTCATATTTCTATGTTGGAAACCTACATAGGCTTCAAAACATATTCACGGTTCTTGGCACATTCTATCCGCCATTAATGAACCCATAGATTTGGCATCACTTCCCGCCACCGAGAAGCCCCCCCGGATTAAACAAACGGGCGGAGATCAGAACTGACTGTCAAGATTCGTGACGTGTTGGAGGCTAAAAAGGGCTTAAATCGGCTTAAACGGACTTAAATCCGATATCCCGTCGATGATCAGGTAAGTTATTGATCTTCAAGGCTTATATGGGGAGAATTTGAAGTGCCCCTGGCCTGACTCGAACAGGCGACACATGGATTAGGAATCCATTGCTCTATCCATACTGAGCTACAGGGGCACTCAGAGGAAGTGGCATTACTATAGCCGAAAGCGCCCCGGTTTTCAACGCCGCTTCTTCTGGCACCTCGGGCAAAAGTGAGTACTCCGGCCGCCGACCACGATCCTCCTGATCGACGCCCCGCACCGGCCGCACTTCTCCCCTTCCCGGCCGTAGGCCTTGTGGGAAAACTGGAAGCTCCCGGGCTTGCCCTCGGCGTCGACATAATCGCTCAGGCTTGAGCCTTTTGCGTCAATGGCCAGGGTCAGGATCTTGCGCATGGATTCCCAAAGGCGGGCAACGGCCTTCGCCGGCAGCGCCGCGGCCGGCGTTTCAGGATGGATCCGGGAATCGAAGAGGATCTCGTCCGCGTAGATATTGCCGATCCCCGCGATGATCCCCTGGTTGAGAAGAAGACTCTTGATCCGTCCCTTCCTCCCGCGAAGAATGCGCCTGAAATCCTCGAGCGCGATGTCCAGAGGCTCGGGTCCGAGAGACGACAGCTCCGTGCACGATTCCTCCGGGTTCCCGGGAAGGCACAGGAGAAAGCCGAACTTGCGGACGTCCCGGAAGCGGAGCTCGGGCCCCTTGTCCCGGAACCTGATGATGAGCCGCGTATGCTTGTCCGGCGCCTCCCGGCCGTCGGCGAGAAGGAGCTGGCCGGTCATTTTCAGGTGGAAGACGAGGGTCCATCCGCCCTCGCACGCGATGAGAGCCATCTTCCCGCGACGCCGCGCCCCAAGGACGCGGCGTCCGGCGAGCGCGGCGAGCCCGCCGCGTGGGGCCCGGCGCAGCAGCGGCCTGAAAAGGAGCTCGGCCCGGTCGATCACCCGGCCGCGGATGCCCGGTCCAAGGCTCTGGACGATCGTCTCGACTTCGGGCAGCTCGGGCATGGGGCCATTCTACTTGATTTGCGACCGGGTTTCGACTAAGATGTGACTCCGATGAAATTCAAAGCCGTCGTCTTCATGGTTCTCGGCTGGCTCGTGCCCGGCCTAGGCCATGCGGTCCAGAAAAAATACGTCCGGGCGCTGCTGTTCTTCGGCTCCATCCTGGCCATGACAGCCATGGGCCTGTCCATGGGCGGCCGGGTCTATCCCTTCCAGACCGACAATCCGCTGACCATCCTGGCCTTCTTCTCCGACTTGGGCAACGGCCTGTTCTATGGCCTGGCCAGGCTCTTCGCCTGGGGGCCGGGGGAGCTCGAGCGGGCGACCTTCGAGTTCGGCACGGCCTATATCGCCGGGGCCGGCCTCCTCAACTTCCTCGTCGCCCTGGACGCCTACGACATCGGGGTGGGGAAAAGGCCATGATCCTCGAAAGCCACCTCCTCTCCATGGTCATCTACTCTTTCTTCGTGTCCCTCGTCATGGCGCTCATCCGCCGCACGGAAAAAAAGGACCGCGTCCGCTACGGCGTCGTCCTCTTCCTGGTGATGGTCGCCGGCGCCCTGGCCTTCGGTTGGTTCATGTTCCTGTTCATCAAAAAATAAGCGCCCGGACGCGGGCCCGGCGGGCGCGCAAGACCCGAAGGTCATGATCGAACTCTTTCACGTCTGGAAGCAGTATCAGAAGCCCTACTGGGCCCTGTCCGACGTCACCCTCCAGATCCGGGCCGGCGATTTCTATTTCGTGACCGGGCCGAGCGGGTCGGGCAAGACGACCCTCCTCAAGATCATCTTCCGGGAGCTCCTCCCGACCGAGGGCCAGATCCTCATCGACGGGGTCAACGCCCTGAAGATCCCCGACTCCAAGATCTGGAAGCTCCGGCGGCAGATGGGGATCGTCTTCCAGGACTTCCGGCTCATGTTCCACCGGCCGGTCTTCGAGAACGTGGCCGTCCCCCTCCAGGTCATCGGGGTCAACCGGAAGGAGATCCGGCGGCGGGTCTTTGCCACCCTGCAGAAGGTCAACCTCCACCAGAAGATGTGGGAGTTCCCCGGGCGGCTCTCCTACGGCGAGCAGCAGCGGGTGGCCATCGCCCGGGCCATCGTCAACAACCCGGAGATCATCCTGGCCGACGAGCCGACGGGGAACCTCGACCCCGAGCTGGCCTTCGAGATCGTGACCCTGTTCAAGGAGATCAACCGGCAGGGGACAACGGTCATCATCGGCAGCCACGACCGCGAGCTCATTCGCCATTTCGGCGACAACATCCTCTTCCTCCAGAAGGGCAAGATCGTGGGAAAGGAAGGACGCTGATTTTCGAAAAGGTCAAATTCTTCCTGAGGGTCACCGGGAATAACCTCTGGCAGTATCGGGCCAGGAACGTTTTTTCCGTGACCATCATCTGCCTGTCCTTCCTGATCGCCGGCATCTTCCTGGCCCTCTCCAACAATCTCCGCGACACGGCCCGAGACCTGGCGAACAACATGACGATCTCCTTCTTCCTCGACCGGGGTACGTCGCCGCAGGCGACCGCCGCCCTGCTCCGGGACATCGGCCAGCCGGCGTTCATCGAGAACGCCCGTTTCGTGCGGCCCGAGGAGGCCATGGAAAAATTCCAGGCGAGCTTTCCTGAGCTCAAGGACATCCTGGCCAGCCTCAAGGCCAACCCCTTCCCGCCGAGCATCGAGGCCCGGGTCCGGAGCAAGACGTCCTCGGCCGGGGAACTCGTCCGATTCGTCCAGACGATGAAGGGCCGGCCCGGCGTCACCGACGTCCAGTTCAACCAGGAGTGGGTCGAAAAGATGCAGGGCTTCAGCCGGCTGGCCGGGGCCGTCGGGGTTTTCCTGGGCGGGATCCTCATCCTGGCCTCGTTTTTCATCATCTCGAACGTCATCAAGCTGAACGTCATGGCCCGGCGGAACGAGATCGAGATCCTGAGACTGGTCGGGGCGACGAACCTTTTCATCCGCATCCCCTTCTGGCTCGAGGGGATTGTCCTCGGGCTGCTGGGGAGCCTGCTTTCGCTTGGGCTCCTGTTTGTCGTCATCAAGATCTTCCCGCTCTATCTCGGGACGTCCCTCGGCGCCCTCCAGCAGCTCCTGAGCTTCCGCTACCCGGACTGGCCGCAGGCGCTGGGCCTTCTGGCCGCCGGGGTGGCCACCGGGTTTACGGGCAGCGCCACCTCCGTCTCGAAGTTCCTCAAGATCTGAGGATTTGACCCCCACATGGGTTAGTTGACAGGATGAGACGATTGTCTTAAAATCCGGGTCCATGGCGACCCTGGGTCAGGAGCTCAAGAAGGAACGGGAATCCCGCAATATCTCCCTCGACGAGATGGCGTCCTCCACCAAGATCGTCGGCCGCTACCTGGCGGCCCTGGAGGAAGACCGGCTCGACACCATGCCGGGCGGATTCTTCATCAAAGGCATCATCCGCGCGTATGCCAAGTACCTTGGGCTCGACGAAAATAGGATCCTGCAAAAATACGAGGAAGCCGGGGTCCTCGAGGAGCCGGCCAGGAGCCGGACTTCGGAAGAAAGGCTCGGGTCCGCTATCCTGGGGAAAAATAAGATCATCGTCTGGGCCGTCGTCGGGACCGGTCTCGTCCTTCTCCTCGTCGCCCTGCTGTTCCTGTGGAGATCGCGGCGGCCCCACGCGGCCGTCCCGCCGCCCAAAGTCTCGACGTCCCTCCTCCAAACCCATAGGCCGTCGTCCCCGCCGGTTCAAAAGAATGAAGCCTCGCCGGACCAGAAGCCGGCGGCCGTGCCCGTGACCGAGCCCGCCGCGAAACCCGGTCAGACAGTCTCCCAAACCGTCTCCCAGCCGGCCGCTCAGGCCGCCTCCCAGCCCGTCCAGATGGAATGGAAAGGCCTGACCATGGACATTTCTTTCCAGGAGGAGACCTGGATCCAGATCTACGCCGACGGGGCCTTCAGGGTCGGGGGCCTGTTCCCGGCCGGCCAGAAGGTCCGGGTCCAGGCGGAGAAGGAGCTCCTCATCTACGTGGGCAACGCGGGCGGAATGACCTTCCTCCTCAACGGCAATCCCGGAAAGACGCTGGGGCGCTCGGGCGAGGTGCTCAACAATATCCGGATCAACCTCGACAACTACAAGGAATTCCTCCAGACCAGAGAACCGCCGGGCCCGTCCCACTGAGTCCCATGGCGACGGCCCGGACCGCGTGACCCATGCCAACGGACCAGTCGGAAGCCATCGTCCTCCGGACGACCAACGTCGGCGACCAGGACAAGATCGTCGTCCTCTTCGGCCGCGACAAGGGCCTCTTCCGCGGCGTCGCCAAGGGCGCGCGGAAGTTCGGCAACCGGTTCGGCAGCAGCCTGGAGCCCCTGACCGTCGTCCGGGTCTTTTATTATGAGAAGGAGCGTCGCGACCTGGTCACGATCTCGAACTGCGACCTCCTCGAATCGTTCTTCGAGGTCCAGGCGGACCCGAAGACGGCCTTTCTCCTGACCTACTTCGCCGAGCTCGTTGAGGAGTTCGCCCCGGCCCGAGCCAAGGAGGAGGTCCTTTATCGCCTCCTCCTGTCCGTCCTGCGCGCCCTCACGACGGGCGGCGACAGGCCGTTCCTGGCCGCCTATTTCGAGGCCTGGCTCCTCCACGTCAACGGCTATCTTCCGGACCTGGGCACGTGCCGGAAGTGCCGCAAGCCGCTCAACCCGGGCTGGCTCGGGGCGAAAAGGGACGGGGCCTACTGCTCGGACTGCGCGCCCTTGAAAAAGGAGGAAGTCCCGGCCGAGACCCAGGCTTTTCTCCACTGGGTCCGCAAGAATCCCCCCTCTGAATCCGGCGGCCACGGTTTCCCCCCCGCCGAGATCGGCCGGATCCGCAAGACCCTCCAGGCCATGATCGTTTATCACCTGGAGCGCGAGCCCCGGACCCTGCAGTTCATCAAAGATTAAAGGCCCGTTGAAGCAAAAAAACCCGCCCCGGCTCCGGCCGAGGCGGGCTTTACTTTTTCCTCGCGTTCTTAAAAACGGTCCGCTTTCCTGCCTCAGAAGAACAGAGATAGCCCTAGGAAGAGGCCGTTCAGGGTGACCTTCTCTACGTACGTGCCCTCGCTTGTGACCTTGATCCTCTCATGGCGGTAGCGGTATTCCAGACGAAGAGCCGCGATATTGCCGAACAGGTACTTGAGGCCTACACCAAGGTTGGGAAAGGTCGCCTTGGCGCCCACATCATATTTCTCAACATAGCCCGCATACGGGACACCGTTCCCGAATCCGAACCCCGCCAGGATAAAGGGAAGCAACCGGGGAGATTTATTCAGCTTGAAATTGTACAGCAGGTTTCCGGACAGAAGCCAGCCTGTTTGATTATACGTGTACCCCCCCGAATAACTCTCATGTTGCGCCGTTAACATCAATTCCGGCTCGAACTCCAGCCCCTTCCAGATAAAGTAGCCCAAGCGAACGGGGACATTGAAAAAACTGACCTTATACCAATCAGTTCCCGTACCAAATTTAATGGACTCAAAGGAAAAGGCCGTGCTGAATTCGAACTTCTTCCCCTCGACGACGGAGCCGGCCGCCGACGTGGCTGCGCTCAAGAGAAGCAAGACTCCCAGAAAAACACAAACTTTTTTCATCATCTTTCTCCTTTCCTAGATAGATAGCAAACTCCACCGCACCAAATTCCGTTGCCCGTTTGATAACGCTCGATTCCCACCCCCTTTCGAGAAGCTGTTCCCCCGCTTCTCCCTTTTGTCATCTTTAAGTTAGCCCCCTCAGAAGGCGTTTGTCAAGGGTTTATCACCCTTCGTGCGTCTTGATTTTGAAAGGAGGACGGCCCGCTTATTTCTTGATAGTCGAGATGAACGCCTCGACCTCGGGGATGCCGCCCTGGAAGATGAGGTAGCCGTTCGACGGCTCGCGTTCCGTGATCTCGCCGGCGATCGGCGTCAGCATGATCTTCCGGACCTCTTCGACGTCTTTCGTCCGGCCCAGGGCCCAGGCGAGCTTGACGTAGGCGACCTCGGGGAGCATGTTCGCCGCCGGGATGACGCCGAGGTCCATCATGTCGCGGCCCGTATCATATACATACATTTGTACATACCCCCAGAGCGTCTGGACCGTCATGTAGACGGCGATCCCCTTGTCCCGGCACTTCTTGAGCGAAGGGTAGAGCGGCTTGTTGACGTGGCCCAGGCCCGTCCCGGCGATGACGATCCCCCGGTAGCCGTTGTCGATGAGGGAATCGATGATGTCGGGCTTCATGTTGGGATAATAGTAGACGATCGAGACCTTCTCCTCGAAGGACGTGTCGATCCTGACCTCGCGGTCCTTCCGGCGCCTCTTATAATCCTGGCGGAGGGGCGTGATTTTCTCCCGGCTGACCATGGCGATGGGGATGTCGCCGATCGTCCGGAACGTGGACCGGTAGCTCGAGTGCATTTTCCGGACCCGCGTCCCCCGGTGGAGGAGGCCGTACGTGTCCGACGTCGGGCCGAACATGCAGACCATGACCTCGGCGATGTCGCTCTCGGCGGCCGTCTTGACGCTGTGCATGAGGTTGAGGGCGGCGTCGGACGAGGGCCGGTCGGAGGAGCGCTGCGACCCGACCATGACGATGGGCACGGGCGGGTTCTGGACCATGAAGGACAGGATGGCCGCCGTGTGGTGCATGGTGTCGGTGCCGTGGCCGATGACGATGCCCTGGACGCCCTTTTCGATCTCCCGGCCGATGGCCTTGGCCGTGGCGATATACTGCTCGGGCCCCATGTTCTCGCTGAAGACGCCGAAGAGCTTCTCGGTCTCGAGGTTGCAGATATCGGCGAGCTCCGGGACCGAGCCGTAGAGCTCGCCCGGGGTGAAGGCCGGGATGACGGCGCCGGTCCGGTAGTCGAGGCGGCTGGCGATCGTCCCGCCCGTGCCGAGGAGCTTGACCGTGGGCCGGCCCGGGTCGTAGGGGAATTCCTTCTCCGGGATCTTGTAGTGGGCTTCCTTGCGGCCCATGATCGTGATGGCCTCGATCGACCGGGCCAGGAGGCCGATGTTGTAGCCGGAGCGGAGCTTGAGGACGACGTGGAGGGGATCAGCGGTCTCCGAGCGCGGCAGGATGATCCCGGTGTAGGTACCGTGGGCCGTCTTGATCTCGACGTCGCTCCAGACCAGGGCGCCGAAATTCTTGAGGGTGGCGAGGGCCTCCCCCCGGTAGCCTTTGTACGAGTCGTCGCCGTTCACTATCGTTTCTCCTCGAGAATGCCGCGGACCTTCGCCGCCACGGTGGCGCCCTCGACGAGGCCGCGGACCCGGCCCATGACCAGGCCCATCAGGACGTGGCCCTTTTTCGCGGGGTTGTGGATCTTCATCGAGCCCAGCCGATCGAGCTCGCGTCCGACGAGGGCCTCAATGTCCGCCGCGGTCGGAACGGGAAGCGGGTCGCCGTCGGCGAAGCCGCCGGACATGGCCATGAGGATCCCCTCCCGGGAGATCGCCCCGTCCTTATATAACTTAAATATTTTCTTTAACTTATCCTCCGTCATGGCCGACGTGTCGAACCCCTTTTTCCGGAGCCGCTTGGGGAACTGGACGAGGGCGACCGAGGCCAGGGTGGGATCGATCTTCTGGTCGTTGACGAGACTCTCGAACAGCCCGGCCAGCCGGGACACGGCCAGCGGCCGGATGACGTCGTCCGGAACGCCGAGAGCGGCATATGTGGCTTCCCGGGCCCAGATCGGGCGCGGCAGGGAAACCCTGATTTTCTCCAGCCGCTCCTCGGTCACGGTCTTCGGCGGCAGGTCCGTGTCCGGGTACATCCGGTCCGGCCCGGGGAGGATGCGCTCGAAGCCGTTGGTCCCGTCGTGGAAGGCCTGGCGCGTCTCGGAGGGGATGCCGACGGTTGCCTCCTTGGCCCGGATGGCGATCTCCTGGGCGCCCGTCTTGGCGTCGTCCTTGGTCCCCCAAACGATGACGAGCGTGTCGTCGCCGCTCGCCTTGAGGGCTTTCCGGACCGCCTGCCATTCGGCGCTCGCCAGCGTCTCGGACGCGCTGTCCGAGTGGACGATATTGGGCAGGGTCGTCAAACAGGCGACGACCCGGACGCGGTCGGAGATCTCCCGCGAGAAATGGGTGTTGGCCTGGGTCTGCCAGCTGAGCAGCCCCCGGTAGCCGCGCAGGACGACGCCGTTCGCGACGGCGCCCGCGTCGAGGGCGTTGCGGACGGGTTGGTAGCTCGTCCGCTGGAGGAGCTTGGTGAGGTCCTCGATATTGGCCTTGAAGGTCTCGGCCGTGAGGCCGCGGCGATGGAGCTCGTCGCGGAGCCTGAGGAGGTTCCACTGGCGCATGGCCTCGCTGTAGGTCAGGAGCGGGATCCGCGGGATGCGGGGCACGCCCTTGATCTCGACGCGCGTCCCGCCGCGGACGCTGACGTTGACGTCCTCGCGGGCGGCCCCGATCCCGGTCCGGACCCGGCCCGTGCTCCGGACGAGGCGGCGGCAGATCTGGGCCACCTCGGCGACCTCCTGGGGCGTCCGCATGTCCGGTCCGGTCACGGTCTCGATGAGCGGCATGCCCAGGCGGTCGGTGAGATAGACGCGGCGGTGGCCGACGTCGCTCACCTCCCGGCAGGCGTCCTCCTCGAGGCCGAGCTGGACGATTTGGATCCGCCGGTCCTTGTAGGGGATCCAGCCGTTGACGCCCACGATCGTCGTCCGCTGGAAGCCGGTCGGGATACTCCCGTCGAGGTACTGCTTGCGGGCGATGTGGAGCTCGTCGACCAGGTTGAGGTTGTAGAGCATGGCGATGCCCAGGGCGATGTCCAGGGCCGTCTCGTCGATCATGAACGGCGGCGTGTCGTCCATCTCGTAGGTGCAGACGGTCTCGCGGTTGATCCGGTAGATGATCTCCTTTTTGGTCTTGAACTCCATCAGGGCGGTGCCGTCGTACTCGCCGAGCTCGGACAGGGTCGGCCGCATGTGGCGGAGGATCTCGGCGTCGTATTTTTCGCTGTACCGGCCGGCCGGGCAGCGGCAGAAGAGCTTCTTTTCGGTCAGGAGCTGCTGGTGGATCTCGAGGCCCGAGCGGAAGCCGACCTCCTCGTAATCGGCTTCGGTCATCTCCGGGAACGGCTTGAACTGGAAGTCGTAATCGCTCATCTCTCGGGTCTTGCGTCCTTAACGATAAAGGACCGCATTATACCATAATTTTTTATTTTGGGGTCGGACCTCAGCAGCTCAGACATAATAATAGGGTTGATTATTTTCAATCAGTTTGGCGATAGCCTTAAGTCTCGTTTTTGGGGGCTGCACATTCAACTTCGAAGTGCAACGACTCGGGTGAAGACTTCGAGGGGTGTTTTATACTTCAAGCACTTCCTCGGTCGGTTGTTGATCCGGGATTCGACCGCCATGATCTCTTCCTCGGTG
>Ga0187886_1001165_pt1 | contig 25492 bp, 20 predicted proteins | sample June2016WEW_20_1_FD_133001 | JGI IMG/M metagenome (GOLD analysis project Ga0187886, IMG submission 133001) | Peatland microbial communities from SPRUCE experiment site at the Marcell Experimental Forest, Minnesota, USA - June2016WEW_20_150 | ecosystem: Environmental > Terrestrial > Soil >... | reverse complement strand
TGAAGCCGATCGCCTTGAGCATGCCGCGCGCCGCGGCCCGATCGGGGCCGTCGGTCAGGGCGGCGCTGTGGCGCTTGGCCGGATCGCTGGGCAGGTCGTATGGCAAGGGACGGTCCGGCATGTCGGCTCTCCGCTGGCTGAGGTGCGATCTCGGGTTCTGGGGACGGCGCAGGTGCGTCGTTGCCAGTTTAGATGCTGAACTTCAAGCCGGGCGGGTCGTGAGTGGGCTACCGGTGGCCGAGGGCCCTGCCCAGGAGGCTGTCGGGGTTGAAGGAAGGAGCGCCGGGATGGACATCGGCCAGGAGCGTTCGGCGCTGGCCATCCGATCCGGTTGCCGTCAGGGTCACCCACCAGTCCGGAGTGGGGTTCGGGAGTGTGGCCAGGTCGAGACGCTCTCCGGGAGAGATGGCCAGCGAGGGATGTGTTGCCCCGGGGTCCGGGGTGATGGCCGCCCCTTGCCTGGCCGTGGGCCAGAACTCGATCTGGGCATCGTGCCAGGCCGCCGGATCGAGCCCCGAGACGTTGACGTACCAGTTCGAAGTGCCCTGCAGGTTGTCATACCAGCGGAACTGCATCCCGGAGGAGAGGGCGGCGGGTGGATTGGCGTGAGGAATCGTGGCCGGGTCGAAGACCCACACCCGCAGCCCCGGCAGGAACAGGAAGAGCGTCAGCAATAGCGCCGCCTGGGCGACGCCACGCTTGCTGGCCGGATCGTCGATTGGGCCCTGGAACCGCCAGACGCCCAGGACGAACGCGACCGGGACGCCGAGCAGTCCGATGACCGTGAGAGGGTCGAGCGCGACCGGCGCGAGAAGAGCGACGAGGGCCAGCGGGGCCACGCCTATGGCTGCCCACACTGGCCTGATGGCCGATTCTGCCCGCCGCGATTGGAAGGCCACGCGAGGCGTGCTCCGCCTGGCCGCCATGAAGACGGCCACCCAGACCGCGGCGAGGTCCTGCTGGTCCCGCCATTCGACGGTCTCGGGCATGTAGACATGGAGCCCCGCTCCAAGCGCCATCGTCGTAAGGAAGCGGGAGATCAACGGCGTGAGGAGAACGACCAAGGCGCCGCCGGCCAACGCCACTCCTCCGGTGAGGACGGCCCGGTATCCACCAGTGCGCATCCCATCCAGGAGCCTTCGCCGCGTGAGCTGTGCCTTGCTCGCCGCCTCCGCCAGGACCTCCGGCGGCCCAAGGCGAGCCGTTGCCTCGGTCGCGGCCGCAACCGGGTCGAGGCCGGCGCCCACGAGTTCCTCCGCGCAGTCCTGCAGGTGATCGCCGATCTCGATGCGCACGCCAGTTCGATGGGACGCGCTCAGGCGGAGGCCGGCATCCACGCGAGAGACGTAGTTTCGGATGAGGGATTGAGCGGCGTCGGCGGCGAGCTCCGCGGCGGCGGGATCGGCACTGGGCGCCGTGGTTGCGGCGCTCGCCCTCGTCGCCTCGATCCCCGGGGTCAGGATGGGATCCTGCTCTTGCCGATGGGCAACGACAGGCCAGCCTCGGCCCGCCGCCAGCTCGACGCCCCGGGCGGCGACGCGGTAGACACGCCGTGTCGGCTCGACCTCCCGCCATTCGCCGCGGATGACGCGCTCCGCCTCGAGGCGGTAGAGGATCGGATAGAGGCTGGCTTCGCTCAGCTCTTCGCGCGCGCCGTGGATCGGACCCAGCCACTTCCACAGCTCGTGGCCGGAACGGTCGTGCTCGCGCAGCGCCCCGATGATCGCCCGGGTGACTCTTTCGTCCATGAATCTCTCGAGTCGACCTCCTAGCTGGCCTGGACGGCAGGTTCGAGCTCCGGCGCGGCGCCGTCGCCCAGCCTCCACACGCGCAGATGCAGCGCCCAGGTCAGGACCAGTCCAACGAGGGCCACCGGCAGCGTTCCCAGAACGTGAAGCAGAACCACGGCAGCCAGGGCGGAGGACGGATCCTGGCCGAGCAGCGTCAGCGCGCTCACGCCCACGAACTCATACGTGCCAACGGAACCGGGCGCCGCAGGAATCGCGGTCGAGAGCGCGATCCAGGACATGGCGAAAGCGGCCTGGATCGGCGTGAGGTGCAGACCCACGGATCCGGCCACGGCGACTATCGCGCCGACGGCGCATGCGTAGGCGGTCAGAGTGGCCCCGACTGCCGTCACGACACCCCTCGGCGAGCGCACCGCCTCCGCACCGAGGACCAGCTGGGCGATCGACTCGCGAACGCTCTTCGGGACGAGCGCCTCAACGGTCTGCGGCCGTCCCGCAACGAGTGTCGCCAGGGCGGCGAGGGCCACCACGGAAGCCAGGGCCAGGGCGATCCAAAGTCCCATGGGAGCCATTGTCGATGCGTTGACGACCGTGAAGCCGAGCCCGGCCGCAACGACCAGGATCGTGAGGCCATCGATCAGGCGCTCAGTGGCGACGGAGCCGAGCGTTGCGAGACGCGGCAGCCGCAACGCCGTGGCCGCCAGGTAGGCCCGGGCCACGTCACCCAGCCGCATCGGCAACAGCGTGTTGGCGAAGTACCCGATGCACGTATAGGCGAACGCGCGGTCGTAGCCCACCTTCCCCAGAGGGGACAGCAGGAAGCGCCACCGCCACGCCCGAACGCCGATCTCCAGCCAGGCGAAGCCGACGGCCAGGCCCAGGCCAAGTGGCGCCGCTCGACCCAAAGCCGCGCCGGCGGCCGGCAGATCCACGCGGCTCAACGTTGCCCAGGCGAAGATGGCGCTGACGGCGATGCCGATGGCTGCGCGGGCCGCCTTCATCCGTCGACGATCCCCAGGGCCATCACTCGGCCGCGTGTCCGGTGCGCGCCGGTCGGCCTTCGTCGCCCGAAGTTGCGGCCGGTGTGGCCGGTGTGGCCGGTGCGGACAGGAGTCCCGTCTTCTCGAACCAGCGGACCGTCTGCTCGAGGCCTCGGTCCAGGGTCACCTGCGGCGACCAGCGCAGCATGTGGCGGATCTTCTCGATGTTGACGACCCGGCGGCGGATGTTGTCGATGTCGCGCCGGTCGATGTGTTCGACGGCCACCGCGCAGCCGGACGCCCGCCCGATAGCCGCGGCGAGATCGTTGACGGACGTTTCGACGCCCGTGCCAACGTTGAACACCTCGCCTTCGGCTCGAGGATGCGTGGCTGCCAGAAGGGTCGCGTCGACGGCATCCTCGACGAAGGTGAAGTCGCGAGTCTGACCGCCATCGCCGTGTATCGAGAGAGCCTTGCCCGCATTGGCGGCGATCAGGAACTTGGAGACGACGCCGCAGTACGGGTTCTCTGGACGCTGGTACGGTCCGTACACGTTCGAGTACCGAACCACCGAGACGGGCAGGCCATAGCTCTCGTAGAACGCTACGCAGTAGTGCTCGCCGGCGAGCTTGCTGACGGCATAGGGCGTGAGCGGGACGAGCCGGTCGTCCTCGTTGATCGGTATGGACCGCGGGTTGCCGTAGACAGAGGCGGACGACGTGTACACGACCCGCTCGAGTTTCGAATCCCGGGCTGCCATCAGGACGTTGAGTGTCCCCCCGATGTTCGTCGCGAAATCGTCTCGCGGGTTGGCCGTGGAGGCGATGATGTTGCGGGCGGCCAGATGGAAGACGACGGTGTGCCGCTTGACGAGGTCGCTGACGAGCGCCTCGTCGGTGACCGTCCCCTCGATGAACTCGGCCCCGGTGGGGATCGCGTCGAGCCGGCCCGTGAAGAGATCGTCGAGGACGGTGACCCGCGCCCCAGCTTCGATCAGCCGGCGAACGAGTGCGGACCCTACGAAGCCGGCGCCCCCGGTCACGAGAACGCGTCGGCCTCCGAACGCACGATCGAGCATCATCAGTGTTTGACCCCCAGTCGAAGCAGGAGAGCCGGCCGGAAGAGACGCCACCAGTCGCGCACGCCGCGCATCTTGGTGAAGCCCTGCCCATGGTATCGGACCGTGACCGGGTGCTCGACTACCCGATAGTGGCCCCTTATGGTCCGGTACAGGATGTAAGGCTCGAGTTCGTAACTGTCGAGCCAGTCCTGGTCTAGGTCGATCGAGGGGTCGTCCAAGATCGACGCACGGAAGACACGGAACCCGTTCGTGGCGTCCGTGATCCGGTGGAAGACCAGCCCGCTGAACACGAGCGAGTAGAAGCGAGTACCGACGTTGCGGCCGCCGGTAGCTCCGACGACATGTCCGCCTCGCATCCAGCGCGAGCCCTGCACATAGTCGAGATCCCGCTCGAGGGCCACGTCGAGCGCTCCGACCAGGTCCGACGGCTCGTGCTGGTCGTCACCGGAAAGGAGGGCGAGGTATGGCCGACCGCGCTCGCGACCGCATCGGAAGCCGGTCCGAATCGCCGCTCCGACGCCGCTCGGATGCTCGTGACGCAGAACCACGGCCGCGCCGTGGGCGCGCGCTTCGTCGCCAGTTGCGTCCGTCGAACCGTCGTCCACGACGATCGCCTCGAAGCGCCCGTCGGCCGGCCACTTGTCCAGTACCCCGCCGATCTTGCCAGCTTCGTTGAGGGCCGGGATGATGACTGCGACCAGAGGCCCCGGTGGCGCTTCAGCTGCACCGGGTTGGCTCGCCGCGTCGGAGCCGGGGGTCTCCTCACGTCTTGGCCGTGGCGCGATGTCGGAACCCCCTGGCTGGATCACGCAGCCACTATGCCGAACGGGATTCGTTGGGCTACGAGACGATGGTACCGGTGAGCCTCCCATTCGGCCAACGGTCGGGGTTTCGTGGGCTACCGGTGCCCTCCCGATGTGGCTGGCCTCACCCGTGGTGGCCCTTCACACACCCGCCCCGGCGTCGGTCGCCATCGCTCCGCTGGCCTGGCCGGTGGCGACCGGCGCCCCCGAACCTACATTCGGGGATGGGTCAGCGCGCCGCGATACCTTCTCGGGAGTCGACGCGGGCCGGGTGAGCGGCCTCCCAGGCCTCGATGGCCGGAAGCCTCGAGCGGACGTAGCCGATCTCGTCGGTGCCGGCCAGGATCATCGTCCGGGCGAACGGGTCGATCTCGAACAGGAACGACTCGCCGCCGGGCAGCTTGACCTGGCCCGCTTCGAGGTCCACCGTCCATTCGCCGTCGGGGTGGGCGGCGACGAGCGCGACGAGACCCGCGTGGCGCTCGGGCGAAACGACGATGGGCAGCAGCGCGTTCTTCAGCGCGTTGCCCTTGAAGATGTCGGCGAAGCTGGTCGACACGATGGCCCGGATGCCCCACGCCCGCAGCGCCCAGGGGGCGTGCTCGCGCGAGGAGCCGGCGCCGAAGTTGTCGCCGACGAGGAGGATCTGCCGCCCGGCATTGCGCCGTTCGTCGATGAAGGAAGGCGGCTTGCGACGCTTCCCGTCGGGCGTGAAGCGCCAGTCGAAGAAGAGCGCGTCGGCCAGGCCCGCCTTGTCGGTGATCTTGAGGAAGCGGGCCGGGCAGATCTGATCCGTGTCGATGTTGGCGCGCGGGATCGAGATGACACGGCTGGTGGTCTTGGCGAACGGTTCAGGCATGTCAGTGGGCCTCCATGGCCGAGGACCGCCATACGGCCACGGGTTGCGCCGCGACGCTATCGAGCGTGCGCGGGTCGGTGACAACGCCGGTAAGGGCGCTGGCGGCAGCGGTGAGCGGTGAGGCGAGGAAGGTGCGACCGCCCTTGCCCTGGCGCCCCTCGAAGTTGCGGTTCGAGGTGCTGATGCCGTACTGGCCTGGTTCGAGCTGGTCGCCGTTCATCGCGATGCACATCGAGCAGCCCGACTCGCGCCACTCGGCGCCGGCCGCCTGGAAGACCGAATCGAGGCCTTCGCTCTCGGCCTGCCTCTTGACCTGCTGCGATCCGGGAACGACGAGCACGCGAAGTCCCGGCGCAACCCGGCGGCCGCGCAGGACCGAGGCCGCGGCACGCAAGTCCTCGATCCGGCCGTTGGTGCAGGAGCCGATGAAGACGACATCGAGCTTCTGGCCGGCGATCGACCTGCCCGGCTGCAGGCCCATGTAGGCCAGAGCGTGCTCGAGATCGGCGCGGGCTGCCGGCTCGACGTCGGTGAGCGACGGGATCCGGCCGGTCACGGAGATGCCCATGCCGGGGTTGTTGCCGTAGGTCACCATCGGCTCGAGCGCCTCGGCGTCGATGGTGATCGTTCGGTCGTAGGTCGCGCCTTCGTCGGTCGGCAGCGCCCGCCAGCGCGCGACGGCCGCGTCCCAGGCCGCTCCCTGCGGAGCGAACTTGCGACCCTTCAGGTATTCGAACGTGGTCTCGTCCGGGGCGATGAGGCCGGCGCGGGCCCCACCCTCGATCGACATGTTGCAGACCGTCATCCGCTCCTCCATGGAGAGGGCGCGGATGGCTGTGCCGGTGTACTCGAACACATGCCCGGTGCCGCCGCCTATCCCAATGCGGGCGATCAGGGCCAGGATGATGTCCTTGGCGCCGACGCCCGGCCCGAGCAGGCCGTCGATCTGGACCTGGAACGTCTTCGGCTTGCGCTGGAGCAGCGTCTGCGTGGCCAGGACCATCTCGATCTCGCTCGTCCCGATGCCGAACGCCAGCGCCCCGAAGGCGCCGTGCGTGGCCGTGTGGGAGTCGCCGCAGACGATCGTCATGCCCGGCTGCGTGAGCCCGAGCTCCGGCCCGATGACGTGGACGATGCCGCGCGTCGGGCTGCCCTTGCCGTAGAACGGGATCCCGAACTCGCGGCAGTTCTCCTCGATCTGGCGGAGCTGCCTGGCCGCCAGCTCGTCGGCGATGGGCAGGGACGGATCGAGCGTCGGGATCGAGTGGTCAGCCGTGGCGACGGTCTGGCCCGGCTTGCGAACCTTCAGGCCGCGCTCGCGCAGGCCGGTGAACGCCTGCGGGCTGGTGACCTCATGGACGAGGTGCAGGTCGATCGCGAGGATTGCCGGCGCGCCGGGGTCGGACGACACGACGTGTTCGTCCCAGATCTTCTCGAACAGGGTGCGCGGTTTCTCTGCCATGGTTCCACTCGCGATACGACTGCCCCGCCTCACAGCGGACGGGGTCATCGAGGTTACCAGATAGCTGCAATGACGGCCCTTGGCACTGGAACGCGACCATTCGGCGGTGGCGACAGCCCTCGGCGAGCGCACCGCAGCCGCGCCCCGGACCAAGCGGAAGCGAACTCGCGAACGCGCTCCGGAACCGGCGCCTCAACGGCCTGACGCCATCTCGCCAACGAGTGTCGCCAGGGCGGCGAGGGCCACCACGGAAGCCAGGGCCAGGGCGATCCACAGCCGTACCGGCAGTGGCCCGAGGGCGCGCGGGCGCGACTGGGGAGTAACTGACAGGCGAAGGTCTCGGGACATCAGTAGAAGGTACCGGTGAGTGGGGCATAGCCGACCGGGCTAGTATTTGCACCCGTCGCCCATCAAGCGGGCGCCACCTCTGGTCGGGTCTTGCGGCGAAGGGCCAGACACAAGCGCCCCACCCCACAGCGTGCGTGCGGGACTCTCGAAGGAGTTACGGCGAAGGTGCAGAGTGTGAGCCCGGGACTGTTGAAGCGGCGGTTCTTGCCCAGCCCGATCCGCCTGCTCGGCTGGGGTACGGCGGCAGTGGGCCTCTGCTGCCTCGCGTTCGTCACATGGTTTTGGGTGTCCCACGACCTGGCTTCGCATTGGACCTCGACCGACATTCACAACTACATCCTGACGGGCCTGCGGCTCAACGCGGGCCACCCCTTCTACGGTTACGGTCCCGGGGACGAACACATCCTCCTCGCCGACCCCGGAACCGACTATCCAATCTACTCTCCACCGCTGATCGGAGTGCTGTTCAGGCTGGTCGTGCTGCTGCCGGCCAACGGCCTGTACATCTGGTGGTTGACTATGGATTTGCTCGAGATCGTGGCCGTCATCGTGCTGGTGCGGCGCGCGACTCTCGTTGCCGGGCTTGTTCTCGTCCCGCTCAGCCTCTCTATCGGATGCGCGATGCAGTACGGGAATGCCGATTGCCTGCTCGTGGCCGGGTTGCTGTTGGCCTGGTGGTGGATGGTCCGAGGTCACGACAACTGGGCGGCGGTGGCAATCAGTGTTCTGGCATCGCTCAAGCTGACGCCCGTCATCTTGGTGTGGTGGCTCGTCGTCACGGGCCGCAGGCGGGCAGCCGCCATCGCAGTCTGCTGCGGAGTCGCACTCGCGATCGTGGCGATGGCCGGTAGCGAGCCGCTCATATTCGTGAAGTTCTACGAGGTTACTACCGCGAACCTGGCCACTTCGTACGGCCTTCAGACGCCATCTGCATGGGCCCGGGCGATCGGGGTCCCGGTCGAGATCGCAGCCTGGATGCCTCGTATGATCCTTCTTGGAGGGGCCGTCCTAATGTGGGTGGCGCGCAAGCGACCGGCCCTCGCGTGGGTCATCGGAGCCCTCCTCATGTGGCTCGGCTCGCCGGTCGCCGACCTGCAAACGCCGGCCCTGGCGCTGGTGGCTCTGGCGCCTCTGGCCTGGCAGATGACCCGAAGCCAGGGGGCGAATCAGTCTGAAGCCGGGGCGGATCGAACCCCAGAGAGGCGCGACCTGGACGCGCTCGCCCCGACTCAGCCCGTCGGTCGTGTAGGGACGCCGGCTCCGAGTGGGCCGGGCGCGCAGGCAACGCCATGACCCAGACGCGGCGGGCCATCCCGGCCTCGCGTTTGGCGGGCTGATCGACGACCCGCCAGTGGCCTAACCTGTTGCCAGCGTCCGCGACGGACGGGCGATCGGAAAGGGGGCAGAAATGGCGACCATCCACGAGCGGGACGACGGGACCAGGACGCCAGCCGGTGGCCGGAGGGTCGCGGCCCCGCCCGCCTGGGGCGAAGGGCTGGCGTACCCGGAATGGATGCAGCAGTTCCTACCGGCGCTCCACGACGGCTTCAACACGATGAACAAGTACGTCGGCGTGCCGGCGCTGCGGGCCGGATTGGGACGCTACATATCGAATCCGTTGACCGGCTATCTGATGATCCTGCAGACCCGCGGCCGCAAGAGCGGCGAACTCCGCGAGGCCCCGCTCGGCTACACCATCGTCGGCGAGCATGTGTACTGCGTGGCCGGGTTCGGACGGCGGGCCCACTGGTTCCAGAACGTCCTGGCGGACCGGAGCGTTCAGGTCATCCTGCCGGGCCGCGCCTTCACGGGGGTTGCCGAGGAGGTCACCGACGCCGATGAACGAAGCCGCGTCCTGCCGCCGCTGCTGCGGAGTATGGGGGTCATCGCCGGGATGGTCGGGATGGGCAATCCCTGGCGCGACACGCCTGAGGAGATCGCCCGAAAATGCGAGGGCATGCCGCTCGTGCGGATCCGCGCCACGGGGATCGCCGCGGGGCCCGAAGATCCGGGTGGCAGGTTCTGGGTAGTGCCGATCGTCGCGAGCGCAGTGCTCGCGGTCGTTATCCTGCGTCGCCGAGGACGCGACAAGAAGTGATCCGAGACGGAGAGGGCCCAACGGCCCAGCCCGAGACCAAGGCGGCTGTCTCCCCGGCACGGGGCTGGCGGCGCCTGCGCGCGGACGCGGCGGTGGGTCGGGTGCGCCGAGGCCGGGAGTCACTGGTCAGGCTGTTCGACCAGGAGAGCGCCGCTAACCGCCGCCTCACGATGCTGCTCGGCCTGATCGTTGGAGGCCTCGTTCTGTCCGACCTCCCCATTCTCTTGTCCACGCTGCCGGCCGGGATCGATTTCGAGATCCCGCTGCGGGCCGCGTCCCACTGGTCGAGCGGTATGCAGGCCTACCCTCCGTCGGCCATGCTCGTCGAGTCCGGACCGAATCTGCCATATCTCTACCCTCCGTTCCTGCTGCCCCTGCTCAGCCCCATCGCGGCGCTGCCGCGCACGGCGGTTACGGATGTCTGGCTCGCCATGTGTCTCCTTTGTGCCATCTGGACCTGCCGGCGACTTGGCATCCCCTGGATTGCGGTGCCGTTCCTTCTCGCCTGGCAGCCGTTCGCCGAAGGTCTGATCACGGGCAACGTCCAGATCTTCAGCTTCGCGGCCTTCGTCGCCCTGCTGTACGTCCCGGGGAACGGTCCGCCCCAGCAGCGGGAGTTCCGTCCACCGCAGGACCTCATGAATGGCATCGCGGCGGCCGGCGTTGGGGTCCTGAAGACGACGCAGCTTCTGCCCGCGCTCTATCTCGCCCGGCGCCGCTTCCGGGCGGCCGCGATGACCGTGGCGGTGCTCGCGGCTGTTGTGCTGGTCATGCTGCCGCTGACCGGGATCGGCATCTACGGCGACTGGCTCGCCCAGCTTCGGCGCGCAACGGATCCCGCGTGGACGATCGGGGGTGTTGCCTTTGGGCGGCGGGTGGGGATTCCGGACATCCTCCCCGTGATCGCCGGGACCGCGATGGCCCTCTCGGTGCGCGGCCGCGATTCCGCGGCGTGGCTGGGGATAGCTCTTCTGATCGCCACGCCGAGCGTCCACGGCTACACGTTCCTGTTCCTGCTACCGGGGCTGCTCACGATCCGGCGCGATGTGGCCATCCCGGTGTCGGCGCTCTTCCTGGGCATCTATGACGCCCTCGCATGGTGGGCGGCGTGCCTGATCGTGGCCTGCCTGCTGATCGCTTCGGCCCGATGGACGTGGCTTCGCCTGATCGGCCAGGAACGGCAACGCCGAGCCACAGACCGTTGGGGCCGTTGCCGTGGCGCGGGCGGCTTTGTGAGGGCACGCTTGGCGCCGAGCCGGCGGCTGTCATGAGACAGCGGACCGGGTTCCTCCGGCCGAACCGGAGCAGGGCCTTCGCTCTTCACATCGTCAGTGACGCAGGTCTCGTGCTCGGCGGCGCCCTTGCCTTAGTCTCTCTGATCGCGATCGCCCAGGACCACGGCGGTCTGGGGTACGACACACCTTCCTACTGGCATGCCGGCCGCCACGTCATGGACGGGGCGCCCCTCTACAACAGCGACCCGTACACGACACTAGCCCTCTACACATACCCGCCGCTCTTCGCCCAGCTGTTCGTGCTGCCTGCCCTCCTGCCGGAGCTGCTGGTGGCATGGCTATGGCGCGCCAGCAGTGTGTTCTGCCTGCGCTACCTGACGGGGTCGTGGCGAGCGACGGTCGTCTGCTGCCTGTTCATCCCCGTGCTCACCGAGCTGTCGATCAACAACGTCACCCTCCAGCTGGCCGCGATTCTCATCTTCGCGATGCGTGACAAGCGAGGGGCGTACCTGCTGCCGTGGGCGGCGATGATCAAGTTCGGGCCCGCTCTGATCGTGCCCTACTTGTGGTTGCGCAAGCCCGAAACCCGTCGCCCGCTGGTCATTGGGACGGTGGTATTCCTGGCGGCGTGCCTGGTATCTATCGTGGTTGCACCGCGAGACTGGTCTGACTACGTGGACATGCTCCGCTTCCAGAACGTGACCGCTCTCTCCGGCCAGGGGGTCATCAACCTCATTCCGTCGGGCGGCGGGATCGACTTCGTCGCCCGTTTCGGCCTGGCCACCGTCGTGGCGTTGTTGGCCGCCTATTGGCGTCGCGGCTGGTTGGCCTATGCCGCGGCATCGATCACCTGTCCGGTAATGGCGTTCAGCAGGTTCGCCCCTCTGGTTGGCCTTTGGCAGTTCCGACCGGGCTCGGAGAGGGCTCAGGCCGCCGATCGGACCGCAGCGGTCGCGGGGACGCCTGAGTGACCGGCGAATCCCTCTCGAGCCTCGGCGCGCGGATCCGGACTCGCCTACCGCTGTACCGGAAACCCCTCACGCTCGGGTTTTCCGGGTTCGGCCTGGTCCTGTTCGCCTGGCTCATGCTCATCGTGCCGGGAACGCCACACTTCCAGAGCCTTGTTGGGTTCGACTCGTTCGCCTACTGGTACGCGGCTCCTCTCCATCCTTACGACGCACCTCTCGGGACGGTGGGCTCCTACACCTACTCGCCGGCGTTCGTCCAGGCGCTTAGCCCGCTCCATCTGTTGCCGTTCGGCGTCTTCTTCGTCCTGTGGGACAGTTTCCTGATCGTCAATCTGGTATGGCTGACGGGGCGCAACGCCCTGGTCTGGCTGGTCTTCCTGCCCGTGACACTGGAGCTGTATCACGGCAACGTGGATCTGTTGATCGCCACCGTCTGCGTCCTCGGCTTCGAGTACCCGGCCCTATGGTCGATCGGGCTGCTGACCAAGGTCACACCTGGGGTTTCGCTGCTGTGGTTCGTCGTCCGGCGGGAGTGGCGCTCGCTGGCGCTGGCGCTCGGCGCGACGGCCGCCATCTCGGCCGTCTCGTTCGCGATCGCCCCGAGTGCCTGGTTCGAGTGGGCGAGATTCCTGCTCACGTCCCAGGCGAATGGCCCCCAGGTCAACGACTGGTATCAGTTCCTCTTCCCGCCACTGTGGCTCCGGCTCGTGGCCGCCGCCGCGCTTGTCGTCTGGGGCGCCCGAACCGACCGCCGCTGGGTCGTACCCGTGGCCAGCACCATCGCCATGCCCGTCCTGTGGGTCATCTCGCCGGCCCTCCTGACGGCCATCCCCAGGCTGCGCGACAAGCCCGAGGCGGCCGCGGCCCGACGAACCGCCCGGTCCCGCGCTCCCGGTGAGGGTGGCGCCTAAGCCGCCTTCGCGGACAGCCTTCGCTACAATTCCCTGGATCCAGTACTCGCGCCTCTCGAAGCGATCCGGTCGAGGGGGCGCCTCTCCACGAGGGGATCTCTTCATGTTCGATCGTCTCGGCCGGTTGGTGCTTCGGCTCCGATTCGCCCTGGTGGCTGGCTGGGTAGTGGCCGCCGCCTTTTTCGGGATCTTCGGCCCGTCGCTGACGCAGGTCGGCTTCGCCGACGAGAGGAGCTTCCTGCCGCGAGATTCCGAGTCTCTGGCCGCTCGTGAGGTCATCGCCGAGTCGTTTCCGTCGGACTCGGCCCCTTCCCAGGCGCTCATCGTCTTCTCCCGGGCCGGAGGGCTGACCGACGCCGACCGGGCGGCCATCGAAGGGCTGCGCCCCTACTTCGAGGCCGCCGGTCATCCGGACGGAGCCCTCCGCTACGTGACCGCGGAGCGCTCGCCGACTCTCGCCTCGATGCTGCGGAGCAGCGACGGCGTCGTCGAGCTGGCCAGCGTCTACATGAACACGCCTTCCTTCCTGCCTCGGACCAACGCCACGATCGACGAGATCCGCGCGCATCTCGATTCCTCCGGCGTCCTGCCGGGCGGGCTCGCGGCCCAGGTCACCGGCCAGGGCGGGATCGGGCGCGACTACCTCAAGGCCATCCAGGACGGCACCGATCGGACGACGCTGGTCACGATCGTTCTGGTCGTACTGGTGCTGCTGCTGATCTATCGCGCCCCGCTGGCGGCCCTGGTTCCGCTGCTGACGATCGGGGCCGCCTTCCTCGTCTCGCGCGGCACTCTCGGATTCCTCGCCCAGGGAGGGTGGCAGCTCTCATCGGTCCTCGACTCTTTCATCGTCGTCCTCGTCTTCGGCGTCGGCACCGACTACACGATCTTCCAGATCTCCCGATTCCGAGAGGAACTCGGACGGCACGAGCCCGAAGATGCCGTGCGGGTAACCATCGGCCGCATAAGCGCCGTCATCACGGCCTCCGCCGCAACCGTGATCGTCGGCCTGAGCGCGATGGTTGCCGCGCGCTTCGGGATGATCCAGACGACGGGACCGGCCCTGGCGCTGACCATCTTCATAACCCTGCTGGCAGGACTGACGCTCACCCCGTCGCTGCTGGCGATCTTCGGACGGCGCCTCTTCTGGCCGATCCACGAACGGACGCGCACCGCAGGCGACGAGACCAAGGGGTTCTGGGCCGCCCTGGCCCGCCGGATCACGAGCCGGCCCGGATTGCTGGCCGGCGCGGTGCTGGCCATCCTGATCGTCCCGGCCCTGGGGCTCCCCGCGCTCAAGGAGAACTTCGACGTCCTCAACGAGCTGCCGGCCGGAGCCGAATCGCGCCAGGGCTTCGAGACCCTGAGCCGGCACCTCGCGCCGGGCCAGCTGATGCCACTCACCGTACTGGTCAAGGTGCCTGGCGGCTCGGCCGCCGACCTGACGAGTCAGGAGGGTCTGGCCAGGATCGCGGCGCTCGAGAAATCGATCGCGAGCCTCCCGGACATCGGAACCGTGAGCAGCCTCGTCGATCCGATGAGCGAGGGGAAGATATCGGACCTGCTCCGCCCGTCCGTGCAGCTCGCCAGCACCGCCGAGGCGTTCCGCAAGCCGCCCAGCACCGACATCAACGTCCAGCTGGGCGATGCAAGCCTGGCCGGAATCGCAACGGCCGACTCCTATGTCGCCGGCCTCGCGGACGCCTTCCCGGACCAGCGCAACGCCAGCCCGTGGATCGCCGCGACGGCCGATCTGGGCACTGTCCACCAGGGGCTCATCGACAGCCGCAAGCTGGCCCTCGTCACCAACCAGCTCGACGCCATTGCCGCGCAACTCCAGGCCGCCGCGTCCTCGACCGCCTCCTCGGACGCGGCGAAACAGCTGGCCCAGCTGAAGGCTTATCTCGAAGAGCTCGGCACGGCCCAGCCCGCGGTCAAGTCCCTGGCCTCGTATCAGTCCGCGCAGCGTGCCCTGTCCGTCCTGGCGACGAGTCGCGATCCGGTCGCGGCCCTGCAACTGCTCGGCTCCATCAAGGAGCTGTCGAGCTGGTTCGCGGCGCAGCCGACTCCGGTCTACTTTGCCCCGACCAGCGTCGAGATCGACCCGGCCACGCTCGCGGAGCAGCAGGCCATGGCGGCGGCCCGCCTGCGCCTGCCCGACGAGCTGGACCGGCTGGCCGCGGCGCTGGGTTCGTCCGTCCTGTACGCGCCGCCCTCTCTGCGGAGCTCATACGTGTCCGCCGCCGGCGACGTCACCCGCCTCTACGTGACGACGGCCACGGACCCCTACGACACCAGGTCGTTCGCCGCGGTGCGGGCACTGCGGACTCTGTTGACGACCGATCCAGATGTCAGGTCCCTGCCGGCCGCCTCGTCCGTCACAGTGCAGACCTACGTGGGAGGCGCCACCGCCGAGTTCGCCGACGTCCAGGACACGATCTCCGCCGACTTCCTGCGGGTCGCAGCGATCACGATCGTCGGCATCCTGATCGTGCTGATCCTGCTCCTGCGGGCGCTCGTGGCCCCGGTCTATCTGGTCCTTACCGTGCTGCTGTCCTATGCCACGAGCCTGAGCCTCTCGGCGTTGATACTGCAGCACCTCTTCGGGCAACCGGGGATGAACTACTTCATCCCGCTGATGGTCTTCGTGCTGCTCGTGGCGCTCGGCTCCGACTACAACATCTTCCTGATGTCGCGCGTTCGGGAGGAGAGTTCGACGCGGCCGCTGCGGCCGGGGATACGCCTCGCCTCGGCGCGGACCGGAACGGTGATCACGTCCGCGGGCCTGATCCTCGCCGGCACTTTCGGTGCGCTCGTGACCTCGCCTCTACAGCTGCTCTTCCAGGTCGGCCTGACCGTGGCCCTGGGCGTGCTGATCGACACGTTCGTAGTTCGCAGCCTGCTCGTCCCGGCCATCACCGCCTTCCTTGGGGAGTGGGCCTGGTGGCCGTGGCACCGGCGTTCGAGCGAGCCGAGCGGGCCGGATTCTGCCGCGTAGGCCGACTCGTTGGTCGGGAGGGATCGGAGGCGCTACTCCTCTCGCCCCGACCACATAGGGGTGAACTCAGCTCAGCCGGACGACTCGGCTCCTCGAGCGGTGCCTCAGATGGGTCGTTGCGTTCCAGGCAGCGACACGCCAGGCGGCCGACGGGCCAAGAGGGGAGTGCCTGCGGACCAAACCCGTAGACTCATGATGCGTCTCATCGAGTCGGAGCGTGCTACAAGGTCGACTTTCCTCGGCCGGCTCCTCCCGTAGCTGAGCGAGTCGGAGAAGCGCACCGTGGGGAAACAGGCCCGAAGGAGTCGAGGGATAGGCGCACGAGATGAGCCCCAGCGCAGGGTCATTGCACCCAATCGACCCATCCGGCTAGGAGTCGTCGCCGTTGTGGCGGGTGTTCTCATCGCGGGTCTCGCGGTCGCGGCAATCGCATTTGGCGCCGGCTTCGCGACCACCGGCTCGGGCTCTCTTCCGCCGGGCACCCAAACGTTCGCCGAATCAGATCATGCCCACGTGTCTGGACCGGTCTCGTACGACCGGGTGCCGCCGGCCGGCGGCGCGCACAACCCGGTTCAACTGAACTGCGGCATCTACACGCAAGCCGTGCCGAATGAGAATGCGGTCCACTCTCTCGAGCACGGTGCCGTATGGATCACCTATCAGCCGACCCTCGCGGCCGACCAGATCGCCGTGCTTCAGCAGCTGGTCACGTCCGACTACGTCGGCACCGAGAGGTACATCATCCTGAGCCCCTATCCCGGCCTGCCCTCACCCATCGTGGCGAGTGCGTGGGGCGCGCAGCTCAGCGTCGACCGGGCTTCTGACTCGCGGCTGGCCGACTTCATTCACCACTTCGCCGGGGGCGGGCAAGGCGGCGAGGCGGGTGGCCCCTGCACGGGAGGCTTGGGCAGCCCCCTAGGATGATCGAGGCAATGTCTCACCGTCCCGCCCAGTGGGGCCCCCCGAGTGGGGTATGGCGCACGGCTTGACCGCCCCTGCTACACTCGCTCAACACTGCTCTACGAAGAGCCGGTGTAATTGTCGCTACGGAGAACCAGGTTGGGTCTGTTCAACAGTCGGAACCGACGCCACGTCGCCGTCCTGATCAGGGCGGATGGTAGGCGTGTCCAGGTGCCGGCCGAGGACCTTGGCCTGGTCGACGTTTCCCTGCTCGGTCTACTCCGCTCGCTCGAGCTTGGCATTGGGCGCGTATTCGTACTCATTACCGGCTCCCGGCGGGAGACTGGACGGCGGGACAAGCGCTAGGCACGCAAGACCCAGAACCACCAGAACCCTCGCCGGAGCGGCGAGGGTTTTTTGATGGGCAGCACACCCAGCCAGAGCAGACGAGGCACCCGGCGATCCGGGCAGATGAACAGGAAGGGACGCAGCGATGGAGACGACAGACGACGGCTCGGACCGTTCGCCGACGGCGACCGCGGCTGGGACGCCCGGCGTTGACGCGGCCGCCCGGCAACGGCAGCGCATCAACCATATGCCGGACGCCGGCACCGCTCGCGCGGAGGCCGTCAGCGCCGGCCGTCGCGAGATGCTCAGCGACAGAAGCCGCAAGGAGATCAAGAGCCTGGCCGAGCGCGGCCTGAAGCGGCCGCGTATCGGGGCCGACGCGGTCTGCGAAGCCCTGCTCCGCCAGGGCGTGGAGGTCTTCTTCGGCTATCCCGGTGGCGTCGTCCTGCCCTTCTACGACGTCCTCGGCGACTACCCGGAGCTGCGCCACGTCCTCGTCCGCCACGAGCAGGGCGGCGCCCACGCCGCCGACGGCTACGCCCGCGCCACCGGCAGGGTCGGTGTCTGCCTGGCCACGTCCGGGCCCGGCGCGACGAACCTCGTCACCGGCATCGGCAACGCCATGCTCGACTCCGTCCCGATGGTCGCTATCACCGGCAATGTCGTCTCCTCACTGCTGGGCAAGGACGCCTTCCAGGAGATCGACATCACCGGCATCACCCTGCCCTGCACGAAACACAACTACCTGGTCCGCGACCCCAACGACATCCCGCGCGTCTTCGCCGAGGCGTTCCACATCGCCGCGACCGGCCGCCCGGGCCCCGTCCACATCGACCTCACCAAGGACGCCTTGGTGGGTGTGTGCACGGCCGAGCATCCGGAAACCCTCGATCTGCCCGGCTTCAAGCCCACCTTCGAGGGCCACCCCCGCCAGGTGAAGCTGTTCGCCCAGGAGATCGCCAGGGCCGAGCGCCCGGTCATCCTGGCCGGCCACGGTGTCCTCATCGCCGAAGCGACCGAGGAATTGCGCGAGCTGGCCGAGAAGGCTCAGATCCCAGTCGCCCATACCCTGCTCGGGATCGGCGCCTTCGACGAGACGCACCCGCTGAGTCTCGGCTTCGTGGGTATGCACGGCTGGAAGCACGCCAACAAGGCCATCCAATCGGCCGATCTGTTGATCGCCCTCGGGATGCGCTTCGACGACCGCGTCACCGGGCACGTCCCCACGTTCGCGCCGTATGCCCGCATCGTCCACGTCGACATCGATCCGGCCGAGATCGGCAAGAACGTGGCCGTCGAGATCCCGATCGTGGGTGATGTGAAACGGGTCCTGCAGGCACTGATCCCGCAGGTCCCGGCCGTCCCGCGGGAGCGGCGCGCCGCCTACCTGGACGAGATCGACGGCTGGCGAGCCGAATCGGAGCGGACCCCGTGGCACGGCTCGGGGGCGTGGAAGAACGGCCAGCTCTCGGCCGACTACGTCGTCTCCCGCATCGGCGAGGCCACGGGCCACGACGCCACCATGGTTGCCGACGTGGGCCAAAACCAGATGTGGACCGCCCGATACGGCGGCTACCGCCGGCCGAACAGCCACATCAGCTCCGGCGGTCTCGGGACGATGGGCTACGGTCTCCCCGCGGCGATGGGCGCCGCCCTGGGCCGGCCCGACAAGGAGACCTGGGCAATCGTCGGCGACGGTGGTCTGCAGATGACCGTCCAGGAGTTGATGACGCTCGTTCAGGACCACATCCCGGTCAAGATCGCCCTGCTCAACAATCACAAGCTGGGCATGGTCCGGCAGTGGCAGGAGCTCGTCTACGCGGGCAACTACCACTCCAGCCACCTGCAGGGCCCCGACTGGTGCAGGCTGGCCGAGGCCTACGGAGTCGCCGGCTTCCGGGCCACGACTCCCGAGGAAGTGGACAAGGCCATCGGCGCAGCCCGAGCCGTGGACGGACCCGCACTTATCGAGTTTTGCATCGCCCAGGAACAGAACGTCTTCCCCATGATGCCGGCCGGCAAGGGCCTGTCGGATCTGCTGGAGGAGCAGTTCGAGGAGCCGCAGCAATGACGCCCACCGGCCCGACTCCCGCCAACGCGGCGCCTCGTCCGGCGCCGGCACACACCGCGCCTCCGGCTCGGGCCCTGCCCGGGCACGGCCAGGAGCACCGTCATGTCCTGGTGGCCATCGTCAACAACAAGCCCGGCGTCCTCAACCGCGTCTCGAGCCTGATGAGGGCCCGCAACTTCAACATCGATACCCTGGCGGTCAGTCACACCGACCAGCCCGATGTCAGCCGCATGACCATTACCCTGCACGGTGACGACGTGGCGGTCGAGCAGGCCGCCAAACAACTCTACCGGCTGATCGACGTGCTCAAGGTCCAGGACGCCACCTTCGACCCCACCGTGGAGCACGAGATAGCGTTGATCAAGGTCCGCGCCGACGACCGCAACCGGGGCGAGGTGCTGACCATCGCCGACATGTACAAGGCCAAGGTCGTGGATCTCGCGGCCGAATCGCTCATCGTCGAGGCGACCGGTACGGAGGCAGAAGTGGACGCTCTGATAGCCCTCCTGCGCGGATTCGGCATAAAGGAGCTCGTCCGCTCCGGTACCGTCGTCATGTCCCGGGGTGCCGGGTCCATCGAGGAGGCAGTGAAGAGATGACCGCACGCATGTACTACGACGCCGACGCCGACCCCAAGGCGCTTGCCGGCCAGAAGATCGTCATCATCGGCTACGGCAGCCAGGGGCACGCCCATGCTCAGAACCTGCACGACTCGGGCTACGACGTGACCGTCGTCGAGGCGAACCCGAAGGCCCGTGCCCTCGCGGCCGAGGCGGGTCTCAAGACCGCCGATATCGCCGACGCAGTCAAGGCCGCCGACGTGATCATGATCCTGGTCCCGGACACCATCCAGAAGAAGGTGTACGAGACCGAGATCGAACCGAACATGCACAAGGGCCAGCTGCTGATGTTCGCCCACGGCTTCAATATCCGGTTCGACCGGATCAAGCCGGGCGAAGGGATCGATGTCGGCATGGTCGCTCCCAAGGGGCCGGGCCATCTCCTCCGCTCGGTCTACGAGCAGGGCGGCGGCGTGCCCGCTCTCTTCGCCGTCGAGAAGGACGCCACCGGCACGGCCCGCGCGCGCGTGCTTGCCTATGCGCGCGGCATCGGCGCGACCCGGGCGGGCGTCCTCGAGACCACGTTCAAGGAGGAGACCGAGACCGATCTCTTCGGCGAGCAGGTCGTTCTCTGCGGCGGCGTCACCAGCCTGATCAAGAACGCCTTCGAGACGCTCGTCGAAGCCGGCTACCAGCCCGAGCTGGCCTACTTCGAAGTCATGCACGAGATGAAGCTCATCGTCGACCTGTTCTACCGGGGCGGCATGAACTTCATGCGCTTCAGCGTCTCCGACACGGCCGAATACGGCGACTACGTGTCCGGCCCGCGAGTCATCGGCCCCGAGGTCCGCAAGGTCATGCAGCAGATCCTCAAGGAGATCCAGGACGGCACATTCGCCGCGAAGTGGATCGCCGAGAGCGAGGCCGGCTACCCCGAGTTCAAGAAGATGCGCGAGGCCGGCCGCGACCATCAGGTCGAGAAGGTCGGTGCCACCCTGCGCAAGGCCATGCCGTTCCTCAATCCGGTGGAGGTCGTCGACGGGCAGCCGCAGGCGGCGGCGACTTCCAAGGGCTGAAGTCCGCCCCGCGGACGGCAGCCCACACACCCCAGCACGCCCCGAGAGAGTGGAGAGACTCCCGTGACAACGCCCCAGCCAACCTACCGCCTCGCCGTCGTTCCCGGTGACGGGATCGGCCCCGAGGTGATTGCGGGCGGCCGGCGCGTGCTGGAGGCCGCCGGTCGCATCTTCGGCTTCGGTTTCGAGTGGACCGAGGTGCTGATCGGCGGCGTCGCCATCGACGCTTACGGCGTGCCGATGCGCGACGAGGACATGACCGTCTGCCGAGACGCGGACGCCGTCTACTTCGGCTCCATCGGCGATCCCCGGTTCGACGACCCGAAGGCGAAGGTTCGGCCCGAACAGGCTCTCCTGGCCCTGCGCAAGGGCCTGGGCCTGTACGCGAACCTTCGCCCCGTCACCGTCCAGCCAGTCCTGGCGGCCAGCTCCCCGGTCCGCGAGTCGCTCGTCGCCGGCGTGGACATGCTGATCGTCCGCGAGCTGACCGGCGGGCTCTACTTCGGCAAGCCTTCCGAGCAGCGCGTCACCCCGGCGGGGCGCGAAGTGGTGGACACGCTCGCCTACACCGAGCACGAGATCCGCCGCGTCGTACGGCTCGCGTTCGAGCTGGCCCGCGGCCGCCGCCGCAAGCTGACCAGCGTCGACAAGGCCAACGTCCTCGAGTCGAGCCGCTTGTGGCGGACGATCGTCGAGGAAGTGAAGCCCGAATACCCGGACGTCGCGGTCGAACACCGGCTGGTGGACGCCTGCGCCATGATGCTCATCCAGCGCCCGGCGGTCTTCGACGTGCTGGTCACGGAGAACCTGTTCGGCGACATCCTGTCCGACGAAGCTTCGGTGCTGGCGGGGTCGCTGGGCATGCTTCCGTCGGCGTCGATTGGCGAGCGGCGGACAGCCTACGGGCTGCACGGCCTGTACGAACCGATCCACGGTTCCGCGCCGGACATCGCCGGTAAGGACATCGCCAATCCGCTGGCCGCCATCCTGTCCGGGGCGATGATGCTGCGCTGGTCGCTCGGCCAGGCGACCGCGGCAGAGGCAATCGAGGCGGCGGTTGGCGCCACCCTCGCGGCGGGCTTTCGGACGCCGGACCTGGTCGCGGCAACAGGCGAGCAGCCGGGAACCACGAAAGTTGGAACGCAGGCCATGGCCGACGCAGTCGCCGAGGCGATGTATGCCTGGGCCCGCAGCGCCTCGCCCGCGGGAACCGCGGCCCGCGCCGCCGGAGGCCTCCGATGAGCGATCGCGTAATCCTGTACGACACAACCCTTCGCGACGGAACCCAGCGCGAAGGCCTGATCCTTTCGCTTGCCGACAAGATCAAGATCGCCCGCCGCCTGGACGAATTCGGGCTGACCTACATTGAGGGCGGTTGGCCCGGCTCGAATCCCAAAGACGCCGACTTCTTCGCGGCCGCGCGTTCGATCGAGTGGAAGAACGCGAAGATCGCCGCCTTCGGCTCGACTCGCCATCGCAACAACCGCGCCGAAACCGACCCCAATCTCGTTGCGATCGTGGCCGCCGAAACGCCGGTCGTGTGCATCTTCGGCAAGAGCTGGCTGCTCCATGTCCGCGAGGTCCTGGGCGCCACGCCCGAGGAGAACCTGGCGATGGTCGCGGATTCGGTCGCCTATCCGGTCGCCGCCGGTCGCGAAACGATCTACGACGCCGAGCACTACTTCGATGGCTACAAAGACGATCCGGCCTACGCCCTGGCCACTCTTCGGGCTGCCCGCGATGCCGGATCCGGCATCCTGGTCTTGTGTGACACGAACGGCGGAACGCTCACGAACGAGCTGGTCGAGATCGTCCGCGCCACGCGTGCCGCGCTGGCCGCCGACGGCGGCCGGGAAGTGGTCTGGGGCATCCACTGCCACAACGACTCGGAGCTGGCAGTGGCCAACTCCCTGGCGGCGGTGGCCAACGGCGTGCGCCACGTCCAGGGCACGATCAACGGCTACGGCGAGCGCTGCGGCAACGCCAACCTCGTGAGCATCCTGGCCGATCTGGAGCTCAAGACGGAGTACGAGCCGGTGCCCTCCGGCCGCCTTGGCGACTTGACGGATCTCGCCCGCTACGTCGCGGAGATCGTGAACATCGCCCCCGACGACCACCAGCCGTACGTGGGCCGGTCGGCGTTCGCCCACAAGGGCGGCGTCCACGGCTCAGCCACCGCCCGGGCCAGCAGTGCCTACCAGCACGTGGATCCGGGCGTCGTCGGAAACGTCATGCGACTTGTCGTGAGCGAACTGGGGGGTAAGGCCAACACCCAGCTCCGGGCCGAACAGCTCGGTCAGCAGCTGGACGGGGTCGACTCGAAGGCACTGAGCCAGGTCATCAAGAAGCTGGAGGCCGACGGGCTCGCTTTCGAGGGCGCGGAAGCCTCCTTTGAGCTGCTGGTCAGGCGCCACAAGGCCGGCTACGAGCGACCTTTCGAGCTGTGCGACTTCACCGTGCTGGTGGAGCAGCGAGGCGGCGCCGAGCTTCTGGCGGAGGCCACGGTCAAGGTCGAGGTCGCCGGCGAGGTGCTCCACACCGCCGCCGACGGCAACGGCCCGGTCAACGCTCTGGACACCGCCCTGCGCAAGGCCCTCGGCGCGTTCTACCCGCAACTCGACGCGGTTCATCTGGTCGACTACAAGGTCCGGATCCTCGACAGCGAGGAGTCCACGGCCGCCCAGACGCGGGTCATCATCGACTCGTCCAACGGCTCCCTGGAATGGTCGACCATGGGCAGCGGCACGAATATCATCGCGGCCTCCTGCCAGGCGCTGTGCGATTCGCTCGAGTATGCGATCTGGAAGACGGGCGCGGAGGTGCGGCGGCGCGACGAGCGTCACTTCACCACGTCCGCACCCTCGACCGACGGAAACGGCGCCGGTGCCCATCCGGCGCAAACCGCCAACCCCGCCAACTCCGAATAGCCGCCAGGAGGGGCAGATGACTTCGCCGCGGGTCGCGTTCCAGGGCGAGCCTGGAGCGTTCAGCGAGGAGGGCGTGTTCTCGGCCTTCGTCTCGCCCGAGTCGGTCGCGCTGCCAACCTGGCGAGCCGTTTTCGAGGCCGTCCACGAGGGTCGGGCAGACGCGGGCGTCGTACCGATCGAACGCTCTTCGGGCGGCAGCGTCCGGGAGATCTACGACCTCCTCTTCAAGTTCGACGAAGTACGGATCGTCGCCGAAGTGACGGTGCCGGTCCATCTCGCCCTGCTGGCGATGCCGGGCCAGGCGATCGATCAGATCGAGCGGGTGTATTCGATCGCCCAGGCTCTCGACCAGGCCGACGACTTCTTGCGCTCGCGACCCTGGCAGGTGATGACGAGCTACAACACGGCCGGCGCCGCCAAGTCGATCGCCGACAAGGGGGAGATGGGCGCCGCGGCGATCGCCTCGGCCCGGGTGGCTCCGCTGTACGGCCTCGAGGTCCTCGCCGGCGACATCCAGACCGGTGACGCCAACCGAACCCGCTTCGCCGTTCTCGCGCGCGAACATCTTCCTTCGGAGTGCTTCCAGCCTGCGACCCTGTCCGGGCCGATCAAGACGACTCTGGTTTGGGCGGTTCGGAACGTGCCGGGCTCGCTCTATCGCTGCCTGGGCTGCTTCGCGGAGCGCAACATCAATCTCTCGCGCCTGGAGTCGCGGCCGAGCCGGGGCGTTCGCTGGGAGTACGTCTTCTGGGCTGACTTGGACTCCGATCCGGATGCGCCCGACTGCGCCGCAGCACTGGCAGCTCTCCTGCGGGAGGCGGTCATGGTCAGGGTCGCCGGCGTGTATCACCGGGCCGCAGAGGATTAGCCGCGTCGAAGGCCGTTTGGAATCGAGCGCGTCCGCCAGCCGAATCGTCTCGGCCAGGGGAGCCCTGAGCGCGAGCCGATCGTCGCCCCGATGCCCGTCCAGCGTGGGCCTTCTAGCTTTGGACCCGGTACCCCAATCGTCAGATCTACGGCCGTCCGCTTGAACTAGCTATTCCGGACGCTGCTTTCGGCACTGGTCCGGGTGCAGGCCCGCAACACCATCGGCTGCGGAATACGCCACTTGACCTAACGAAGGTACCAGCAGCACCAACCAGGAGGTCCGGTTGTGGCGTCATCAAACCGGGGGTTTGATGTGCTCACTGCGACGGGTGAGGCTGCCCAAAAAGGTGCCTCCTGGCACCACAGCAAGCACCTTCGCTGCCCGGCCGCCCGGACCCCCGGCCCGGCCCACACCGGGACATCGATGTGGGGGCGATCAGGACTCTTAGGACAGGTTCCACACCAAGGAGAAAGACAGTGAAGAAGCAGCTCAAGAGACGAGTCATTGCCGTGGCAATCGCCATGGTGGCAGTCATCGCCGTCAGCGGTGTCGCCTATGCGTGGTGGTCGAGCGGCGGCTCCGGTGACGGCTCCGCCCAGGCTGGCACTGTGACCAGCGTGATCGTCAATCAGACGGGCACCATCAACACGCTGTACCCGGGCGGACCCGCCCAGCCGATCGGCGGCACATTGACTAACCCGAACCCGGGCAAGGTCTTCATCACGAGTGTATCCGCCACCATCATCTCGGTCTCCATGCTTGCTGGCCACGGTGGAACGGTGGACTGCACCGCGGCTGACTTCTTGCTGGTGGGTACGGTGGTCGTGGGCGCCGAGATCCCGAACGGGGTCACCAATTGGGGCCATGCCGCAACTCCGCCTGTCGACACGATGACGATCCAGTTACAGAACCTGACCCACGACCAGGACGCCTGCAAGGGCGCGACGGTCAACCTCCTCATCTCCGCTTCGTAGCAACACGGCGTAAGAAGGGCGGCCCCAAACCGGGCCGCCCCTGCTTCGCCATCCCACGGTGGGGCGATCGGGGGAACATGAAGAGGACTTGACCCCTGTGATAGGCGAGCCACGCGGCGGACAACCCGAGAAGGAGAAGCAGCGCCGCAGGCTGCTGCTCATTCTTCTCCTGCTGCTGCTCATTCCGGCCGCGCTTGGTGGGGGGCTCGTGGCCAACCTGCTCCGCGGCGCTCCCGCCGTCTGCTTGCAAGGCACGCCGTCGGTCTCGCCAGGCACT
>Ga0187886_1001163_pt1 | contig 25505 bp, 19 predicted proteins | sample June2016WEW_20_1_FD_133001 | JGI IMG/M metagenome (GOLD analysis project Ga0187886, IMG submission 133001) | Peatland microbial communities from SPRUCE experiment site at the Marcell Experimental Forest, Minnesota, USA - June2016WEW_20_150 | ecosystem: Environmental > Terrestrial > Soil >... | reverse complement strand
GGACGTTATTGAAAGGGTGCCGGTACGACAGACCGTTGTCGAATGCGGCAATCCCAAAACACGAAGAAAAGTGTCACCTATGTTCCTGGAATAAAGTGTCACCCATGTACCCGGATTGTACCCCTTTAGGTCCCAACCACTCATTGCACCGGATCGCTATCGCTCCCGGGGAATTCGGGCGTTAGGAGGACAAGAATGAGAACGATTGCATTTGTTGCAGCGCTGTTTCTTAGTGTTTCTTCCGTTGTGGCCGCCAGCGATTATGAAATCACAGATATTAAGCCTATCTTTAATGCATCCACACCGGGGTTTGGTGATTTTAAAATTCAAGTCGGAATCAAAAGCTATGTCAAAGATAAATCCGAGATAAACGTATCCTGTCTATATATTGGGTTAACACACCCTGGCGTTTATTATAAAAATGAACCCAAAATTATGAAGCAATACAAGAAAGTTAGTATAGGTCCATCTGAGGAAATTCAAGTTATGTTTGATAAGGGCTTCGTAACATACCATCCTGAAACTAAAGGCGAAATAATAATCAGCTTAGTGGGCACCGGGGTCGTTCGAAGCTATCCTTTGAGAACTAGTTTCCACCCTGAGAGTAATGATTAATATACAGGGCCAGGCCTTGACTTGTGAATTAATTTGGGGTGAAGATCTGTCATGGCCAGGCCGCTCCGTGTCGAGTATCCGGGGGCTGTGTACCCCATAACCAGTTGGGGTAATGAGAAGGAGGCGACCTTCCTCGAAGCTGAGGACCGGGTAAGGTTTTTATAGAGGTACGGGGGATTCAAAGCAAAAGGAGCAGCTAGATTACGGCGAGAGAGGCAGCTATGTATTTGTGCCAACGTTACTGCGGGGTTGGGAATGCGGAAGTGGGGAGGATATTCGGTGGGATTCATTATAGTGCAGTGAGCAAGGCGTCGGAGAGGTTAAGGGAAGGGATGACTTCTGACAAGAAATTAATGAACCTGATGAACGAAGGTATCTCACGATTCAAGACCTGACACATTTTCTCCCAGTTTCCCGAGGGCAGAAATTGTGTTATCATCAATTGAAAAGACTGAACGTTCGTGCAAGAATCGGCTTGGGGGAATTCAGAGTTATGCAGACTCAAGACCCCAGTGATAAAGGTCTTATATGGACCAGCCTCATTATTGCTATAGGCAAAAATGACTAGGCGGTTAGGCATCCTCAGAAGAATACTTTTAGGAAGCGCCCTCTTTTTGCCTGTTGGTCTACTTGGACTGGATCGGTACGCAGCTCTAGTCCATCGTCCCTCGGAAACCGCGACTCGGATTGTGATTTACACAACAAGGAGATGTCCATACTGCGAGAAGTTGCGGCGAGGCTTAGCGGCGAGCGCAATACCCTATGTAGAATACGATGTCGAAAAAACCCTGCAGGGCCAACTGGGCTATTGGGCGCTCCGTGCAAGAGGGGTCCCCGTATCCGCCATCGGGCCAAAAGTTATTTACGGTTACAAGGTGGAGGAAATCCGGAAGGCCCTAGGAGATTTGGGATACGTATATAGACCGGAGACGTATAACGGGTCATCGCGGCAGAACGCTCGCTCTGCTCACCGCTGCTAAAGGCCAGCGGTGGGCACTATAGTCCCTTGAACCTATGACCGACTTTCATGGCATCTTTCCCTACCTCGTTTCCCCGATCGACGACGCGACCGGCCGCGTGCGTGAGCGTGCAATGCGCGGTCTCGTCGAGCATTTGATTCAATGCGGCGTGCATGGCCTCAGTCCGCTCGGCAGCACCGGCGAGTTTGCCTATCTCACGTTCGAGCAACGCGGGGAGATCGTGCGGATCGTGGTGGACGCCACGGCCGGGCGCGTGCCGGTGTTGGCCGGTGTCGGGGCGTTTTCGACTTTCGACGCTCTCCGGCAGGCCGAGACATTTGCAAAGCGGGGCGCCAACGGATTGATCCTCATCCTGCAGCAGATGTTTCCTGTGCCGCCGCGCGGCATCGAACGCCACTTCCGGACCATCGCCGAAGCGTTCCCGGATACGTCGATGACGCTGTATACCAATCCAGGCTTGCTGGCTGGCGACATTCCGCTGGACGTATTGGATACCCTGAGCCACATCCCCAACATCGAATACGTCAAAGATGCGTCGGGCAATACTGGACGCATCCTGACGCTGCTTAATCGCATGGGCGAGCGCATCAAAGTTTTCAGCGCGTCGGCGCACATCCCGTTGCTCGTGCTGCAACTCGGCGGGGTGGGATGGATGGCCGGGCCTGCCTGCGTGATGCCGCGTGAATGCGTCAGGCTCTATAACCTCGCGCGCGAAGGTCGCATGGAGGAGGCGCTGGCGGAACAGCGCAAACAATGGGCAATGAACGAGGCGTTCACCAAGTACTCGCTGGCTGCATGCATCAAGACTGCGTTGCGGTTACAAGGCTTCGATGTCGGTGACGCCATCTCTCCGCAGGAGGCCCTTAAACCCGAGGCAGTGGAGGAAATCCGGCGCGCCCTGGCGCAACTGGGGTAGTCGGGGATGCCCCCCGGCTCAATCGGACTTAGGTTACTGAACCGGGTCCCGTCTTCCGGGGATGAATCACGCCACCGCTGCCACCGATCGTTTGGCATCTCGAAGTGTGCAAACTATCGTCGTAGTTATCGCCGGGACGCCCTTCAATTATTCCTATTCTCGATGTCCTCTTCTTTCGACATGCCAAAAGAAAGAACGGCACGTCTCTCTTCCTTCGATGGAAGGCATCGTACCGGGGGCAAAAAGATCTCGGGTTCGGTCTGCCCCAACGATCCCTGTCTAGGACTTGCGGAAGATGGCTTTGGACAGCGGGGATATGATATTTTTATCTTAACAATTCCCGGGAAATGACCAATTTCATGATCTGATTCGTACCTTCATAGATCTGCGTGATCTTGGCGTCGCGCATCATACGCTCGAAGGGGAAATCGGTCATGTACCCATATCCACCGGCAATTTGCAGGGCGTCTGTGGCGACCCTCATCGCCACATCCGAGGCGAACATCTTGCAGCAGGCTGACATGTATGATTTCCTGGGATGATTCGTGTCCACCATGTCCGCAGCCTGGTAATTCAGGGCACGAGCGGCCTCAATCTGAGCTGCCATATCCGCCAGCATCCAGCTGATCCCCTGGAAAGATGCAATGGGCTTGCCAAACTGCACCCGCTCTTTGGCATATTTGACGGCCTGATCCAGAGCCCCCTGAGCAAGACCAACGGCCTGGGACGCGATGATCGGCCTCGAGGTGTCCAGGGTCTGCATGGCATAGACAAATCCCTTGCCTTCCTTCCCAACTAAATTCTCTGCCGGAACCTCCACATCCTCAAAAATTAACTCCCCGGTCGGGGACCCTTTAATCCCCATCTTCGATTCCCATTTGGCAATCGAATATCCCTTAAACTCCTTCTCCACGATGAATGTACTGATTCCCTTTACGCCCTGAGAGCTGTCGGTCATGGCGAACAGGCAGATCACGTCTGCGATCGGGCCGTTGCTGATAAAGCATTTGGAACCATTGAGGATGTACCTGTCCCCCTTTCTGACCGCCCGGGTCTTCATAGCCGCCGCATCGGAACCCGCACCCGGCTCTGTAAGGCCGAAGGCAACAAGTTTTTCTCCGGAGGCGAGGGAAGGCCCGTATTTCTTCTTCTGTTCCTCTGTCCCCGCAATGAGGATCGGCTCCCAACCCAGGGACTGAACCTGCACGATCAATGAGGAACTTACGCAGGCGCGGGCGATCTCCTCGACGGCGAGACAGACGAAAATGTGCCCTCTGAAAAAACCGCCGTATTCCTCAGGAATACTCAAACCCAGAAGGCCCATATCCTGGAATATCTTTTTCAGGTCCCAGGGAAACTCGCCCTTTTTATCAATATCCGCAGCCCGCGGCCCGACCTTTTCGGTGACCATTCTCCTTACTTGATCTACGAATAATTTTTGATCTTCATTCAACTGAGACATTTTTGACCCTCCTCCGTTTCAATCCTCTAAAAGAGGAAAAGATGTCAGCACCCGATGGGTGCCTGGCTTGAAATGTTATAAATCTAAACCCACTCAAATTTCAACATAATAAATTTCGAACGCATTTCTTGTCAACCCCTGAAACTTTGACGCGAAGGGGACAGCCAGGGACGACAATATTGTCTTTGAAAGTTTAAGCTTGAATCTATAAGAAAACCTCGAAGATCCGGCCCATCTCGGCGCCAGGCCCCCGCTCTTGCCGAAATGAGGCGTTGCGGCTGAAAGAGTTGGGGTTTGCCCAGGTCTGGGACTTTGGTCCAAAAGAATCATAAGAAACTGCCAATCTGGCCGTGTAAAAAACGCTATCCTCTATTATTTTATTGATTTTATTAATCAAATTAAGTAAAATTTATGACCCCCATGGGAGAAAGGCCATAATTCTGCGGAGGAATTAATTATGAGGAACATTCTGCCGATATTATTGTTGTGAAAAACCGCTTCGCTTTCCCTGTACTCCTCTTCTTATTATTATGGCTCCCACCCATAGAAGGAGAATCAAGAGATAAGGAAGCCCTTCCTGCGGGTGCCTCCATACCGATTCTTCTCTACCACCGTTTCGGGCCCGTAGTTGCCGATTGCATGACCATCCCAACCCCCGTTTTCGAGTCCCACTTAAAATTCCTTCATGATAACGGCTACACCGTGATACCTCTTCGGGAACTAGTGGATGGTTATTTCCGAAGAGCCCTTACCCCATCTACCCATTTGGTGGCGATTTGTGCTGATGATGGCCACAAATCGGTCTACACGGATATGTTCCCGCTGATTAAGAAATACCGCATTCCCACGACGCTTTTCTTATATCCTTCCGCCATATCCAACGCCTCCTATGCTATGACCTGGGATCAACTCGGGGAAATGAAGGATACAGGCCTTTTCGATTTTCAGTCTCACTCGTACTGGCATCCCAACTTCAAGAAAGAAAAAGAAAGGTTGAACCCGGCAGAATATGAAAGGTTTGTGGAGATGCAGCTTAAAAAATCAAAGGAAACACTGGAGAAGAAGCTGAATGTGAAAGTGGATCTTCTGGCTTGGCCCTTTGGCATCTATGATGGCTGGCTGATGACGAAAGCGACGGATGCAGGATATGTGGCGGCATTTACTATTGAACGGCATCAGGCCCGCCCGTCTGATCACAGGATGGCTCTTCCCCGGTTTCTTTTGACCGATGCAGACCGAGGGAAGGTATTCGAGGGAATACTGGCCGGGTATACCTCAATGGCTAAAAGGAAAAATGCTTATGAGTAGAAGGGATAAAGTATTTATAATGATCTTAGGGGTTGTAGTTTTTTTATCGATAGCGGGCTATCCGGCAGGGCTTACGGATATAAAGGTAGTGGATCTTTTTACTGGGGAACCCGTAAGGGATGCAAGGATGACTTTGAACAATGACCTGGTGCTGAACGGCCAACAGGGCACGTTTCCCACAGCCAACGGAGGGATGAAATTAAGAGTAAAAGCGTATGGATATAGAAGGGTAGAGCAGGCGATCGCCACTCATCTCCTTCCTACCCTCCACCCCATAAAGTTGACGCCTTTCACTCCCAAAGCTCTCTATCTTTCCTTTTATGGCATAGGGGAGAGGAGCCTGCGGGAATCTGCCCTGAAGCTCATCCGGGAGACCGAACTCAATGCTCTGGTCATAGATATCAAGGGGGATAGAGGCTGGATTCCTTATAAGAGCTCCATCCCCCTGGCCGCTGAAGTCGGCGCTCAACGAATCATCACCGTAAAAGACATAAGCGGCCTGATGAAGTCCTTAAAAGAAAAGGGCGTATATACCATTGCCAGGATTGTCGTGTTTAAAGATAACCCCCTGGCTCGGGCCAAGCCCGATTTAGCGGTGAAGACCGAGAGTGGAGAAATATGGCGTGATCGGGAAAATCTTGCCTGGGTAGACCCATTCAAAAAGGAAGTATGGGATTACAACATTCAGATTGCGGTCGAGGCTGCGCAATACGGATTTGACGAGATCCAGTTCGACTATGCTCGGTTTCCAGATACCCACGCTCCTCGATTTTCCCTGCCCAACACAGAGGCAAACAGGGTAGAGGCCATCGCTGGATTCCTTAGGGAAGCCAAACAGAGGCTCATGCCTTATAATGTCTTTGTGGCTGCGGACATCTTCGGTTATGTTTGCTGGAATCTCAACGATACATGCATTGGACAAAGACTGGATATCCTTTTGCCCCACCTGGATTATCTATCTCCCATGCTTTACCCCTCGGGTTTTCAATATGGGATACCGGGTTATCGCATTCCTGTTGAGAACCCTTATGAAATTGTGTATCTTTCCCTTAAGAGAGCCCAGGAGCGTACCAACCTTCCCTCCTTTCGCTTCAGACCCTGGCTACAGGCATTCAGAGATTATGGTTTTGACAGGCGGTCCTTTAATGGTAGGGAAATAAGAGAACAAATCGATGCGGCCGGGAAATTTGGTTCCCAAGGTTGGATGCTCTGGAATCCAGGCAACAATTATTCCTCGGAGGGCCTGAAGACAAAGGAACCATCGACCTGGATAACGGGCCTTGCTCCCCACCCGAAAACCTAGTAAGATCATTAAGAATTGGGACGATCGTATTTAATCCTTTGAAGGGCTGAAAGACTGTGAAGCGACGAAGCGGGGTTCTCTTCACAATATTGTTCTGCTTATGCTTTGTGATTGAACCTCTGGCAGGGCCAGCAGCGTACTCCTCTCAGGTATTGCGCGAAGAGCAACTATCCCCCATTGCCGAGATCGTTGCCCAGGCGATTCGCGCCGCCCAGTTTCCCGGAGCCGTGGTTCTGATTGGAAACCAAGGTAAAATTGTCTACCGCCGGGCCTTCGGCGACCGTGTGCTCAAGCCGAAGAAGCTACCCATGACTGCCGACACCATCTTCGATATCGCCTCTCTCACCAAGGTTATTGCTACCACGACCGCAGTGATGCAGCTCGTGGAGAAAGGACAAGTGAGTCTCGAAGACCCGGTAGCCAAATATTGGCCGGAATTTGAGACTCATGGCAAGGAGGAAATCAAGGTACGCCACCTCCTCACTCATTATTCCGGGCTCCCACCAAATTTGAGCCTGAAGCCAGAGTGGTCAGGTTACGAAATGGCCCTCCAAAAAATTGCTGAAGAGAGACCGATATCTCCTCCGGGGACACGTTTTATATATAGCGACCTGAATTTCGTCATCCTGGGCGAGCTCATCCAGCGGATTTCCGGACAGATGCTTGACGTATACTGCAGCGATCATATCTTCAAGCCCCTGGGGATGAAGGATACCTGCTTCAGGCCTTCGCGGGCTCTGGGTAACCGCATTGCCCCCACCCGGTGGAATGGAATCGGAAAAGTTCATGATCCGACGGCCTACCGGATGGGTGGCGTAGCGGGTCACGCCGGGCTCTTCTCCACTGCCGATGACCTTTCGATCTTCGCCCAGACCCTTCTCGACGGAGGCAGCCTTCAGAACGTGCAGATTCTTAGCCCGCTCCTGGTTGAGAAGATGACCCTGCCTCAATCGCCTCCTGACAAAATGCCTTTGAGGGGACTTGGCTGGGACATCGATTCGCCTTTCGGCTCGAATCGAACTGAATTGTTTCCCGTGGGTTCTTACGGGCACAGAGGTTTCACCGGAACCGGGATCTGGATCGATCCCGTTTCTAAAACTTATATCATTATCCTGACCAACCGGGTTTACCCGAGTGGCCAAGGCGATGCCGAGCCGCTGCGGGCCCAGATCATTTCCCTGGTAGCGGAGGCGATGGAACCGGTCTCCCCAGAGCAGGTTCTGGCCAGCAGGCCTTCCCTCGCGGACTATTCAGAACAGATGAAGAGTTACAGCGAAAGGCTACAAACCGGAATCGATGTTCTGGCGGCCAAAAGATTTGTGCCTCTGGCCGGTTTGCGGGTGGGACTCATCACCAATCATTCCGGTTTGGATTCGGCAGGACGGCGTACCCTGGACCTCTTGGGCAAGGCGCCGGGGGTAAAACTGGGGGTGATCTTCAGCCCAGAGCACGGCCTCTCGGGCGAGGCGGAGGAGAAAGTCCCTTCGAGCAAAGAGCCTTTGACCCACCTGCCGATTTACAGCCTCTACGGAGATATCTTGCGCCCAACAAGAAAGATGCTCAAGGACCTGGACGCACTGGTCTTTGACATCCAGGATGTGGGGGTTCGCTTCTACACCTACATCGCCACGATGGGTTATGCCATGGAAGCCGCGGCAGAGAAAGGGATCCCTTTTTACGTCCTCGACCGGCCTAACCCCATCACCGGTTCGCTGGTTCAGGGCCCAATCCTGGACAAGGACTTGAAATCTTTTACCGGTTACTTTCCTCTGCCAATCCGGCATGGGATGACGGTCGGTGAACTGGCGAAAATGTTTAACGGGGAAAACAAGATTGGTGCGGAGCTGCAGGTCATCAAAATGAGCGGCTACAAACGCACCGCTTGGTATGACGAGACCGGCCTGCCATGGGTGAACCCTTCGCCGAACTTACGGACCCTCACGCAAATAATCCTCTATCCCGGGGTGGCCATGGTCGAGGGGGCGAACGTGAGCGTAGGAAGGGGAACCCCTACGCCTTTCGAACTCCTGGGCGCCCCCTGGATCGACGCCCAAGAGCTCACCGCATACCTGAACGACCGCAACATCCCGGGTGTCCGCTTCCTGCCGGTGGATTTCCTGCCGGAGAGCGATCGCTTTAAGAAACAGTTCTGTCATGGCGTTCAGGTCATCCTGATCAACCGAGAGGAACTGGACTCCCCGGCACTGGGGTTAGAAATCGTCAGCGCGTTACAGAAGCTTTATCCGAAGGACTTCCAGCTTGATAAAACACTGCCCCTGATCGGGACGCGGGAAGTTTTGCAGGCCATCCAGGAGGGTCAGGACCCCCATTCCATCGTGCTGAAATGGCAGGGCCCGCTGGAACAGTTCCATAAGCTCCGGTCAAAATATTTGCTTTATTAAAATTCGAAATACCCCAACCCTCTTCTCCTGGAAACCTGACGATTCGTCCGGAACCCTCAGACCCCCAGCAGGCGGATCCGCAGCGCACGATCGCTGAGCAGGTCCCCGGCCAAGCCAGCGTACTCGATTATCCCGTTATTGAGAACGTAGGAGCGGTTGGCTAAAGCCAGGGCTAAGCTGGCGTTCTGTTCAACTAAGAGGATGGTGGTCTCCCCCTTAATTTCTTCGATGATCTTCCGGACGCTGTCAACCACCGAGGGAGCCAGGCCCTCGAAAGGTTCGTCCAGGAGAAGGATTTCCACGTTGCCCATGAGCGTCCGCGCGATGGCCAACATTTGCAGCTCCCCTCCGGATAAGGTTTCGCCCCGGCGGTTCTTGAGCTCTTGTAGCTTGGGAAACACCTGCAGGACTCTTCCTAAATTCCAGACTTTTGTGCTCAGTCCCTCCTTGCTGGCAATCATCAAGTTTTCCAGCACGGTCAGATTGGGGAAAATCCGCCGCCCCTGGGGGACTAACCCCAACCCTTTACGGGCGATCTCTTCCGCTTTCAACCCGGAGATGGTTTCTCCCCGGAAGGCGATTTTTCCACTTCGGGGTGAGGTGACTCCCATAACGCTATTCAGAGTGGTGGTCTTTCCCGCCCCATTCCTGCCCAGGAGGCAAACCACTTCCCCCTGATGAACCGTTAGAGAGACGTCGTGCAAAATATGGCTTTTTCCGTAATAAGTGTTGATCTCGGAAATTTTCAAAAGAGACTCGGCGGAGGGGGACGGGGAGATGGTGGCGGCCGGGGCCGCTTTTTCCAAATGAAAGCCGCCGAGGTAAGCCTCCTGCACTCCCGGGCTCTGCTGGATTTCCTGCGGGGTCCCCTCCGCGATCACTTTTCCCTGGTTGAGGACCGTGATTCGATCGGAAAGGGTCAAGACGCGATCGATGTCGTGTTCGATGAGAAGAATCGTGTGCTCCCCGGAAAGCTGCCGAATGAGCTTGGCCACGCGGGGGCGCTCGCGGGAAGACAAGCCGGCCAGGGGCTCATCGAGCAAGAGCAATTCAGGATTGGCCGCTAAGGAAATACCGATCTCCAGAAGGCGCTGATCCCCATGGGAGAGGCTGCTGGCCTTCATGCTCTCCCGCCCGCGTAGGCCAACGGTGGCGATGATTCGCTCCGCTGCTACATTGATATCTTCCAATTTCTCGGTTACGGAGAAGAAATCAAAGCAATGGGGCGTGCGGGCCTGGACCGTCACTCGGATGTTCTCGAAAACCGTCAGGTCCTGGAAGATGCTGATGATCTGAAAAGAACGGGAAAGCCCCTTCGCTACGATTTGATTGGGCATGAGCCCGCTGATCTTCTCGCCTTTAAACTTCACCTGCCCCCCGTCCATGGGTAGGAGTCCGGTGATCACGTTGAAGAGAGTTGTTTTCCCAGCCCCATTGGGGCCGATGATCGAGCGCAGCTCGCCTTTCTCTACCTGCAAGCTCACCTGATCCACCGCGGCCAGGCCCCCGAAATATTTCGACACCCCTTGCAAGGTGAAAACGACATCCCCCGTTGGCCGATAGGGATGGCGCGGAGTGAGGTCTGCTTCCTCATCGCCGGGTTCGGCTGTAGACCCCGGGTTTCCTGTACGGGCAGGAGTCGCTGGGAAAATTTCTTGAGCCTTTCGGAAAGAGGCGATGAGGTTGGAAAGGATACCCACGATCCCATTGTAAGAGAAGAGAACGAACCCCATGAAGATAATGCCGAAGAAAACCAGCCAGTTTTCCGTATAAGAGCTGAGCAGGTCCCGGAGGAAGATGAAGATTGACGATCCTACCACGGGGCCGAAGAAATTGCGCATTCCCCCTACGAGGGCCATGGCCGCGATTTCCCCGGAGGTGACCACGTGCAGGGTTTGGGGATAGGCGAAATTTAGCAGGAGAGTATAGAGCGCCCCGGCCAGTCCTCCGAAGAAGGCGGAGAAGACGAAGGCCATGAACTTATACTGCTTGGGATTGTAGCCTAGGCAGAAGGTGCGCACCTCATTCTCCCGGATGGCCTGCAGGACGCGGCCAAATGGGGAATGAACGATTCGCCATATGAGAATCGTGGCCAGAACCACCCAAACCCAGGAGAAGTAGTAGAAGGCCAGCTGATTGGCTAGGTTGATCTTGACGAAGAGCAGATTCAGCGGGTAGCGCTCAATCCCCCCTAACCCGTTCTCTCCGCCGGTGATCGCGGTGGCGCGGAAGACAATATAGAAAAACATCATCGTAAACGCAAAGGTCAGGAGGGAAAAATAGACCCCCCGCTTGCGCATGAGTAGATAGGCCAGGATGACTCCGATGAGGGTTGCCCCTAAGATCCCACAGAGGATGGGCAAGATCACCATGCCCCTGAAAAAATGAATTTGGGCAAGACCGCAGAAATAAGCTCCCAGTCCATAGAAAGCGCCATGGCCAAAGGAGAGCAGCCCGGTATACCCCAGGAGAATATTGAATCCCAGTATTAAAACTGAGAAAATGAGGATCTCATTGGCCATGGAGATGGTGGATCCAAGCTGGACCATCAAGAAGGGCAAAACCAGGTATAAGGCGAAGAGGATCAGCAAGGGGTGCTTATGCCAAGGGGGACGGGGTTTCCAATAACCTTTTTCGCTGATCATCAATCGAACCGCTCCCATCTTTCTCCGAATAGGCCACGGGGCCGGATGAGCAAGATGATAATCATCAGGATGTACATCGCCGATTGGGCGATGGGCGGCCAGATGAGAATGGAGAGGTTTTCAACCTCACCCACCAGAAGGCCAGACAATATGGCTCCCCAGAAGCTTCCCAGGCCGCCGATGACCACCACGACGAAGGCAATATTCCCTACATTATCTCCCATGGCCGGTTGAACGCCAGCCAAGGGAGCGGCGAGTACTCCGGCGAAGCCGGCCAAGGCGGCGCCTAGGCCGAAGACCAGGGTCATGATGGGCTTGAGGCTGATGCCCAAAACGCGGACCATCTCCGGGTCTCGGCTCCCGGCCCGGATGATCATTCCGTAGGGCGTTTTTTCAATAAACCACCAAAGTCCGAAGATCACCCCGATAGAGCATAGGAAAATAAAGATGCGGTAGCGGGAGAAGTCTGTTCCCCAAGAGGCAAAAGATTTCATCGTTCCCGAAAAAAAGGGGGGAATGAGATAGGGAAAACCGGAAGGGCCCCAGACGATGCGGATGATTTGCTCGAGCACCATGGCTAAGCCGAAGGTGAAAAGAAGGCCGCGGAGCGGGTCGCCCACATAGATGCGGCGCAGGAAGCTGGCCTCGATGATCATCCCCAGCAAGCCGACCAGAATGGGCGAGACAACGAGGGATGGCCAGTATCCCAATTGGTTGGTGACCAGGACCATCGCGTAGGCCCCCAAGGCGTACACGACACCATGGGCGAAATTGATGATGCCGATCATCCCGAAAATGACCGAAAGACCAATGGCCATGAGCACGTAGAGCGAACCCATGACGATGCCGTTGATAAAATAATAGATAAAGTTCGCTACCGTCATAATAAAGTTCCTTTCAGGAGGCTACGATGGGAAAGGATGGGCCAGCCCGCCCTTTGCCGAGGCTGAGCTGGCCACATCCAGGACTTCACCAGGGTTCCATTTTGCATACATTCTCGGAATCTGGGATGGCGATGGCTGTCAACGGTTGATTCTTACCCGGAACTTCTTCCATGACTTCAAAGATGTCGTACTCTTTATCAGAGCTCTCCTCCCTGGTTTTACCCCGGACGACGTACATGGGCTCCATCAATTGGTGGTCCCATTCGCGGAAATAAAGCTCTCGGCCCTTCAGGCAGTGAATCTTAAAGCCCTCCAGGGCTTGGCCGATCTTGACTCCATCGGTGGAACCCGCTTTGGCAATGGCCCCCAGGATGGATCGGGTCCCGACGTAATCAGACCAGGCTTGGTTTTCCGGCAGCTTGCCATAGAGCTTCTTGAATTTCTCGGCCCAGGCCAAACTTTCTTTATTGATGGTGTGGTACCAGAGAAGAGGGAACATGCCCAGCACATTGCCCACCCCCGCCTGCCAAGCCGGAGCCGTATCACAGACTCCCCCGGCCAGGGGGAAGGACATGCCGTATTCTCTATACTGCTTGTAGAAGTTCGTCTGGTCCGCGCCGGCCAAGTTTTGGAAAACCGTGTCGGGCTTGGCATTCTTGATCTTCAGGAGGTAGGAAGAAAAATCCGTAGTTCCGGTCGGGACAAGTTCGCTTCCCAATTCCACCCCCTTGTATCTCTGGAGGAGCTTGCGAGAGACGCGCAGCAGGTCTTGCCCGAAAGCGTAATCGGAGGTGATGAAGTACCAACGGTTGAATTTTTTATTCTTAATGAGCCAGTCCCCGATGGTGCTGACGTATTGGGTGTTGGACCCTTCGGTGCAAAAGACATAGCGATGGCAGCGATTGTTGCGGATCTCATCGGAGTTGGAACCCGTGTTGACTAAGATGATTTTGGCTCGCTGCACCACATCTCCGATGGCCAGGGCACAGGCGCTGCTCACCGTTCCCTGAATGGCCTGAACCTTATCTTTCTCGATGAGCTTGCGGGCCTTCTGCACCGCCACCCCCGGGTTCACTTCATCTTCCAAGATCAGCTCCACTTTGCGCCCCAGGACTCCCCCGGCAGCATTGGCTTCCTCCACCGCTAACAGGGCCCCATGGTTGGCATACCAACCCATCTGAGCCAAAAACCCGGTGCTGGGGGTAATCTGGCCGATCTTGATTGGTTCAGCGGCCAAGGATTCCCGGCCGCGGGGGCCGACGAAAGCCATGGTCAAAGCGGCTATTCCCGCCCCTTTGATGAAAGACCTGCGAGTGATACCGTTTTCTTTTTTCCTTCCCATTTTAACGACCTCCTTATTCATTATTCATTTCAGGGACTGGCATCCTTCCAGGCAAAAAGCACGGGTCACCTCCCTTCCCTAGGCAAAATTCCCTTTCCTCTCATGGAGGGATCATTGCAAAATGTCATGGGGGATAATCCACCCCCAGGTGCCTTTCCCACCTTCTCACTCTGGCTGATAGCTGACAATATTTGAATATCATTTTCCATAAGTCAAGAGAAATTTTGGAGGAAAGGGCACCGAAATTTTCCCGATCAATTGGCTTGACTTTTTCTTAAAAATCCCTTAAAAGCTTTAAGCAATATCCCCAAATGTTTTTTGAGGAGGGAGCCGGATGCCACGAATCGTAAGATGCGGTTTGATTCAGGTACATTGCGATGTTTCCGGAGATCAACCTCAAGAGAAGATTAAAAAACACCTGATCGAGAAACATCTCAAACTCATCCAGGAGGCCGGTCAAAAAAAGGTTCAAATCCTCTGTCTCCAGGAGCTCTTTTACGGTCCTTACTTCCCGGCGGAGCAGAATCCTAAATGGTATAACCTCACCGAGAAGATTCCCCAGGGTCCAACCATTCAGCTGATGATAGAGCAAGCCAAGAAATACTCTATGGTCATGATTGTGCCGATCTACGAAGAGGAGATCACGGGGATATACTACAATGCTGCTGCCGTGATCGATGCCGATGGCCGGTACTTGGGAAAATACCGCAAGAGCCACATTCCCCACACCCTTCCAGGCTTCTGGGAGAAGTTTTACTTCAAGCCAGGGAGCCTTGGGTATCCTGCGTTCGAGACGGCTTACGCCCGCATCGGGGTTTACATCTGTTACGATCGTCACTTTCCGGAAGGGGCGCGGATCCTCGGACTAAACGGGGCTGAGATCATCTTCAACCCTTCGGCCACAGTAGCCGGGCTTTCCGAGTACCTTTGGAAATTGGAGCAACCCGCACACGCCGTGGCCAATGGATATTTTGTCGGGGCCATCAATCGGGTCGGGCATGAGCTTCCCTGGGACATCGGCGAGTTCTACGGAACCAGCTATTTTTGCAACCCCAGGGGACAGATCGTGGCCGAAGCTTCCCGGAACAAAGATGAGTTAGTGGTCGCGGACCTGGATCTCGATATGATCCGCGAGGTTCGAAACATCTGGCAATTCTTCCGGGATCGCCGCCCCGAGACGTACGGGTCAATTGCAGACCTCCTTCCCTAGTGCGGGGCGGCATGGCCGGAGCGAAATAGACTGATGCACTACCGGGAACTGTTGGAGGCCTTTCGGGAACTGGAGACTGGATTTTCACCTCAAGAGGCGGTGACGGAGGCGACGCGATGCATTAAGTGTGAAGAGGGTCCGTGTGCCAAGGCCTGTCCGGCTGGTGTGGATGTGGTCAAATTCATCCGTCAGATCGCCACGCGGAACCTCGTGGGAGCGATTAAGGTCATCAAAGAAGATAACATCCTGGCCGGAATCTGCGCCAGGATCTGTCCCCAGCGCATGCTTTGCGAAGGCAAATGCAGTTCCTCAGAGTTGGCCAGCCCGATAAAAATCGGCCGCCTTCAGCGATTTGCGGCGGATCAGGAGGCGGAGAAGGGGCCCAAGCCACTGAAGTCGTTTCCGCCAAAGGGCCTCCAGGTGGCGGTCGTGGGATCGGGACCTGCGGGGCTCTCCGCGGCCACTTTTCTCAAACGCCTGGGGTACGAGGTGGACCTCTTTGAGGCCGAATCCCTTCCTGGAGGAGTACTCACCCATGGGATCCCGGCCTATCGCCTTCCCAAGAATGTTGTTCAGAGGGAGGTCGAATATGTCCGGTCTCTGGGTGTATCTATTTTTACAGGGCGACCGATAGACGCTCCCCTGGCTCTCCTGGAACACTACAAGGCAGTCTTCTTGGGAGCCGGCTCCAATCGGCCTGATCAACTGGGCATACCGGGAGAGGACCTGACGGGGGTGATCCAGGCTCTCGACTTTCTCAAAGAGGTAAACCTGGCTTTACTGGAGCAACGGGACTGTGAGATCCATGTGGGGGATCAGGTGGTAGTCATTGGGGGAGGAAATGCGGCCATCGATGGAGCGGTCGTGGCCCACAGGCTGGGAGCGTCCCGGGTAGCCCTTCTTTACCGTCGCTCCGAGCAGGAAATGGCTGCCTGGGAGGAGGAGAGACAATTTGCCATGAGACAGGGCGTTGTCTTCCATACCCTCACGCAACCGGTCCGCTTTCTCGGGGATCGCGGGAAACTGGCAGAGGTCGAGTGCCTGAGGGTGCAACTGGGTGAGGCGGATGATTCGGGTCGCAGGCGGCCTATCCCTCTGGCGGGTACTGAGTTCCGCATCGCCTGCGATACGGCTATCGTAGCCATTGGACAGAGGCCCGGTCCTGGGCTCGATGGGCTCAAAAGAGACCGGAGGGGCCTCGTTGAGGTGGATGAGGAGACCCTGGTGACTTCTGTACAGGGAATTTACGCGGGTGGGGACTTGGTTCGGGGGAGCGACACGGCGGTTCGGGCTGTAGGAGATGGCAAGCGGGCCGCTCTCGCGATGGATGCCTGGATTCAAGGCCGCCCCTAAAAAGGAGGAGGTTTTATCATGAAGATTGGGGGAGAAAGAGACTTGAGTGTTGACTTTTGTGGGATCCGATTCAAGAACCCTTTCGTCATCGCGTCGGCTCCTCCGGCCACCACGGGGGAGATGATCGGCCGGGCCTTCGAGGCAGGCTGGGCGGGGGCCACGACCAAGACCTTGATGGTCGAGGCCGAGAGCCTGATCGTTAACGTTACCCCGCGCCTCGCCAGCCTCAGCTTTCCGGGTCCTAGCAATGAGCCCAAGAAGATCTACGCCTTTGAAAACATCGAGCTCGTCACGGACCGTTCTTTTTCCGTCTGGTTAAAGGAGATTGAAGAACTGAGAAAGAAGTATCCAGACCAGGTGCTGATCGCGTCCATTATGGACGACGCCAGTAAGCCGGACGGCTGGCAGTACATGGCCAAAAAGTGCGCAGAAGCCGGCGCCCAGATCATCGAGCTTAATCTTTCCTGTCCTCACGGAATGCCTGAGTTGGGGATGGGAGCGGCCATCGGTCAAGACGCGGAGTTGGCCGCTACCGTTACGCGCTGGACTACCGAAGCAGTGAGGATTCCGGTCATGCCCAAGATGACCCCCAATGTGACCGACGTGGGGGCCGTGGCCAAGGCCTGTGTGGAGGCGGGGGCTTCCGCCATCTCTGGCATCAACACGGTGGCCGCCATCATTGGGGTGGATCTGGAAACCCTGGTGCCCAGGCCGAATGTGGCCGGTTACTCCGCCCACGGGGGGCTCTCCGGGCCTGCCGTGAAGCCGATCGCGCTGAAGGCGGTAGCCACCATGGCCAAGGCTGTGAAGGTACCCATCTCCGCCCTCGGCGGGATCAGCTCCTGGGAGGACGCCGCCGAGTTCCTCCTTCTGGGGGCCTCTACTCTCCAGGTCTGCAGCAGCGTGATGGCCCGGGGATACGGCATTATCGAGGACCTTCTGGATGGACTTGGGAACTACATGGAAGACAAGGGGTTCGACAGCATTGCGGAGATGGTGGGTCTTTCGCTGGAGAAACTTATCGGGCAGACGGAACTCAGCCGGGAGGTGCGTCTGGCTTGCAACATCAAAGAAGAAACCTGCGTGAAATGCGATCTGTGTTATGTGAGTTGCCGGGATGCTGGATACCAGGCGATCAAGCTCAAGGAAGACCGGATGCCCCAGGTGGACAGGGAAAAGTGCACGGGTTGCTCCCTTTGCCAGCAAGTTTGTCCGGTCTGGGACTGTGTGACGCTGACGCCACGGGAAAGCGTTCCGGCCTGAGGGAACCCGAGCGGATGAATGCTTCTTTCCAAATCACAATTGCCGAGCCAGTTTGGTAGTGAGCCAGAATAGGAGGGCATCATGGATCTGAAAATTGTCAATGGAACTGTCGTAACGGCCAATAAAACCTTGCGGGCCGACGTGGGAATAGCCAAAGGGAAGGTCGTTAAGATCGCCAGAAAAATCAAGGAACCCGCCCAGGAAGAATTGGATGCGAAAGGCCTCTATGTTTTCCCCGGAGGGATTGACGTTCATACCCACTTAGACATGCCCTTTGGTGGGACCGTTTCCAGTGATGACTTCCGCACCGGCACGATCGCCGCGGCCTTCGGAGGGACTACCACCATTGTGGACTTCGCGATCCAGGGAAAGGAAATGACCTTAAAGGACACCCTGGAGACTTGGATGAAGAGGGCCGAAGGCAAGGCGGTCACCGACTATGGGTTTCATGTGGCGATTACCCACCTGGACGACGCCATCATGGAAGAAATCGGTCAGATGGTGGCTTTGGGGGTGCCAAGCTTCAAGTGTTTTCTGGCTTATAAGGGCGCCTTGATGATCGATGACGGAGCCCTGTATCGCGTCTTGTTAAAGTCCAAGAGCGCTGGGGCCTTGGTGATGATCCACGGAGAAAATGGGGATGTCCTGGATGTCCTCATCAAAGACTTGTTGGCTCAGGGGAAGACTGAACCCAAGTACCATGCTCTCAGTCGCCCGCCCGCAGCCGAGGGGGAAGCGACCGGACGGGCCATCGCCATTGCCCAAATGGCCAAAGCGCCCATCTACATCGTCCACCTCTCCTGCAAGGAAGCCCTGGAGAAGGTGAAAGCGGCCCGCGACCTTGGATTTCCCGTCTTTGCCGAGACTTGTCCGCAGTACCTCCTGCTCTCCTACCAGAACTATTTGGAGCCCGATTTCGGGGGAGCGAAATACGTTATGTCCCCTCCGCTCAGGGACAAATCCAACTGGAAGGTATTGTGGAAGGGGCTCGCCGAAGGAGACCTCCAGGTCGTCTCCACAGATCATTGTCCTTTCAACTTCAAGGGACAGAAGGAGAAGGGAAGAGATAACTTTGCGGCCATTCCAAACGGAGCACCCGGCATTGAGCATCGCCCCTCGTTGCTCTTCAGTGAAGGAGTGAATAAGAAGCGCATTACCCTGAACCGATTCGTCGAGCTTGTCTCCACATCTCCCGCGAAGCTCTTCGGTCTTTTCCCGGAGAAAGGCACAGTCGCCGTGGGAAGCGATGCGGATCTCGTGCTTTTCGACCCCAAGGCGTCCTTCACGATCAGCGCCAGGACCCAGCACCAAAATGTTGACTATACCCCTTATGAAGGCTTTAAAGGAAAAGGGGTTGCCAAAGTCGTCATTGCCAACGGCCAGGTCATCGTCCGGGATGGTGAGTTTCTCGGGAAACCCGGAGCGGGCCGTTTTCTGAAAAGAAAACCTTTTGGCCTCAAACGCTGAAATCCGGCCGAATCGAGTCTTCTAAATTTAGAGGGGAAAGGGGGGATGCGCAGGATTTATTTTATGGGGCCTTCGGATTTATGCGGGAAACAAAACTGGATCAACAGGAAGGACGGATAAACTCTGGTTCCAGAAAGGGGGTTCTTTATGGCTTCCGAAACGGTTGTAACTCCGAAAGGATACACTGAAAACCCGGATCTACTTCCAGTTCCGGCTTCAGAGAGAGCAAAAGGATATAATACCTGGACCTTCACGATGATGATGTTCAGCATGAATACCTGCATACCTATGTTCTTCCTGGGACCGATCGGTGGCCAGCTGGGCTTAAACCTCTGGCAGGTCCTCGTGGGTGCCTTCGTCGGAAACCTGGCGGCTTGCATCGTGATGTGGCTCAATGGATCTGTGGGGTTGAAGTATGGCATTACCTACCCGGTCCAGCTCAGGGAATCCTTCGGGTTCAGAGGAATCCATATCCCGGTCATTCTCAGAGGCATTGCCGGCACAGTTTGGTTCGGTGTGGAGGCCTACGCTGGGTCCCTTGCCCTCATGATGATCGTCCTTGCCGGGATAGGAATTGCCACAGAACAAGTCACGCCGATGGCCATCAAGTACCTGACCATTGCGCTCGTTTTCTATCTCGCATCTTTTATCGTCGTTATGAGGTACGGGCTAAAGGGGATAGGTGGGATGGCCGACTGGGCAGGTCCGTTGATGCTTCTCTACTACATATGGCTCGTCTTCTTTCTCGCGAGATCCCCCCAATTCTCCCCCAACATACCCAAAATGTACGTGAGTACTACGGGGTACTTCAGCCTGAAGTTCCTTATTTATCTTGCCGTCCAGACAAACTGGTGGGCCACTGTTGCGCTGAACATCTCGGACCTCACCAGGGGGATCCATCCGAAGAAGCCTCAAGCTTTCGGCATCGGCCTGTTCCTGGGGGTCGTCGTTTGTCAGGTGATCGGTACCTGGTTAGGGTTCGCTTCCGTGATCCTGACCGGAACCATCCTGCCCCAGGACATTATTCTGAAGTACGCCCCGGGTTGGATCGCAGTAATACCCGGCCTTTTATTTGCATTCCTGGCACCCTGGTCCACGGATATCACTGCCAACTCACCGCCGCTCATCAATATTCTCATGGCGACGTTCAAACTCAGGTGGAAACCTGCAGTTTTGTTGGCGGGGATCATCGCCTTCTTCGCAGCCCCCTGGTGGGGAGTCAGTAGCGGACCCGCCTACGTGGACTACATCATCGCTTGGGCCTCCAACTACGGCATCCTGCTGGGGCCAATCGCCGGGATTATGATTGGCAACTACTGGGTCATTAGAAGGCGGAATTATGACCTGCAGAAGCTCTATACGAGCGGCCCGGAGGGATGCTGGTACTCGGGTGGATGGAGCAGGGCGGGCTATATGTCGCTCGTCCTGACGTGGATAGCCTGTTATCTGATCGCCTGGCCCACAGGTCAGATGTCATACGTCAGCGGTATTCCGTTCCCGGGGGGAATCACCTGGTATCCGGCAGTGGTACTGTCCTTCGTCTTCTATGTGATCTTTGCGAAGGCTTACAAGGAATAAGGGTTCATCAAAGTCATTGGATGAATGGGGGGCGATGAGGGTCTCCATTTCCATCGCCCCTCTGCCATTTTCGCCAATCCCACGCCTCCCCTCCCTCTCTCCCAGCCTGCGTTAATGCTTTGGCGGGTTTCCGCAAAGGAAGAATACTGTTTCGCCTATTTTCGCAATCAATTTGCTTGACATTCTTTTTGAAATATTTTAATAGCACCTGTACACACATGATTCACAAATGATTTTTTTAAGGAGGGAGAAAGATGCCACGAATCGTAAGATGCGGTTTGACTCAGGTAAATTGTGATATTTCTGGAGATCAACCCCAGGAGAAGATTAAAAAGCACATGATCGAGAAACATCTCAAACTCATCCAGGAGGCAGGTCAAAAAGGGGTTCAAGTCCTCTGCCTCCAGGAGCTCTTCCATGGTCCTTACTTTCCTGCGGAACAAGACCCCAGATGGTATCGTTATACCGAACGGATTCCCGAGGGTCCCACCGTTCAACTGATGATGGAACAGGCCAAGAAATACTCCCTGGTCATGATGGTCCCCATCTATGAAGCAGAGGCCAAGGGGTTTTACTACAATGCGGCCGCTGTGATCGACGCCGACGGGAAATATTTGGGGAAGTATCGGAAGAGTCACATTCCCCACGCTCGCCCCGGTTTCTGGGAAAAATTTTACTTTAAGCCTGGCAACCTGGGCTATCCGGTCTTCCAGACCGCCTATATCAATTTGGGGGTTTACATCTGTTATGATCGCCATTTTCCCGAAGGAGCCCGCATTTTAGCTCTTAATGGGGCTGAGATTATTTTCAATCCTTCCGCCACTACGGCCGGCGTCTCCGAATATCTGTGGAAATTAGAGCAGCCCGCCCATGCCGTTGCCAATGGTTACTTTGTGGGAGCCAACAACCGCGTGGGACAAGAGTTACCCTGGAATATAGGTGAGTTCTATGGGACGAGCTATTTTTGTAACCCCAGAGGCCAGATCGTGGCTGAGGGATCAAGAGACAAAAATGAGTTGGTGGTGGCTGACCTGGATTTCGACATGGTTGAAGAGGTGCGGAACGTCTGGCAGTTCTTCCGGGATCGCCGCCCGGAAACTTATGATGAAATCGCGGATCTCCTCCCATAACTTTGTCCGTATGAGGAGTGCTCAAAACAAGGTTTTAGGGTGGGAAATTTGCTTCCGAAAAAAGGTGGGAAGAGACGGCGTGTAGTATTTTCCCCTGGATTCTGCAAGAAGGGCCTTTTAAAGATGAGGAGGGCTATAGAATCATGAAAAGCATGAAGACTAGTGAAAAGGTGGACATGAGCGTGGAATTCTGTGGAATTCGTTTCCAGAACCCCTTCCTTCTGGCCTCGGCCCCCCCGGCTGCCACGATGGAAATGATCGGGCGGGCATTTGAAGCCGGATGGGCCGGTGCAGTTACCAAGACTCTGGTAATCGATGAAAAAGCCTGGGTGGACGTAACCCCCCGTTACTGGAGTCTTGGCTTTCGAAGTGCCGCCAAGGAAAACAAGAGGATGTATGCCTTCGAAAACATCGAATTGGGGACCCAACGATCCTTTGCCGTTTGGCTTAAAGAGGTTGAGCAACTGAGGAAAAAATATCCCCAACACGTTGTAATGGCTAGCATCATGGATGATGCCAGCAAGCCGGATGGCTGGCAATATATGGCCAAGAAATTGGAAGAGGCCGGGGCCCATATGCTCGAACTCAATTTTTCCTGCCCCCACGGAATGACTGAACTGGGAGGGATGGGAGCCGCCATTGGCCAGAACCCGGATCTGTCGAAAACAATCACTCAATGGGTCGCAGATACCGTCAAAATACCCGTAATGCCCAAGATGACCGCCAATGCCGCGGATGTGGGAGTGATTGCCAAAGCCTGCGCCGCCGGGGGGGCCAGGGCTATTGCCGGGATCAATACCGTGGCAGCCATCATCGGGATAGATTTGGAGACTTTTGTGCCCAGGCCATCCGTTGCTGAATATTCTGCCTTTGGCGGACTTTCAGGCCTGGCCATAAAGCCAATTGCCTTGAAGTCCGTAGCCTCCATGGCCACTGCTGTGAAATTGCCGATCTCTGGCCTGGGGGGGATCAATTCTTGGGAGGATGCCGCAGAGTTCCTCCTCCTGGGAGCCTCTACCCTCCAGTTGTGTACCGCAGTTATGACCCGTGGTTATGGCATCCTCGGAGGTTTAGTGAATGGGCTGCAAGAGTACATGAAGCGCAAGGGGTTCAATAAGATATCGGAAATGGTTGGCCTTTCCTTAGGGAAGCTGACCCAACATATGGACCTCAGCCGGGAAGCGCGGGTAGCTTCTTCCATCAGCAAAAAGCTATGTATTAAATGTCAGCGGTGCTTTATTAGCTGCCGGGATTCCGAAACCCAGGCCATTCGCATCAATAAGGACAAATTCCCTCTGGTAGACAGGGTAAAGTGCTCAGGATGTTCCCTTTGCCAGCAGGTCTGCCCGGTTCCTGACTGTATCAAGATGACCCCATTTAAGGGAGCCCGGGCCTGAAAAGTATTGAGTCCTTTCATTTCGCTTGACAGATGGAAATATCATAGATATAAATGGTTCTATTCTTGTTTGGGGTTTAAAAAATTTAAGAAAATTTCTCAGAAGAGTGAGGACGCGATTTCGATTCTTTCTCCAATTTTCCTGGGTTTTTAGGCGGAAAATTCTTAATTTGAAAGGAGGGATTCCGATAAAAAAATTTTTTGTTTTCTGCATTTATCTTGAAGAAAGGCTCTTTTAAAAAGGTCAAACAAATGACCAACCTCCCAAGGTACCAAAAACTCCATCGCTAGAAAGGAGGATGTTCATGTCCACACAAATGAAAATAACTCCCCAAGGGTACAACGAAAACCCAGATCTTCTCCCCGTTCCGCCGGAAAATCAGAAATATACAACCAGGACCTTCACCTTCATGATGTTCAGCATGAACACGGCCATACCGATGTTCTTCCTGGGACCCATTGGTGCGCAGTTGGGATTGAACATTAACCAGGCCCTCTGGGGTGCGTTCGTAGGGAACCTGGCGGCTGTCATTATCATGTGGCTGAATGGTATGCCGGGCATTAAATATGGCATCAATTTCCCTGTGCAGCTCAGAGAATCCTTCGGGTTTGCCGGAAAGCATATTCCGATTATCATGAGAGGTATTTCGGGTACCGTCTGGTTCGGGGTGGAGGCCTACGCGGGGTCCCTCGCTATAATGATGATCATCTATGCAGCATGGGGAATCCCCACGGAGCAGGTGACCCCCCTGGCCATCAAATACCTGGTTATTGCCCTGATCTTCTACCTCGGGTCTTTTTACTTGGTCATGAGATTTGGACTCACGGGAATCGGAAAGATGGCCGATTATGCGGGGCCCGTGATGCTCATATATTACGTATGGCTCGTCTACTTCCTCTGGGGCAAACCGGAATTCGCTCCCAACATTCCTAAACTATACGAAAGTAAGGTTGGCTACTTAAGCATGCCTTTCCTGATCTATTTGGCGGTTCAGACGAACTGGTGGGCGACCATGGCTGTAAATATCTCCGACCTTTCTCGCGGAATCCACCCGAAGAATTCCAAGGCTTTCCCCGTCGGTATGTTATTGGGGATCGTCCTCTGTCAGGTGGTCGGTACCTGGTTAGGGTACGCTTCTGTTGTTCTGACGGGAACCATCCTGCCCCAGGATATTATCCTGAAATTTGCTCCGGGTGCCTTTGCGATCGGTGCAGGTCTATTATTCTGCTTCTTGGCACCTTGGTCCACGGATCTCACCGCCAACTCCATACCGCTCATGAATATTCTGATGGCTACGGCCAAACTGCGGTGGAAAACAGCGGCCCTTATTGCCTCGATCATCGCCTTTTTTGCCGCCCCCTGGTGGGCTGTGGACAGCGGACCCGCCTACGTGAATTATATAACCGTCTGGGCTTCTAACTACGGCATCCTGGTAGGGCCAATCGCGGGGATTATGGTATCCAATTACTATCTCCACAGGAAGAGAACGTACGACCTGCAAAAGCTATATACCTATGGCCCGAAAGGATGCTGGTACTCGGGTGGGTGGAGCAAAGCAGGTTACACCTCCTTGATCCTCACCTGGGCGAGCTGCTATATCATCGCCATCCCCACCAAACAAATGCAATATGTTGGCGCGATCCATTTCCCATTTCCCGGCGGAATCACCTGGTATCCGGCCATTGTGCTGTCCATCATCTTCTACTGGATTTTTGCCAAAGCCTTCAAGGAATAACCTGACAAACTTCTAAGACGCAGAGGGGTGATCAGACTGCTCATCGCCCCTCTGCCATTTTCGGCGGTCGCCGGCCTCCCCGTTTCTCTCCCAGCCTGCGCCACCATGGGCTACTTCCTGCCGGGCCAGGGAACTTCCGCGGAATTACAATCCGGCCTGGCCATGGGCGTGTTGACCTTAAGGGCCCTCGGGAGGACACGGAAGACCTCCGGGGTTTGCCCGATCAACTCCCCATCGCCGTGATATTTCAGCGGGGGAGAGGATTCGATGGCCACCTCAGGTGCCGAAAAAAAGCGGACTTCCGGCAGGCTCTTGAACCCGAAAAAGGAAAAAAAGGGGGAATGAGCCAGTAGGAGAGATTTGGAGACGCCGGGGACTAAACAAATTTTCATCAAGCCGTCATCTATTTTGACGGGGGAAGGAATTTTCAAAAGAAGGGCGTAGCGAGAAATTTTTGTGAAAAGCACTTGCCAGGCCGGTCCACGATATTGCCAATCCCCACCGGTGATCGAAAT
>Ga0187886_1001161_pt1 | contig 25516 bp, 22 predicted proteins | sample June2016WEW_20_1_FD_133001 | JGI IMG/M metagenome (GOLD analysis project Ga0187886, IMG submission 133001) | Peatland microbial communities from SPRUCE experiment site at the Marcell Experimental Forest, Minnesota, USA - June2016WEW_20_150 | ecosystem: Environmental > Terrestrial > Soil >... | reverse complement strand
CGACAAGCAAAAAGGTGTTCCTCGAAAACCGCCTGAGAGAAATAGAAAAGGACCTCAGCGGCATTGACAATCTGCTCAGCAGGGACGCGAAAATCAAGGAGATGCTGTTCGAGCTGCTCACGAGGGAATATGAAATCGCCAAAATAGAAGAGGCCAAGAGTATGCCGACGATACAGGTTCTTGACACAGCCATTGTTCCTGAAAAGAAATCGAAACCGAAAAGAACCCAAATGGTTTTGTTTGCTGGCATAACAGGTTTGTTTGTCTCGGTTCTTGCGGCATTTGGACGTGAGCATATTACGCGGACGTCGTTGGATGGGATTAAAGATTAACCTTGCCTGGTGTCCAAGCTGCTTATATAGCTGCTTGTTAACATGCCGTTAGACAAGCAGTAGTTGACGTTGGTTGTGCAGTTGTCCCCGACAACCGACGGAGACGGAGTCTAGAAAGATTAACTAATGGTAATCAATAATGATGGTGATGCTGTAAGGATAGAATTGCGAGCGCGCTTCGTAATTTTCCCAAAATCTTGTTTTCCCACGGATAACGTGGTTTTGGGCAGATTATGGGATGGCTTGTAGATAACACTTTGGAAGGTGCGGAAGGGTTAATGGATAGTATTAAAAATATGAAAGTTGTCATTTTGTGCGGTGGTAAAGGCACAAGGATGAAGGAAGAAACGGAGTACCGACCGAAGCCGCTTGTTGAAATTGGCGGCAAACCTGTTATTTGGCATATAATGAAGATTTATGCTCACTATGGTTTTAAGCAGTTTATTCTTTGCCTTGGATATAAAGGAAATATGCTCAAAGAGTATTTCAGGAATTATGCTGCTTTGAACAACGATTTTACTATCCAATTAAAGAGCCACAATGATATTCAGTTCCACAACAACCATGAAGAAACTGATTGGCAGGTTACTCTTGTGGATACAGGCGAAGAAGCACAGACCGGGGCTCGAATAAAAAGGGTTGAAAAATATATCAACAGCGACCTGTTTATGGTTACCTATGGAGATGGTGTAGCCAACATAAACATTCAGGAACTGCTGAAGTTCCACAAACAACATAATAAAACAGGAACAATAACGGCGGTACATCCTCCTTCCAGATTCGGCGACCTGGTATTGAAGGACGGCCGGGTAGTTGAGTTTAATGAAAAACCACAGGCAAGGGAAGGACTAATAAGTGGCGGTTTTTTTGTGTTTAATAAAGGTTTTTTGGATTATTTGAAAGATGACGATAGCTGCGTTTTAGAGAAAAAACCCTTAGAGCAATTGACTTCCGAAGGGAGGCTGATGTGCTATGTTCATACCGGCTTTTGGCAATGTGTGGATACTTACAGGGAGTTGGAATTATTAAACAGGCTGTGGATGCTGCCTGAGCCACCATGGAAGGTTTGGTAGTTGATTATGTCAAGTGTATTTAATAATTTACGGTAATGGGTCAGTTATGGGTGGGACGAATCGTAGCGTGGCCATCTTGGCCGCGCCTGCGCGGGCTGGAAGCCCGCGCTACGAAGGGAAAACCCCCTGTAACTGACCCATTACAATTTACATAGAAACAAAGATATTTTTATCGTTGGATATACAGTATTTAAGAATCCGGGGCTTGCAGGATGGTCAGATGATAATGTTTTAAAACCCATAAAAAAGGAGTCGGACAGATGGATATTCTAATTACAGGAAATATGGGCTATGTAGGGCCTCCTCTGATTAATAGGCTCCGTTATTCCTATCCTAAGGCAAAATTAGTTGGATTTGATATGGGGTATTTCTCAAATTGCTTGACGAATGCCAATATTTTTCCTGAATGCAATGTTGATGTGCAGTATTTTGCGGACGTCAGACAGTTCCCGGTTGATACACTTAACGGCGTAGATGCGATTGTGTATCTTTCCGCAATATCCAATGACCCTATGGGCAAAATTTTTGAGGATGTTACATTTGAAGTAAACTGCAATGCCGGTGTGGATATTGCGAAACAGGCTAAGGCAAGGGGTGTCAGAGCGTTTGTCTATGCATCAAGTTGTAGCATATATGGTTATGCCGAGGGAGAGCCGAGGAACGAAATGTCACCGCTTAATCCTCTCACGGCATATGCAAAATCCAAAGTTGCCTGCGAAAAAGCTTTAGAACCATTGGCTAGTGACAAATTCATTATTACGTCTCTGCGGTTTTCAACTGCCTGTGGTATGAGTGAACGGTTAAGATTGGATTTAGTACTTAACGATTTTGTTGCATGTGCGGTTGCTTCAAAAAAGATTGCCGTATTAAGTGATGGGACGCCGTGGAGACCGCTGATTAACGTAAAAGATATGGCAGGGGCGATAGATTGGGCCATAAACCGTGATATTGCTGCCGGTGGACAATTTTTGGCGATAAATGTGGGCAGTAACCAGTGGAATTATCAGGTTAAGGAATTGGCTGAGGCTGTGGCGGCCTGTATTCCTGGTGTCGATGTTTCAATTAACAAAAATGCCCAACCCGATAAGAGGTCGTATAAAGTCTGTTTCGATTTGTATAAGCAACTGGCTCCTGATTATCAGCCACAGTACGATTTGAAAACAACAATAGAAGAGTTAAAAACTTCGCTGGAAGCTATGGGTTTTGCCAACGATAATTTTCATGAATCCAAGTTAGTAAGATTGAAAATGTTAACCTGGTTAGTGAACCAGGGTTTGTTGACAGAAAACCTGGAATGGAAACGTCCTCATACGCTTTGTAGCAGGAGAAATTTTAATGTCGGATGATGCTATTACCTGTCGGTTTTGCGGAGCACAGATTGAGCATGTTTTTGTTTCACTCGGTTCCTCTCCTATTGCGAATTCCTATCTGAATCGATTGGACCAGATGGAGCCTTTCTATCCTTTGAATGTTTATGTTTGCGATAATTGTTTTCTGGTCCAGCTTCAGGAGTTTGAAAGTGCTAAAAAAATATTTGGCGAAGGTGATTATGCTTACTTTTCTTCATATTCGGACTCATGGTTAAAACATGCCAGGGATTATGTTGATAAAATGATAAACACTTTTGGCGTTAGCAACAAGTCGCATGTTGTTGAAATTGCCAGCAATGATGGATACTTACTACAATATTTTGTGAAAAAGGGAATTCCTGTATTGGGGATTGAACCCGCTCGTAATGTGGCGGAAGTTGCCATAAGCAAGGGGATTTCTACTGATATTACTTTTTTTAATACAGCTTATGCTAAAAAGATGAAAAAAGCAGGCAAGTGCGCAGACCTGATAGTAGCCAATAATGTATTAGCTCACAATCCCAATCTTAATGATTTTGTCGAAGGGTTAAAAATAGCATTAAAGCGAACCGGAACAATTACTCTGGAGTTCCCACATCTGTTGAAGCTTATAGAGCAGGTCCAGTTTGATACTATTTACCACGAGCATTTTTCATATTTTTCATTTCTTACTGTGGAAAAACTGTTTGCTTCGCACGGGCTTACCCTTTTTGATGTCGAGGAACTTTCTACGCATGGTGGCTCCCTGAGAATTTATGCGAAGCACGAGGAAGATGAAACTAAACCGGTTACTGAAAAAACGAGTAGTCTTAGAAATAGGGAAATTAAAACTGGTTTAGCGGACATCAATTATTATCTGGCCTTCAGCGAGAAGGTGAAAGCAGTCAAACGAGAAGCTTTAAAGTTCCTGATTCGGGCAAAAGAAGAAAATAAGAATATTGTTGGTTATGGTGCTCCGGCAAAGGGAAATACTTTTTTAAACTATTGTGGTATCCGAACGGATTTCCTGGATTATACAGTCGATAAAAGCCCGCACAAACAAGGTCATTATCTGCCTGGCAGTCGAATACCTATTGTTGCGCCCGACATGATTAGTGAAACCAAACCGGATTATATTTTAATATTACCGTGGAATATTAAAGAAGAAATTATGAAACAGACGAGTTTCATTCGGGAGTGGGGAGGAAAGTTTGTTATTGCAATTCCCGGGATACAGGTGATATAGGGTGATATTCAAGGAAACAAAACTCAAAGGGGCTTATGTTATAAAGCCGGAGCGTTTAGAGGATGAACGTGGTTTCTTTGCCCGAACTTTTTGTCAGAAGGAGTTTGAAAGACAGGGTTTAAATCCGCGAATTGCCCAGTGCAGTATCTCCTTTAACAAAAAGAAGGCCACATTACGGGGTATGCATTATCAGGTGGCCCCTTATAAAGAAGCAAAAATTGTCTGTTGTGTTAAAGGGGCGATATTCGACGTAATTATCGATCTGCGGCCCGGTTCTTCTACCTATTGTCAATGGTTTGGCGTGGAGTTGAGCGCCGAAAATCGTGAAATGCTCTATGTCCCTGAGGGTTTTGCTCACGGTTTTCAGACGCTTGCGGATGATACGGTTGTGTCGTATCAGATATCAGAATTCTATCACCCGGAATCTGCGAAGGGGGTTAGGTGGGACGATCCGGCGTTTGGAATTAAATGGCCATTGCCTAATTTGGTAATATCAGAAAAAGATATGAATTACGCAGATTTCGGAAGATAAAGTATGAAAAAAGTTCTTTTAACAGGCGCCAGTGGTTTTATAGGAAGGCACTCTATTCCATACTTGCTAAAAAGCAATTATGAGGTACACGCAGTTATTTATCCTGATGATTCAGGTTTGGATGAAGGCGAAAACATATTTTTGCACAAATGCAATCTTTTAAATTCAGAAGAACAAAAACAATTACTTGCTAAAATAAAGCCAACTCATCTGCTGCATTTTGCATGGTACACTGCTCATGGGAAATATTGGACGTCCCATGAGAACGTTCGATGGGTGCAAGCCAGTCTAGGGCTCATGGAGAACTTTGTGGAACAAGGGGGCAGACGGGCCGTATTAGCAGGCACTTGTGCTGAATACGACTGGAATTATGGATACTGTTCCGAGGCAATAACACCAACCAACCCCCAAACCCTTTATGGTGCCTGCAAAAATAGTCTTCAGGAGATTTTCTTTCAACTTTCTAAGCAGGCCGGCATAAGTAGTGCCTGGGGAAGGATATTTTTTCTTTACGGTCCCTACGAAGCAAAAGGTCGTCTGGTTCCATCTGTTGTGAATTCACTCTTGCGAGGTCAACCAGTCCGTTGTACGGATGGAAACCAGATTAGAGATTTTCTATATGTCGAAGACGTGGCATCTGCCTTTGTGGCATTGCTGGAGAGTGATGTTGTGAACCCGGTCAATATTGCCTCAGGCCAGCCCGTTGCCTTAAAAAATTTGATTTTAAAAATTGCTGATAAGTTGGGACGGCGAGATCTTGTTCAGTTGGGGGCGTTGCCTGTGCGGGATAATGATCCACGGGTACTTATTGCTGATGTTGGGCAATTGTCAGAAAAAGTAAGATGGCAACCTAAGTTTGATCTTGATATGGGATTGGAACAAACTATTACGTGGTGGAAGAACGCGTCCCATGACTACACTTAAAAAGAACATTCTCGCTAATTTCGGTGGTAAAGCATGGGCTGGGTTTATCCAGTTATTATTTGTGCCTTTTTATATCAAATTTTTAGGCATGGAAGCGTTTGGGTTAATCGGTTTTTTCATAATGCTACAGGGGTTACTTAGTTTGCTGGATTTAGGCCTTAGCACTACTTTGAATCGGGAGTTGGCCTATAGGTCTGCTAATGGCAATGCGCAAGAGGCAAAAGATATTGTCCGCACTATGGAATGGATTTACTGGTCCATTGCTATTGTAATTGCAGCGGGGATTATTATTCTTGCTCCGTGGATAGCGAGAGTGTGGGTGAATGCAAAAAAGCTGCCGGCGCAAAGTGTTCAGCATGCGGTTGCCTTGATGGGGTTGGTCATAGCAGTTCAATGGCCCTTTTCGCTTTATTCCGGTGGCCTGATGGGTTTGCAAAGACAATTACTGCTTAATGCTATTCGTGCATCAATGGCGACGATTCAAGCAGGCGGCGCGGTATTGGTGTTGTGGTTGGTTTCTTCGTCTATAGAGGCCTATTTCACGTGGCAGATTGGGATTGTGGGCGTTCAAACCGTGATAACGGGTTATTTTTTGCGGTCTTCCCTGCCTAAAAGCGATAAAGCAGCCGCCTTTAATCGATGCTTGTTACGTCAATGCTGGCGGTTTGCCGCGGGAATGACCGGAATTTCCGCTGTTTCAATAATATTAGGTCAAGCTGATAAAGTGATCTTGAGTAAATTGTTACCGCTCGACCAATTTGGCTATTATATGCTGGCATTCACTTTAGGCAGTGCATTGATATTCTTGGCTTATCCTGTTTCAACAGCTTTATTCCCGAAGTTCTCAGAGTTGATTGCGATAGGAAAAACAGAAGAACTTAAGCGTCTCTATCATAAGGGATGCCAGGTCGTTTCGCTATTTGTATTCCCAGCAGGATTTCTCATCGCATTATTCCCCCAGGAAGTGCTCATGCTGTGGACGCGAAATCCTATAATTGCTGAAAATACACGCTTGTTGTTGAGAATAATTGCCATTGGGTATTTATTAAATACTATCCTCGTAATGCCGTTTGTGTTGCAGTTGGCGAATAGATGGACATCCCTCTCGTTTTATAAAAACGTTGTGGCAATAATTATTTTGATTCCTCTATTGTTTTTATTGATTCCCTATCTGGGGGCAGTTGGTGGCGCAATAACTTGGGTACTCCTGATGACAGGTTGTGTACTGTTTGAGATACCGCTTATGCATATTCGTCTCATGCGTCGGGAAATGTGGCATTGGTATATTGTCGATATAGGCCTGCCTGCGGTATGCTGTGTTATTACCGGCTTGATGCTCAAAATATATTTTGGTGATAACGCAACAACCATAAAGACATTGACTGCGATTGCCGTTGCTGGCGGGAGTATGTTTTTGGTTTGTGCTTTGGCCTTGCCTTTTTCAAGAGGTTATTTTAGAAGAGAAAAATTGACGATAAGGTATCAATGTTAAATTATTCCTGTTTTGGAAAACAAATACAGCGATGAAATCGCACGTGGTATTGGTTAACCCGTCATTTAAATTAAAAGACGGAACGCTTGTCAATAACTTAAATCAAAAAGATTTCCCCTTGGGACTTGGTTTGCTTGGGACAATATTATTAAATAATGGCTACTCCGTGATAATAATAAACGCCAATATAGACCCAGATTGGGAAAAGAAAGCCATTGCGGAATTGAAACGGAACGACATTGCTTTTATTGGATTCAGTTGTATGTCGTCACAAATATACTCTGCTATAGGCCTGTCTAAAAGAATAAAGAGTATTTCCCCGGACATACCTATTGTTTTTGGCGGCGTCCATCCGACATTAATGCCGGAGAGTCTTGTGCGAACGCCTTGGGTGGATATATGTGTTATAAACGAGGGGGACGCTTCTTTAATTCCTTTAATGAATTATTTTAACGATAAGATAAAAATTGAAGATGTGCCTAATGTTTGTACAAAAAATAAAGAAGGCGGCATTTTAAAAACTGGTTTTGCACAATTGACATCGTTCGATAAGTTGCCTGATAGGATTGATGATGTTTTTTACAAAGAAGATATAAGCAAATACATATTAAATATAAATATTGATGGGAAGGAGCGCAAAGGGTTTTCTATACTTACAGGTCTCGGTTGTAATTATAGATGTGCTTTCTGTATAAATGCTATAACAAAAAGAAGGTATCGGTCGAGGTCTGCGAATTCTATATACAGAGAGGTTAAATATTTGAAGAATAATTACGATATTACTTTTTTCAATTTTCAGGACGAGCATTTCTTGGCGGACAAATCAAGAGTATTTGAATTGATGGGTCTAATTGAGAACGATAAAGACCTTTTAGGGAATATTGTCTGGAACAGTTCGGTAAGAGTTTCTGATATACGGGACGACTATATAAATGTTGAGGTATTAAAAAGGATTAAAAGTTGTGGCGGGGATGGTTTTGGCGTTGGTGGTGAGAGTGGTAGTGATAGAATGCTGAAGATTCTTAAAAAGGGAATCTTGCGTAAAGATATTATACGAGCGGTAGAGTATTGCAATGAGGCAAAGGTCAAACTTTCGTTTTCGTTTGTTATGTGTTGGCCAGAGGAAACATTGGACGATATGCTTGAGACAGCACGCCTAATTAAGGAAATGTATGAAAGCGGCCCATATGCAAACGTTCCGTATTTTCAAACGTATCGGCCATATCCCGGATCAATTTGGGAAAAAGATTTTTCTAGCTTCGAAGATCCTGAAACCATTCCCGATGATACCTGGAGGTTTCAGTTTGTGGAAAAGATCAGATTATTAAATATTCCAAATGCAGAACGTATATACAGATTGGTAAGTTCAAGTCAGTTTTTGGCTCATTCTGGTGTTAGAGTGCGTTTAAAGTGGGGAGAATGGACGTGTAAAAATATAACCAAATATATCTTGTTTCGTATCTGCGGCTGGCGTATCGAAAACAATAACTTCAAGTTTTATATCGAAGGCCCGTTGTTGTCATATTTGCGAAATCATTTTATCCGGTCCTAATTACAGCTTATGGCGTCAGAATATATTTTTAAGGTTTACACAGATGTGACACCGTCTTAATTGGAGAAAAGGATGTTCAAAAGGATCCTTAAATGGATAATAAGACAAAAATCGTATAAGAAAATTGTCATTCACGCATGCAAAATACCCTACCCAGCAATACCAAACGTAATTGTCCCGGATATTCAGCCTACTACGCAGGATGTGGCAATTGCAAAGCGGTTGTTAGCGGCATATAGACGTGCGTTTGAATCATTTGTGGATAGTGGGCAAGGCGGTCAGAATGACGTATGGACAATTAATAAGAAGTCCCAAGGTTATTTCTTGGAACTGTTAAGCCGAAATGCCCCGAAAGAACTGGCCGCATACCTGTGCAACATGAGTCGTCGTGATGCGACTATTGGCACCGTTCAGGGGAACCACGAGTTTCATCGGATTAAAAGAGATCCGATATACCGTAGATTCATATCAATAAGAATAAAAGACCAGCTTGTGTCATTGGCTGAAGCAGTTGGCGCTCTTGCCTGCGAAAACCCTGAGCAAGGAGTATGGGGTAAAAGTTTCCATATTGATAGCGATGAGCTTGTAGATAAGATATCGGAAGTTATTGGTATTAAAATTGCCCCTCCCCCGATAGATGGTGGACTATTAAAAATTAAAACCGCCGGAGGGTTATTTGACATACGTGATTTAAACGCAATTTATACAGCGTATTTGGTAAGCAAAACAGTAAAAACAAAAACAGAAAGAATATGTGAGATTGGTGCCGGCGTAGGCAAAGTCGCATATTGGTGTCATCAACTTGGGTTTAAATCGTACACTATTATTGATCTTCCCCATATAAATGTGCTCCAGGGGTATTACCTTTTAAAAACGTTACCGGAAGGTATGGTGCGGTTATATAAGGAACCCATTGAAAACGAACATACCAACGGCTGCGTGGACATACTTCCTGCCTTTGATATTGAACAGGTTAGTTCTGATAGATATAAATTAGTTTTGAACCAGGATTCGTTTCCGGAGATCGATGGTGAAACAGTAATAGCGTATATTAAATGGATTCATAGGGTCTCTAGTGGGTATTTTCTCAGTATTAACCATGAAAGTAAGCCACCGTATGGGGAGAAGCAATTCCATATTAGTGTGCCGGAGCTCATGAATGATGTAGGTGGTTACGATAAAGTTTACAGGGTTCCTTACTGGCTTCGAAAGGGCTATGTAGTTGAGTTATATCGGGTGATTAAAAATAATTTCCCGGGGCCAAAAGATGAGCAATGATGAAGTGTATAATATTGACGCGAGTGTGAAAATGAGTTTATGCATATAATCGTCTCGGGAGGGCAATTTCGTTATAGAGCATAATTGTTCAGCTTGTTCAGCCCGGAGCGGGCTTTTTCTGCAAGCAAAGGACTATAATCGCCGCATTTCTACTGAGGTTTTTGAGTATTATAAATGCCCTTCTTGTGGCCTAATATACTTAGCTAATGTTCCGAAAGACCTGGGCAAATATTATCCTGCGAATTATTATACTATTCCCAAGGATAGGGAATCATTACTTGGAAGCAGTGCCCAGGAGGAATATAAACTTGAGATTGTCCAACGATTCATAAATAAGGGCAAACTTTTGGAAATTGGCCCTTCATGGGGGGCCTTCGCTTTTTTGGCTAAGAAAGCAGGTTTTGATGTTGATGTAATTGAAATGGATGAAAAGTGCTGTGATTTTATTCAAAACAAACTTGGAATTAAGGCCATCCAGTCAAACGATCCGATAGCGGTTTTTAAGGGTATTTCAGGTTATGACGTAATAGCGCTTTGGCAAGTCATTGAGCATTTATCAGACCCTTGGGAAACACTCAAAGCGGCAGCGGAGAAATTATTGCCGGATGGCATATTAGTTATTTCTGCGCCGAATCCAGCGTCATTTCAATTTAGGGTTTTGGGGCGTTTTTGGACACACGTAGATGCACCACGTCATCTGGCACTCATTCCTTCGGCTTTGCTGATACGCCGGATACACGCATTAGGTCTTAAGTGCGTGTTCTTAACAACAACAGATAAGGGGAGTTTAGGGTGGAACTCTTTTGGGTGGGCAGTAAGTTTTAATAATTTCTTCAGAGGCCGTTTTGTTCGATACGCGGCGCGTTATGCGGGGCGCATATTTACAAAATTGCTTATTCCGATTGAACGAGGTGGCTTACGAGGCAGTGCATATACGGCCGTTTTTCAGAAAGAACGAGGTAATTGATGAAATTTTCCGTGCTTATCCCTACCCGAAACCGTCTTCAGTATCTAAAGTACGCGATGGAAACCGTTCTCCGCCAGGATTATGACGATTGGGAGCTTATTATTTCAGATAATGACTCAGAAGAAGATATTGCGGGATATGCTCATTCCCTTAACGATCCGCGCATCAAGTATTACAGGACCGACCGATTTGTTCCTGTTACGGATAATTGGAATAACGCCCTGCATAAAAGTTCTGGCGAGTACGTGATTATGCTGGGGGACGATGATTGCCTCATGCGTGGTTATTTTTCAACCATGTTAAATTTAATTAGAGAATACGATCGTCCCGATGTCATTTATACAAAAGCTTATCTCTATGCTTATCCAGGAGTTATGGCTGGATTCCCTGATGGTTATCTTCACCTGTATGGATGCGCAGATTTTTTTGATTTATCTGACAAGCCCTTCTGGTTAGATATGTCGCGGGCATTAAATTTGGTTGAGCAATCTATGAATTTCAAGTCATTATTTGGATATAATTCACAATTTTCACTGGTTAAGCGGGAATTCATCGATTCGTTGCGGCATAAAGGCGATTTTTTTCAATCGCCGTATCCGGATTTTTATGCAACTAACGTCTTGTTTCTAAAGGCGAAACGCATCTTAATTTATCCTTATCCTATGGTCACAATAGGGATTTGCCCAAAATCTTTTGGCTTCTTTTTCTTTAATCAACGAGAATCGGCTGGCGTTGATTTTTTGCATAACATGCATAGCAAAGAGGTTGCGGATAAATTGCAAAACGTCATTTTGCCGGGCGTGATGAATAATACATGTTGGTTGCTGGCTATGGAGACAATAAGAAATAATTATAGTTCCGAATTTAATCTTTGCGTAAATTATCGTCGCTATCGATTTATACAGATTGGCACTTTTTACAAATTTTATTATGCAGACAAACGTTTTTCTAAAAGGGAGTTGCGGGAACTCCAAAAGAAAATGACGATTTGGGAGCGGTTGATTTATGGGGTTGGTTTCTGTTGTTTATTTACTTTAGTTGGTCTTATGCCGCTTAAGTTGCGTTTAAAAGTTTTTGATGTTTTGAGAAAGATGAAACATCAATATAGCGCCAAAGAGCCACCTAAACATAGCGGTTATTTTAAGAACATTTTAGAAGTTTATGAAACGCAGACCCGGTATCTTAGTTTAGATACTTAACTTTCCGGTATATTTTTATAAGGTAGTTTTGCTAAAAGCGGAAATTGGCAAGTTATAATTCTAAAAGGTCGTGGACTTGTTATGTCAATATGCGTTGTTCATTTGGTAAGAGCTTTGAATGGCGTTATACCATTCAAAGAATTTATTCGATCATATACTCAGTTTCGTGCAGGCCTGAAACATGACCTCTTGCTTATATTTAAAGGATTCGGAGAAAATTCCATACTATCTGATTATAGGGAACTCTTGAATGGCATCGAGTATAAATCTATGTTTATTCGGGATTGGGGTTATGACATTCGACCCTACATTGTGGCGGTTAAAAAGTTTGATTACCACTATTTCTGTTTTCTCAATTCGTTCAGTACTATCTTAGATCATGATTGGCTCTATAAAATGTATTTGTATGTATCCAACGAAAGAGTCGGCTTGGTTGGAGCAACTGGGTCATATCAAAGCGTGTATACTGATTCGTTAAGAATGAATGATGCGCAAAAGCCGAGGTTTTTCTATAATAAGATTAGAGGTTCTCTAAGAAGTAGAATATACCAACTGTACTTTGAGTCTTTCCCGAACTATCATATTAGGACAAATGCTTTTATGGTTTCACGTGATTTAATGTTAAAGATAAGATGTGGAAGGATATTACGGAAACTGGATTCGCTTCGGTTTGAAAGCGGTAAAGACAGCTTGACTCGACAAATTATCAATATGGGCTTACGAGTTCTTGTGGTGGGTAAAGATGGGAAAAGTTACAAAAAAGAAGAGTGGTTTAATAGTAACACATTTTATCAAGGCAAACAAGAGAACTTGCTGGTTGCGGATAACAAGACCCGATTGTATTTAGAGAGTGATGAAGAAAATAGAAGACTCTTGTCTAACATGGTGTGGAAAAATAATGCTATTGATTTGCAGTAGAAGATTTGTGTTATACGTTAGCTAATTCTGTTAGCGTCCCTACGGAGTTTTGCTATATACAAAAGTTTAAGCTGACAGGTAAATGTTTTTAAAAAAGTAACTTTTCTTAATGATTAAATGCACGATAGCTATCCCGGTCTATAATCGGGAGGACTTAATCCGCAGGGCTGTAGAATCGGCATTGGCACAGGATGTGCCAAACCTGGAAATTCTGGTAGTGGACAACTGTTCTACCGACCGCACATGGGATGTTTTACATACTTACAGCGATTCACGCCTGCGGCTGGTGCGAAATGAAAGCAATATTGGCTTGTTTGGCAATTTTAACTGTTGTTTAAATTTGGCGTGTGGGCAATATTTGCGTTTTCTTTGTTCCGATGATGCGTTAACGCCGGGTACTTTAAGAAAAGAAATCGCGGTTATGGACGCACATCCTCATGTTGCATTGCTCTCAACTCGCGGTCAGAGGATAGATGAAGTGGGGCGTGTTTTAGGACCCCAAGCGGATCATTTTAAGGAAGGTATTTATCCCGGGTTTAAGGCTATTTACGTAATTTTGTGGTTTCAGTCGCATTATGCGTATAATCCGCTTAATTATCCATCTGGTATTTTAATCAGGCGCGATATTGGTGTGCAAGCCGGTCAATTTGACACTAATATGCGGATGTTAGGTGATGTTGATTTTTTCCTCCGTATTCTGGAATATGGAGATTTGGCAGTATTAAATACTCTGGGTTGTAACATTGTGATCCATACTAAACAGGAAAGTTCGTATCTTATAGGCGATAAATCTCCCATGATCGAGCTTAATGCTCTCATTGAACGCTATAGACCATTGCTCCAAAAGGAGGGAGCGTATCATCGGATAAAACAACAAATGGCGGCATATGCTTTAGGGTTGGCATTTAAGTATTGGCGTATGGGGCTCAAGGATGCTTGTAGGGCGTATGGTGAAATCGCACGAAAAAGTGGGGTTCCAAAAACAGAAATTTATTTGGCTGTTTTACGATTGCTGAGTTTGCGCCTGCTGCTTAAAACAGTAGGAAGTCGTTTTCTACCTGTTTGCCCTTCTCGATTTTTGAAACATAAAGGTTCTTGCTGATAGCTTCTATAAATAATGAAAATTTTATTTGATCACCAAATTTTTTGTTTGCAGCAATACGGGGGAATATCTCGCTATTTTTATGAGCTTGCTAAGCATCTCGCGGCCTTTGCAGAGCATAAAGTTGAAATATTAGCGCCTTTTTATATTAACGAGTATTTGGCTGCCCCTGGCGTTGCGGCTCATAAGGGCCTAAAAATTCCAGGATTGTCTGGAGCTGGGAAAGCGGCCGCCTGGGGCATTGATACCGCGATCGCGTATTTACTATCAGGTTCTCGACGCAGGGTTGATATTTTTCATGAAACTTATTATTCCGGAGTAGATTGCTGCCCTCGGTTGGCTAAAAGGATAATTACCGTTCATGACATGATCTATGAAAAGTTTCCTGATCAATTCCCTGGTAAAGACAGGATGCGGCAGATAAGGAAGCATGCAATTATAAGGGCTGATCATGTAATTTGTGTTTCTGATAATACGCGAAAAGACCTGCTCAATTTATTGCCTGTCCCGGAAAACAAAACATCGGTGATTTACCATGGCTATTCATTTAATAAAAAGACGAAAAATAAATCTTTTCAAAGCCGGAAACCATACCTTTTGCATGTCGGCCGGAGGATTGGGTACAAAAATTTCGACCTGTTGCTTCTCGCTTTCGCACACTCATCAAAGCTTAGAAAGGATTTTTCGTTGATTTGTTTTGGGGGTGGGGCCTTTCGTCCTGCTGAGCAAAAACGAATTGTGGCGTTAGGTCTTTCGCTGCAGGATGTTATTCAAGTTCATGACGATGACGCTGACCTGGCGGGATTATACAGGAATGCTGCGGCATTTGTATATCCTTCTTTGTATGAAGGTTTCGGAATCCCTCTATTGGAGGCGATGGCCCTGGCTTGTCCTGTAATCTGCTCAAATGCAAGCTCTTTTCCAGAGGTGGTTGGAAATGCCGCCGAACTATTTGATCCGCTTGATGAAAAGAATCTTCGCGAAACGATTGAGAGAGTAGTTTTTTCGACTGAACATAGAGTTGCTCTTGTTCAGCGAGGACTTAATCGCGCCAAACTGTTTTCATGGGATAGGTGCGCCAAAGAAACGTTGCAGGTTTACGTGAATTAAGTGCGTTAAGGGCTAAACTTTATAATGTCAATTGAACTGTCTTTTTGGATCTTGGGCATCCTGGCCTTTTTGGTGGTACTCTATGGCATTAAGCGATATCGAACCCCATTGAATCCGCTCACTGTCTTCGCCGTAATGCAGATTGGGTTATTTACGATTTTGTCCGGGATTGTGGCGATTAACATGACGCCAGCCCTAGCATATACCCCTGCCGACATTGTTGAAACGATTTTAATTTCGATGGTTTATCTGGGCGCTGCTGTGCTGCCCTATTTGTTTCATGGTTCTTTGCTGTCAAGGTGGTTTGGTAAAGGATTGTCTTTATTTGGGCTGAGTTCCGGGGTGATTGCGACACGGTTTAACGCCATAAAATTTGCTTTACTTCTGGTCGGAGCGGCTGGCGCATTTGCCGCGCTCGCGCTGTTTGGGGGTGGGGGGATATTATGGTTCACAAATACCAGAGAGGCGTATATTAACTACCGTGCGGGGGCTGGCCCATTTTTTGCTCTCACCCAGTGGCTTCTTGCGTTCGCGATGTTGTACTATATTTGGTCCACTAAGCCGCGCGCATTAAAATTGCTGCTGGTATTAGTATTCTTTTGCGCCGCTATGTATCCCCTCGGGTCGAAGAATAATATTTTGACACTATTAGTCATTGGAGTGGCTTACTATAATTTCTGTGTCAAGCGAATTCCATTATTGGGTTTTATAGTACTTGTATCTTTGGCGGTCTTGGCGTTTCTGGGTTTACTTCTGGTTCAGGGGTCATATCAGTCTTTGTTGGAAGGAACAATCTATTTCCGGGACTATTTCGACACTACCGCCCAGTTTATCTACCGGTTCGATGAGTTTGGTTTTCGTTATGGTCAGGGATGGCTCTCATCGCTTTGGTTTTATGTGCCGAGAGGACTGTATCCTGACAAGCCCTATGAATACGGCTTTACGTTGTTCCACCAGGTGCTTTTCCCGGGGGCGGCTGCAAAAGGCCATACGCCGGGGCTTCTGACATGGTCATTGGCATACCTGGATTTTGGAGTGTTCGGGGTCTTTGTCAATGGGCTATTAGTTGGCATGTGGCAAAGGGCGGCTTATGAGTATTTCTTAAAACATAAAGAAAAGTTTTTCGCCTTCGTTCTTATGATGCAATTTTCTATTTGGTCTATCTGGACCTTTGCGCCTCTTGTATTTCTTATAATTTTGAGCGTTGGACAGTCCATTTTCCTCCGGCTGGTATGGATGCGTATGGCGACGTCGCATTTAGAGATGGGCAATGAAGGGGTAAGGGCTGTCTAAGTGAAAATCGTGAAGTTCGGCGTAAATTGGGAAAGAGTGCCGGAAGATAACCATTCTCGCATATTCCGTAGCGTATGAGCTTTTCCGGAAGATTCAATGAAGGTTTCAATAATAACTGTTTGTTTCAATGGTGCCGGGACTATTGAGGATACCATCAGGAGCGTCTTGGGCCAGGACTATAAGGATATTGAGTATATTATAATTGACGGCGGCTCTACAGATGGAACGCTTGATATTCTTGATAAGTATCGGGGTAAAATTTCAAAATTTATATCTGAACCGGACAATGGCGTTTATGATGCTATGAATAAAGGAATTGCGCTGGTATCGGGCGATATCGTTGGTTTCTTAAATGCTGACGACACCTATGTGGATAATAGCGTTATTCTAAACGTTGCAGAAAAAATGCGGGCCGAGCAGGCGGATTGTTGTTATGGAGATTTGGTCTATGTCGATAGCCGAAACACCGAGCGAATTACCCGCTACTGGAAAGCCGGGGAATACAAGAAAGGAGCGTTTTTACACGGATGGGTTTTGCCGCATCCGGTTTTTTTCTGCAAGAAAGATATCTTCACGAAATTCGGCTGTTTTAGGGACGATTTCCAGATAGCAGGAGATTTTGAGTTAATACTCCGCTTTATCGAGAAGTATCAGATTAAACCTGCATATATACCAAAGGTACTTGCGAAAATGCGTACCGGCGGCAAAGCGGGATGCTTGAAAGGAAGAATTCGTGGAAACTGGGAAATTATACAATCATTCCGGATGAACGGATTTCGCCTGTCTCCATGGTTTTTTGTCTATAAACCAATTCTGAAACTTAAACAGTTGATTTGTCGCCAGGTGTTCGAATGAACGGCAGCGATAGTGAAATACAATAAACTAAAACAAAATCATTATAAGAAGTGAAACGCTATGCTTTCTGAGTATGAATATCTTGCCACAAACAGAACAGAATCCATGTTTGAAGAAGATGTGCAGATTAATATTGGACTGTTGCGGGAAAGTATTAGTAAATCAAGAATCGCCGTTATCGGAGCGGCTGGTTCTGTCGGCTTTTCAATGGTTAAAGCGCTTCTTCCATTTCGTCCCCATGGAGTTGCCCTGCTTGACATCAGCGAAAATAACCTTGTGGAAGTGGTCAGGGACCTTCGGTCCAGTGTCGATATTGTTATCCCCGAAAATTTCGTAACGCTTCCCATTGCGATGGGAAGTCATGAGTGCAGCAGGTTTTTTGCCGAAAGCAAACCGTTCGATTATATCCTCAATCTCAGTGCCATAAAGCATGTCCGTTCAGAAAAAGATGTTTATTCGCTTAAGCGTATGATTGATACCAACGTGTTATTTCTGAACGATTTTCTCGAATCGCTCCCTTATCAGGTTCAAAAGTTTTTCTCTGTCTCTTCGGACAAAGCAACCAACCCTGCCAATCTGATGGGAGCAACCAAGATGGCAATGGAAAAAATGCTGCTTCACTCACAAAAACACCCGTTTTCCACTGCCAGGTTCGCCAATGTCGCCTTTTCTGATGGGAGTCTTCCTTACGGATTCTTAAAGCGAATTGAAAAAAAGCAGCCAATCTCCGCGCCTAAAGACGTTAAACGCTATTTTATTTCCCATAAAGAAGCGGGGCAGATTTGTCTTCTTTCCTGCATTTTGGGTGAGAATGGGGACATATACTTCCCAAATCTTAAAGAGGACCTCGACGAAAAGCCGTTTTCCCGGATAGCAGCAGCCTTATTGGAAAAGCTGGGCTATGAACCCTATGAGTGTTCTTCCGAGCAGGAGGCCAAACAAAAAATGGAAGTTTTGCTGCCTAAAAAGAAATGGCCCTGTTATTTTTTCGAAAGCGACACTACAGGCGAAAAAGATTATGAAGAGTTTTACAGTCCCGGAGAAGTAATCGATCTGGGCAAATACCTGCGGGTCGGAATTATAAAGCAATCTCCTGCTAAAGAAGGGGGAAAAGCAGTCCGTGAATTTATTCGTTTTGCGAGACAAGCCGCTTTGGACCCCACTGTCCAAAAAACTGATTATGTTCGAGAGCTTAAGAAAGTTGTCCCTACTCTTAATCATAGAGAACTGGGGAAAAATCTGGACCAGAAAATGTAGGTAAAGTTTTATTTATGTATGATGTCGTAAAACGTATTGCTGATATATTCTTGGCGGCACTGGCCCTGATTATCCTGTCCCCGTTCCTGATTCCGGTTATGATTATCCTTCGTTGTACTGGCGAGGGGCTTATTTTCTTTAAACAGCAGAGAATAGGATACAGAAATAAACCGTTTGAAATTTTCAAATTTGTCACAATGTTGAAGGCCAGTCCCTTGACGGGCACGATAACAACTTCGAATGATCCCAGAATATTGCCTTTTGGGAAGTTCCTTCGTGCCACCAAAATAAATGAATTACCTCAGCTTATCAATGTTATTACTGGTGATATGTCTATAGTCGGTCCACGACCGTTAACTCAGGAAGCATTTAACTTGTATTCAGAAGATTTGAAGCATTTGATATATCAAACTCATCCCGGTTTAACAGGGATAGGTTCTGTTGTGTTTAGGCATGAAGAGCTTATTCTTGCCAGATCAGACAAACCTCGCAACCAGTGTTATAAGGAAGATGTCCTTCCGATTAAAGGGGCGGTGGAAGTTTGGTATGCTCAGAACAAAAGCTTCATTACCGATATTAAAATTGTGTTCCTGACAGTTATTGTGATTCTTTGGCCTGGCAATAAGTCATATCTTAAATGGTTTAAATCTTTGCCTGTGAACAAATCTGATTTGGCTTTCCTGTAGCAGAGTTGTATGGCAAAAATAGCATTTGTAACGGGGGCTTCTGGTTGTGTCGGCAGGCAATTAATCGATGAGCTTGTTGCCGATGGCTGGGATATTACCGCCTTGTTGCTTCCTGGCCAGTTCAATCCTTTTGACAAATCCGTTTCTGTGCGTTCCATATTCGGCGATGTTACTAATATTCCACCCCGAGTGGTTCCCATAGGGGCGGTAATTTTCCATTTGGCTGCCAAAGTGCATTCAGTGCCTAAAACCGATAAGGAACGAAATGAGTTTTTTGTTGTAAATAATAATGGAACCGCCAATATCGCTCGAAACGCAGTCGCACGAGAAGCGAACGGCTTTGTGTTTATCTCGACGGTGGCTGTTTATGGAAGTAGAGTTCAGAATTCTCACTGTGACGAAAAGGCCGATACCTGTCCCATAAGTGTATATGGACATAGTAAGCTCAAAGCCGAAATTAGCGCAAGGGAAATCCTTGCTGGCCGGGTGCCCTATGTAATATTGAGACCTTGTGTGGTTTATGGCCCTGGCGATACGGGAAATTTTATTTCTTTAGTTGACTGGATTGTTAATAAAAGATTACCTTGTCCTTTGCTTGATGGAGGTAAATCGCGTAAAAATATTATTCATGTAAGGGATTTGGCCAGGGTTCTGGTGTATTTCGGAGAAAACGTAATCGTAAATGACGGGCAGATTTTCAATGTTGCCAATCCGGACAGTTTGACAATGTGCGACATTGTTAAAACCATAAATGAGGTGACCGACGTCGATATTACGACCATTAATATACCCGGCTGGTTGCTTAAACCGCTCGCAATATTCGGAGATGTGCTCGGTTTGGTATTAAGGCGGGAATTTCTTTTCAGCTCAAGGAAGCTTGATGTATTGATTTCAGATGCGGTTGTAGATACGGGCAAATTACACTCCGAGCTACGTGGCCGAATAGCATTTCTTCAATTAAAAGATGGATTAAACCAGTTGCTGAAAACAGGTAATAATCCGATAGTTTCAAAATAAATCTTGACATTGCTCCCAAGAACTGTGACATTTGTCATTAGAGTTGAAGCATATTAGTATCCACGGTAACAGGATGTACAAAATGCGTGGTACTGGATTTAACAAGGAGCAGGTAATAGCGTTTTTAATGGAGACATAAAGTTCCCAGGTGCCACGGTGCCGATGCCGATACCTCCAGCCGGTACCGGGTAAAAATGATGTAGTTCCAGTTTGATTTTGACCGATGTACATAATAGCTGTATAATTGACGTCAGTTTTTTAGACACAATTTTGGGGGCAACCTATGGGGCAAGAAATATACACCCGGCAGCATAGCACAAGCAAACAGGTAAACGCGATCCCGATTGACGGTGACTTACTGGGCTTCGATCATACCTCTATGATTCTTTTGGAACAGCAGCCCCGCAGCGGTTCGGACGACATTGAACTGGTTGGAATTCTGCCAGCCCAGCCGACCGAAACGTCTATTTTTACCGAGGCGTTAATCAGGGGCCTTGATATAGCCGGCTCTGTCATTATGCTCGTGCTTGCGGCGCCGTTAATGGTTCTTGCCGCTGTGATTGTAAAGGTTTCTTCGCTTGGCCCCGTCCTCTACAAGCAACGCAGGGTTGGAAAGAGTGGCAAAATTTTCACGTTGTATAAGTTCAGGACTATGGTGAATCACGCCGAGAAAGTCTGGGGATTCATACCGGCTACTCAGGATGATGAACGTGTAACACCCATAGGAAAATTCCTCAGGCGAACTCGCCTCGATGAGTTGCCTCAGCTGCTGAATGTCCTGAAAGGAGAAATGAGTCTTGTTGGTCCGCGACCGGAAAATATATACAGGGTTAATATGCACGCTCCTTTGCGAGGGGCAAGGTTACTGGTAAAGCCCGGCATTACAGGTCTTGCTCAAATCAGGGCTTTTTACGACCTCAAGCCCGAACACAAATTAAAATACGACTCTCTTTATATCCAGAACCGTTCGTTTCTGCTGAATCTGTATATCCTGCTTCAGACTGTTCCGGTTATCTTCCTCAAGAGGGGCTGGTAACCACAGGTCCCCCATTTAAGCCGCCGGCTTTAATTCCTTGCCCATTTCTTTTAAAAAGTTTATCATACGGCCAATGATAATCTGTTTGCATAAAGGAACCGCAAGGTTTTGATAAGGACGAGACCAGTGAAAAAAGCGATAATTACAGGTATTACGGGACAGGATGGGTCATATCTCGCGGAATTTCTTCTGAAAAAAGGTTATGAGGTCTGGGGCGTCATCCGCAGGAGCTCGTCATTCCACACGGGCAGGATTGACCATTTATATAAAGACCCTCATGAAAAAACGCTCCTTCACCTTCTTTACGGCGACCTTACCGACGGCGGTAATCTCTCCGTTGTCGTTAATGATGTTCAGCCCGATGAAATTTATAATCTCGGCGCCCAAAGTCACGTAAAAGTCAGCTTTGAAATGCCTATTTATACGGTCAATTCCGACGCCCTCGGCACATTACGCCTGCTCGAAGCCGTCAGGATGATGAAAAAGCCCGTGAAATTCTATCAGGCCTCCAGCAGCGAGATGTTCGGCAAGGTCGTCGAAATTCCACAAACCGAAAAAACGCCTTTTTATCCCCGCAGCCCCTACGCCTGCGCCAAGGCATACAGCTTCTGGCAGACCGTTAACTACCGCGAGGCATACAATCTTTTCGCCTGCAACGGCATTCTTTTTAATCACGAATCGCCCCGTCGCGGCGAGACCTTCGTTACTCGTAAAATCACCCGCGCCGCGACCCGTATCAAGCTCGGCCTTCAGGACAAGCTCTATCTCGGTAATCTCGACGCAAAGCGCGACTGGGGATACGCAGGCGACTTTGTCGAGGCGATGTGGCTCATCCTGCAGCACGAAAAGCCGGATGATTTTGTCATAGCGACAGGCGTTAGCCATTCCGTCCGCGAATTTCTCGACGAGGTTTTCACTCATCTGGAACTTGACTGGCATAAATATGTCGAGGTTGACCCGAAATATTTCAGGCCTGCGGAAGTGGATTCTCTCCAGGGCGACGCAAGCAAAGCAGCGAAATTGCTCGGCTGGAAACCTAAAATAGGTTTCAGTGAGCTTGCCAAACTGATGACCGACGCCGATATGAAAATAGCGGAAAAAGAGAAGATTCTCAAGGAGCACGGGAGATAACAATGAGCGGCTTTTTCGAAAACAGGCGAATCGTAATTACCGGCGGCGCGGGTTTTTTAGGCAGTTTCGTAATTGAGGGCCTTCAAAAACGCGGCTGCAAAAATATCCTCATTCCCAAAATTGAGGATTACAACTTCGTCAATCTCCCCGACATAATCCGTATGTATGACGATATGAAACCCGATATCGTTATTCATCTTGCCGCCGTGGTAGGCGGAATCGGCGCAAATCGTCAGCACCCGGGCAAATTTTTCTATGAAAACCTTATGATGGGCGTCCAGCTTATCGAGCAGGCGCGCCTGCGAAATCTCGAAAAATTCGTCGCTATCGGTACCGTCTGTGCTTATCCGAAATTCACGCCCGTTCCCTTCAAAGAAGACGACCTCTGGAACGGCTACCCCGAGGAAACCAACGCCCCTTACGGCCTGGCAAAAAAAATGCTCCTTGTTCAATCGCAGTCCTATCGCGCCGAATACGGCTTTAATTCCATATTCCTCGTTCCGGTAAACCTCTACGGCCCGCGGGATAATTTCAATCCCGACTCCAGCCACGTAATTCCCGCCCTTATAAAGAAGTGTTTCGAAGCAATCGACGAAGGCAGCGACCACATCGATTGCTGGGGCACCGGCTCTGCCTCGCGTGAGTTCATTTATGTTGGCGACGCCGCCGAGGGCATTCTGTTAGCCACCGAAAAATACAACGGTCCTGACCCGGTCAATATAGGCGCCGGCTTTGAAATCACAATAAAAGACCTCGTAATCAAAATCGTAAAACTCACCGGCTTCAAAGGTGAAATCCGCTGGGACCCGTCCAAACCCGATGGCCAGCCACGCCGCCGCTTAGACGTCTCCCGCGCCAGGAAACTCTTTGGCTTCGAGGCAAAAATGCTATTCGACGAAGGCCTCAAACGCACTATCGAATGGTATAGAAATCACAGGAACGCTTAACCATTCGCAACGCATGATGAATTTCCCTCATAATCTTTGGGACGGTTATCGCAAATCCCCTAAATTGACATAAGCTGTTTTGAAACGTATAATGTTTTAACGTTCCCGGCTACGGCTCGGCGTTTTTTTTGGGTTTTTACCGTGATGTGAATCTTTACAAAAAACGCCATCCTTTGCAGAAAATAATGCCTACGCCGAGACGAGTCAAATGTAAGTAGTTTTTCTGCGGGAATATTATGCGTCAAAATTCAGGCCGTGCAAGAACACTCGAATCCGCCATAGGGATTATCTATTTGTTTCACCTGGTCATAGTCGTCGCGGCGCTGCTGGTAATTCAGTCCCGCTTCGATATGGCGAGATTCGGCGTCGGTCAAACCGCTGCTGCTGGAGAGCAACCCCAAAGCGGCAGCACATCAAATCCGATTGAGAAAATAGGTTTACCCTTTAAGCCGACGAAGGGCTTTTTGCCTGCGGGTAAGGCCGAGATTTATGATAATGATACCCTTTATGAAAAAATCGACGGCAGAGCGCCTATGTATCAGGAAACCGGCTTTGTAAAGCTCACTACGCAAAGGTTCGCAAGCGACGCCAACGCCGAGCTTGGTTTCGAGCAGTATTTGTATGATATGGGTAATACCCGTAACGCCTTTTCGGTTTACAGCAGGCAAAAAAGGACAGATGTCATCGATATGCCCGACCTGGACGCGAAAGGATTTGCTTACAAGACGACCAACTCAATTTATATTACTCACGGCCAATACTATATCGAAATGGTGGGTTTTGCCGAATCCGATGAGTTGCTAAGCGCTATGAAAGGTATTGCTCAAAAGCTGATTGCCCAACTGCCCGTTGTTGAAAAAGACAAAATAACCGAAATCGGGATTTTCCCGCCTGAAATTGTGCCTGGAAGCGTTCAACTGCAAATCATAGATGCTTACGGGTTTGACGGATTAACTGATACGTGGTCTGCGAAATATATGGTAAATGACAAAGCCGTAACAATTTTTTTCAGTAAGCGTAATAATGCAGACGAGGCCAAAAAGGTTGCCAAAAGTTATAATGACTTCCTCATAGGTAACGGGGCAAAGGTTATTGATGCTAACGTCTCGGCGCTGGATTTTTTGGGAAGCACAGAAATTGTTTTTGCAAAGGGGCATTTTGTCGGCGGTGTTCACGAGGCCGACGACAGAAACGCAGCGTTAAAAGCTGCTGATGCATTATCAAAACGTCTTAATGAAATAAGTGAGAAAACAGGTGGCTGAACAGAATCAACCTGATTTGAAACGCAGGGAATTTTTAGCAAGAAGCGCCAAGGCCGCGGCATCGATTGCGGCTGCGGTCGGGATTGCATACTGGTTTTATGATGAGAAGGGAGAAGGCAGAAGTGAGAAGGCAGAAGTCGTAAAAAAGCTGCCTGATTTTTCAGCGCCTAAAAAGGATGGGCAAACCATCAGTATCATTCAGGGCCAGGACAGGGTAAAAACTACTAATAAGGCAATTGAGCTTTTAGGCGGGATTGAACGATTTGTCAGGCAAGGCGACGTAGTAGTAATCAAACCAAATGTTGCGTTTGCAACACCTGCGTTATTGGGGGCAACGACTCATCCCGATACTATCGCTGCTGTTGTCCGGCTGTGCTACGACAGAGGTAAGGCCAAAAAAGTCATTGTTCTTGATAATCCGATAAACAACCCGGCGAGCTGTTTTGAAATCAGCGGCATAAGCAAAGCCGCGAAGGCAGCCGGCGCTGAAGTGGTTTTGCCGAAAGATAACCTTTTCAATAATATAACGCTGCAGGGCGGCGCCCTGATTAAGGATTGGCCCATATTGTCGGGACCTTTGGCGGGCGCTAATAAGCTAATTGGTATAGCCCCCGTTAAAAATCATCATCGAAGCGGCGCATCGATGACAATGAAAAACTGGTATGGCCTGCTGGGAGGCAGGCGAAATATATTTCATCAGGATATAAACAACATAATCGCAGAGCTGGCGATGCTGGTGAAGCCGACTTTTGTGATTTTAGACGGCACTACCTCGATGATGACCAACGGCCCCACGGGCGGGTCGGTTTCGGATTTGAAAAAGACCAATACTATGATAGCCGGCACTGATTCGGTCGCTGTTGACGCGTTTGGCTGTTCACTTTTGAACCTGAAACCAACTGATTTGCCGTATCTGTCAATTGCCGAAAAAGCAGGCGTCGGTAAAGTCGATTACGAATCGCTCAAACCATTGAGGGCT
>Ga0187886_1001157_pt1 | contig 25577 bp, 24 predicted proteins | sample June2016WEW_20_1_FD_133001 | JGI IMG/M metagenome (GOLD analysis project Ga0187886, IMG submission 133001) | Peatland microbial communities from SPRUCE experiment site at the Marcell Experimental Forest, Minnesota, USA - June2016WEW_20_150 | ecosystem: Environmental > Terrestrial > Soil >... | reverse complement strand
ACTTTCTAATTACAAGGGTTGGGTAGGATGTTGTACAACTGATGGGGATAACCGCCTATGAAGATACCTTCAAATCAAAAAACAATTATGAAAATATCTTGACTGGAATAAACAAGGAAGAACCATTGCGTCTTCAATTGGCCACACTCAATAGTTTATTCTATGTGTGATTTGGCTGTTTTGACAGCGAGATCTTTATCCTTTGTAAACAACCTCCACTTCATTTCGGATGAGTGAATACCGGCTTCCTTGTCTTGACCTCTACAATAATACCAGTGTCCAAAACGCTCGACAATAGAAAACGGATGTTTGCCTGTACAGAGGATTCCGCAAGGATTAATCTCCTCGAAAAAAATAGTTTCGTCGGGGACTTCGTCATAAGACAGGTCATCAGGCAATGAGATTTGAGATACACCAATGCCATCTGCTTCCTTTTTATCCAACCAGTCAGAAATCTTCATTGATTCTTTTCTCCCTTATGTCACCAATTTTGTTTTCTGGAAGTCATAATCACTATCACAAGAATTCTCTAGACCATGGCTGACCGACGATGCGTCAATATCATAAAATAAACTACGCCTCTCACAAAGATACCTGCCTGACTCTGTCATTTCGATCATGGGGAGAAATCATGTCGGTAATGGATGAATCATGAGACTGCCGCGCACACTGCGTGTTCTCGCAATGACGGCAAAGAGACTTGAACCAACCATACAAATCCCCCGTTGCCCCCTTTGTCAAAGGGGGCGTATGCCCAGGGCATATATAGGGCGCGTGGTTGGGAATGACAGAGGGAGAAGATTGCCGCGGGCTGAGCCCTCGCAATGACAGCGTCAGCTGCTTTGTAATCAGAAATATCCCCGTTCCATTTTAATAATTTCCTCTCTTGATGTGCTCGTGCTCGAGTATTTTCTCTGAGTGCTCTCTGTGATTATCCCAGTTTCCCAGATAAATTCCCGCCAGATCCTTATTTCTCAAAATCAACAGATTCTCCGCGTTCTTCTCCTCCGCGGCTTTGGTAAAGTTAAATGATCCGGTAATGACAATCTCCCGGTCTATGATCATTATCTTATTGTGAGCGATCGCGTATGCTGCATTAATGTACGTCGGGATTCCCATGTGAGCGGTGAAATCTCCCGAACTGTATCTGGCTGACCGGTTAGACTTGTCCAGAATGATCTCCACATGGACTCCCCGTTTATGCGCCTTAAGGATAGCTGAGGCGATCTCTCTGGATGTGAATGAATACGCCTCCATGAGGATCTCGGATCTGGCGTTGTCGAGCTCTTTGACGATTGCTTCTGTGCATCCGCCATGCGGACTGAAGCAGACCCTGGTCGGGGTATTATTTAAGGTGAGGTCGGCGGCATAGGCGAGTGGCAAAGATATGCCGCTAATGCCGAATACGAACAGGAGAAAAACAGTGACAATGAATTTTTTCATATTAGATTGCTCCTTGATAGGTTTGAATACGCAATGATTGGATAGGAAACAAAGGTGGGATTTCAGAGACATATTGAATCTATGCTTTCACGCGGCATAGACCACTTCGCCATCCTGGGCGAAATCAACTACAGGCGACGCTCCAGTATTCCATTCGGCAGTAGTTATTGCTACCGCCTCTATGGGTTCAAAGACTTCATAGATCGCGTCGGAGAGGATGTCAATACGCTGCCAAAAGTCTTTATCCGCAAAATCATCGGATATCACCAAAATATCAATATCACTTTCTTCTTTGAATGTTCCACGAGCGTAAGAGCCAAACAGGATTAATTTGTCTGCTTTTATATTCTTATCTTCAATTGCCTTTCTGAAGCGTGATATTATTTTTAATATTGCATCTCTATCCATTCCAATGCCTCCTTAAATCCTTATCCTCTTTGCGAGATTATACACACTTTCTCAAATGACTTCAAATATTTTGATGTACCGTGGGGCTGGATTACCGATGGAGCCTGCCCTCGAATGTCCTTATCGGGGGCGGGAATGACAAAACCAGGTCATTGCGAGGGAGTGAAACGACCGAAGCAATCTCGCAATGACAACAAGAAGATTTGAACCAACCATACAAATGCCCCGTTGCCCCCTTTGTCAAAGGGGGCCTATATCCATCCGGGAGCTTACTATGAGTAAAAATAAGTAGAAATGACATTAAAGGGAAGGGGGCGAGTGGTGCCCCCGGCGTGACTCGAACACGCGGCACACGGATTAGGAATCCCTCTGACTACTATTATACTGAGTGCTGCCACTTATTACCGGAAGATATTAAATTAAGTATAATTAAGTACTTATCTTATATCAAGTGATATCTGGCAGTATTGAGTGATACCGCTGATAGCCACCTATATGGACACCTTTTCACCGCTGATAGACACCTATATAGACACCTAACTGCCGAACAATCTCCTTGATGGTATAGCCCAAATAGAAGGCTCTGCAATTTTGAAAATCTTGTTGCCGAGGTAGATCAGCATTCCGCCAGGCCAAAGAAATGGTGCTATGTTCGTACCTTTATCCCACGTTTCAACAACAAAAAAAATCCATTGTTTTTTGTTGAAAATTATGTATAGTTTTTTCAACAAAAAATTATTGGGAATCGTTATGCAAAGTATTGATGATAAACTACTTTCTATGATTTACGGTCGTGGGAGGGGTATCGTGTTTACGCCAAAACTATTTTCTGCTCTTGCTGATCCCCGCAGCATCGGTATGGCACTTACACGGCTTCACCGTAAGGGAACTATTCGTCGCTTGAAGCGTGGTCTCTACGATTATCCACGCAAGCATCCTCAACTCGGTCTTCTATCTCCTTCAGTAGACGCCGTCGCGCAGGCTCTCATAGATCGAGATGCCACACGCTTACAACCCTCCGGTGCATATGCAGCAAACCTTCTTGGCCTCTCCGACCAAGTTCCAATGAAAGTCGTATTCCTAACAGACGGTCCGTCTAAACATGTAAAGTTGGGAAAGCAGGAAATCATTCTCAGGCGTACCACACCACGAAATACGGCTACTGCCGGTAGGGTTAGCGGTCTTGTTATACAGGCTCTTCGTTATATAGGCCGGAAGAATATAGATGATTCTATGCTTCATGCCCTCAAACGACGCCTGAGCGATGACGACATGAATCAGCTAAGCAAAGATCTTCGCTACGCTCCAGCTTGGATCGCATCTATAATACGGAACATTGCCAGCAAAACGGTGATTGAACGTGGATAACTTTATCAATGGAAGTCCAAGTGAGCAACGGCTGTACTTTGAACAGGCCCAAGCTAAACTTGGGTTACCACCAGAGAGTATAGAAAAGGATTTCTGGGTGTGCTGGACGTTATGGAAACTTTTCAAACTTCCTAGATGGGGTGAACACTTAACCTTCAAGGGTGGAACATCCCTTTCAAAAGCATGGGCTTTGATCGAACGCTTTTCAGAAGACATTGATGTGGTGGTCAGCCGAGACGTTCTCGGTTTTGGCGGGGAACTTAGTCCCGACAAGGCACAAAGCGCAAAACAACTTAGAAAACGCATACAGAGTCTTAAGAAGGCTTGCCAGAGCTGTATCCGTCACGAGCTGAAAACTTCTCTTGAGCAAAGTTTCATGAAAGCTCTTCCTAATGGCGCTGAGTGGTCATTAGAGATGGCTTCAAGGGATGAAGACCCTGATGAACAGACTTTATTGTTCAAATATCCAGGAACTCTAACTAGCCATTTTTCATACCTCAGCCCACAAGTGAAAATTGAACTCGGAGCGCGCTCTGACACATGGCCTACGGAATCTCCCACAATCCAGCCCTATCTCGCAAAGGCGTTTCCGGAGCTCTTGGTCACAAAAGAAATCATGGTCCATGCAGTAGCACCAGAGAGAACGTTTTGGGAAAAAGCTATGCTGCTACATGAAGAAACCTTTAGACCAATTGATAAACCTAGAAAAACCCGCCTTGCCCGGCATTACTATGATTTATGGTGTCTCATACGAAGAGGTGTAGCTGCACGGGCAATGGAGAATCTTGCTCTATTTCATGGAGTGGCCGGACATCGCGCTGTTTATTTCAACATAAAGTGGGTGGACTACGATACCTTCAAAAAAGGAGCCCTTTGTCTTCTCCCCCGAAAAGATCAAGTCTCAGCATGGAAGCAAGATTACAATGCCATGCAGGGAGAAATGTTCTTTGGTGAGATGCCGGAGTTTGATGAGATCCTCCAAGTAGTCGGTGGTTTTGAAACTATGTTTAACAAAGAATAAACGGAAAAGCCTACCCGACGTAAAGAAGAAGATAGTCATGCAGAATCATGCATTCTGTATCCATGACAGTGTAGATGCATGGTCTATAATAGTTTTTTTTAAGAGAATACTGATAATCACAAAAATATTCGCCAAACCCATCGTCAATAGCGTCTATTGCAATCCATATTGCGACTCAGGAAAGATGAAAAAGAAAACAGCAGAACTGCGATTTAGACTAAAACGTATTAGGCCATGTTCTTACACTAACAACCATCAACTGTCCGATCTACATTGATGTCAAGACGTAGCTGGCCTATGAGGCACCATTCATGCCCACCCGTTTGCGGAAGTCTTTTTACTTTAGTGGCAAGTGCCGCGGAGTATAGATTATTTATCTAGATATTACGGAAGGCGTTTACTTGACAGTTTTCTTTATTCTATTTTGCCCATATTTTAATCACAGCACACCCATCTATCATTTGTTGATTGGTCATCTCATAGCTTAACAGCTCATGTCCGACGGGGTTACTCATAATTCTTGCATCGGACTGTCTTCTTAGGCTCTTTTTTTGCCGGACCGCCGCAACTTTATTTTATTTATGTTTGATTCTCTCTCCACGCAAATGCAATCTCTACGGCGTGACTGAGGAAAAGGTTGTCCATAATCAGGCCCCCGTAAGACATCAAATTGGAAACGAGGTTCCAGTGAAGACTTCCAGCCTGCAGCGCTTTTTACAAGTTCCGCAATTACCATGCTGGCGCTCAGACAGGCCACGAACGGAACAGAAGGCTCGAATAACGCATTTTGTTTGTCCTTCGAAATCTGCTGCGCCACGCCGTCCTGTATTACGGAACATAGCTTTTGACCTAAGTGCTCTCTAAGCCAATCCTTCTTTTCCGCGGGAGCCAAAAGAATATCTTGCTCATCAACAACCTCAAAGGCTTGGCGCACTCGATCTTCCCTCAGACCCGTCGCTGTGCTTGCGTCCTTTTCTGCTGATCTTGCGGCTTCTCGAAATACGCATTTAAGACATGCAATGTCCTCTCCCCATGGATGCCGGCTTACTTGGCAAGCGAAGTCGCTTATTGCTCCATCTATTATGACATCCGGCCAAATATCCTGTGAAGCATGGCGAGCGGGAATGTTATCCAGCGCATTTAAGATTACGGATGGATAAGGCAAAGCGGCCCCTAATTTGGCCTTGAATGAAAACAAATCCTCATTGTAACCTTTAGCAGCCATTTTTCCCTTAAGTAGCTCTTCCGCAAAAAGGGATTTTTCCTTTCCTATCTCCGATGGACCTATTAGAAGACATGTTCCCAGATTCTCCGGCTGAAATACTTGGATATCTAGAATCATTAAACTACCCTGGACCGGCAATTGGTTCAGCAAATGAACGATTCCGTTTCCAATGGCGCCAACACCCACGAGGAGAGCCGATTCCAACTGAATAGACTCCGGCAAAGGAGGCCCGATGTCCGAGTCGTCAGTTTTGTAGGTAAAGAGCGAGAAAGTGAGATTATCGAAAAAGCGGCCGCGTTCTTCTTTTATCCGCAAAAGTCTCTTGAAAACTTCTGAAACACCGAGACTAGCCGCCGCTAAGGAAGAAATGGGATTTGCTAGGCTGCAATCCGATGGGAGATCTGTCCTGCCTGAAGAGACGCGAGCTAACCAGCCGTTCGAGTTGATAACAGTCCACGGGAGAGCTGGTTGCGCCTTCGTCCCGACTGATAAAACTGCATCGTATTGATTCAACTCCGACGGCTCCTTTAGAAATCTTATATTACAGCCAAAATTGATTCGATCAGCTATTGAACCACTTTCACTCGATAGATCATCGAAACCACATGGGAGATGTATTGATACGTTCTTGCAGATTCTGATGAGAAGATGCAAACTGTCCATGAAACATTCTCGTCCATTTGCGGTCGCGAGCAATTCACTCTCTCCAGTGAGTAAGATTTGCTTATCTATGAACCTGTACCGATCCAGCGCCGATTCTCCAAGGCGGACAGCCGCGGCTACTGGTCGGCTATACGTCGCATCATTTTTCATTGCTTTCTCCCGTTACCGTCAAAAAAGGAAGTTTCAGATCCTGGACAATTTGTATCCTGTTTAATATTTCCTTGCGAGCCATACGCCTATAGCCCTTGCCAGGCTCAAACACATGGAAGCCGAAATCCATAATGCTGAGGTCGCTTCTCAGAGCAAAATACGGTGCTACAACCGAAAGATAATAGGGAACGGCAACGCCATAAGTTTTATCGGTGATTGACAAATCGGTATTTTGTCCGTAGTGAGAATGAATTTGTCCAATGAGGGCAACTCCATATTTTATCGTTAGATCCGTGACCTTGTTCAGCAGGCTAGGTCTGATCACAAGAAGAAGCGGCTGTTTTACTATCCCTTGTCCCCGGAGGGCGACCAAATGAGAGATTTGAGCCTGATTGTTCACTCTGTTGCCCAGCCAGAGAGTAACCCCTTCATTGCCCTTTAGCCCGTCTGAGGCCATTTCTCGAAGCGAGTCAGTGATTGCTGATTGGGGTATAATCCATTTATTGACAGCAGGAAAATGAGTCATCCCTTGTGCCTTCCCTCAAAATAATGGTCCATTTCGTTCTGCAGAATACGAAGGGTTCTTAGCAGAACGTTTCCTCTGTGATCCCATCTGTAACGTGGATCAGATTTCCACTCTGGATGCAGATTCAGTCCCTCAAGACACCAGTTCACACAGGCATCAAGGCTATTTGGACGGAATCCCCTTATAACTGGCCATGCCCTCGGATTATCCAGACGGCCTGTTTCCAGATCACGGAATTTCAACGATGGCGCCTGATCGGGATATGCTATCCAAAAAAGCCGTGCCTGGAAATATTCCGGCGGCGTCCCTTTATCCTTGATGGAACACATCGTAGCCCAGATTTCAAGCGCTGCCGGCTTTTCCAGTTTCCAGCGTACTGCATCCTCGCAGGATAGAACCTTTTCAAAGTCGTCCTGCAAATTCAGTTCGTAGAGGTCTTCGCTCATCTGTTTAGCCTTGGGTGATCTGCTGGCTGAGTTTGAGCTGCAGAGTCTTATGATGTCCCGCTATCTCGCCTAAAGTTTGTCCTGGGTTTTCCAGAGGTGTCTCGTCGTGGAAAAGAGTATATACGACGATGTTTCCCTCGGGTGTCTGACCCTCAACTAAACCGAAGCCTCCTAAGACCTTCGGTTTGAACTGTCCGACAGTTTCTACAGGGTCCTCATCGGACTTGAATGGTTCTTCCGCGGCCATGTAATGGACAACAACTTTAATCTTTTCATCGTGGCTCATTTTCGAATCCTCCTTGCGCATTAATTTTTTGAAACCAGAAATCCCATTTCGTTTCTTTGTTGAAAAACTGTTTCACTTCAGATATAATATAATCATCCTTGTTTCAGATGTCAATCGTTTTTTCACTAGTGAAACACAAAGAGAGGAGGCGTGCAAGTGACGAAGATTAGATTAAGTAATATCGGTCACTTAGTAAGGGAGAAAAGGGGAAATAATGGAATTAGAGAAATTGCAAAGGATATAGGCGTCAGTTCGGCAACGTTGTCTCGCATTGAAAACGGTAAACTTCCAGATTTGGGGACGTTCTCAAAGATATGCAGGTGGCTGCGAATAGACCCGAACGAAATCTTAGGATGCAAGATCGAAGTTACCCCTGAAAAAGATGTATCGGAAAAACCAAGTATGGTTTTTGCTCATTTACGAGCAGAGAAGACACAGGACACCGAAACGGCACAGGCCTTGGCCGAAATGATCATGGCGGCACAATCAATGATTTCTGAAAAGATAAAGGGGAGATAGCCAGGGAATCAAATGCTTGCTCGAGGTTTCAAGACAAGATGCGAGAATATATCGCTCCAACTTCGCCGGGAATTGGGATTTTTGAAAACAGATCCTCTACCTTATGAAAAACTGGCAGAAAACTTAAGTGTGCTGTTGTTAAAGCCTGGTGATATTATCGGAGTGTCACCCAAAAGCGTGCAGCTATTATTGGGAAGAGCCAAGAATTCCTGGTCGGCTGTTACAATCAGTTTTGATGGCTTCGAAGTCGTTATCTATAATTCTTCTCATTCCAGATATCGTCAGTCAAATAACATCATGCACGAATTATCACATATTCTTCTTCGGCACGAACCTAGTAAAATCATCGTGTCACCGAATGTCGGATATGTTTTGAGAGATTACAACGAAGTTATGGAAAGTGAAGCATCGTGGTTAGCTGGCTGCTTGCTATTACCGAGAGAAGCGCTTTTGCACATCAAAAGGATAGGAATAAGTACCAGGGATGCGCAAAGGATTTATGAAGTCAGTGGTGACCTCTTACAGTACCGGTTTAATATTACCGGAGTAAATTTTCAGACTAAAAAGATGTTCCAGTATTCGAAAAGAAAAATACACTGAAGATCTCGTTTTTGCAGAAATAGACTTGTATGTTTCGCGTTAGTTAAAAAAATTGTCAAGAGTTGGTTCGGGAATTCAAATTTTCAGATTATTGACGAAGTCCCCAAAAATGGTAGTGGGTCAGTTTGAAAATAATAGGAGTTGAAATGCTTGAGCGGTTATGCTACGCTCAGGCCATGAAGAAAACTAAAGGACCACGAGACATAAGCCAGCTGGCCGCTTCTATCGTAGCAGAGGCCACGGGAGAAAAGAAGGCAGAGGAAATGCCACAGAAGAATCCTGCCGCCGTTGCCCTTGGCCGCTTGGGTGGATTAAAGGGTGGAAAGGCACGCGCTAAAAAACTTACGGCTAAACGACGCAAAGAAATAGCAGAAAGAGCCGCTCAAGCGCGTTGGGGGAAATGAATTCAACTTGTCTTCAAAAATTTTAGTATCTGTCCTGTTCGCTTAGCACTGGAATGGCCACTTTCTGGCATTCTAAGCGCATGCGCCTCAATCGTTTCCTTAATTAACTGTCGTGGCAAATCCATATAATTGGCAAGTTTCTTATAGTCTATAGGATTACCATAGAGCATTTCTACCATTTGACTAATCATGCGCGGTTTTTCTATCGGTATTTCAACTGGCTCTCGCAATCGATAGCCAGCCGCAGACAGTTGATGCATTAGATATTTATATTGATTAGTAGTAATCTTTTTCAGGTGTAAGGCTCGTTGAATCAGGGCTTGAAGCGAAACCCTCCATTTCTTTTTTAGGGGCAACAGACTTGTAAATGTTACGGGAGGAGTAATCTCGTCTAACATAGACTCTCTCGGCATTAAAAATTCACTGGCAAATAAGGTTGCCTCTCTTTCAATTTTCTTAATATCCCCTCTTGTTGCTTGGTGGATCACTAAGTGTCCCAATTCATGCGCTACATTGAAACGAAGACGATCACCGGGAACGTTAATGGTTGATATGACGATGATCGGACGTTGCGCACCATCACCCACCCATGCTGAAAAAGCGTCCTGTTTCTTTATCTTCAACGGCAACGATAAAACCGCTACGCCATTCTTCTCGACCGTATTAACAAGATTCGGTATCGGGCTATCTGGTGATAAGCCCATAGAAGATCGCGTGTGAATGGCTGCGCTTATAGGGTCATTGTCTGATCTTGGCAGTCGCGGCGGTATTTTCTTAAAATTGGTTTCCATTTTTTGCACTACTTCAAATATAACTCTCGCAAATTGACGAGCCTGATTTCGTTCTCTTAGTGTCATTGAAGCACGAGCGCGAAACAACAAAGAACCCAATGGAAAATCCGTTGCGTTTGGCTGTTTAAAAAACGTGATAGGAAATTCCGTACGTAAAACGATGCGTTGAAGCACCGCATCGGTAGGGGAAATGACCCCGGCCTCCATCTGTGCAACAGACGATTGATTGACGCCTATAAGTTTGGCGAACTTCTTTTGTGTCAGACCGCGTATTTCTCGCGCCTGCTTTATCCTGTCTCCGTTAATCATTTGCTGTCCTCAATTTCGCTTTCATCAATATTTAATTCGAGGGGCAAATCATGTACTTCGGAAGATTCGGGGGCGTCATTATCAAAACTGCCAAAAATCAATCCCTCTGGAATTGCACAGTGCCAATGTGCAAGAACAGATTCACGCGTCTGCCCGCCCGCCTGTGGGCATGCCAAAGATAGGCTCCCAAGGTGGTATCCAGATATCACATTCCACAATAGAAGCAAGTTCCATCTATCAGCAAGGCGGTTACCTTGGCTGTCAAGCAAATCCAAGATGCCCTGTTGATGATAGTACTGTTGTCTACTTATAGAATGACCTGGAACGGGCAAGCGTTCATGATTCGATTTTAGAACTCGAATGTTGTAACGCTCATGAGATAAATGAATCCCGTTGTTAGAAACATTTTCCAGTGTGAACAGCGCAATCTCGTTCAGCCTTAGATGCTGTAAGGCATAGAAGCGAACTAAATTTGGCGCAAGGTAGCGGTTTATGTCTCTAAAATCCAGATGCTCCTGTTGTTCAAAGAATTCTCGCGTCTTGTATGTCCCCAAATCTAAGGCAGTATAGACAACGGGAAACAAAGGCGACACTTCATTTAAAACGGTTTCTGGTTTCGGCGCTTCCATTAATTTTTCCTTCCTCAGTTTTACTTTTTGTGCTAATATTATTAGCGTAAAAGGTAGAACATTGTCAAGGAATATTTATTGCCATTCGTAACAGCTTGTAATGACAAAACAAAATAGATAAGAGACCTCTGTCAAAAAATAATGCTTTACACTGCTTGACCGCTCAAGTATAATGGTCGTTAAGCAAGCCTAGGAGACATTTCCATGAACAAACTAAGCGTAGAAAAAAGAGTGCAAGTTATAAGCTGTCTTGTTGAAGGGAACAGCATCCGTGCTACAGTACGCATGACAGGCGTGGCAAAGAACACGATTGTTAAGTTACTGGCAGAAGTAGGCGAGGCTTGTCCCGATTATCAGGACAAGATATTTAAGAAGCTCCCCTGCAAGAATATCCAGTGTGATGAAATATGGTCATTCTGTTATGCGAAAGAAAAGAATGTGCCGAAAGATAAGCGCGGCAAGTTTAGATATGGTGATGTTTGGACATGGACAGCGATCTGTGCGGATACGAAGCTTGTTCCCTCGTGGTTTATTGGAAGTCGTAATTCAGAAGCGGCAACTATCCTTATCAATGACTCGGCTTCCCGCCTTGCTCACAGAATACAGTTAACGATGATGGACACAGGCCTTATTTAACAGCCGTTGAAGATGCCTTTGCGGGAGAAATAGACTATGCAATGCTTCACAAGCTGTACGACTCAGTTCCCGAAAGGGAAACGCGGTATAGTCCCGCCAAATGTAACGGAACGGAAAAAAATTAATAACAGGCGCTCCCGATCTCAAGAAGGTTTCGACAAGCTATGCAGAGAGACAAAACTTAACAATGCGAATTGGAATGAGAAGATTTACAAGACTGACAAATGCTTTTTCAAAGAAGGTCGAGAACCTTGCCCATGCGGTGTCTCTGCATTTTATGTATTATAACTTTTGCAGAGTTCATCAGACATTAAGAGTAACACCCGCGATGGAAGCGGGGGTTACGGATCATGTGTGGGGCATTGAAGAAATAATATTTCTACTTGACAACCAAAAAATATGATACACTGAAGCCGTCATTTGTAAACGGACGATAATAACTGGGAGGATTATCGACCATGACACCAAAATATCATGCCATAGATATCGCAAATTATTTCTTGTATAAAGCGCAAATATCAACAGAAGAAGATCAGGAATTAATTTCAAATTTGAAACTTCAAAAGCTCGTCTATTATGCTCAGGGACTTCATTTGGCGGCATATGGAGAACCTCTTTTCCCAGAAATAATTGAAGCTTGGACTTATGGCCCCGTTATTCCAGAGCTGTATCATTTCTATAAAGAAAATGGTTCGGACGGGATACGAGCAGACGAAAAATTCGATCCTTCAGTAATCGATGAAGGAACAAGAAATTTCCTTGATGATGTTTACGAAGTTTTTGGTCAATTCTCAGCTATTCGCCTTATGGACTTAACCCATTCCGACCAATGCTGGGTTGATGCAGGTATTGGGAATGAAATTACCTGCGATGCAATGGGCACCTATTTAAAAATATATCTTAAATAAAAATGGCTAAAGGGAACGATTTTAAGAAAATCAAGTCGAAAAGTTCTTCCCGTTTTAAAATCAAAGACGTACCAACCCCAAAAACTAATCACGATTTCTCAAAGCCCATTTTTTCGTTTCGCTATATGCAATATGGTGGCACTAATTGTATTACTCGATGCGAAAGAGATGTAAGATTATCCATCGTGGATACAATTATCAGAATAAGCCAATTAACTTGGCGCGAAATGTCATCTGCACCAAGAGAAGGATTAGGACATGAAAAGGTACCACAATGGCGATTTAGAATCTCTTTACAATTACCCGTAGGAATTACGCAAGAGGTTCCTGCCGTCGTTTTTCGTTATTCAGAATCGGGAAGAATAGCAGGGTTTAGAAAAGAAGATATTTTTCATATCATTGCAGTAGGAAGCAACCTCTATACACATTAAGCATTTAATGCGTCACCACTAAAGATTCTTATTGTACAATTATCTTCCCAATTTATTTTTATAGAGGCAAAAGGAGGCATAAATGACTCAACTTGAATTAGCCCTTATTACCCACAAAGTTGAAAACTCTCTTGTTAATCAACGTGCAATAGATGGCTATATAAATGCAACAGCCATGTGTAAAGCAGTCGGTAAGCAATACGGGGATTATTCTCGGTTAGCTGCTACTCGTGCGTTCTTACTAGAACTTTCTAGGTCAACGGGAATTCCCGTTGACCAACTTACGTTCACAATAACTACAGGTGCCAACGCCGAACGGGGGACTTGGGTTCATCCAGATGTGGCAATTAATCTTGGTCAGTGGTGTTCTCCAAAGTTTGCCGTTGCCGTCTCTAAATGGGTTAGAGAATGGGCAACAGGAAAAGCAAAAGTACCTAGTCTTCCCTACCATATTCAAAGATATATGGCGAATAGAAGCGAGATACCGCCAACTCATTTTTCTATGTTGAATGAAATGATATTTGCGCTTATCGCTCCCCTTGAAAGCGCGGGTTACACTATTCCTGAAAACATGATACCCGATATTTCCACCGGTAGAATGTTTTGTAAATGGTTAAGGGAGGAAAAGGGAATCGAGACTGACGATTTACCAACATATCCTCACAAATATGAAGACGGACGCATTGTTTATCCAAAATTATATCCCAATGCAGTTCTCGCAGACTTTAGAAAATATTTTCATGAAGTGTGGCTTCGCCAAAAAGCGATACAATATTTTAAAGAACGCGATCGGAAGGCCATACAATATCTCCCTAAACTATTGCCGCCCCCTATTGATATATAAACCAGTTTCATATTTGTTTCGCATTCCAAACTGACCCACTACCCAAAAAATCGGGGGCTTCATAATAGTGTGTTTCTATGGTATCCTGAAATTTTGAGAAAAAGGTACTTTCACTAGAAATTGACGCCAATCTAAATCTGTCTTCGATCTTATCTTTTACAAGAAGTCTCAGCCGTGAAAATGATGGACTAATTTTAGAAAAAGCGGCTGAGCTTTCATGCTGAATGACATCCTTATTTACTTTTGCTTTGAGTTCCTCCTTTTTCTGGCGTTTTTCAAAATCCGCTTTGTCCTTCAAAGCGTACAGATGCTTAAGCTTCCTTCTATTAATCAGATAACCACATGCTGAATTGGGTTCACTAATTGCATGTTTTCTAAACGCTTCCCATAGATATGTATCCGTAAAATGACTAAGCATAGCAATATCAGACAAAGCTGCATTAATATACGCTAAATGATCACCCAAAGAAAGCAACTCTGTAACTGCTTGGCGTAATAACCATTTAAAGCCTACCACAGTCTTGTGGTTGTATACTTGAAGATACATTCTGAATCTTGAATGAATAAAGTCTTCCAGGGCTCCTAAGCCTTTCCTATTGATAGCTATTCCTACCCAAGGCTCTTCCAAATCAAAGCCGGTGCAAAAGTTCTGTGTCAAATGGTCTAAGTTGTATACGCCATAATTGCAGCCTGAAAAATATGAATCCCTAAGCAGATAGTCCATCTTATCTGCATCTATTTCACCAGATATGATATCGCGGAAGAGCTGCATTATGCTCGTTCCAATCTGTTCTGGAGGGTATTTGTCAACAACTTCTGGTACTCTACTAAATAATTTTATCGTGATTATTGCACTATCAACAAATGTAGCGGATGGTTTAACAAACGAACCATCCAACATGCTTAAAATATCCTGATACTCGAATGGTAAATCCATACCTTGAAGTATTTCAGACGCACAACGTACTGAATAATTTTCATGACTAAGGATCTCTGGTTCAACCGCAGTATCTTTAAAATGATCCAACCATATTTTTTTGATGATATCTTTGTCTGCCAGCAATGTTTTCCCAGCATCAGATTCCTCGAATTGATGAGAAAATGGCATGTGACCGACATCATGTAATAAGCTGGCTATACGAAGGCAACCATAAAAGTATTGTATAGCATTTATCTGCGAGTCTGTCATTTCTGCCTCTCTTCGATTTGTAAGATAGTTGCGGATCATACTCTTAAATATCTCTGAAGCAACATTCATTGTCCCAAGGGAGTGCTCAAGTCTACTATGAGTTGCTCCTGGAAAGACATAATGAAGTATATCATTTTGCTTTATATGTCTAAGTCGTTGAAAGAGAATGTGATCCATTATTTTTTTTTCATGTGTGAAAAAAGGAATGCCACCATGTACCGGATCCATTACCAAATAACTGGGAGTACCGAAAAGCTCTGAAGTATTTAGTAACATATGAAGCTCCGTTCATAATTTTTTGGAGTGAAAAGGAAATGAATATTTTTTAGAGTTTATGCATTTTCTTAAAAAGCAGCGCATCTGACTGTAATTTATTGAAATTTAATAAACTGAAATCAGATCAATCCTTCGCTGCATACGATCTTTGGAACCTGTTGGTCCTCTGGCTGAACGCTGCGATGATTCAACCAGTCTCGCATATTGTGCTGGTGATATACGCGAACGAGCGTTTTGAATAGTTCATGGCCAGCCATGCCGTTTCTGCGGAGAAGATTCAATTCTCGATTAATCGCTGTAGTGAGCGGGCCGCGGTAAGCCTTTTCCAAGATATTAATCTGCGCTCGTATATCCTCGTCAGTGGTTATTCCAAAAAAGACCCGTAATTCTCTCAGGACATACCGTTGCCCATGAGTTAAAGAGAGAGTGTGTTCCCTTTCGGCCTTACGATGTTTCACCTCTTCAGCAAACTGCCTCTTTACGCGCATAACAGCGCGGTTATAACCTTCCAGCAACGACTCACCCGGCTGTTCAGGCGCACATTTAATTATACCAAGGATTCGTGGGATATCCCTTGATGCGACCTCACCTTTCTCATCCAGCAAAAATAACTGCTGATAGCGGCCCGCCTGACAAAATACATACAATCCCTTATGGCTTGACGACATAGCTGTGCGGATACCATCCCGGAGGTTCATAATGCGATCAAATTCGCCAGGATTCTCCTTCCTCAACAGTCTCATGATTTCCTCAGCTTCATTGAGGTCTATGTATTCTGCTTCCTCTTCCTCAAATAGATTAAGCTGGCCGCCCCTCTTTTCGTAGATCGCGTACATGGCCTCTTCATTAATTTGCTCACTACGATCAAGAATGGCCGAATCTTCACCGATAGTGTCGTGGATTTCCTGGATTCGATTTCGAAGCTTTTCTTTCAGTTGCAGGTTCTTTTCAATACCCGTTTCAGGCAGAAAGTTAAAGCCATATACCTTTGTATAATCTGAACCAATGCGGTCAATACGCCCGAATCTCTGAATGAGCTTTACGGGATTCCAGTGGAGATCGTAATTGATGATCTTGTCACAATCCTGCAAATTAAGACCTTCCGCGAGCACATCTGTTGCCACAACGGTAAACAGTTCTGATTCGCCGCTCTTGAACTGATACTCCGGATTAGATTTTGGGGCAAAACGCCCCACTACTCGGACTTTGCTCTTATCTCCACTGTAGATAACGTCGATATCATCATGCTTCTCCCCGGGATTCAGATTCTCATAGAGATATCTTGCCGTATCTGCATATTGAGTAAAAATCAACCGCTTGCCATCTTTAAGCGGCTGTGCGGAAAGTCTTCGCATCAGTGTTTGTAACTTCGCATCTTTATCAGGCGTGATGGGCTCGACCATTTTCAATGTTTTGCCCAGTAGCAAGATGTCGTGCTCAATATGCTCCTTCAGGAGGGTGGCATCGAAATCTGATATGCTGTATCGTCCTGATACACCCCGCAGGGCATCCATCAGGTCCTGCTCTTCAGCCTGGTTCGGCTCATAGAGGATAGCCTGTGCCTCTTCACCCGCAGGAACAAATCCTGCCGAAAGGGCGTCCCGGAAACGCTCGTGCACCAAGACTAACCTACGGATCGTTTCTCTAAAAGCAAAGACGCTCGATTCGAAACGCTTGAAGAGCAGCACCCGCATCAGCCCGCGTAAGTTTGATCCCGCACGATGGAGACTGGCATATGGATCCTGTTTCCGCTTATCTTTAATCACGTAATGCCATAAGCCGTATCTGGCATATGTGAGTTCGTCTTCGTGGCGTTTTGCGGGAGGGCCTTTCCGGGGCTTACCCAGATAGCCGCGCAGCTGCTGATATAGCCCCTGGTAAGTGTCTTCAATGCTGTATTCTATTGTGTCGAGTTCCCGATTAGGGAAGAACTGGTGGCGACCGCCAACCATCACATAGGCACGCTTGCTGCCATCCAAGTATTCCCGGAACCCTGTGGGATCAACTGGCCTGTGTGTTTCCGCATCGAAACCATACCAGCGCAGGATGTGATTCCGCGTTCGCCGGATCATAATATTGGATAGCAAGTCTGGAAGTTTCCTCTCGCCTTTTTCAATCAACTTGAAATAATCTTTCAGGTTGGGCGGATCCACAGGAAGGTCTGTTTTGTCGTCCTGGTGAAAAAGTTTTACCTGATGGTACACATCCCATGCGCTCTTATTGCGTGGGGTCGCCGTCAAAAAGCAACAACGTCGACCTGTGGCGAGAAATGCCTGCATAATCTTGTATCGTTGGGTGTCGGGATACCGCAAGTTGTGACTCTCATCAATGAGAATGAAATCCCGGTCTCTATATTTTACATCTTCTAGTAAGACGTTTGCCGCTTCCTCGTCATTATCGCGCAGAAAACCCATCGATAAGATGCGTGCATTAAGTTGATAGACTTCACTGTATCTCTCCCACATGTCTACCAAAGCAGCCGGACATATAACAAGGGGCCGTGCGTGTTCTGTTCTTTCAAAGTGTTTAACAATAGCGGCGCCGATATAACTTTTTCCAAGACCAACTACGTCAGCTACAAAGCATCCTCCATAGTCTCGAATCGTCTGCACGGCCTGCCGTACGGCGACCTTCTGAAAATCCGCAAGGCGCCGCGTGATCTCATCATCCCAGAGTACTTCCCGATCATCTATGCCCTCAAGGCGATCCCTGACAAGGGCATAAAGGGTCTTCATATAAATGTCATAAGGCCGGACGGGTGCAACGGCCCAGGACTGATTGATTTCCGTCATTAAGGCTTCGTCAAAATCCTGTGATTCTTTCCAAAGCTCATCAAACCAGTGTACGAGGGCGGCGTGGTTGTCGTTGCCATGGACAACCACATTGAGTTCCGTGTTGTGCGTTACACCTGCCAAACTTAGATTAGAAGATCCCACGATAGCGATTCCTCGCTCATGGCGCTCTAATGGCTTTCCCGCACTGTCAAATACTTTCCCGTAGTCGAAGATGTAAGCCTTGGCATGCATGCGCCCGCGCGTGTAGACTCGCACTTTAAGTTGTTTTTCTTCGATCATCCGGGCGAGAGAACGGACAAGAGTTTCCCCCTCGTCGGTCTGATCCATGAATTCCATACCTGATCGGATATTCTCGGCAGTTTCGTCCGCCATTCTTCGAGCATCAGCACGCTTAGGATAGGCCTGCGCCTCCGCTTCTCCTGCTACAAGTTCGAGCCTTCGGTAGCCCTCGGCTAGTTGCTCCAGGGTTTCTCGGTTCGTTGTATTACCGATAAGCAGACGCAGTTCCTTAATACCACGCAGTCTGTCTGCAACACATTCTAACCCGGAGAGAAAGAAATAACCAACGGCAAAACGCGCAGCATCAGCCGATGACAAGATACGGTTGATATGATCTGCCAGTTTTTCATTCTGATTATCGATGATGTCATGAGGGGGCATTAGCATCTCGCTGAATAGTCCAGCTTTATTAGCCTATAACAATTTTTCCATAGACAACATTTGTTCTGTCAAAAATTTTCTGGTTGGATTCGTTAAAATCTATTTAGCCGCCATCGCCGTCGACGGAGAGCTATGTTTGCCTGTCTATACAAGTGGGTAAGATTATGTTTATGTTCGTCGAGTAATTCCGCGAGGCGATTGGAAACATGCCGATCACCAGCGGCTCTAATAAGATCGACGTCAATGTTTCTAAGCTGATTATCAACTGCACCTGGGGTTCTTCCTATTACACGGGCCAGCCTTCGGCAATCGGCGTGACTGTCAGTGTGTGAAGGTCTTGGGAATCTGAAATAAAAAGCTAACAGAACAAGCAGTTCATCATCTGACCACCTTGCCATTGCTTTTCTCCTTTCTCTTGAAAGTTTCCGACTTTGTTAGGCGTCGAGTTACTAAGTCATAAGCAGCTATATAAACTGCCTCTCTTTCTCCTTGTTTCAACTCAAGAATATCAAAAATTAAATCGTCAATCATAGCTCTGTCCTGCATCGGCTGTATTGAATGAACGTGCCCATTATTTAACCGAATGCCGGATTCTTCAGAAACGTTATTAATGGAACGACTTGAAAGCTTAGAAATTGCCACTTGGATAATCTTTATTTGGTCATTAGATATGATATCTGGTCTCACGACCATTAACTTTTTTATGTCAACCCCTTCGGTCTTAAGAGCACCTTCGCCTAAGTTAGCTCTTCCATATAACTCTCGAAAAATGATTTGCCCAATCCAAAAAAGGGAGGCCCAAACTACATCTGGATAATCAGTAACGATCTCAAATAAATTATGGTCTACAAGAACATCATATTCATTTAGATATGCTCCCGGCCGATCATTGTGAATCATTGGCCAAAGTACCTTTCCTGGTTTTCTTACACCCAAGTCATACCACAGAGGTCGGCTTGCGCATGACGGGCGTTTATGAAATCCTTGTGATTCTCCCCACTCAATGTATTTAAGTGCCTTCGTTCCTTTCAATGCTTTCTTGGTATCATGGCATGTAAAAGCCATGTATTTAAGTTGCGAAGGCTGGACATTTATAGTGCTACATTCTCGAGAACTCAGGACTATGGGTTTAAGAAACTCAGATTCAATTTCCCATCTAGATAGGGCCGCCTTGTCAAGATAGAAAAACTCATTTGCGCCTGTTTTGATGCCAAATTTTACTCGCGCAACAGTTTCAAGCCTTACAAACTTCGCTTGTCCTTTCTCTAGAATCGTCCAGTAGATATCCGGTGCACGAAGATATTGTCCGCCCCATTTGTTGCCGCCATATTTGCCCCCTTTAAAAGAGCGGCCATACCGCTTCTTTTCTTCCTCCGTCGTATCCTCTGGCCATTCCCACCCCTTCTCGAGAAGTTCCCTCTGCTGAACTGGGAAGACGCGGTATTCGGGTGCCACTGTCCGCTTGCGGGCAGAATCAATCTCCTCAAAAATCACAGGTGAGAGGATGTGCTCAAAAGGTGCTGTGAGCATGACGAAACGGGCTTCCTTTTCAAGCCCTATCTCCCGGCGCTCATCGGGCGCTGATAGCACCGCAATAACGGTGTTTACATCCGCTGAGGCAAATGAACGCTTGACCTGGTTATCGATGATCATCTTCACGTGACTATGACGAAGGAGAAATTCCTGAAGATCTTTGCCATAACCTACATCGAGCCATGAATTTGAGGTAATAAAGCAAAATGTTCCTTTAGGGTTCAAAAGCGAAAGGCCATGAAAATAGAAGAAGATATAGAGATCACTTTTGGCATCAAGCTTGTGCGCCGCTTTGCCTGTTGTTGATCTGTACCCAAAGAACCGGGGAAATGCGTCATAGACTGATCGGGTCAGTTTGGATTTGTACACCTTCTTGTTGTCAGTTGTCACCTCTTCGCGGGCCAGATGAGGGTCAGAAATATTCTCTTGCCGAACATAGGGCGGGTTTCCGATGACGATATCGAAGCCGTATTTCCCGTCTTGGAAAATCTCTACAAATGCGATATCCCAAACAAAGGGAATGCCTTCTTTCTTTATGGTATTCAAGGCAAGACGCGCCTGCTCAAGTTGTTTCAACTCTGCGTTAAGCTGTTCTATTATCTTCTGATCTTCAATAGCGTTGAGTTCGATCTGATGTGATTGCGTCTCTACGGTACCATCCAATCTAATCTGGGGCTGTCCCGGCCCATCGATTTTTCTGCGCATCACCTTGATATCATCCTGAATAGTTTTCATTCGGGTATCGAGAATGCTCCTGAACAGGCCAAGCTCTTCCTGTTTCAGTTGTGTTTCTGAATGAAATAGTCTCCCATGTTCGTTGTTATAAAATTTCAGCTTTTCGTTCTTGAGTTTGGTGATTCGTGCTTTCAACTTAGCATCAATCGTCCGAACCCCTTTGAAGTGTCCCATATTGATGCCGCCAATCTCCTGAACCAGGCTATCACCACAGCGGATTTTAAAGGTAAAGTGCGGTAGCAGAGGCTCCTCCCTCATCTTCAGGTCTGCTTTTGTAAATTGTGCATCGATTATGAGTGAAAGCCACAGCCTGAGTTCTGCTACATGGCATGCCCAGTCCATCACATCGACGCCGTAAAGGCTCTGGCCGATGATACGTTTTTTTCGATCATAAGCCGTTTCGGTTATGCCAAGTTTCTCCGCCGCACGCGCTTGAAGGTCATCAAGGATATTCAGCATGCCCACGAGGAAGGAACCGGAACCGCAGGCAGGGTCGAGAACAGTAATTTCTCGTAACCGGTTATTAAGTGCGGGCCAGAGCTTGTCAGCAGCAAGCACTCTGTCGGCGGCTCTCTTTTCCTCCAGTTCGAGAGCTATTACAATCTCGTAAAGATGGTTCTTATGTTCCTGGCCGAGGTGACTTGACAAATTGTCAACAAGCGCGAGGCGACACATTAGATCAATTTCGGTACGTGGCGTATAAAAAATTCCTGCATCACCCCGTTCGTCGGCCTCGGTTGAAACATTAACAAGACTCTCATAAACCTTACCAATCATTTCGGGATCAACAGCAACTTCCTGGTCGAGGGGGCTGTCTTCGGCGATTGTGAAATTGTATCTTTCCAGGAATGCAAATAACTGTGAAAAGCGATTATCCGTAATTATAAAGTTACGCTTATGATCAAGTTCATTTTCTGCAAAAAGCCCACCGTTAAGATATGGAGCCAATGAAAGCCCTTGCTTGATTGAATCAGGGAATTGACGGTGACCGCCGTGGAACTTGTTATTGAATGCCTCAAAGAAAAGAACCTTGAGCCAACAGTCAAAAAAAGTATCGCGGCTTTGTCCTGATGCTTGATACGTCTTCCAAAAGGTGCTTAGAAACTCATTGTCCTCGCCGAGCCAACGCTTCCGCTGGATGAAGTATAGGAACATGAGACGGTTCAAGAACTGAAGGGCATAATCATGGGCCCAAGTGCGGTCCTTGGTCTGCTTTTCCAGATCGCTTTGTAACATGGAAAAGGCAGCATTATATTCATTAAAGAACTGTTTCGTGACCGCTTCGACATCAAAAGCTTCATCGTGGCGCTGTTGAATTGCGAGAGGAGAAATACCGAAGAGTTCAGCACTAATGGATGATAGATCGAGAAGTGCCACGCGCTCAGAGGCTGTCCGGAGCCGTTCTTCCCGCCCAATGGTCATCCGGCGGAAAAGACGACGTTTGGTTATCTTTTCGTCATATTTGACATTAACAAAATGCCACATGTCCTGATCTGCATTAGAGAAAATAAATAACCCGTAAGGGTGTTCGGACAACAGGCGGGTAACCACAGGCCTTTCCGGGCCAAGCTGGGGTTTTTCTGAATTAAGGCGAGCGTAAATGACGTGAAAATCACTGTTCGCGCCCCCTGCAGCAAAGAGGAGCGGGTCTTCCGCAAGTGCCGACGCTGCTGTGGCAGTCCAACCTCTTCGAGAAAGCGGCTCATTGACGCGCTGATAATTAAGCTCCGACCAGAACAACTCTTTCAGCGGCTTTGACCCGCGAAAATTCCGGAGTAAATTGAGCACCGCTTCCTGCCGGTCATGCTTCATTGTTAAAAGTCCTGTTTCTCTGAATCGTTATAAAACAAAAACCCCGCTTTCTTGAGAAATGGGGTTTTAAAAAATTAGTCCATGTGTCCCTCTTAATTGACTAGTTAAAGGGATGTTACAATAATGTCCTCAATATCCAATTGAAATTTAAGAGAAAATATACCTGAATATGGAATCAGTCAAGCCATTTTTCCAAAACTACTGCGAAAAGACGGTAAATTTGCCGATCGGAGCAAAATGCCGAATATTTTTAGTACTTCATACATTATCTAAAAAATTTCTGTTTCTCGCCTCATCAATGCCTGATTCTCAAATATAGTTTCTTGTGACTTCCGTGACCGATACCATTACACATACATTTCAGAATAAAATTCTGGGAGCTTTTATAAGCGAACATACTACTTCCCCAATGGGTGTGACTGAGGAGAGAAAATAACGAAAAGCAAACTTGGGAGATAAGAAATATTTATGATGATATTGAAATTAGTTGTGAGAATCTGTGAACTGATCAGCGGCATTCGTGAGGCAATTATGATTTGTTTGTGCACTGAATGTACCCCGAATGAGCATGGCTTGTGCTGTAGTCATGGATAGACTGTGACGCTATAAGGAAATTTATGATTATATGTGATCACCTAAATCTTCTTTACTTCGCAATCCTTCACTCCGTCCGCTGCTTAGACCTTGCAGCGACCTCCGTTCGTATTGAATCCTCTATGAGAGCTCCACCCGCTGCCAAGAACCTGCAGCGAGTTACGCTCTCGCCTTCAAGATCCTATGACACTTTTTGACCTGGAACTGTTGAAGTGGTAATCATGCGAAGAGCCTAAAATCGAGCTGTGCGATCACGCAAGTGAAACCCTTGAACCCTGCCTGACGGGAGTTTGAATTTATATTATTATTATATATAGTATACCTATTCACCACTATTTCACATGGCCGACAAGAAGAACCCGCTAAATTTCATAAGTCTTTGTAATTATTCAGTATCACATAAATTCGGAAATTTATATTATATAATAGTAATAGCATTCACATTTATATCACTATTTCTCTGTTTCAAGGCAGAAGTTGGTGACGTATAACTCACTTGTGTGAGTAAAAATAACGGGGAAAAGTTGTAAAAATTGTATCCGGGAAGTAACGCAGCAGGGCAAAAAAGCCTGGAGGAAATTTCATTCCAGGCTTTCATCTTTGTGGGAGAGGTCACCAATCATCAGACCAATGATCCTCATTCTTCCCATACCGCGGTTTCATCCAGTGGATCGTCCTGATCCACCCCTGCCGTCTACGCCAGAATATTTCAGGCTGGGTCTTGAAATGCATTACGGGGATTGGAACCAACAGAGGTGTATAGGTTCTGTGAGGATCCAGCGAGGAGCGTAAGACGTATGGTCTGCCAAAGGGATACTTCTCCAGATCGTAGTCAGGACTCAGCAACCTTCTCTCATGCAAAATCTTGATAATTTCCTTTGTTGCCTCCCAGGTGGCGTAGCCGTTTTTGTACTCAAACAGGAAGTCAGCTACCATCCATTTTTCTTTGTACACTTGCTTTGCCATTTTATAGAGGGAATAAGGATAGACATACACCATATCCCCCCGGGAGAACGCATGGATTTTAGACTTGCCATTCTTTGTTTTTTTGCCGCTGTAATCCATGATGTTAACCCATCTCTCTATCTTATCGATCAGGTCCTGACCCTGAAGCCACTTGGAGCAAGGTAATAGAACGTAGGGCCCGTATTCCTCTGTTGTGTTTAGATCCTTTTCTAGCTCGCTGCCGTGGGCCCTGATATCCGCCTGTCTTAAACAGTTAACTATTTTTTCATCCTCTATTATGCCTCCGTGATGCAGGCGGATGGCCTCCAATATTTTGGTATTTTCCAGCCACTCGACGGGAGTGTTAGTTCTTTTGAATATTTCTACAAGTGCGTTGGCGCTTGTATCCGCATGCTGATAACGGTTACGGTCCTCGATACCACGGTTCTCATTGTACCGCGGCAGCTTCCCAATATCGTGGGCGAGGCCAGCAATGATATTACATGGGATTCCGGCTCTGTATTCAAAATCATAACCTCGATTGGCTGTATATTCCCCGTGGATCTTAATCATATTTCGTGCAACCCGTACCGCATGCGAGTTGAGGCTAACCCTTGCCAGGCGCTCAGCCGTTTTCCCGCTCATGGTTGCTTCCCCAACCCTGGCAGACGGGTAATCACCCTCTTTCGCCAGGATGTCCAGAAGCGCACAGAGCGGACGGAAGGTCCCGCTGCCATTGAACTGTTGGATATACACTTTTATATAAGATTCCCACAAAGACCGGTGCAGTGAGTTCGTGGGATAATACTCAAAATCCCCTATCTTGACTCCGCCGGATTTTATTATCACTTCATCTTCTTTGTATCTCATATTGAACCACTTCCTGTTGCTTTCCAAAGTTCGTCTTGACGGGCCTCTCGGTCGGCTTTACATAGCCATGTGCATAGCCGGTCATCCCCGATCGAGGCGTGATGATGCCTGATCGCCCTCAGAAGCATCAATTTCCATGGCGGGTCGGCATTGTATTTATCCAACATGTTTAAGATGATATCAGCGCTCACCTCGGGGTGCCGGAACCTGCTCTGCCATGATGTTACATATTTGGGTATCTTCCCAAGGTCATGGCCCAGGCCTGCAAACAGAATCAGCGGGACGCAAAATGTGAAGTCGAGATCATGGTGATAATGCCTCCTGTATTGAGTTGCTAAATTCTCCGTGACATTGATTGAGTGCTGTAATAGCGTGACCGTACTCAAGGCTTTGGCTATGTCGTTAGCATACTTTTTAAGAACTACGGACGGGCAGTTGCCCTCGTTGGCAAGCAGATCCAGCAGATCACACAAAGCGGGGAAAACCCCGGGATCCACGAAACGACAACCACCATACGGTTTCATGTACTTGCTATAGAGCGGGACGAATACATCAGGAATT
>Ga0187886_1001156_pt1 | contig 25587 bp, 21 predicted proteins | sample June2016WEW_20_1_FD_133001 | JGI IMG/M metagenome (GOLD analysis project Ga0187886, IMG submission 133001) | Peatland microbial communities from SPRUCE experiment site at the Marcell Experimental Forest, Minnesota, USA - June2016WEW_20_150 | ecosystem: Environmental > Terrestrial > Soil >... | reverse complement strand
GTTTCACCGTCACCTTGTAGTTGCCGACGTAGCCCTCGACCTTCACGACTTCTGAGTAGGTCCACAGCTTGATGTTCGGGTTCTCGCCGACGGCCGACAACTTCGGCGTAAGAATGCACGCTGCGCAGTCGAGCGTCGGGAACGTCTTGTCGAACTTCGCCATGTGCCCGCCGATCGTCGCCTCGCGTTCAACGAGGTAAACGGTCATGCCGCCGTTGGCCAGAGTCAGAGACGCGTGAATCCCGGCAATGCCGCCGCCGACCACCAGCACATCGCGATGAATCTTGGTCTCCTTCTTCTCCAGCGGTTTGTGCAACGCAACGCGCTTGATCGCGGCGCGCACCAACGCCCGCGCCTTTTCGGTCGCTGGTTTGCCCGGTTCGTGCACCCACGAGTCATGCTCGCGGATGTTGACCATCTGGAGACAGAACGGATTCAGCCCGCCGCCTTCCAAGGCATTGCGGAAGGTGCGCTCGTGCAACAGTGGTGAGCACGACGCGACGACGACGCGGTTCAACTTATGGTCCTTGATGTCCTGCTGGATCAGCGCCTGGCCCGGATCGGAGCACATGTACTTGTAGTCGCGTGACACAACCACGCACGGCAGTTTGGCGGCGTACTCTGTCACCGCCTTAACGTTGATCACCCCGGCTATGTTCGTGCCGCAATGGCAGACGTAACACCCGATGCGAAGGTCGCCGTCGGATTGCTCTTTCATGCTGCTACCTCTTGTTTATTCAATAGCGGTTCAATGGAAATAATGCCGCGATGCAGACCCAGCGTTTTCGCGTCCAACCCGAACGCCAAACCCATCAACTGTGTGAAATAAACGATGGGCATGTGCACCGGCTCGTACTTGCTGGACATGTCCCTCTGGTAGGCGTCGAGGTTGAACTGGCAGAGCGGGCAGACCGTCGCCAGCACGTTCGCGCCACGGCGTTGCGCTTCCCGCAAGAGATGGAAACTCAGTCCCAGACCGGCTTCCGGCAACGTACCGGTCAGACTGCCGCCGCAGCACCGCGTCTTCAGCGGGTATTTCACCACTTCAGCGCCGAGCGCTTTGAATAGCTTGTCCATGAGCACCGGGTTGTGCTGGTCGTCGAAGTCCGCGTATGGCCGCACGATCTGGCAGCCGTAGTACGGTGCGACCTTGAAGCCTTTGAGCGGCATCTTGACCTGCTTCTTGATCGCATCGAGGCCGATGTCGTTGACCAATACATCGAGCGGATGACGGACTCCGGCCGTGCCGGCGTACTTGAGTCCGCACCTGTTGAGCGCGTCGTGCACCTCTTGCCCAATCAGCGGATACTCGGCGACGTACTTCTGGGTTTTCTTCAGCACCATATAACAGGCGCTGCACGGCGCGAGCAGTTCGTGCGGCTGTTGTTCCGCCAGCGCGAGATTGCGCGCGGCCAGCCCGAAGGCCTGGCGTTCGCTGACCGCCATGTAAGCGGTCGCGCCGCAGCAGTTCCAGTCGTCCAATTCCTCCAGTTCGACGCCGAGCTGTTTGCAGACCGCCAACAGCGATTCCTCGTAGGCGCGGCCGGAGCCTTTCAGTGAACAGCCGGGGAAATAGGTGAATTTCATGGTTCAGAAACCTCCTCATCGCCCCGAGGCGCTGACGCGCTCGGGGAGAGGACTGAGGTGAGGGGGTGTTCTCGCAACGCAGCCGGCACCCTCACCCTGACCCTCTCCCTCACGAGGGAGAGGGGATCGCAACTGCGCTTCACGCTGTCGCGCCCTACCAACGACGTCACGGAATTCATCGCGGGCCTCCTTGGAAGAGCGACGCGAGCTTCTCAGGCTTTGCCATCGATTCAGGTTTTATGGGGAATCGGCCGGTGCGCATCAGGTTCAGGCCGAGCCGCCACGTCTTCATCATGGCGAACCAGTTCGATTGCAGAAACATGCGCATGGCGAGCTCGTTCTCGGTGATGCGGCCTCGGTTCTTCACCATCTTGAAGAACTCGCGCGCCAGTATCGGGATCGGGAACCGTTTCGGATAGACGCCCTCCTCAATCGCCCGGCGCTTTAGTGCGTACATGATATCGGTGATCTTGATTTCCTTGGGGCAATCCACCGTGCAAGCGTAGCAGGAGGCGCAGAGCCAGATTGTCAGGCTGCTGAGGACTTCCTTCTTGAACCCCGCCCGCGTCAACGCCATCAATTGTCGTGGCGTGTGATCCATGTAACTACTGACCGGACAGGTCGCCGAGCACGTTCCGCACTGGATGCACCCATAGAGTTTTTCGCAGCCATGACGCGCCATGATCTCCTTGGGGAAATTGCGGTCGCGTTCGGCGTCGTATTTGATTGTTTCCCGGATGGTTGTCATTTCGCAGCCTCCACTTCCTGCAGTTCTTCCAGTTCAATGCTTATCAGATCCAGTTCCTGACCGGTGAGCAACTCCGCGCCGGCCGACTGGCAGCGCGGGCACTCGAACCAGTTCTCTTCCACCGCAAATTCCCAACGGCATTCACGGCACCGTGCTGTCGCCGGCAATTTCTCGATCTCCAACTGCGCGCCGGCCAGGGGCGTATCCCGGACACTCGCCTCGTAGCAGAACCGCAATGTCTCCGGCACGACCAGACGCAGCGCGCCGATGCGTACACGGATCGACACCACCCGGGCGTCGCCGTACGCGCGGACCTCGCGTTCGACAGCTTCGAGCAACGCTTCCACGATGGACATTTCGTGCATGATGTCCTTCTCGCTACCAGTTGCCAGTCTTCAAATACTCATCAATCGCCTTGGCGGCCTTGCGGCCAGCGCCCATCGCCAGGATCACGGTCGCCGCGCCGGTCACAATGTCGCCGGCGCCAAACACGCCGCGTTTGGAAGTCTTCATCGTCTCCGAGTCGGCCACGATATATCCGTGCTTGTTAGTCTTCAAATCCGGCGTCGTTGACTGCACCAACGGATTGCCACTGGTGCCGACCGCAATGACCACCATCTGCAAAGGCAATTCGAATTCCGAACCTTTAATGGGTACCGGGCGGCGCCGACCGGACTCGTCGGGCGGTCCCAGTTCCATTTTGATGCAGCGCGCGGCGCGGAGCCAGCCCTTGTCATCGCCGAGGAATTCGACCGGGTTGGTCAAGGTCAGGAACTGCACGCCTTCTTCCCGAGCATGTTTGACTTCTTCGATGCGGGCGGGCATCTCCTTCTCGGATCGCCGGTAGATAAGATAAGCGTTCTTGGCGCCGAGCCGCAACGCGCTGCGGATGGCGTCCATGGCGGTGTTGCCTCCGCCGACGACCGCAACGTCCCTGCCCCGGCAATCGAACACGGGCTGGTCGTACTCGGGGAACCGGTAGGCTTTCATCAGGTTCACGCGCGTGAGGAACTCGTTGGCGGAGTACACGCCGCAGAGGTGTTCGCCCTGGATGTTCAGAAAGTGCGGCAAGCCCGCGCCCGTGGCGACCAGCACCGCGTCGTACCTCTCCTCGTTCAACAGCTCGTCCACCGTGACGGTCTGGCCGACCACCACATCGGTCTCGAACTCCACGCCCATGCGGTGCAGGTTGTCAACTTCCCGCCGCACAATCTCCTTGGGCAACCGGAATTCCGGAATGCCATAGATCAGCACGCCGCCAATCTCGTGTAGCGCATCGAGGACCGTGACCTGATGACCCTTCTGCACCAGGTCGCCCGCGCAACTCAACCCGGCCGGGCCGCTGCCGACGATGGCCACCCGTTTGCCGGTGGGCGGCGCATTCTGCGGCAAACCGACCTGGCCTGCCTGCAGTTCGTAGTCGGCAACGAAACGTTCCAAGTAGCCGATCGCCAGGGGCGAGAATTTCTTGCTCAGCACGCACGCGCCTTCGCACTGGTCCTCCTGCGGGCAAACGCGTCCGGTAACGGCCGGCAACACGTCGTCCTCGCGCACCTTGGCCGCCGCCTCCAGATATTTGCCGGCCAGAATCAGCCCGACAAAATCCTTCACCTTCACACCGACCGGGCAACCATCCACACACTTCGGGCTGGCGCACTCCAAACAGCGCATCGCCTCCTGCTTGGCCAGTTCGAAATCCAAGCCGAGGTTCACCTCCGTGAAATTGCGGCGGCGGTCGTGCGGTTCCTGTTCGGGCATTTTCTGCCGCGGGATCTTGGTTCGCTCTTTTGGATTCAGGGTGTTGGGCATGATGCTAACCCGGATTATTCATAAAGCGCTCAATCGCCAGCACCGCGCAGACGGCTCAACCCTCACCCTGACCCTCTCCCTTTGAAAGGGAGAGGGGAAACCTCCTCTCCCCGGCCTTGCCCCGAAAGCTTTCGGGGTTGACGGGGAGAGGATCAAGGTGAGGGGCCAGCGTAACAGGAGAGAATTCATGAATAAATCAGGCCGGTCTCCGGCTCAGTTCAGGATGCTTTTGCTCCAATCGGCACTCGTGGTTCGCCGGTTTCTCGTCGCGCCGGGAGTCCTGCAGGAATTTTTCCAGCGCCACGCGCTCGGCGTCGCGGTACATGGCGTTGCGTTTCATCAGTATGTCGAAATCAACGCGGTGGGCGTCAAATTCGGGGCCGTCCACGCAGGCGAACTGGCTGCGACCGCCCACCAGCACGCGGCAGCCGCCGCACATGCCGGTGCCATCCACCATGATCGGGTTTAGACTGACGATGGTCTTGATCCCGTGCGGACGGGTCGCTTCGGCCACGGCGCGCATCATGGGGATCGGACCGATGGCCAACACGTAGTCGATCTTTCGGCCCGCGGCCATCAGCGCCTTCAGCTTATCGGTGACGAAGCCTTTCTCGGCGTAGGAGCCGTCATCGGTGGTGACGTAGAGTTCATCACTGATGGCGCGCATTTCCGGTTCGAGGATCAACAGTTCCCGGTTGCGTGCGCCGATGATGGAAATGACGTGGTTGCCCGCCGACTTCAGCGCCTTGGCGGTCGGGTAGGCGATGGCCGTGCCCACGCCGCCTCCGATGACCGTTACCGTGCCGTAGCGCTCGATCTCGGAAGGCTTGCCCAGCGGCCCAACCACGTCGGGCAAATGATCGCCGGCCTCCAAGCCGTTGAGTTGCCGGGTCGTTTTGCCGACGCCCTGCACGATGATCGTGATTGTGCCGTCTTTCGGATCGGAGTCGGCGATGGTCAACGGCACACGTTCGCCTTGGGCATGGACCCGAACAATGACGAACTGGCCAGCTTTGCGTTTTCGCGCGATCCGCGGCACGACGACCCGAAACAATTTGACGTCAGTCGCCAGAAGCCGCGCCTCGATGATTTGAAATCTCTCTGAGTTATGAGTTGCAGTGGACATGTGAATTGGGGGTCGCCGTTCCAGATGGCGGAACATTTTCGATCTCAATGTCAGTCAATTGCAGTTCGTCGCCCGCCAACAACTGTCCGCCGACAGACTGGCAGCGCGGGCACTCGAACCAATTTTCTTCCACCGCAAACTCCGCCCGGCACTCCCGGCAACGCGCCGTGGCCGGTACTTCCGCGATTTCCAATTGCGAGCCGGCCAGCGGTGTGTCGCGCGTGGCGGCTTGGTAGCAAAACTGTAGCGTCTCGGGGATGACTTGACGCAACCGACCGACGCGAACATGCACCGCCAACACACGCGCGTCGGAATGGACGCGCAACTCGCGCTGCACGGCTTCCAGCAGCGCCTCGACGATGGACATCTCATGCATAAACGGCCTGACTCCTCTGCAACAACGGCACCAACTGCCGAATCTCTTGCACCACGGCGTTCGCCGCATCTTCGACCGCGGGCGACAGCGTCATGCCGAAATTGAAATCGTGGCCGCGGATGCTGAACAGCATCCCCTGCGGTTCCTTCCCATACAGCGTGCGACACAACGCCAGCACATCCGATGGCGCGAGGCAGTGCGACACAACGCGGGACTCCGGATTGGGATGCACCAACGTCCGGGTGACCGCGTGCGGGCTATCCGTCACGGCGGCATCCACGAATATCACCACATCGAACCGACTAATCGTCTCGGCAACATCTACCTCGAGCTGGTGTGCAGTCTGGAGTTCAACATCTGGCAGACCGAGCGCCGCCAGCCGCTCGATGACAAGCCAACCGGCTCCGTCGTCGCGACGGCTCTGGTTGCCATATCCGATAACCAAAATCTTCATATGCGTCTAGTTGCGGCGGCCTGCAACCGCCCTTCGCCCCTGTCCGCCATAGCTCATCGAGCGAAGGCGGATTCCGCCTTCATCCTTCACCCTTCCGCCTTTACGATACACACCTTCCATCATCTTGTTGGTCGTTGCTCGCTGTGTACTGCAGGCAGTCCAGCCGAAGGAGGCAAAACTTACAGTAAATCCCGCTGCTCTGCAACGTCAATTTCGGACGACATCCAGCGCGCATTTGAGAACAAGCCGGAACGTCGAACCGCTCGACCGCGCCTTCGGCGACGAACGCAAACGCCTCACTCCGCACCAGCACCGGTAGGGACGGACCGCCGGGCCGTCCGCTTCGGCGCACCCAGCGGCTTGCCGCGCTTCACGTGGCGGATGTTCTCGGATCGAATTGCCGCAAAGCCGAGTCGGACGAGACGCCGCCCGATGTTTGGCGGCAAAGGCGCAAAGCACCGCAGAAGGTTTGCCGCGAATGCTTGCCCGCCGCGCCGTTTGGAGGGAACGCAGAGCGCGAATTGATCGACCGGGAAAAGTGTCAAGAATCAAGCGGATCGACATCACGGAAATGTCGACGACAACCTCTTGATAGCCATCGAGCACCTCCGCGATTTTCGAGCGGAACCTTTCTTCAAACACAGCGGGATGGAAACGGTCGTACCCTACAATTCTCGAGGCGATCTGGTTTGACTGTAACCTTTCCTGCGCTGCCGGCTCGGTGTCGGCGGTGGTGTCCAGAGACGCAATTGCGACATTTGCTGGACAAGCGGTACTGCCGCTGCTAATACCCGCCCGTAACAACCGGCTGTGACCGGTGAGCCTTCGGGTCGAGGTTAATCGCTCTGCCCGAGGTCAGCCACCAACGCAGAAAGAGGAGAAGAACAGATGACACTCAGGATCAATCAAGTAGTTTGCGCCGTTGTCTTGTCCCTCAGCATGGTCTGCGGCGCGCCAGCCCAAGACAACAAGGGCCTGAAGGCGCTGGAGGAAGAGAACGCGAAGTTGCGCAACCGCGTTGACACTCTCGAAAGCGAGTTGTCTGAGATCAAGAGGATGCTCGGCAAACCCGCCGAGCCGAAGGTGGCGGTGCCGGTCGGGTTCACCGAGGCCGAAGTGGCGCAGTTGAAGAAGCTGGCCGACTCGAAGAAGAAACCGGTTCTGTCCGCCTTCGACATCGAACTGTACGGTTACGTGAAACTCGACCTCGCCCACGACTCGGATCGCACCTCCGTGGGTAACTACGCGCGCTGGGTCGAGTCCGAGCAATTGATCAAGGATCACGGGGAGTTCAGCCTGACCGCGCGGCAGACGCGTCTTGATCTGAAAGCCACCGGCCCCACGGTCGGCGGAATGCACAGCGGCGGCCTCATCGAGGTGGATCTCTATGGCGGTGGCGACGAGAACAAAAACCTCCCGATGATGCGTCACGCCTACATGAATCTCGATTGGCCGGAGGAGCGGTTCAGCATTCTGGCCGGTCAGACGTTCGACGTGATCTCACCGCTTTGGATGCCGACCCTCAATTACACCGTCGGTTGGTGGCAGGGCAACATCGGCTACCGCCGGCCGCAACTGCGCCTGACCAAGGGCTTCGAATTGGCCAAGGATGTGGAGTTCAAACTGGAGGCCGCCGCCACCCGCGACATCGGTCGAGTCATCGGTTTCGCGTACAGCGATACCGGTCAGGATTCGTCCATCCCGGGCCTGCAAGGACGGGCCAGCCTGACGTTGCCCGGCTTCAACAACAAGCCGACGACGATCGGAGTTTCGGGCCACTGGGCCGAAGAGGAGATCAACTATACGAACACCTTCGCCAATCCTCAGACCGTCGATTCGTGGTCGATCAACCTCGACCTGACCGTCCCGATCACGTCGTGGTTGTCCCTGACCGGCGAGGCGTTCTCTGGTCGGGACCTGGATATGTATCTCGGCGGGATTGGGCAGGGCTACGATCCAACTCTCAAGAAAGGGATCCGCAGCGATGGCGGCTGGGCGGCGCTGACGTTGAAACCGACGCCGAAATGGCAGTTCAACGTGGGCGGTGGATTTGACAAAGTGCCCAAGGCCGACGTGTCGTTGGGTACGGCGCGCACCTTCAATAGTGTGATCTTCGGCAACGCACAGTATGCGTTCACGGCGAACTTCACCCTCGGACTCGAAGTCTCGACGCTGCGCACCGAATGCAAGGGCGAAGACGACGGCGACTCCGTGCGCGAGCAACTGAGCTTGATCTACAAGTTCTGAGACGGGTTTCGGGCCGAAATGCAGACGCGGGCTGGTCGTGAACGACCAGCCCGCGTCGCGTTTACACGACGTAGCTTGCTGTAGCGGCGCTCTGTGAGCGTCGGAATCATGTGCGTCGGCGGGTCATACTCGGCTCTGGGAGAGGTCGAGGGGTCAGGGCGACAAACCGCCGCTACAACCTTCGAGCTATACCACTGCCGCGCGGTGCGGCGGCTTGATGAGGAACGTCAACGCGGCGCCGATGATGAGCAACACGCCCGCAGCCACGAACGATGAATGATAGCTGCCCTTGCTCGCCGCCGTGAGCGTCTGTTGCAGCCGGCTCAGGACGAGGCCACCCACGCCCCACGCGGTGAACAGGATGCCGTAGTTCATCCCGAAACTCTTCAAGCCCCACAGATCCTTCGCGTACGATGGGAACAGCGATAGGTTCGCGCCGTAGTTGAAGCCGATCAACGTCGCCACGAGCACGATGACCACCGGCACCGTGTCCATCGAGGCGGTCACCGGAATGGCGATGAACATCAGCACGGCCTGGAACAACAGCACGATCATCAACGTCCAGCGGCGGCCGATCTTGTCGGACAATATGCCCGCCGCGACACGCCCGGCAGCGTTGCCGATGGCCATCACGGCCACGGCCACGAACGCCATGTCCTTCATGCTCTTCTTGGCCATGCCGCTGACGCTGCTGATCACCATCAGCCCTGCGCCCGCGCCGATGAAGTAGATGATCCAGAGCAGCCAGAATGTCGGCATCCGCAGCATTTCGCCCGGCGTCGAATTGACGGCGGCCGGTTTTGCGGCCGCTCCGGGCGACGGCTTCGGTCCCGCGCCGTGGCCCGGCGGCGGATTCACCAGCAACTGCGCCAGGCCGCATACAATCACCACGAACGCGATGCCGAAGATCAACATTGAGCCTCCGAGTTGGTAATGATTCAGCAAATACTGCGAGGTCGGCGCAAGGTACACCGGCGCCAGACCGAAACCCGCCACCACAAGCCCGGCGATCAGGCCGGTCTTCGACGGCGGAAACCACTTCAACGCGGGCGGCGTGGCGGACGAGTAGCCGAAACCAATGCCCATACCCACCAACACTCCGAAGCCCAGCAGCCAGACGCCGTAGCTCGTCGTGCGCGAAATGAGCACCATCCCCGCGCCCACGAGCAGGCCGCCGATGGACGCGGTGAGACGCGGCCCGAGCTTGTCCTGGCATCGTCCCGCCAGGATCATTGCAAAGGCGAAGGCCAGGCAACAGAGGGCATATGGGTCGTTAAGCTGGGAACCTTTCCAGCCGTACTCTTTCTCGATTGCCCCCTTGAACATGCTCCAGGTGTAAAGAACCCCGAGGGCAAGGTTGATGCCCATGCCGGCAAAGGTCACGGTCCAGCCAAGGTTCTTCACCGCCGGCTGGATACTGCTGGTCTTGTCCACTGCGATCACATTCTGCTCAGACATCGATATGCCTCCAGAAGTGAATGAGCCGGACGCGCATCTTGTGGATCGGTCCGGCTCATTCAGGTTGTTCGTTGTTGACGACCGGCTTACAGGCGGTTCTTGACGAGCAATTCGACGACGTGCGGGTCGGCCAGCGTCGTGGTATCGCCAATCTGGTCCACCTGGTTCTCGGCGATCTTGCGCAGAATGCGGCGCATGATCTTGCCCGATCGCGTCTTCGGCAAGGCCGGCGCAAACTGGATCTTGTCGGGCACGGCGATGGGACCGATCTCCTTGCGAACGTGGTTCGCCAGTTCCTTCCGGAGATCATCGCTCTCCTTGACACCGTCTTTCAGCGTGACGAACGCATACAACCCCTGCCCTTTGATGTCGTGAGGCGTCGGCGCCACGGCGGCCTCGGCGACCTTCGGGTGGCTGACCAGCGCGCTTTCGACTTCCGCCGTGCCGATGCGATGGCCGGAGACGTTGACGACGTCATCAACGCGGCCCATCAGCCAGTAATCGCCATCTTCGTCGAGACGGCAGCCGTCGCCGGTGAAGTACAGATTCTTGTACAGCGTGAAGTACGTGTCAATGAACCGGTCGTGATCGCCCCACATCGTGCGGAACATGCCGGGCCACGGCTTCTTGATGCAGAGTTTGCCGCCCTCGTTCGGACTGCATTCAGTGCCGTCGTCGCGCAAAATCACCGGCTCCACGCCGAAGAACGGCTGCGAGGCGCTGCCCGGCTTGGTCACGTGAGCGCCGGGCAGCGGTGTGATGAGGATGCCGCCGTTTTCGGTCTGCCACCAGGTATCGACAATCGGGCACCGCTCCTTGCCGATCATCTTGTAGTACCAGATCCACGCTTCGGGATTGATCGGTTCGCCGACCGAACCGAGCACGCGCAACGAACTAAGGTCGTGCTTCTTTGGCCATTCATCGCCCTGGCGGATCAACGCGCGGATCGCCGTCGGCGCCGTGTAGAATACCGTGCACTTGAACTTCTCCACGATCTGCCAGAACCGGCCCGCATCGGGCCAGGTCGGCACGCCTTCAAACATCACGCTGGTCGCGCCGTTGCACAGCGGGCCATAAACGATGTAGCTGTGGCCCGTCACCCAGCCGATGTCGGCGGTGCACCAGAACGTGTCATCGTCGTGGATATCGAAAATGTACTTGTGGCTGACCGCGCAGTGCAGCAGGTAACCCGCGGTCGTGTGCACCACGCCCTTGGGTTTGCCGGTCGAGCCGGACGTGTAGAGAATGAACAGCATGTCTTCGGCCTTCATCACTTCGGGTGGGCACTCGGTCTTCGCCTTGGCCATTTCATCGTGATACCACACGTCGCGCCCCGCCACCATGTTGCACGGCTCCGGGTTGCGTTGGACGACGATGATCTTCTGAATCGAGGGCGATTTCGCCGCCGCTTGGTCGGCGATGTCCTTCAGCTTGATATGTTTGCCGGCGCGCAGCGACACGTTCGAGGTAACCAGCAGTTTGCATTCCGAATCGTTGATCCGGCCCGCCAGCGATTCCGCGCTGAACCCGCCGAACACGACCGAGTGAATCGCCCCGATCCGCGCACAGGCCAGCATCGCCACCGGCAACTCCGGAATCATGGGCAGATAAATCGCCACGCGATCACCCTTCTTGACGCCGTGCGCCTTCAGCACGTTGGCGAACTTGCAGACTTCGGCGTGCAGTTGCTCGTAGGTGATCTTGCGCACGTCCTGCTCCGGCTCGCCCTGCCACAGGATGGCCACCTTCTTGCGGTTCTTCGTTTTGAGGTGACGATCAAGGCAGTTGACGGTGACATTCAACGTGCCGTCTTCAAACCAGGTGTGCTCGACCTTGCGCGCGTCGACGTTCCAAATGTACTTGCGGCTGACCGTCGGCTTCTTGAACCAGTCCAAGGTCTGCGCCTGTTCGAGCCAGAATCCGTCGGGATCTTTGATCGAACGCTCGTACATCTTCTGGTACTGGGCAGCGTTGATGTGCGCGCGCTTCACGACTTCGGGTGAAGGCGGGAACGTGCGCTTCTCCGTCATCAACGAGGCGGTTGAGATTGGGGTCTTCTGCTCCGTCATTGTTTTATATTCTCCTGCTATTAGTATTTTGCGATTATTCTTCGGGCCGGGGTGACAACTACGCGCGGCATTCCAGCAAATTCCGCCCGCCCTGTCAATTCCCAATCCCATCCGCCGCAACACGCTCGAATCCATGGCCGGGCGTCGGGCTTGTAGCCGCGAAACGATTTCGCGGTGCGTCCCTCCCGCTACACAACGGCACCAGAAGGAGTACGGTGACGATCGCACACGGCGCGTGCGGTGCCGATGGTAGTGCCTGTCCAGCTTGCGCGAGAGCAGGTCACTGCTGGGTTAATTTCCAAAAGCCTGCAGGCAGAAATGTGTGTGGGCTTTTCCTTTTGCTCTGACCGCTTCGCTTTGCTATGCTGCCAACGATTCGCAAAGGAGCGAGAATGCCCGCGACCGCAGTGCAGATTTCTGCCCAGTACTTAGTTAACGGAGACACCGAGAATCCGAACGTTGTTCTCAAGGAGGATCGGCCAATCCATGACTGGTATCGGCTTGTGCTCTCGTACCCGCCGCACCTAGTAAGGAAATACCTCGAAGCGTTTTCCGTTGGAAAACACGATGTCATGCTCGATCCGTTTTGTGGAGCAGGCACAACCTTGGTGGAGTGCCGCAAGAACGGCATCTCTGCGATTGGCATTGACGCTCACCCGATCGCGGTGTTGGCCTCAAAGGTGAAAACGTGCTGGGATTTGCCAGTGGACTTGCTCGGCGAATTGGCGCAGAAGATTCACAGGCGGGCGGGGCGGGAAATGGCGAGGGCAGGCTTCGACGCTCCAAGCCTTCTCGGGAGAATGGTGGCGAACCAGCCGATTCTGACCGAAGACGAAATAAAGCTAATCCCGGAGGGGTTCCTGAGTCAGAAACCCCTGCGTCGATTGTTATTTCTTCGAGCCGGGATCGAAGACGAGACTGCGGAACACGATCACTCTATTTTGGATTTCTTTCGGCTGGCGCTTTGCCATGTCGTTGTTAATGGTGCTGGCAACTTTGCTTTTGGGCCTGAGATATATCGCACTAAAGCCAAGGACGATTATGACGTGCTGGGCCATTTCGCCTTGCAGGTTGATACGATGATACGCGATTTGCGCCAGATCCAAGCCGCTCACCGGCGTTTTTGCCCGTGTAGTGTGTTGGACGGCGACGCCCGGATTCTTGATGGTCTGGAAGCTAACAGTTGTGACGCCGTAATCTGCTCTCCTCCTTACCCCAACGAGAAGGATTACACTCGACTGACGCGCGTTGAGTCTGTGCTGCTAGGCCTGATCCGCGACCGAAAGCAACTGCGGAGCGTAAAACAATCGCTGCTGCGCAGCAACACGCGCAACGTTTTTGTCGATGACCAAGATGGCGAATGGGTGAAGGGCAACACGAGGATTCAGGGAATCTGTCATGCCATCGAGAAGAGACGGGAGGAGTTGGGCAAGACTTCTGGATTTGAGCGATTGTACCATCGCGTCGTTGCCCACTACTTCGGTGGAATGGCTCGCCACTTCGAGGCGCTTCGGGCGAAATTGAAGGCAAGGTCGCGCTGTGCATATGTGGTCGGCGACCAACTTTCGTTTCTACTCGTACCAGTTCCCACAGCCTCGCTCTTGGCCGAGATCGCGGAGGCGCACGGATTCAAAACGATGGCCTGTGACCCGTGGAGGACACGCTTTGGGACGAAGAGCGGCACTCGTGTACGCGAAGAGGTTCTAATCTTGGAGAAACGCTGATGCGCAAATCGCAGCCTTCAAATGCCTACGATAAAGTCCTGACATCGGTATTCGGGAAACGCTGGCGGGCGGGTAGCAAAGAAGTCCCGTTCACAAAGGATGATTTGATCGACGCGGCCTCGGCGATCGGATTGCGAATCAAGAATATCGCAGACATTCTTTACACCTACCGATCTCGGAGCGCACTTCCTGAAGCGTTGCGTGCCAAAGGCAATTGGGTGATTGCATCGAGGGGTCCAGGAAAGTACGCATTCGTTGCGGTAAAGGGCGCACCGACGGTCGAAATCCCTGATCACATAAAAATCTATCCGATTCCCTACGCAGTGCCTGAGATTGTGGCCGCAAATCTGGCGCAGGATGAACAAGGGCTTCTCACAATCGTTCGCTACAATCGACTTCTGGACGTATTCACCGGCTTGGCCTGCTTTCACCTCCAGTCGCACGTCCGTACCCAAGTTCGAGGCCATGGACAAATCGAAGTGGATGACCTGTATGTCGGCGTCGACAAGAACGGTCAGGCTTATGTGTTGCCGATGGAAGCAAAGGATACCCGCGAGGCGCTCGGCGTTGACAAAGCGGTGGCGCTTACTCTCTTTGCCAAAGCCAAGTACCCAAAGCTAATCTGTCGCCCCATTGCTGTCATTCGCCAAGCGCCTGATCTGTTCGCTTGCGTGGAGTTCGAGCCTGCCACGGATCTTGCCAAGGTGTCGGTTCTCGACATTCGTCGCTACCGGCTGATTCAAGAAACGGAGGCTTGAACGGCAAGAGCGTCAGCGCCACCGTCGAACGGTTCGAGCGCCGTGCGCAGCGTGAGCGCAGTGTAGCCAAGGCCGTTGCCCAAGCGGAGCAATCGTTGGATGACAAGATGGCCCCAAATTCACGCTCCCTATCAAAGAGCATGGAGGAATGACAATGAAGAACAACGCGACCTTTTTGATTGCACTTGCCACTTTGTTGGTCACGATGCCGCGAGCGGACGGTCAACAGAAGCTGACAAACCTTGTGCTTCGTGTTCAAGGTTTGTGCTACGGCCCTTTCCGAAACGGGCAAAATCCAACCGGGGTCTATCCAACGAGTAGTGAAATCAGCGCAGATCTCGGTCAGCTAAAGCCACCGACGCAGCGCGTTCGCACCTACTCGGTCTTTAGCACGCTCGTAGACATACCCGGCTTGGCCGGCAAGCGCGGACTACAATGTTATGCAGGAGCCTGGGTCGGCACGGACACCAATGCGAATCAAGTTGAGATTCAGCGGCTGCTCCGTGTGGCACACAGGAGCAAGCCGGCGGCGCTCATCGTCGGCAATGAAGTGTTGTATAGCGGGAACCCTTCTGTCGAGGAACTCACCAACCTTATCAAGCAGGTGAAAGCTGCCACAACGTTGCCTGTTGGCAGTGCCGATACATGGGACGAGTGGCTGGAACATCCTGAGGTCGCCGACGTTGTCGATGTTCTTCTCGTTCACATCCACCCCTATCACGATGGCGTCTCGGTCAAAAATGCGGCGCAGCATGTTTACAGGCGCTGGCAGGAAGTGAAAAATACGTACACCAACAAGACGGTGGTCATTGGTGAAACCGGCTGGCCTACCGCCGGCGATACCAAAGAGGACGCTGTGCCCAGCGAAGAAAACCTGTGCAGGTTTCTCCATGATTTCGTGGCCCTTGCTACGGCCAGCAATGTCCCGTACTTTCTTTTCGAGGCCTACGACGAGCAGTGGAAACAGGAGTTCTCTGGCGTTGAGGTGGAAGCCCACTGGGGCCTCCTGACCACGAACAGGGTTATGAAACCGTGTGTTCGGGCGTTCTTCGATTCTCCGCCCCCGCTGATTGAAATTCAGCAGGCCGCACGCTGCGGAGCGATCGCGTTTTCTCCCACCAAGATCAGTGGCAACATTTACAGGTTGCCTGTCAAAGAGCGATCAAAGTATCGCGTGATCATTTACGCCTACACGAATGCGTGGTACATCCAGCCGCTGACCTTCCCGCCCTACACAAGAATAAATGGCCGCGGAATGTGGACGAGCCGCACCCACATGGGGTCGAAGTATGCGGCGCTGTTGGTGAAGCAAAACTATCTGCCTAGCTCGACTCTCGGCGCACTTCCAGAGGTTGGTGGAGATGTGCTGGCCATCAGTGTTGCCGAGTGCGCCACCAAGTGATGCCCTCGCCAGAAGGAGCATTCGAGTCTGACTCAGCATCCAACATTTTGTTCAGTGTCGGGCGCGCCTTGACAGCAAGTGACTTTTCTCACTAAATAGCATTTCCCCGTATGTTGGAGAACGAACACCATGCTTGAATCACTCTTGAGTCCTCAGACCATCGCGGTGCTGGGGGCGTCGCGAACGCCGGGCAAAGTCGGTCACGAGGTGGTTGCCAATCTGATCAACGGCGGCTACCAAGGCACGATCGTGCCGGTCAATCCCAATGCCGACCAGGTTCTCGGCCGCAAGTGCTACCACGATTTGAAGGATTTTCCCGGCCGCGTTGATCTCGGCATCGTCGTCGTGCCGCTGAAGGCGGTGAAGGACGCGATCCAGAGCGCCATTGACGCCAAGGCGAAGGCGGTGGTCGTCATCACAGCCGGCTTCAAGGAGGTCGGCCCGGAAGGCGCGGCGCTGGAGCGGGAGATCGCGGAACTGTGCCAGGCGAACAGCGTGCGGTTGATGGGGCCGAACTGCATCGGCATCATCAACACGAGCCACAAGATGAACGCCACGTTCGCGCCGATGATGCCGCCCAGCGGCCGGATTTCGGTGATCTCGCAGTCGGGGGCGCTGTGCGTGGCGATCCTGGACCTGGCGATGAATTTGAAGATGGGCCTCGGCAAAGTCATCAGCTTCGGCAACAAGGCCGACCTCAATGAGGTGGATTTCCTGCAGGCGCTGGCCGAGGATGACGACACGCGTGTCATCGTCGGTTACCTGGAGAACATCACCGAAGGGAACAAGTTTCTGCAGGTCGCCGAACAAGCCGCGTCGCGCAAACCGGTCGTAGTCCTGAAGGTCGGCGTCACGCAGGCGGGCGCGAAGGCGGCTTCGTCGCACACCGGTAGCCTCGCCGGGGCCGACATGGCTTACGGTGCCGCCTTCAAACGGTCGGGCGTGATCCGTGCCGAGAACTTCGAGGCGCTGTTCGATTACGCAATCGCGCTGGCGATGCAACCGTTGCCGCGCGGCAACCGCGTGGCGGTGATCACCAACGCCGGCGGCCCGGGCATCATGGCCGCCGACGCGGCGGAGACCGCCGGGCTGAAAATGGTCACACCGGCCGAGCCGACGCGCAAAAAACTCCGCGAATGTCTGCCGGCAGCAGCGGCGGTCGGCAATCCGATCGATGTCATCGGCGACGCCGATCCCGACCGCTACGTCAAGGCGTTCGAGATCGTGCAGGAGGACGACACGATTGACAGCATCATCGTGGTGGTGACGCCGCAGAACATGACGCGGCCGCTGGAGCTGGCGGAGAAACTGGCGAAGGCGCACCGCGGCCAAAAGCCGCTGCTGGCCGCGTTTCTCGGCGGCAGCGAAGTGATTCCGGCGCGGGAGCGGCTGATGGCGCTGAACATCCCGAGCTATCCGTCCGCCGAACGAGCGGTCGGCGCGCTGCAGGCGATGCAGGATTACGCGGCGTGGCGGCGCCGGCCGCCGCGGGTGGTCACGCGTTTCCCCGTCAACCGCCACCGCGTGGACCGGGTGATCAACTGGCACGTGAAGATGGGCATCCGTCAGGTCGGCGAAGTGGAGGCGAAGGAAATCCTGCGAGCTTACGATTTCAACGTGTTGCCCGGCCATCTGGCCCGCAATGCCAACGAGGCAGTGGACGCCGCCGACCGGATCGGCTATCCGGTGGTGATGAAGATCGTGTCGCCGCACATCATCCACAAGTCCGACGTCGGCGGTGTGCGGATCAGTCTCGCCAACGCCGAGCAGGTGCGCGACGCGTTCGACCTGATGATGCTGCGCATCCGACGCCTCGCTCCCGACGCCCACATCCGCGGCGCGTACGTCGAGAAGATGGGGTCGCAGGGCCGCGAAGTTATTCTCGGCATGACCCGCGATCCGCAGTTCGGGCCGATGCTGATGTTCGGCTTGGGCGGCATCTTCGTCGAGGTGATGAAGGACGTGACGTTTTACCTGGCGCCGATCACCGCCGAGGAGGCGATGCAGATGTTGAAGGGCACGCGCTCCTACGCGCTGCTCAAAGGCGCGCGCGGTCAGGCAGCGGTGGACTTGGAGGCGGTGGCCAGCGGGCTGCAACGCATCAGCCAACTGGCAACCGACTATCCGCAGATTACGGAGCTGGACATCAATCCCTTCATTGTCGGCGAGGTGGGCACCGGGGCTTACCTGGCCGACGCGCGCATGACCTTGGCCAATGTGGACGGACATCACCATGACTGAGAAGCGACCCAGCTACGACCCGAACTGGAAAGAGAAATACAAGGTGTCCATCGCGACGGCGGCGGAAGCGGTCGCGAAGCTGCGGCCCGGCCATCGCGTGTTCATCGGGACGGGCTGCGCCGAGCCGCTGGAACTGGTGCGCGCGCTGACCAACCGCGCCACCGAGCTGCCCGACACCGAGATTTTGCACCTGCTGACCTTCGGCGAAGCGCCGTACGCGCACAAGGAGATGAGCCAGTACTTTCGCGTGAACAGTTTCTTCATCGCGGAGAACGTGCGGAACATCATCCAGGAAGGGTTGGGCGACTACACGCCGATTCACCTGTCGGACATTCCGCGGCTGTTCAACTCCGGGCAGTTGCCGCTCGACGCCGCGTTGATCCAAGTGTCGCCGCCGGACGAAGATGGAATGTGCAGCCTCGGCGTGTCGGTGGACATCGTCAAGAGCGCAGCGGAAAACGCCTCGCTCGTCATCGCCGAGGTCAACCCCAACATGCCGCGCACGCTGGGCGACACGTTCATCCACGTCTACGACCTGGACGCGCTGGTGCCGTCGGAGGAACCGATCCTCGAGGTTCCCTACGTGGAGGACACTGAGGAGGCGGAACGGATCGCCGAATTCGTGGCGGCGCTGATCGAGGACGGTTCCACGATCGAGCTTGGAATCGGACGCATCCCGCATTCGTTGTTGCAGTTTCTGAAGTGCAAAAAAGACCTCGGCATTCACACCGAGATGCTCACCGACGGTATCGTGGACCTGGTTAAGGCCGGCGTCATCACCGGCGCCCGCAAGACGCTGGACCGGGGCAAGGTCGTGGCAAGCTTCTGCCTCGGGACGCGCAAACTCTACGACTACATCGACAACAACCCTGTGTTTTCATTTCGGCCGACCGAGTACGTCAACGATCCGTCGATCATCAGCCAACAGCACAAGATGGTGGCGATCAACACTGCCTTGGAGATCGATCTCACCGGCCAGGTCTGCGCCGACTCGCTCGGCACGAAGTTTTTCTCCGGCGTTGGCGGCCAGGTGGACTTCAACCGTGGCGCTGCGAAGGCGCACGGCGGCAAAGCCATCATCGCGTTGCCCTCCACCGCGCGCGGTGGCACCGTCTCGCGCATCGTGACACGCCTCAGCCCCGGTGCCGGCGTCGTGACGACACGGGCGGGCGTGCATTACGTGGCCACCGAGTACGGCGTGGCGTACCTCCATGGCAAGAGCGTCAAGGAGCGGGCCATGGCGTTGATCAGTATCGCCCATCCGAAGTTCCGCGCCCAACTGCTGCGCGAAGCCATCGAGACCAAGTACCTCTCCGCCGAGATGGCCGCCAAGGAAGGCAAGATCATCATCGGCCCCAAGGAACTGCGCACCAGCTATCTGTTGAACGACGGCACGCAAATCAACTTCCGCCCGATCCATCCGACCGACGAGCCGCTGATGCGGGACCTGTTCTACAACCTGTCGCAGCAGACCATTTACTACCGCTTCATGAGCAACATGACGCGCGTTCCCCGGCGGCAGATCGAAGACTTCGTCTATATCGACCACCGCAATGAAGTGGCGATCGTCGGCACGTTGCCCGCCGCGCACGGCGAAGACATCATCGCCATGGGCAGTTATTATCTCGACCCGAAAACCAACCGCGCGGAAGTCGCCTTCGTCGTGGACGACAAATGGCAGAAGCGCGGTATCGGCACGTTCCTGCTCAATTATCTCGCGCGGATCGCGCGACGCAACGGCATCAGCGGGTTCACCGCCGAGGTTCTGCGCGACAACCGGGCCATGCAGGCGGTCATCAGCAAGAGCAATTGCAAGGTCCGTAGCGCGCTCAGCGGCGACGTGTATCACTACGACATGGATTTCGCGTAACCTGAGCCATTCGTGAACGAAGATTTGTTGATGCGGCCCCTCATCCTTCGACAAGCTCAGGACAGGCTCTTGATCCTCCTCCGAAAGCTGTTTTTCGGAGGAGTGAATCCCCTCTCCCTTGCAGTGCAAGGGAGAGGGTCAGGGTGAGGGTTCGTGGCGCGCGGTGGGAGCCGATTCCAACCCGGCCCCGCAACAGCAGCGAGGGACCTGTAAAAAATGAACAATCGCAGACTGGCGTTCATCCATTCGCCGGACATCGAGGCGTTCACTTATCCGCCCGACTGCCCGTTTCGGCCCGAACGCGCCGGTCGTCTTCGCGAACGGTTGACCGCGCTCGGTTTGCTCGACGGCGAAGGCCGATGCGAAGTTGTGCCTAAACCGGCCTCCCGCGCCGAGTTGGAGAAGTTTCACACGCCTTGTTACCTCGATGAGCTGCAGCGCGCGGCGGCGGGTGAGTTGACGGTCGCGGGGCTGCACATGGGGCTGGGCGGACCGGACACGCCGGTGTTTCGCGACTTGTATGAATACGGTCGCTGGGCTTGCGGCGCGACGTTGACTGCCGCAGAACTGATCATGAACGGCAGCGCGAGTGTTGCGTTCAATCCGTCGGGCGGCTTTCACCACGCGATGGCCGAGAAAGCTTCCGGCTTCTGCTACCTCAACGACGTCGTGCTCGCCTGCCTGAAACTAGCCGAGCGTTGGCCACGAGTGCTGGCGCTCGACCTCGACGCACATCACGGCGACGGCGTGCAGGCCGCGTTCTATGACCGCCGAGATGTGCTGGTCATTTCCCTACACGAGAGCGGCCACACGCTGTTTCCCGGTACCGGTTTTGAAAACGAAATCGGCGAGGGAACGGGCTGCGGGTTCACGGTCAATGTCCCGCTGCCGCCGGGCATTTACGACGACGCCTACCTGATGGTGTTTCGGAAGATCGTGCTGCCGCTGGTGCGAGCGTACGATCCGCACGTCATCATGGTGGAGTTGGGCATGGACACGTTGGCCGGCGATCCGCTGACGCATCTCGCCCTGACCAACAACGTCTATCCCGAAATCATCAACCGTCTTCTGAGTTTCAACAAACCGATCATTGCCACGGGTGGCGGCGGTTACAATGTCGAGAACACCGTGCGCGGCTGGGCGCTGGTGTGGCAAACGTTCTGCGGCGAAGAAGACGAACACGATTTGAGCCTCGGCATGGGCGGCGTGATGTTGCAGAGCGCGGAATGGCTCGGTGGACTGCGCGACCGCGAGTTGCCTGTGAGCGCCGAACAACGCGCCGCCGTCGAGCCGGCGGTGCGCGAGGCGGTGCAGGAGATTCGTCAGAATGTGTTTCCGCTGCACGGGTTGCGGGTGGATTGCTGAAAGCTTGCCCACCGCTGGCCCCGGCTTTATGCTGGCGCGCAGAAGATTATGAACCCGGCGCAAACCGAATCTCAGGCGCCGTCCAGTCCGCCGATTCATCGGCAGCCGCTGGTCGCGTACTTCTCGATGGAGATCGCGCTCGAACCCTCAATTCCCACGTACAGCGGCGGCCTCGGCATGTTAGCGGGCGACACGATCCGGTCCGCTGCTGATCTGCGCGTGCCGATGGTGGGGGTAACGTTGCTGCACCGCAAAGGCTATTTCTATCAGCGGCTCGACGCCAGCGGCTGGCAGACGGAACAGCCGGTCGAGTGGGTCGTGGAAGATCATCTCCAAGAGATGTCGCCACGCGTGGCGGTGACGTTGGAAGGACGGCGCGTGCTGGTCCGCGCCTGGAAACACAAGGTGCCCGGCTCGGAGGATTTCTACGTGCCGGTCTATCTGCTCGACACTGACCTGCCGGAGAACGCCGAATGGGATCGCACGCTGACGCATTACCTTTACGGCGGCGATTCGTACTATCGTTTGTGTCAGGAAGTCATTCTCGGCATCGGTGGCGTGCGGATGTTGCGAGCGCTGGGCTACAGCGACATCGGCCGTTTCCACATGAACGAAGGTCACGCGAGCCTGTTGACGGTCGCCCTGCTCGATGAACAGGCGCAGAAGGTGGGGCACAAGGTCTTCAACCGCGACGACGTGGAGGAAGTGCGCCGCAAATGCGTGTTTACCACCCACACGCCGGTGCCAGCGGGGCACGACAGGTTTCCGTTGGACATGGTGACGCGCGTCCTCGGCCGCGACGAGATGGCGGCGATGAAAGACGTGTTCTGCTGTGACGGTGAGTTGAACATGACGTACCTCGCGCTGAACCTCAGCCACTACGTCAACGGCGTGGCGAAGAAGCATGCCGAGGTCTCGCAGCACATGTTCGCCCAGTACCGCATCGACGCTATCACCAACGGCGTCCATGTGGCAACGTGGATGGCGCCCGCGCTCCAGACGTTGTTCGACCAGCACATCCCCGGCTGGAGAAGCGACAGTTTCAGTTTACGGTATGCGTTGAGCATCGCGCCGCAGGAAATCTGGAACGCACACATGGAGGCCAAGCGCCAACTCATTGATTGGGTGAACCGCGAAACCAATGCGGGCATGGATCTCCACGATCTGACGCTCGGCTTCGCCCGACGCGCGGCGGCATACAAACGCGCCGACCTGCTGTTCCATGACATGGAACGGTTGAAAAACATCGCTGCCAAAACCGGCAAGCTCCAAGTGATCTACGCCGGCAAAGCGCATCCACAGGATCAGGGCGGGAAGGAACTCATCAAACGGATTTTCCAGGCGAGCGAAGCGCTCAAGGGTCGCGTCAAGGTCGCCTATCTCGCCAACTACGATTGGGAACTCGGACAATTGATGACCGCCGGCGTGGACGTGTGGCTCAACACGCCGCAGCCGCCGCTGGAGGCATCGGGCACAAGCGGCATGAAAGCCGCCGTCAACGGTGTGCCGAGCCTCAGCATCCTCGACGGCTGGTGGATTGAAGGATGCATCGAAGGCACGACCGGCTGGGCGATCGACAGCACTGCGCCGGCCGAAGGTGATCGCACCCCGCACGATGCGGCGTCGCTGTACGACAAGTTGGAGCAGATCGTCATCCCGTTGTTCTACCGCGACCGCGCTCGTTTCATCGACGTCATGCGCCACGCCATCGCACTGAACGGCTCATTCTTCAACACCCAGCGCATGGTGCTGCAGTACGTCCTGAAGGCCTACTTCCGCTGAAGGCGAATTGTCCGCCCGACGGGCGCGTGTCCATTGACAAGTAATCCTTGGACGAGCACATTGTACGGCATGGTCATCGGCGGGATGATCGCGAGTCCGTTCCACTGAAAACAAGTTGGGAGGAGAGGCCATGACACTTGAACGTTACATCCGCATCATCGCCGGGTCTTTTGTCCTCATCAGCCTTTTGCTGGCGCACTTTGTGAGCCCCTACTGGCCCCGCTCGGAGCGGGGCTGGCTTTGGTTCACCGCCTTTGTCGGCGCCAATCTGCTGCAAGCGGGCATCACCCGCTGGTGTCTGATGGGAGAGACATCCTGAAGAAGTTTGGCGTAGGCGGCGCGTGCGGCGCGAAGTATCGCCGCCACAGCAACGAAGGGATTGAGCAATGCAATTCGACGTTGTCACTTTATCACGCATCCAGTTTGCGCTGACAATCATGTTCCACTACCTGTTCCCGCCGCTGACGATCGGCATCGGCGGCCTGCTCGTTTCGTTGGAGTGGAAATATCTCAGAAGCGGTGATCGCCAGTACGAGGAGGCGGCAAGATTCTGGACCAAGATTTTCGCCATCAACTTCGCCGTCGGCGTCGCCACAGGCATCGTCATGGAATTTCAGTTCGGAACGAACTGGGCGACCTACTCGCGGTACGTGGGCGATATCTTCGGCTCGGCCTTGGCGGCGGAAGGCATCTTCGCGTTCTTCCTCGAATCGGGCTTCCTGGCCGTGCTCGTATTCGGTTGGGACAAGGTCTCAAAACAAATGCATTTCTTCTCGACCTGCATGGTGGCGCTCGGTGCGCTCTTTTCGTCCGTCTGGATCGTGGTGGCCAACTCGTGGCAGCAGACGCCTGCGGGCTTTCACATCGTCGGCTCGGGCGCGAGCGCACGAGCCGAGATCACCGACTTCTGGCCGATGGTGTTCAATCCGTCGAGTGTGCCCCGGCTGCTGCACGTGTGGATCGGCGCGTACATCCTCGGCGCGTTCTTCGTGATGAGTGTTTCGGCGTATTACCTTCTGAGGGAACGACACGTCGAGTTCGCGAAGAAGAGTTTCCATTCCGCGTTGACCTTGGCCACCGTGATGTCGCTGGCGGCGCTTGTCCAAGGCGACTTGCAGGCGAAGAAGGTTGCGGTCACGCAGCCAGCCAAATTGGCGGCGATGGAGGCGCGCTTCGAAACGGGAACAGGGCCGTCGCCACTGTATGTTTTCGGGCTGCCCGGCGAGAACGAGCGAAGAGTCGAACACGGTTTGGCAATTCCAGGTCTGTTGAGCTTCCTGGTGCACGGCAACTTCCGCGAGCCTGTCAATGGTCTGGACAAAATCCCGCGCACAGATTGGCCGCCCGTGACGGTGACGTTCCACTCGTTTCACAGCATGGTGTGGCTGGGAATCTTTTTCATCGTCATCACGCTCTTCGCAACCTGCCTGCGTTGGCGCGGAACGTTGTTCGCCAAGCGCTGGTTGATGTGGGTGTTTGTATTCGCCGTGCCTCTGCCGTACATCGCCAATCAACTCGGTTGGGTGACGGCGGAGGTCGGGCGGCAGCCGTGGGTCGTGTACGGCATGCTGCGCACGAGCGACGCGGTGTCGAAAGCGATTGTCGCGGATCAGGTCGTCGGTTCGATCATCGTCTTCCTCCTGATCTACGTCATGCTGTTTGCTGTTTGGGTGTATGTCTTGGATGGCAGGATCAAGCACGGCCCGGAGCCGGTCGAGGCTATTCCCGCCGCAACGTCACCGAGCGCGTTGCTCGGAGTCGCCGGCCTGCGCGCCGGTACGGGCGGCGCCTCGCTGACCGAGGACAAGAAATGAAGAAGAACTTAGAGGCATTCCATCACCCTGCGCGCGCACTTGGTGTCTCCTCTCCCCCGATGCACGGGGGAGAGGATCAATCCCGCTCAGAGCGGGATCAAGGTGAGGGGGATGTCCCGAATTCCTCGACGATTCGTGCCCGTTCTCTACGGCGAAACGCCACCTTGGCCGAACAATGGCTTTGGCGGCTCCTACGAAATCGGCGGTTTGCAGCTTTCAAGTTTCGGCGCCAGCATCCGCTCGGTCCTTACGTCTCGGGTTTTCTACTGCGCCGCGGCGAAGTTTGCTGTGGAACTGGACGGCGATGTACACGGCGCGCCGCAGCGCAAGGAAGCGGACACCAACATGGACGCGTACGTGAGAAGCAGGGGGGTGCGTGTGCTACGTTTCTGGAATTTTCAGCTTAACGACAACGAAGAAGGCGTGCTGGCCGCGACCTTGATCGAATTGGAATCACGGACGGCGGGGAACCCTCACCCTGACCCTCTCCCTTGCGTCGCAAGGGAGAGGGGACAATCAGGTTCCAACGTGAACACGAAAGGAAGTTGAAGATGGATCTCCATGTCCTTTGGTTCGTTCTGCTGGGAGTCCTGCTGACCGGTTACGCGATCCTCGACGGATTTGACCTCGGTGTCGGCATTCTGCATCTCTCGGTGCGCAAAGACGAAGAGCGGCGCATCCTGATGGACTCCATCGGGCCGCTTTGGGACGGCAACGAAGTCTGGCTGGTGACATTTGGTGGTGCCCTGTTCGCAGC